>Ga0209641_10005782_pt1 | contig 10095 bp, 9 predicted proteins | sample RifCSP16_1_FD_184022 | JGI IMG/M metagenome (GOLD analysis project Ga0209641, IMG submission 184022) | Soil microbial communities from Rifle, Colorado - Rifle CSP2_sed 16_1 (SPAdes) (version 2) | ecosystem: Environmental > Terrestrial > Deep subsurface > Rock core/Sediment | place: Rifle...
TTGGATCAAGGCGATGGTAGACCGCGGGATGAGCCTGAAGGGGATCCAGCGGTTGCTGCACGCGCCGCCGGTGGAGATGGCGGCCGAAGGGAGGGGGGGCGGGCGGTGAAGATTGAGCTGGAGCGCCAACCGGTTGTGGTCTGGACCACGCTCCACCGGATCGAAGGGGAACTGCCGCTGCCGCCAACCGCCCGCATCTCGGACCGGTTGAATCAGGGGCGCGACTTCGTCCCGATTACCAACGCCCGCGTCTACACGCTCGAGGGGCAGTTTCTATACGAGGCGCCCGTCGCGCTGCTGAACCGGCAACAGATCGTCATGATGCTGGAGCGGGACGCGCTCTAGGCATGGGGCGATCAGAAGAAGGACGACTCCCTGGCGTCTGCCTCCGCGGGCAGAGGTCGGGAATTCTTGGAGGGGAAGACGATGGCCAAGGCAGTAACGTTCAGCGTAACGGTGCGTGACGCGGTGGGTAACGTCTCGGTCGCCGACGCCAGGGGCGCGGTCGACGAGCCCCCGGTCATCGACCACGTGATCATCGATCCCCCGGTGGTGCCCTCCGGCGGGCTGGCGCGGGTGACCATCGTCGCCCGGGACCCGGAGAACGACGCCCTGACCTTTGAGATCCGGGCGAGCGAGGGCACGCTGGAGCCGACGTCCGAACCGAACGTGTTCCTCTGGCGCGCGCCCTGACCCGATCGGGCGCCCGAGTTAGTGGGATGATAGGCGACGGGCGGCAGGCCACCCGCGCAGGACACGGGGCGGCGGAGTCATCATGGCCGAGCTGAACATCACGGTCCGGGATCGGCACGGGCAGGCCGCCTCGCAGAAGGTCGCGGTCGACGTGACCCCCACTGCGCCCGCCCGCGCCGCTCCGGCTCCCAGCGCCCCGGCCGCACTGAGCGCGCCGCCGCGCGAGGCCGCCCCGCCGCGCCGGACCGCGCCCCCGGCGGACATCGCCGCGCCGGCGCGTTATACTGAGGGTCTGAAAGCCCCGCCGCGGCGAGTCTCACACATGCGCAGGCGCATGCCCATGGGGCAGATCCTGGTGCAGGCCGGCCTCCTCTCCGAGGCCCAACTGGAACGCGCCCTGCAGCAGCAGAAGCAGACGGGGGAGCGCCTGGGCCGGGTGATCCTGAGCATGGGCCTGGCCTCGCAAGACGACATCGCCCGGGCCATCGCCAAGCAGTTGAGCATCGACTTCGTCAACCTCAGCGACGCCCTGCTGGAAGAGGACATCCTGCTGCGCATCCCCGAGCAGATCGCCCGGCGGCACCACGTCATCCCCATCGCCGTGGAGGACGGCAGCATGGTCCTGGGGATGGAGGACCCGCTGGACGTCGTCGCCCTGGACGACCTCCGCAAGCTCACCGGCCTGGAGATCAGACCGGCGGTCATCACCCCGGACGCCTTCCAACGCGCCCTCAGCCAGTACCCGGTGGGGATGGACGTGACGCTCGCCGAGATCCGGCCGACGGAGGCGTACGAGGAAGAGGTCGCCACCGAGCGGCTGCGCGCCGTCGCCGAGGACGCACCCATCGTCCGCCTGGCCAACCAGATCACCGTCCAGGCGATTCGGCAGGGTGCCAGCGACATCCACGTCGAGCCGCAGGAGCAGCGGGTGCGCATCCGCTACCGCATCGACGGGACGCTCTACTCGGTGATGACGCCCCCCAAGCATGTGCAGGCCGCCCTGGTCTCCCGCATCAAGATCATGGCCGGGATGAACATCGCCGAACGGCGGGTCCCGCAGGACGGTCGCATTGAAATGAAGGTGGACAACCGGGACATCGACCTGCGCGTCTCCACCATCCCCACCGTCTGGGGGGAGAAGGTGGTCATGCGCATCCTGGACAAGCAGGGCGCCTTCGTCGGCATCGAGAAGCTCGGCCTGCTGCCGGAGGACCACCAGCGCTTCGAGCGCGTCATCTCCCGGCCCCACGGCATCATCCTCCTCACGGGCCCCACCGGCAGCGGGAAGACGACCAGCCTCTACGCCATCCTCAACCGGCTGAACCGCGTCGAGGTGAACATCACGACCATCGAGGACCCGGTGGAGTACCAACTGCCGGGCATCGCCCAGGTGCAGATCAACCCCAAGGCGGGACTGACCTTTTCCACCGGCCTGCGCTCGTTCCTGCGGCAGGACCCGGACATCATCATGGTGGGCGAGATCCGCGACGAGGAGACGGCGCGCATCGCCATCCACGCCTCCCTCACCGGGCACCTGGTGCTGTCCACGCTGCATACGAACGATGCCCCGGGCGCGGTGACGCGGTTGGTGGACATGGGCATCGAGACCTTCCTCGTCTCCTCCTCCGTCGTCGGCGTGATCGCCCAGCGACTGGTGCGCATCCTCTGCCAGCGCTGCAAGACGCCCTACACGCCCAGCCCGGAGGTGCTCAAGCGCGTGGGCCTGTCCGACCTGGAGACCACGCCCACCTTTTACAAGGCGGTGGGGTGCGAGTACTGTAACAGCATCGGCTACAAGGGGCGGAGCGGCATCTTCGAGATCATGACGGTGGACGACACCGTGAAGAGTCTGATCGTGAACCACGCCACGAGCGGCCAGATTAAGGAGGCGGCCATCGCGGGGGGCATGCGCAGCCTGCAGGGTGACGGGCTGGCCAAGGTCCTGAACGGCACGACCTCGCTGGAGGAGGTCCTGCGCGTGGTCTTTGTCGAGGAGTAACGGCGAGGAGCCTGGGGAGGAGCACCGATGCATATCGACGATCTGCTGCGCGAGGTGGTGGAGAACCAGGGCTCGGACCTGCACCTTACCGGCGGCATCAAACCGACCATGCGGGTGTGGGGCAAACTGGCGCCCATGGAGCAGTACGACGTGCTCACGCCGGAGGATACCTTCCAGCTAGGCTACAGCATGCTCAACACCTTCCAGAAGCAGAAATTTGAGAAGTTCTGGGAGCTGGACCTCTCCTATGGGGTGCCCGGGTTGGGCCGCTTCCGTGTGAACATCTACCGGCAGCGGGGGGCGGTGGGCATCGCCTCGCGCGTCATTCCCATGACCATCCCCAGTACCGAGGCCCTGAACCTGCCGGGCATCCTCAGAGAACTGACGCGCAAGCCCCGCGGCCTGGTGCTGGTCACCGGGCCCACCGGGCACGGCAAGTCCACGTCGCTGGCCTCGATGATCGACTTCATCAACAGCGAGCGTAGCGTGCACATCGTCACCATCGAGGACCCCATCGAGTACCTGCACAACCACAAGAAGTCCATCGTCAACCAGCGGGAGCTGGGCTTCGACACCCAGTCCTTCCCCAACGCCCTGCGCGCCGTGCTGCGCGAAGACCCCAACGTGGTGCTCATCGGGGAGATGCGCGACCTGGAGACGATCGGTGCGGCGCTGACCATCGCCGAGACCGGCCACCTGGTCTTTGCCACGCTGCACACGGCCAACGCCGGGCAGTCCATCGACCGCATCATCGACGTCTTCCCGCCCTACCAGCAGCAGCAGATCCGCATCCAGCTCTCCAGCGTGGTGGAGGCGGTGATCTCGCAACAGCTCCTGCCCAACGCCCGCTACAATGCCGCGAAAGCGGAGGGACGGCCCAGTCGCTCCGCCCGCCTGGGGACGGCAGCGCGCGGCGGCTGGCCCGCCCTGGAAGAGGTCGGGCGCGTGCCGGCGGTGGAGGTGCTGCTGGCCACGCCGGCCATCCGGAACCTCATCCGCGAGGCCAAGACGCACCAGATCGAAACGGCGATCCAGACGGGCGTGCAGTACGGCATGCAGACGATGGACCAGTCGCTGCGGGACATCTACCTGAAGAAGCTGATCACGTTCGAGGATGCGCTCTCCCGGGCGATTCACCCCGAGGAGTTGCGCAAGATGATCCACGAGGCGGGCGGCGAGGAGCCGGCGATGCCCGTCGCCCGCAGTCGGATGGGCTAAGCGGAGAGCGAGTCGGGTACCGGATAGAATAGACGCGGGCTTCAAGGGGTGAGCAGAATGGCGGTGTTCCGATATAGCGCAAAGGACCCCACCGGACGGGTGATCGCCGGCACCATCGAGGCGGACAACGATGCCGTGGTGGTGGATCGGCTGCGCGAGATGGGGTTCTTTATCACCAACCTGGAGCGGGCGCGGGAGCGGCGCGACGTCGGCGAGATCTTCCAGGGGCTCTTCGGTGTCGGTCTGAAAGACCTGGCGATCTTCAGCCGGCAGTTCGCCACGATGGTGAACGCCGGCTTGTCGTTGGTGCGCGTCCTCTCCATCCTCGAGCAGCAGACCTCGAACAAGAAGCTGCGCGAGGTCGCGGCGCAGGTGCGGCTGGAGGTCGAGGCCGGCCGGCCGCTCTCCGAAGCGATGGGCCGCCACCCCAAGGTCTTCTCCAACTTGTACGTCAACATGGTAAAGGCCGGTGAGACCGGCGGTGTGCTGGACGAGGTGCTGAACCGCGTCTCCACTTTCCTGGAGAAGGAGCAGGCGCTGCGGGCGAAGGTCAAGGCGGCCATGGTCTACCCGGCGCTGCTCACCGTCGCCGCCCTGTCCGGGTTGATGTTCATGACCATCGTCATCCTGCCGCAGTTCGAGAACCTCTTCCGCGAACTGGGCGGCGACGCCAGCCTGCCCCTGCCGACGCAGATCGCCATGGCCTTCAGCGTGATCCTCCGGAAGTTCTGGTACGCGGTCATCGGCGGGTCTATCGTCCTGGTCTGGGGGCTGCGTCGCTATCTCGGCACTAAGGCGGGCCGGGCGCGCTACGACCGCCTGAAGTTGCGCCTGCCGGCAGTGGGCGACCTGAACCGGAAGATCGTGGTGGCCCGTTTCTCCCGGACGCTGGGGACGCTGATCGCCAGCGGCGTGCCGATCATGCAGTCCCTAGAGGTCGTGGCCAAGGCCATCGACAACACGGTGATCGGCGAAGCGGTCGAAGCGGTGCGCGCCAGCATCCGCGAAGGCCAGACCATCGCCATCCCGCTGCAGTTCTCCGGGGTCTTCCCGCCGATGGTCGTGCAGATGGCCAAGGTCGGCGAGGAGACGGGGCAACTCGAGCAGATGCTGGAGAAGGTGGCGGACTTCTACGACCTCGAGGTGGAGACGACGGTGCAGAGCCTGACCTCCCTGCTCGAGCCGATCCTGATCATCTTCATGGGCGTGGTGGTCGGCGCCATGGTCATCTCCTTGTACCTGCCGATCTTCTCCCTGGCGACCGGTAGCGGCGTGAAGTAGGAGAGAAGAACCGGTCTGCGGCGGTACCCGTCCGGGCAGAGGAGTAATGTAGCCTATTTCCCAGGGTCCATCTCCGTCGGGGGTGATCATGCGCGCGAGGTTGTGATCGGCATGGTGATCTGGATCTGCGGTTGAGGGCGGTTTGAAGGGAGGTCGTCATCTTGCTTACGTTCTTCCTCAACCAAAGACGGCGATCCGGCGAAGGGGGGTTTACCCTCATCGAACTGGTCGTCGTTTTGGCCATTCTGGGGATCTTGCTGGCGCTGGCTGTCCCGCGGTACCTCGGGGCGCGGAAGCGTGCCTACAAGACCGAAGTCGACAACATCCTGCAGGAACTGAAGACGCTCTCCTGGGCCTACTATCATGAGCACAGTCGTTTTCCGGTGAATCTCGGCGAAATCACCCTGCAGATGCCCGCCGGGGCGGTCTGGGACACGCCGGCGCTCAGCGCCGGCGGCGGCGTCTCCGCCTTCATCACGTGGACGGCCAGCGGTCTGACGGGCGGCGCGGCGGTTGAGCCCCTGGACCTGTGTTCCGTCACACTGAGCGCCGACGGGGACTCCGATCAGGGCTGCACTTTCTAACGGGCGGCGCAAAACCGGTCTACCGAGGGGTCCCGTCGGGCATAGGAGTATGGTGAACCCCAAGGCTCGGCCGGACAGGAGGTGAGCGCGTCAGTCTGGAGGGAGCATTCGTGCCGGGGAGCCTTCACCGACTCTTGCTAACAACGTTCTGAAGGGAGGTAGGGTATCTTGCTTAGGTTCTTCCTCGACCAAAAGCGGCGCACCGCCGAGGGGGGCTTCACCCTCATCGAGCTGGTGGTCGTGCTGGCAATTCTCGGTATCCTGCTTGCGCTCGCCGTGCCGCGGTACCTCGGCGCCCGCAAGCGCGCGTACAAGGCAGAGATCGACAATATCCTGCAGGAGGCGAAGACGCTCTCCTGGGCCTACTACCAGGAGCACAACCTCTTCCCGACCACCATCACCGACATCGCTCTGCAGATGCCCGGTGGAGCTGCGTGGCAGACGCCGGTAGTTGCGACCGGTGGCGGCGCCGCCGCGTTCATCCAGTGGAGCGCGGTCGGCCAGGCCGCCGGATTCCCCGTGACGCCGACCGACGAGTGCTGGATCACACTCAGCAACGACGGCGACTCAGATCAGAGCTGCGACTTCTGATCGGTTGACCGGTTGAGTTGAAGCATGCGGGGGCGGCCCATTGGGCCGCTCCCGCATGCTTCCGGGACCTGTTACGATGAGACTCGTGGAAGCGGGGGTCTATCAGCCGACTCGCCAGGCCGGATGGGTGGGCGGGGCCTGGGCGCGCGTTAGCGCCGCCCGGGTACCGTTCGCCGTGGCCGCCGTGCTGCTGGTCGGCGCCGGGGTGCGCTTCTGGGGGCTGGGGACGAAGAGCCTCTGGTTCGACGAAACCTACAGCGTCTTCATCGCCCGGCAGGCGCTCGTCGACATCCCGCGGATGCTGCAAACCTACGACACGCACCCCCCACTGCACTACGTGCTGTTGCACGTCTGGATGGCACTCTTCGGCTCAGGGGAGGCCTCCATCCGCATCCCTTCGGTGTTGGCCAGCGTGGGCGCCATCCTGCTGACCTTCTTCTTGGGGCGACGACTGGCCGGTGATCGCGTGGGGCTTCTGGCGGCGGCGCTCCTGGCAGTCTCGCCCTTCCAGGTGACGTCCGCCCAGGAAGCGCGGATGTACCCGTTCCTTACGCTTTTCGGCCTGGGGGCGTCTTACGCGCTGTGGCTGGCTCTCGAGGAGGGCCGTCGGCGGCATTGGACCGCCTACGCGCTGCTCATGGTCCTGGCGCTGTATACGCACCACTTTGCCTTTTTGCTGCTGGGCGCCCAGGCCGTCTACGTCCTGGCGACCTACCGTCGGAAAGCGGCAGTAGGTCGGTGGTTTCTCTCCTTAGCCGTGGTGGCCGTCGCCTACCTGCCGCTCGTGCCGACGTTCCTGGCGCAAATGGGAACGGGGCGGGGATGGCCGGACTTCCGTCCGCCGTTCGGCCTCCGTGCCCTCACAGACATGATGGGTATGTTCAGCTTCGGCGGAGGACTCTTCGGGATGGGCACGTACTTCCGGGTGGGTGCGCTGCCCCTGGAGTACCGGGCGGCCATCATCCTGCCGTTCGCCATCCTGGGTCTTGCGGGGGCGGCCGGTCTCGAAGAATGGCGCCGGCGGGGATTTATCCTCAGTTACTGGCTCGTGCCCGTGGTCACAGTGTCCGTGATCTCACTGCAGTGGAACATGTTCTACCAGCGGTACTTCTCTTTCGTCCTGCCTCCATTCCTCATCTTGCTGGCTGCCGGGGTGTTTTACGTGGCGGAAAGAATGCGGGGCACGGGGAAGGTCGTGACGACGGTCTCTTTGCTGCTGGTGCTGGCCGCCTTCAACCTGCCGGTCCTGGCGAATCTCTATCGCGAACCGTCCACGTATGACTGGCGCGCGGCGGCGCAGCATGTCAGTGCGAAGGCTGGGCCCAAGGACTTCATCCTGTTCATCCCGGGCTTTGCCCGGATTCCGTTTCAGTATTACTTCAGCGGCCCCCAGGTTCAGGCGAGCCTCAATCCGAAACTGCTTCGCTTCGCCCAAGAGGAGATGCGGCTGGCGGAGGGCGACACAGAGCGTTTCGCGGCCATCGCCAAGAAGTATCCACGGATGTGGATCGTCGCCACCATCCCGATCGGCTACAAGGCTCGCCAGCAGATTGCCAAGGTCCTGGCCCCGGCCTTTCGGGAGGCCGATGGCCGATCCTTTGGGCTCGTGTTCACATTTCTGTGGGAATCCCGACTCTACGGCACCGCACCCGGGAACCGTTAGGCGGGATCTCCGCACACGGCCTCGCCCCGATGAAGACCGACACCTTCCTGCAGGTCCGCGCGGCCGGCTGGGCCACAGGCCTCGGGCGGCGTTTGGGGGGCGTGCAGACGCTCCTCGGTGTTGGTGCGGTACTGGTCGTCGCGGTCTTGGTTCGCGGCTGGAGCCTGGGGGCGAAACCGCTCTGGTACGATGAGGCCTACAGCGTGTTTGTCGCGCAGCAGCCCGTGGGCGAGATCTTCCGGCTGCTGCGCCTGTACGACACGCATCTCCCCCTGTATCACGTCTTCCTGCATTTCTGGATGGGCCTCTTCGGCAAGAGCGAGGTGGTCGTTAGGCTCCCTTCGCTGCTGGCCAGTCTCGGAGCCGTGGCCCTGACCTTTCTCCTTGGGCGGCGGCTGGCCGGCGATCGGGTGGGGCTGCTGGCGGCGGCGTTGCTGGCGCTCTCCCCCTTCCAGGTGACCTCCGCGCAGGAAGCGCGGATGTACCCGTTCCTCACGCTCTTTGGGGTGGGCGCGTCCTACGCGTTGTGGCTGGCCCTTGAGGAGGGCCGCCGGCGGCACTGGATCGCCTACGTGGGGCTGATGGTCCTGGCGCTGTACACGCACCACTTTGCTTTTCTGCTGCTGGCCGCCCAGGGCATCTACGTCCTGGGGGCGCACCGGACGAAAGCGGCGGTCCGGGGGTGGCTCCTTGCGTTGACCGCAGTGGCCGTGGCCTACCTACCGCTCGTGCCGACGCTTTGGACCCAACTCGCAACGGCCCGCGCGTTTCCTGGGTTCCAGAGGCCGTTTGCGCTCCGGGCCCTGACCGAACTGGGGGGTCTGCTCGGTTTCGGCGGCGGGCTTTTCGGCTTGGGCACCTATTACCGACGGGGAACCTTGTCCATCGGCTACGAGACGGCCATCCTGATCCCCTTTCTGTTGCTGGCCCTCTGCGGCCTGGTGGGGTTGGGCAAGGGACGGGCGCGGGCATTCGTCGTCAGCTACTGGCTCCTGCCCATCGTCACGGTCACGCTCATCGCGCTCAAATGGGACATCTTCCAGGAGCGCTATTTCTCTTTCCTTCTGCCGCCGTTTGCAGTGTTGCTGGCGGCCGGGGTCGTCTACCTGGCCGGGGCGCTTCGCGGTCAGCTCCGCCTGGTGGCACCGGGAGCCATCCTGGTCGCGGTTGTGCTCGTCAATGGGGCGGCGTTGCGCGCTGTTTACCAGGATCAACCGTTTTACAACTGGAGGGGAGCCGCGAAGTTCGTGATGGCGCACGCGGCGGCGGATGACTTTATCTTGTACATCCCGGCCTACGTGGGGATTCCGTTCGAGTACTACTTCCACGGATCCCAGGCGCGGACGGATCTCAGCCCGGATGCGGTACTCAGTGTGGCGCATCTGGCCGCCCGCGGGAGGCTCCGCCTCCGCACCAGCGTCCCCCCCGACCAGATGGCCACCATCGCGGGCGCACATCCGCGAATGTGGATCATCGCTTCTGTCGCCCTCGGCCCGCAGATGCGGCTCCGGATTGCACAAGCGCTGGCCCCGTACTTTCAGGAGACCAGTGGGGCAAACTTCGAGTTAGTCAGTACATCCCTTTGGGAATCCCGCCTCTATGGGAAGACGAATGAGCGCTGATCTGAGGCCAGGGTGGGAGCTGTCTCCATCCCAGGTCACCATGCCTTGGGTAGGTGCCACTACTGCGCCGCGTACGCCTTGCCCCGCGTGCCTTGCGGTTCGGAGTTGAGGCGTGAGCGTGGTGCTTCTCGCACCGACGGCAAAGCGCGCCACCCGCGGCGAGGTGCTGGTCCTACTGGCCGGCGTCGCCGCGGCGCTGGTCCTGCGCGTGGCCGTCCTCGACGCCCGGAGCCTCTGGTTCGATGAGGCGTTCAGCGTAGCCATCGCCCGGCTGCCCGCTGCGCAGATCTGGAACCTGATCGCGCGCACCGACGCGCACCCGCCGCTCTATTACCTGCTTCTACATGTCTGGTTGTTGCTGGGGGACAGCCCGGGAGTCATCCGCTCCCTGTCCCTCGTCAGCGGTATGCTCACCGTGGCCGTGGCCTGGTTCTTCGCCCGGGA
>Ga0209641_10005788_pt1 | contig 10089 bp, 13 predicted proteins | sample RifCSP16_1_FD_184022 | JGI IMG/M metagenome (GOLD analysis project Ga0209641, IMG submission 184022) | Soil microbial communities from Rifle, Colorado - Rifle CSP2_sed 16_1 (SPAdes) (version 2) | ecosystem: Environmental > Terrestrial > Deep subsurface > Rock core/Sediment | place: Rifle...
CCCGGCGGTGGGGGCGAGGACAAGCTCCGGATGAAGGTCTGGGACCAGTTCACGGGCCAGGTCGTCTACGACAACCAGCTGGGCGCCTACGACTTCGCCGACCCGACGACGGTGATCGGGGGCGGGAGCATCGTGATCCACAAGGGGTAGGGGAAACCCTCCTTCCCCTTCCCTCTCTCGTTCCACCCGAGGAGGGGGAGCGAACTCGGCCTACAGCCCCGTAGCCGACACCGGACACCGACACGCTTAAGCGTACTACGTGGCATTACAACATCATGAGCAACCTCCAGGTGCGGCTGCGGGAAGCCGAATCCGACGAGCTCGACGACCTGGCGCGGGAGCTCCGGATGACGCGGTCCGAGGTCGCGCGCCGCGCCCTGGCCGAGGGGTTGAAGAAGCTCCGGATGGAGAGGGCCCTGGTCCAGTACGTGAACGGGAAGTTCACCCTGGCCCGCGCCGCGCACGAGGCCGGCGTCACCATCGGCGAGATGGCCGACGTGGCGGCGGAGCGGGGGATCCCCTACTACCGCTACTCCCCGGAGGAGTTGCGGGGGGACATCGAGCGTGCCCGGAAGATCCTGAGGGCCTGACCCGATGCGCGTCTGGGTGGACGCCTCGACCCTCATCGCCCTCGACCGGATCGGGGAGGTCGCCTTGGTCCGGCGGCTTCTCAGGAAGGTGGCGGTGACCGAGGAGGTCGCCAAGGAGGTCTTCACCGGGAAGGAGTCGCCGACCCTCCGGGCCGCCCGCGGTCGCTGGATCCAGGTCGTGCGCGTCCGGGGAGACCGCGCGCAGTGGATGGCCCTCGGGCTCGGGCCCGGGGAAGCGTCGCTCCTCCTCACGCCTTCCCGGGACACGCTCGTGCTGGACGAGCGTGACGCCCGACTCGTCGCGCGCGGGGAGGGGCGAGCGGTCGTCGGGCTCGTCGGCCTCCTTGTTCGGGCCGCCCTGAATGGGAAACTCAAGCGGGAAGAGGTGCGGACCCTGCTCCGCAAACTCGCCGAATCCGGGTTCCACCTGTCCGGAGCCCTCCTACGGTCCGCCGAGGAGGCGTTGGGAGGCCCCCCCAGTCCGCCCTCGTAGTAACCTCTCGTGGGAACGGTTTCCATCGGGTAGTGGCTACCCGGGTCGGAAAGGTGCTCCGCCACTCCTCCCGGGAATTCGGCTTCCAGACAGAGGTCGACCCGGGGATCCACGGGAGGCTCCGCCACATCGCCGACCGTCGGCGCGTCCCCTTGAAGGCCGTGGTCCGGGAGGCGCTGCGCACCTACGTGGAGCGCGCCGAAGGCTCCCTGGAGGAGGACCCCGCCATTGCCATGATCGGCTGTTGGAACCTGAAGGGCAAGGACTGGAGCGAGCGCAAGGACTGGACACCCTGATGCCGGTTTGTCTCGACACCGGGGCGCTGATCGCCCTGAATGACCGCTCGGACAAGAACCATGCCGCCGCCGGCGACTACTTCCGTCGCGCGACCAAAGGGGGGGACGCGGTTCGTCCTGGGCCGACCCGTCCTCATCGAGTACCTGGATGAGGTGACGAAGCGGGTGGGGAAGCGGGATGCCCTGCTGCGCCTTCAGCAGATCGAGACCTCCTCAATCTGGGGCGTGGAGCCGGACACGGAAGAGGATCATGCCCAGGCACGCGAGCTCTTCCTCCGCTACGACGACCAGTCCATCGACATGACGGACTCCCTGTCCTTCGCCATCATGGAGCGCCTGGACCTCCGCGAGGCCTTCGGTTTCGACCCGGACTTTGAGATCCACGGCTTCGCGCGCGTCCCCGTGGGGAAGGCGTGAGGGGAGCCTCGGGACGGAGTCTCTTCAACGTCTCTGCGTACTGATGGCGGTGGAACCGCCACCCCAGGGCCGAAGGGTCGAACAGCCGCCAGTCCACGCGGCAGAACGTCTTCTGGAAGAGCTCGGCCGTCGCCGTCTTATCCTGCACGGACACGACCGGCGCTTCGCGCCCGCGGTGGTGGTCCCGCACGACCTGGAGCAGCGGGACGAGCTGGTCGCTCGGCGCGAGGCAGGTGATCATGCACCGCGCCTCGTCCCCCGCCCCGGGCTTGAAGGACGTGTAGAGGGCCCGCTCCGAGGCCCGGATCGCGGCGTCGATCATCCCCTCGACGGAGCCCGGCTGGAGGACGAAGCTAAGGAACATCGTGTTCCGGAGCCGGGTCCAGTCGAAGAACACGCGGGGCTGCACAAAGACCTCGTTGAAGTGGCGCAGGATGGCGGCCCACTGCTCCTGCACGATCCGGAGCGCCGCGCCGGGGCGGTCGACGTTCCGCGCGAGGGCCGGGCCGTACGCGCGGATCGGCGCGTCCCACTTCCCCCGGATGGCCTGCCAGACCTGGCGCGAGGAATAGTGCGCCCAGAGGTGCTCCAGGACGATCGGGACGACCAGCGGGGCTCGGGCGATGGGATCCCCGACCTCGACCTCGAAGGGCCTCCGGAGCTGGGCCCTCAGGAGGGACTCGAAGTGGCTGTTGTCGACCGGGCCGTGGAGGCCGGTGTTCCCGTCCGGGCCGATCAGGGACTCGAAGGGGGAGTACACGAAGTGCGTGTTCCGGGACTGGAAGACATCCACCTCATCTAGGAGGCCCAAGTCCCGTGCCGCCCGCCAATACTCCTGGAAGGCCTCCATGGCCGTCCCGGGAACCCAGTACCCCTGGCTCGCGAAGGGAATCCCATCCGCCATCCCGACCTCGATGCCGAAGGAGGCGCCGAAGGGAAGCACGCTGAGCACCTCGGGCTGGCGGAGCCCCCGGACCGTCACGACGACGTCCTGCAGCCCGAGGAGGTTCGCCCGCGGGTACGGGTAGTAGACGAAGGAGGCGGTCTCCCGGAGGAACACGAACCACCGGTGGACCGTCCGGGAGGTCACGGGCTCCCCGTCGATCCGGAGCGCCTTGGCGACCTCGCGATGGGACATCCACGCTTGGCGCCGCGTGAGGAACGTGAGGAGCCTCATCAGGCGCGGGTCGAACAGCTCCATGGCCCCGCGAGCCGGCCGCGGCCTACTTAAGCGCTGTGGGACACCGGACCTGGGTTCCGTGTCCTTTCCCCTATATCTCAAGGGGGGCGTTGTGCCCTGGCATGGAGCGCATCGGCGTTGTTGGGAAGTGGCGGTGGATGGCGATCGCGGCGGCAAGTCTGATGGTCTCCGGGGTCTTCGCGGCGTGGCCCGTCGACGCCGGCAGCAAGCCCGTGCCGTGCCCGAAGCTGACGGGGACTGGAGCGGAGAGTCCCCTGACGATGAGCGCAGGGTCGGAACCGAGGCCGATGAACCCCTGCCCCGGCTTCGAGTGGGCGAAGACCTTCGGGACCGCCGGTGTCCACGACAAGGCGCTGGGCCTCGACATCACGTCGGACGGGGGCGCGGTCATCCTGGTGCGCACTCAACCGGCGGGGGTTACTGTCGTGAAGCTGGACGGCGAAGGCGCCGTGCAGTGGCAACAAACATATAGCGTGGGAGGAGCCTGGCCTGGTTACGCGGGCAGCATCCAGCAAACGAGCGAGGGGGGATTTGCCCTAGCAGCCCTGAACTTTACGACAGGAAGCGGAGTAGTCGTTTACAGGCTCGATGCCATCGGAAGCATCCTCTGGCAGTTCAGGTTCGACGGCCCAGGCGAGGAGGAAGTGTACTCGCTTGCGGAAACCCAGGATGGGGGTTTTGTCATCGGAGGTCGGGTTGTCTTCGGCAGCAACTATGACAGCGATCTTCTGGTGCTCCGAGTCAGCCCTGCAGGCGGGCTGCTCTGGCAGAAAACCTACGGGCGAGGGTCCTTCAACGAAATCGCCTTCAGCGGAGTTCGGCCGACCCCCGATGGGGGCTTTGTCGCCGCTGGGTTCACGGAACCGTGGGGTACCGCCTGGGTCCTGAAACTTGACTCCTTGGGCAACATGGCCTGGCAGAAGATGTTCCAGGCCAGCAGCCTCCAAATCGACACAATCGAGGTAACCTCGGATGGAGGGTACGTCCTTGCCGGGAACCTCGGCGACAGGTGGGCCATCGTGAAACTGAGCGCAACGGGGAGCATCACCTGGCAGAAGACGTATCGGGGGCCGCTTGCTGTGAACGGATTTGCCTCGATCGCTCAGACGACCGATGGGGGGTACGTCTCATTGCAGCAAACGGGCACCTACGGCACGTACGACTTTGCCGTCCTGCGAGTGGACTCCAGTGGAGCCGCGCTCTGGCAGCGTTCGTATGGGGGGCCGCTGAGTGACGCGCCGTGCTGGCCCGGATGCATCCAGGAGGCTCCCGATGGGAACATCGTGGTCGCCGGGTCGACCAACTCCTTCGGGACTGGGGGAGGCGTGGATTCTTGGACCAACACGGACGCCTGGGTGCTCAGGGTCTTCTCCGACGGGTCCATCTCGTCGGCTTGCGCTCCTGGCTTTGGAACGACCTACAATACACCGACCGTTTCCGGTGCCAAGCTGAAGACCAGCACGCCCACTTTCAACGCGTCCCCTTATACGGCAACCGCGTCGGATCCAGGCGCGACCGCGACCCCTGGTGCCCTGGTGACCGTGACGCAGTGCAGCGCGTGAAAACGCGGGGATGGTGTTGTCATGAATCTCAAGGGTGCGGCGGCCACGGTCTTCCTGATGGTTTCGGTGGTTGTGCTCTCCCAGGCGCCTGTCGCGGAGGGCGCCTACTCCGCCCGTAACCTGGGAACGACCGACGGGGTCGTGTTCGGACTCAATGTCATGGGGCAGGCGTTGACGGGGCCATATCTATGGAGCGCCGACCCGGCGCATCTTTCGGACGGTGCCAGCATCCTTGCTCCCGCCCTGGACATGGTCGGGGGTCGAGCCTACCCCGGGGCGATTCGCGGATCGCTTGTGAACACATGGGGTGAGGTCCCAGGGGCCGTGATCGGGGGTTTCTATCCCGACGGCTGGCCGATGATGAACGCCGCAGTCTGGAGCCAGGGGTTCGGACCGGTTTCCGTCACGCCTCCGACCCTCGGTGGCGATAACTCCTATGGCTACATGGTCAATGAGGCGGGATGGGTCGCGGGTGGGAGCGATACCGTGCCCGGCGATTCCGTGGCCGGATTCAGCGGTTTCGTCTGGGTTCCCCCGACAAACCGATGGTCGTGGCCTCCACCGCCCCCGGCCTCTCCCGGCCTGTATAGCCTTGGTTCGGCTCTGGGTGAGGCCTGCAGCGATCTCTGGTTCGGGGACATGAACGACCGTGGGCAGGTCGTAGGCTTCGTCGGAGGGGGGTTCGTAGAGATGTGGTGCGCTCCCGCCGCCGGGATGCCGCTCTCCCCTGTCATCGGGGAGTTTGTCTCGGGCAGTGGTGCTTTCACCGCAAGTCCGGTGAACCTCGGGACGTGGTCCCTTGCCGCCGACTCCGATGGTCATCCAATGGTGGACATCAATAACCGAGGTCAGCTGGTGACGGTCGGAATTCCCTCTACGGGGTACGATGGATTGACGTCGGAGGGAGTCCTGGTCTGGGACTCCCCGGCCTCCGGGAACCCCCCGAGGAATCTCGGCCTCCCGCCCGGCCCGTGGGCGATGTTCCCGACACCCGTTAACTGGGACTGGGGCGGCAGCATTCTTTTGGTTGCCATCAACGATCGGGGACAGGTCCTGACGCAGATGGAGGGAAACCACGCTGGCGTTGTCGCTCCTGCCGTCGACTCGTGGCTCTGGGATCCACTAGGCGGCTGGATCGAAATCCCTCCCGTGCCCCCCGACTGGACCTACTGCCCCTCCACCGGCAGTTGCACTATCACGCAAGCATTGGGAATGAACAATGCTGGGCAAGTCGTAGGGATCACTGCGGAGGTCGACTACGGGGGCGAAAACCCCGTATACGGCAACGTGCAGGGCTTCGTGTGGACGTCGGCGGCCGGATCGGTCCCGCTTTCCGGCCTGAGCGCGTACTGCGTGTTGGGAGGCCCCTGCTTCCCACGTCCGGTCGAGATCAATGACATGGGACAGGTGGCCGGGGAGGTCGAATCCGGCGGGCTGCTCCTCGACACCATCTGGCAGCGCGACGCTGACCCCATCGCCGACCTCATCGACTCCGCACCCGACACCCCGTGCCCCGGCTACAGGTTCTACGGCTGCTTCTTCGACGACCGGTCCATCCAGCGTTCCGACGGCGTCTACGGGAAGACGTACGGGGAAATCAGGACTGTCGAGACGCACAGAGTAGTCATCGTGGACCAAGTTTACGACGAACCCTCCACGACGGAGCGCGACGACGGCGTGAAGATCCTCGTCCTCGACAATCCGTCAGACCCGCCTGCGAGATTCAGGGCATGCAGTCCCCCATTCGACCTCGATGTCTCCGCGGCCCAGGGTGGGGCCATCCTCACCTGTGGCAGCCTCCACCTCGCCGTAGGGGCAGGCGAGTGGATCATCGACCTCGCGAACGCCCCCGTCCTCGTCCCCGCAGGCGCAGCAGTCTCCCTCGAGGAGGCGGGTGGGGGGGCGATCACCGTCACCAGCGACCCCGAGAGCACCGCGGTGGTCACCGTCGGTGGCGTCCCCCTCCACCCCGGCGAGTCCATTACCGTGACGACGAACGCCCCGCCCGTCGCCGCCATCGACGGGCCCGACTCGGGCGCCGTGTACGCCGCCGGAGCGCCCGTCACGTTCACGGGCTCCTTCACGGACGCGGACGCCGGGGACACGCACACCGCGACGTGGGACTTCGATGGGGTCACGGTCCACGGGACCGTGGTGGAGAGCGGCGGGGTGGGGACCGTCACCGCGGACTACGCCTTCCTCATCCCAGGCATCTACCACGCCACCCTCACCGTGGCGGACGACAAAGGGGCCGGCGACACCGCGGACACCGTGGACGACCTCCCCGCCTTCGTCGTCGTGTACGACCCCGACGGGGGCTTCGTCACCGGCGGCGGCTGGATCGACTCCCCACCCGGCGCCTATGTGCCCAACCCCCTCCTCACCGGGAGGGCGACCTTCGGCTTCGTGTCGAAGTACCAGAAGGGGGCCAACGCGCCCAGCGGCCAGACGGAGTTCCGGTTCAAGGTGGCGGACTTCGCCTTCCACAGCACGGCGTACGAGTGGCTCGTCTGCGGCGGACCGAAGTGCCAGTACAAGGGCACGGGAACCGTGAACGGGCAGGGGGGCTACGGGTTCCTCCTCTCCGCCATCGACGGGGCCCTCCCCGGCGGCGGGGGCCAGGACAAGCTCCGGATGAAGGTCTGGGACCAGTTCACGGGCCAGGTCGTCTACGACAACCAGCTGGGCGCCGACGAGTTCGCGGACCCCACGACGGTGATCGGCGGCGGGAGCATCGTGATCCACAAGTAGGTGGCCGCTCCCCATGGAGCTCGTCCCGGGGTTCGTGAGGCGCGGGCTTAAGTAGTTGTGTGTTATAATAACGCACATGACGAACCGTGCCGCCCACCTCACCCAGTACGAGGAGTTCCGGAAGGGCGCGGACCTCGATGTCAACCCCTTGCCCCTCCGGGTCGAGTCCGTCTTCCTGGCGGTCTTCCACCTGATCGACGCCTGCGCCGCCGGGAAGAATGTTCACATCGGCAAGCACAAGAGTGTGCGGTGGGAACTTGAGGCGAACCCTGTGATCTTCGGCGCCAGGACGCAGGAGGTCTGGTCGACGTTCCAGGACATCGAGTCCCGTCTGCGCCCCAAGTTCATCTACGGCCGGAGTTGGCAGCCGCAGGACTTCGAGACCGTCTTCCGGAAGGCGGCTCGAATCGAGGAACTGTGCCAGGAGGTGCTCCGGTGAACCCGCCGAAGTTCGCGTCATGCCTTGAGGACCTCCGGCGCTGGGCGTCGACGCTTCGGCGGGGAGAACGCGCGATCGTCTATGGCTCGGTCGCCCGGGGCACGTCCGCGGAGGAGAGCGACCTAGACCTCCTCGTTGTGGCGCCTCGGGCCCGCCACGATGGCCTCGCCGATCATCTGATCCGCCTCGGCGCGCAGCAGGATGTGAGGATCAGCCCGTTCCTGGTCGAGCCGGAGAAATTCGACGGACTAGACCCCCAGTTTGTGGAGTCCGTTGCGCGGGACGGGTTGGTCCTGAAAGGGCCCCCGCTCGACCCCACCGTGGGAGCGATCGACCTTCACCCGCATTACCTGGTGACCTTGTACCTCGGCCACCTCGCTCAGAGGACGAAGGTGCAGCTCTCCCGAGAGCTCTACGGGTACCGGTCGTCGCGCCAGTACAAGAACAAGAGGTACGCGAGCCGCCACGAGGGGTTCCTCGCCCGCGCGGGCGGGCGAAAGCTGGGCCGGGGGACCGTGCTAGTGCCGGCGAAGGCGTGGCCGGACCTGGAGGCCTTGATCCGGAAATACCAGGGTAAACGGTGGGCATTCACGGTGTGGGCACAGGGGCCGTAGCCTTGGCGCCCCGCCCTGAATGCCCGGGGCTACGGCTTCGTCGTCACCCTGTGGACCGGCCGCCGAACGGCGGTGGGGGACGGATCTGGGACCGGACCACGGGGCTGATCATCTACGACAACCAGATCGGCGCGGACGAGTACGGGGACGCCAACACCGTGATCGGCGGCGGGAGCATCGTGATCCACAAAGGCTGAGAGCTTCCGATGCGAAGGGGGAGGGGCTAACGCATAAGTAGCCCGAGGCACCTCGGACTCCCGGTGGCAGCCCGGTCCGGTGCCGCGGCAAGCGCGGAGGAGTGGTTTCGTCGAGCTCGCCGGTACCTGCGGGTCGCGAAGACCCTCCTCGAGGAGGGGTTCCCCGACGTGGCCTCCTTCAACGGGCAGCAGGCGGCCGAGTTCGCCCTGAAGGCGCTCCGGATCCACCGAACCGGGGACTTCTCCAAGATCCACGACCTGCCCCGGTTGGCCGCGGAGGTTTCTGCCCCTCCACGCATCCTGACCCTCGCCGCGTTGCTCACCGGCGCCTACGTGGGGGCGCGCTATCCGGACGTCGGGGGCCCGAACATCACACGGGCGAGGGCAGAGGCCTACCTCGATGCCGCCAGGAGGATCGTGCGATGGGTTCGCCGCCAGATGGCCTGATTCGAGAGCTGCGGAGCTTTCGGCGGAAGGTCTCGAGGCGACTCCCTGTGCGGCGCATGCTGCTCTTCGGTTCTCGCGCCGGCGGAAGGGTGCACCGTTACAGCGATGTGGACCTCATCGTGGTCAGTGAGAAGTTTCGCGGCCGGAATGCGGTCGACCGAGCCTTCCCTCTACACCTGGAATGGGACTTGGCCTATCCCGTCGACTTCCTCTGTTACACCCCAGAGGAATTCCGCCTCCTTTCCCGCCGACCGAGTCTCGTCCGGCAGGCCCTGCGCGAAGGGCTGGCGGTCCCCGAGTAGCCCCCGGACTCCCCAGTCATCTCCAGGGCGCGAGGGGTCCACGGGCAAGACGGCGTCCCAGCTCGAGGTCGCGGACTTCGCCTTCCGTACGGCGTGTGAGTGATGGGTGTGCGGCGGCCCCAAGCGCCGGCACGGGCGACGGCACGGTGAACGGGCACGGGGGCTACGGCTTCCTCCTCTCCGCCATCGACGGCCAGCTCAACGGCGGCGGGGGGACGGACAAGTTCCGGATGAAGATCTGGGACAAAGACACGGGTTTCCTCGTCTACGACAACCAGCTTGGTGCCGACGACTATGCCGACCCCACGACCGTGATCGGCGGCGGGAGCATCGTGATCCACAAGGGGTAGGTCCCTCCCCTCTCTTCGGGTAGGGCCCATCGCGTTCGGGAGCGGTCCAGCGGTCCCGCCGACGAACCGTGTCCGGAAGAGCAGATCGGGGAACTCTCGGCCCCGCGCTGGGCCCCGGTCACTCCTCCGTGGATCGGGACTCCAGAAGATATCTCCATGCGGGCACAAGGGAGATCACCCCCGCTTCCACGCGCCGGCTCCCCTCCTGATCCCGCGTGATGACGGTGCCGCGGGTGACATGGAACTCGCGCATGAAAGCCTCGACCCCGCTCGTGTCCACGCGCCCGTGCTTGATCTCCACGGGCAGGGGGGGCCGACTCGGGACGACGAGGTCGACCTCGCGTTTGTAGGGATTCCGCCAGAAGAACTCGCCTCGCAGCTCCCGGACCACCGCCCACTCGAAGACTCGCGACCGTGCGGGAGCTGCGAG
>Ga0209641_10005789_pt1 | contig 10089 bp, 10 predicted proteins | sample RifCSP16_1_FD_184022 | JGI IMG/M metagenome (GOLD analysis project Ga0209641, IMG submission 184022) | Soil microbial communities from Rifle, Colorado - Rifle CSP2_sed 16_1 (SPAdes) (version 2) | ecosystem: Environmental > Terrestrial > Deep subsurface > Rock core/Sediment | place: Rifle...
TCGTTATTTAATTTAGCTTTAAATATATATTGGATTAAATCTCCAAATTCTTGTAGGGCATCATTAATCGTATTTCTTTGGTCACCAGTCATCAGATGTTGACCATATTTTTTAAATCCATATTGATCTCTTAATCTAATAATTTGAATAATTTCATCAATAGAATTTTTACTCGGAAGGATAATATTATTAAAAGAAATAGTATATGATGGTGCTTTTTCTTTAATAGATTCTAAATAAATAATCAATTTTTCGGTAACTGGTTCTCCTTGATTAATCGGAGGTGGTTCTGGCACATTAACTGGGTAATCCATTTTTAATATATTATTTATTAATAAAATTCAAATTTAAAAATTGGATCCTGTCCAAGTTTTTAAAAATTGAAATCAATTTATATAGTTATAAAATGACAGAATACAAAAAACTCGGCAATCCCCAATCTAATATGTTTTTCTAATAGATACTTCCGTAATAGAGGAGAATTTTTGACAATAATAAAAGAAAGGATTAATTTAATGCTGTACAAAGAATATTTTGTATAAAAAAAATATGAGTTGTGACGCTCGAGGGAGGGGGGCCCCCTCTCTCGAAAAATGGTGATGAGATTACAGATATAATTACCAAAAATGTGGAATCTCAGGTAATTAATCTATATTTTTGCATATCATATATTGATGAAAAGTCGGTAGAAGATTTAAGTAAAAATATGAAAATTGTGCTTATTGCTTATCGATTATTCAAAAAATAATATTTGAGCGAATATGAACCAATAAGTGTTTGTAAAATATTAAGTTCTTAATTAAATATATTTATTTATACGTCTAACAAGTTTGGTTTTAGTCAATCCCCCGAAAGGAATTCCTATAGTTTTAGCGACTCTCTGAAGCTCGGTTATTCCCATTTCCGAAGTCACTCTTGCGACATGTTTACTTTTTTGTCTAATATGATGTTGCCGTCTTGAGCGTCGGCGGGCTGGAGTTAGCTGTCGAGAACGGGACGAGCGTGAAGAATGTCTAGAATGGATACTTTGAGATTTACGGCGAGTCATTGATTCCAAATTATGTTTATATTAATAATAAAAAATAAAAATTATTAAAATAAGAAATGGGACTATGTCCCAATTGTCAAATATCACGATTGGCGTGCGAGACTAAAAGGCGAATCTGGTGAGTTCAGTGAGTTCGTAGGTGGTATAAGCACAACGAATCTTCGAGAACGAAACTTGATGTATTAATTGAAATTAAGTAAAATAAATATCATATAACAATAATTAATTTGAAATAATATGTTGAACATTCGGATCAATAAGCATTAATTTATAGATAAAAAATAAAATTGAAATATAAAGGAATAAAAATAAATCAATATACAATTTTACTCTGAGCAATAGTGGATCTAATGACTTCATTTCTTATAACTTCGCCAAAAGTTTCACTAATAAGTTATGAGGATAGATATAAAATAATTAAATCTCAATATGAAGAAATATCCGAGGAACGTTTACATAAAATACCTAATTATAATTTTCTTAGTCATAAAAATGAAACAGAAAATGCATTCATAGCGAGAGGAAAATTATATTTGGGAGTAACATTTCATCAATTTTTAAGATTTATACCAAACGAAAAAATAGTATGGCATTATACTTATGACATTAACAAATTTTGGACGAGTATTGTATATAGGTCACAATTTAGACTTATTTGAGTTTAGATATTGGATACCGAATTGTTATATATTACTATTACAACTAAGCCTTAATATGTCAACAAGTAGTGCGAAACTATCAAATGTGAAGAATACAAAATGTATGATATATGAATATTTAGTAACAATAAAAAATATAATGGCAGAAATACATTCATCACCGGGATCCAGTCTTCGTATATCTGGCGAGTCTGGTGAGTTCGGTGAGTCCGTAGGCGTTATAAGTGCAACGAATCTTGTGGGAACGAATCTTAAGGACCGAGACCGTGGCGATTCGATGAAAAGTAAATCGCAACCTAACGATACCATAACCGTTGAAAATTATATGGCTATGCCCACCCATATAACAAATAATGTGATAGCACCATCAAAAGTGGTTTCTGATGTAGCAGGGATAATAACACCATCAAAAGTGATTGCTAATGTAGTAACAACAAATAATGCAATAGGTGCTATGGTGACAAATAATACAGTAGCACCATCAGAAATGGTTCCTATAGCAACAAACAATGCAATGACACCATTATCTATGACCCAGCATGCTATAACAACAAATAATGCGGTAGACTCCACCGTAGAGGTTAACTATCGGGGACTCTCTAATATTGATGATATAATTTTATCAGATAATATTATGTCAAGTAATTCACAATATGAGTCAAATATAATGGAGTCCCGCTGTAATCATCAGACCCCACCGTGTCCCCAATCCCCATCGGAGCCTTTAACAAAATCCCCAGTGGAGGTTGAATGCGAAATAGATAAGGGACAAATAAGTATGGGTATTGATGGAATATTTCGGCGAACATATGATAGAACGATAACAGAAATGCAAATGATCCGCGAAGAAAATCAAAGAGAGAAAGAAGAAACAAAAAGATTACGAGAAACTATAGACAAATTGCAAGAAGAAAATAAAGAATTAAGGGAAGATTGTTTTCTATTAAATAGAGAAACTAAACGAATGAGAAAGAGCATAATTCATTTGATATCTTAATAGCATATGGAATATATTAAATGATTGGATAAAGCAACATATTATGGTTCATTTTAAATATTACTATATTTTTTATAAAAAATTGAAATTGAAGATGAGATATAATATAACAACGCAATGAATAGATACGTTTCGCCATTATCATTAACAAAAGAAAGGATCCTGAGGGAAATTAATAATCCGATAAAGGAGACCGAGGAAGTGCAAAATTATGACTTTTATGAATATAAAAATAGAACGAAGAAAGAATTTATAGAAAGGGGTATAAATGAATTAGGTAAAGATTTCGAAAAAATGTTCACCAATCCTAATGAAAAGATAGTATGGCATTATTCATATAAGTCATACGGATTATGTAGGGGAATGGCAATAACATTAACCGATAAAGGAAGATTGATATTTATATCATCATCGGGTCATTATGAGGAAACTAATTTTGATTTTCAAATCCCTAATAATTTGATAGTAAAATTACAAGAAATATATCCGATGTCCAAAAGTAAAAAAGGGTTTAAATCTACTATATTACATCAAAATGTATTGAATTATTTAAAAAATATTAAACCAATATGTCTACATGATGATTATTCAAGACCCAAAAAACGCCTCCGATCTATCAGATCGGTCCCTAATATTGAAGAAAACCTAGTAAGTGAATCTCCTGATTTATTGGAGGAACTTATGACTGATCCACCATTTAATTTCTCTGATGCTAAAGATTCTAAATATACTAAATATCCTAAAGACTCTAAAGATCCTAAATATACTAAAGATCCTAAAGACTCTAAAGATTCTAAAGATCCCTCCAATGGGGGACCCCCCGATGCGTTCACGCACGAAGTGCAGGAGTTCGGGGCCCTACTCGATCGAAGAATAGTGAAGACCTCAGGCCATATGCAGGGGACACTTGTTCCGTTAAGTAGTGGATATATACATAAATCCACCGAAACATTAGATATATTATTGAGAGAAAATGCAGTATTAAAAACGGAAAATGAAGAAAAAGAAAAGAAAATTAAAAGATTGAGAGACTGTATAATTGATTTGGTTTCAGATGATATGTGATGCTATGTGATGCTATGTGATGCTATGTGATGCTATGTGATGCTATGTGATGCTATGTGATGCTCACACGTTTTGCCTTTTAGGCTAACATGTTTAAATAATAAAATTTTACTTTAAATTATTTTTTATCAAAGTATTAAAAAATAAAATATTTAAAATTTAATCAACCGAGGACCCGGTAGATTACGAGAAGCTCTCTGCCTCCTCATTTTCAAATCCAAAAATTCAATAATTCCCGTATTCGATCGCAGAGATTTCGCATAGCTTAGTAATACTTTAAAATCAAAATCGCAATCCCCGTAATCACATAACTTCTTAATTAAATTAAAATTTCCATTGCTTATAGCAGAATTCATTGAAATTTCTGTGGCTTCTTTAATTAATCGTTTTTTTTCCCCTATAACCCATTGTTTATCAATTGAACGATCATATAAGTTTATATGATCATAAAGATACTTTACGATTTCCAAATGTCCCTCCCTCGTAGCACCAATTAATGCTTGCCATGTAAATCTTTCTCCGACACTACACAAAAACTGTACTATTGGGAGATGTCCAAAGCACGATGCATCCTCGATTGCACGATACGAACATTGGAAGCTGTGACCATGTAGCCAAATTAACAAATTGAGGAAGCCACCTCTCGCAGCTGTATCAATAATATTTGTTGCCTCCCGTGGATCTATAGGGAGGACTATCACATTTTCATAGAGCCATATAAAAATATCCAAACGGCCACATTTTGCAGCACGATCCAATGTATCTATAAAGGGGAAGCCCCATGTTTTTAATAATTTTAATGAGGTCAAATTCCCATTTCTTATAGCTGACCATACGACCTTCTCATATGCGTTTTTATCGCAAATAATACCAGTATTCTTCTTTAACCACAACAATATCTCGGGATATCCTGTGGCGGCCTCTATCACATCAGGTCGCAATTCGTCAGGGTAGTTTTTATAGAACCATTGAATCATTTCGAGATTACCATCTTTCGCAGTCAGACACATCGGAATGCTTTCCCAGGGCCAGGGCATCCCGACCAATCGCAATGGAACAAGTTTGTGAAAGGCTTTAATAACACGATAATCTCTATTATGGCAAAGTAGCTCGACAATTTCGACAGGTATTTCCGTAATTATTCCGAGATGGATTTGTGCAAAAATTAATTCATACCATTCATTTTCAGCACAGATTTTAGTTGAATATACATATGCAAATATTAGATGCATCAAATTAGCGTTATTATATATCTTTAAACCCGAATTGTCCGTTTCCCGCATAGGGAAATCTGGATCGCTTTTTGAAGTCGATACAGCCATGATAGCTTTTAATATGTATGCACATGTAATTCAATTTTTTATATTAAAAAATTTATATTAATTTATGATCTAAGGTTATATAATTTATTTATTCAATACATTTATCATTAGTACAAAAAGCATTTTTGGTCATATCTTCATTTGTATGGTCTATTAATAAAATTTTACCCCAATTAATTGGTTTAATATCCATTTTTCGTTTTAGATATTCTTCACGTGATATTTTTTGATACGGCATCTGTTCATAAACTTGATTATCTGTATGAGGTAATAAGCTAACTGATTTTATCAGCGGTATAAAATGTCCCAGCATTTTTTCTAATTGATTTGTTTCATTGGAGTTAAAATGTATCGTGCATGAAACCATATTATCGCTCCATTCTCGTTGAAGAAATGCCAAGAATGCGAATTGTTCCCATGCTGATACTTCTGATGCTTCGCGGGTATTTCCTTGATCTATTGGAAATTCAAAACATAACGTATTATCAGCATATTTATCAATTTCGAACGGGACACCTGCCGATTTTAACAAAATGCATTGAGGGGAATTCATCGCTATACGGACACGTCGTATAGCATATTTATACGTTGGAAAGTGCATTCCACTAGATACTCCAGCAATTAGAGAAATAGTTCCAGACGGTTTAATTGTTGTAACGCGGATGCTTTCGCGAATTCCTGCTTCTATTGCTAATTTGTTATTTATATTGCGAACTATTTTATAACCTGTTCGTAAAATACGTGTTAATTCAATAGCACCAATATGATCAAGCCAATCAGCTACACCTGATAAACTAACCCCGATACGGCGATTACGAGCAAGGACTTCGTTAGTTTCATGTCGATGCGTAGGAAGCAATGCGACAGTTGAAGCATAAAAGGTTGCATAATCTAGTACTGAATAAAATTCTTCTTCTGATTCGCAATTTGTTGGAAATACTTCGCTTAAATTGCATAATTCATAATTTTCTAATTGAATTTCGCCACATGGATTTGATAAATAGGCTTTATCAGGATGTTCTTTTCCATATTTTCCGAATCGCTGAATATTGCGTAAATTTAATAATCCTGGTTCACCATTTTTAACAACGCGATCAATAATTTTTGAGATTTGTAGAAAATCATCTTTTTCATTAAGGACTACAGAGTTATTGCTCATCCAATATATATCTTTTCTTTCAGGATTTTTATTAAGATCTTTTAGATCAAGAAATTCTTCATCGTGAATATTTCCCAAACTTATTTGGCTACTTCTTCTTATATTTCCTGCCACTACGCATGCACCTACGGAATTCATTATATCAACGACACAGCGAACCGCCGAAATTTCGTTTTTACAATATTTATCCATAATTATTATTAATCTATTATGCAATTTAATTAGGGGATCTGGGCCCGAAGCAAGCCCGCCGAATATTTTTAAAGGTGTACCCGCGGGGCGTATTTTACTGTAATCAAATATTGGAAACAATGATTTCCCAATATAAGCTGATAATAATATAGTTACTGAATTTACCCATCCTTCACGAGAATCTTCAATTATATAATTTATAGTTAAGGATTTATCTGGAAGTGAATATTTAGCATCTGTTCCATTAAATGCTACATTGTAACCAACCCCAACTCCATGCATAAGCATATCCATTGCCCAATCTACTGATTGAATTAAATGAAATGTATCAACAGCTCCACAATTATTAAGGGCCGCGGCCCCCCTCTGATATACAAAATCTGTACCCTGAACCCATAATCCTCTACCAGGTGGTAGGAATTTCATTTTAAACATGGCTATGGCAAATAATTTAGCGTACGATTGCCAAAAAGTTTCATCCCAATTAAGATAATGTTTAATATACCAATCTTTACGAATGCTAAAAATACCATTAACAACTCTTACAATAGTATCAAACCAATTTTCGTATTGACCATTTTCTTTAATACGACTGTATGTTCTATAATAAATAAATTCTCCAAAATTATCAAATCCAAATTTTGGAGTTAATTTTTCTAATGTTTTAATACTATCATCAGAAATTGAAAATCTATGAGTAACGTAAGTTGGAGATAAAGTTGTCATTTATTGATTTATTAATTTATTAATTTATGTATTGATTAAATAATATATTTTTAATAAATAAAATTTTCAATTTTATTTTATTATATTATATATATAATCTAAAAAATGCATGGTCTATCGGGTGGGTTACAGTATAACATTTTTGAGATATTAATTCTTATTATATTAATATTGGTAGCAATATTAATTGTTCAAACCTTAATGCGTAATTACAAAGGTATTAGCAAAGCTGGTGGATTTGATGATGATGAGGAGTATGCTGGAGGGGCAACTTCAGTTAAATATAAAAAATTAAAAATGGAAGATAAAGACTTAGACAAGGTTCAGGATGGAAAGAAAAAAGTTGATGTTAGATTAGATCGTCCCACATTCGAAGCTATTGAAAAAGACTCATACATATTGTATTTCAGTAAAGAAAGAGATTTATTGGTTAAAGTTTTGAAGAAAGCCAAATATGATAATTTGGATGATCTATTGAAGAAGGAGAAACTGGAGGATATATTCCCAGATTTGGAGGTTCCTGCTGGAGAAGATAAAGATGCATATATTCGAAAATTATTCCTAAGTAAGAAGGAGGGAGGTCTTGGCTATTATAAGGAAGAAGATCTATCCAAACCTTTTATATCTATTAAGATTAAACCTATGCACGAATAAAATAGGCATCTGAAGGGATTATATATATCTTTTTTATATTAAAAAATTGAAATTACTATATATAAAATAAAAGTTTAAGGCGATATCCCCCCAGTCTATAACTCTCCAATGGCTTCCCCTGGACATTCCGAATGGGCAGATGAGGTTGAAAGAGAAGAGTTAATCAAATCCAAGAAAACTAAAGAAACTAAAGAACCTAAAAAAACTAAAGAAACTGAAGAAACTAAAGTAACTAAAGAAACTAAAGAAACTAAAGAAACTAAAGAAACTAAAGAAACTGAAGGAACTGAAGGAACTGAAGGAACTGAAGAAACTGAAGAAATTGAAGAAGTTGGAAAAACTGAGAAACCTAAGGTGCAGTTAATGACTGAAAATAAAGTTGTTATAACTAAACGACAATTTAAAAGTCCGCAATGGTGTTATAATGAATTTTTCTATGGGTTATGTAGACGCATTGGTAAAGGATGTACTTATTGTCATTTAAATATACCCATTTGTCCATTCGGAATGGCTTGTGCTAAATTATCAATACCGGGAAAATGTGATCAATATCATTTTATGACGATATGTAATGAAGGGGCTGAGTGCCGTTTATATAAAATAGCTATTAAATTATTTGATGAAGATTTATTCGGATTGGAACCTATGATTAATGTGCGAGATTTTGTAAAATCTCCACGCATTATCGCGTGGAAAAGATATTGGGCTAATAATCATGCGGGAGAAAATTATGGGCAAAATCCTTTATTGCATATTATTAATTGTCGGCATCGAGCTTGTCAACATGAAGGCTGTCAAAATTTCGTTAATGCATTTAAATTATTTAAGGATTGTGGTAAACATGATTAAAAAATTAAATAATTAAAAATTAACATATTATCTTAAATATTATATTTTTTTACGCGAAAGGGTGTCCCTTACTTCATATCTTATTCTAATTTGGAATGACTGGGACAGAATCTCTTCAGGCGTTCTGCATAACATGTATTAATATCATCTAGATCACCGCTATCAGTATTTTCGCAAAAATGAACAAATGAAGCCATATGGCACATATTGCAATTTTTGGGTATGCTATGAACACTTTTTTGATCCTTTCTTGCACGACAAATTTTCCCTTCTTGTTCATATGGACATAATATTGTTGGATGATATTTCTGTTGATGACATTCTTGATCTAAACAATTAATTCCTTTTTCACATATTTCCTCATGTGAAAACGTACATTGTTCAGCATTACAGTAACGATTTAAACAATAATAATAATGACAAATTATTGTACCAACGCGATCTTCTGGTAATAATTGCCTATCATAATGAATCGGAATTAATTTTGTTGCCGATATCGCCTCTTTAATTTTTTCTAAAGGGGGAATTGGGGAGATTGGGGGGATTGGGGAGATTGGGGAGATTAGGGGGATTGGGGAGATTAGGGGCACAATTTCAGTCGATTCTGTAAGATGCGATTCTAAATGTGATTCTGAATCACATTCAGAATATGATACAATTTCTGGACGATCTTTTAAATTATTTAAATTATTTAAATAATTAGATTTAGGTGGGCCAGATAACCATGATCCAAATTTAGAATCTAATTTATCTTTAAATTTTTTCAGCTCTATATTTTCTTCGGTTAGATGCTTTATTTCGTTATTTTTTTTCTCAAGCTCTTCTCGCAATTTAATACACTCATCAACTAATTTTAAAGAACTATCCAATGTATCTATTGTCTTTACTATCTCCATATTATTATCTTAATTGTCTTAATTATCGGACTATTATATATATGTGATATAAATTCAATTTTTAATATGAAATTAAATAAGTTTATCTATAGCTATAAGGATATCTTCACTACCTGATCTTAATTTCGGATCCTTATTACACATACAATTTAATATTTCTATCCAATATTTTGGAATATTATCCATGGATAAATTTAAGGGATATATTAGGTAATCTAAAGGGTTATCTTTTATTTCAAGAGATTTATATCGCCCATTATATTTGGTAAATAAAACTTCCCATAATACAATACCTGAAGAATATATATCAGATTTTTCAGAATATTGATGATCATATAATTCTGGAGCTGACCATAAAGGTGTCGTTCTCCAATTTTTCAATGTGTCCCCAGAATCAAATTCTCTACTAAGATTAAAATCGCATAATTTAAGAATAAATTTATCTCCAATTAAATAATTCGGACTTTTTATATCCCTATGAAGAATATGTAAACTATGTAAATAAAAAATAGCATTCATAAC
>Ga0209641_10005790_pt1 | contig 10089 bp, 14 predicted proteins | sample RifCSP16_1_FD_184022 | JGI IMG/M metagenome (GOLD analysis project Ga0209641, IMG submission 184022) | Soil microbial communities from Rifle, Colorado - Rifle CSP2_sed 16_1 (SPAdes) (version 2) | ecosystem: Environmental > Terrestrial > Deep subsurface > Rock core/Sediment | place: Rifle...
AGTTTTATCTTGACTAAGCGCTGTCCTCTGTGATAAAAAGTATTCGTTGCCGGGCGATTAGCTCAGCGGGAGAGCACTGCCTTCACACGGCAGGGGTCGCAGGTTCAAACCCTGCATCGCCCACCATGCAAATCAAGGAGTTAGCTGACACAGGCTGACTCCTTTTCTATTGATTGTGAAGTAATTGTGAAGTTCGTTTCAGGTGTGCAGTTCGGGGACGGGTTAAAGAGGGAATCAAGGATGTTGACGGCCTTCGTTTTGTGTGCAGGGGCAAGGTGAGCATAGCGAAGGGTCATCTTAATATCTTTGTGACCTAAAAGCTCCTTGACCGTCGTGAGGTCAACGCCTGACATGATAAGCTGACTTGCGAAGGTATGGCGAAGGTCATGGAAACGGAAACCGGTTATCCCTGCCTGCTTCAAGGCCGTTCCAAAACTACGCTTGACGCTCGCATACGGCTTGAGCGTGTCCGGGTCATGGAAGAGATAGTGGACAAGCTCTTTTTTCCCGTCCGTCTCTACAAAACGACGGGGAAGTTTATTGAGCGTTTCCCTGAGCGTACCGTCAATCGGTAGTTCCCGCCCGTCGCCATTTTTCGTATCGGTGAGCGTGATAAACCCATGATTCAAGTCTACTTGTTCCCATGTGAGTTTTAGAATCTCTCCACGTCGGCAACCTGTATGCAGAGCGGTAACGACAATCGGCTTTAGGTGTTCATCACACACGCTGACTAAGCCTTGAGCCTCTTCGACGGACAAGAAGCGCAATCGCTGGTTTGACTCCTTATAGTTCTTCACCTTGCGAACACGCTTCAACGTGTCTTCCTCGACAAGCTCCCAATCAACGGCCTTCTTTATCATGGCTTTCAGGATAGAGATATTTTTGTTGACGCTCCCCGGTTTCAATCCTCTATTCGTTAAATCGGTCTGGTACTGTTCAACGATCATAGTGCTAAAACGTCTTAGGGGAAGGTCGCCGAAATGCGACGCCATTTGATTCATTCTGTACTCTTTACTATCCGCTGACTTGTGTCGTCCGGTCATCCACGTCAAGTACTTGTCCTTGAGTTCATAGAAGGTGTGATTCTTGATCTTGACGGTATCGGTTAGCTTGCCTTCCCTGACGGCCTTCTGTTCAGCGATAAGCATAGTTTCTGCTTCGCGGTAATCACTTGTCCCTGAAGTCTTGCGGATGATCTTCCCTGACAAGTCCGCGAACATTAACCACCATACGTTACCGCGTTTATACAACCCTTTTCGCGCCATGTGCTTTCTCCTTTCGGGTGAATTGAAAACGTTTTCACTTCTTCGCTTTCGCTGTCCTGCCTTGCTTCTTGTCGCCTCCTTTCTTTGGGATTGCCTTCAGAGCCAAATGGAGAAAGGACGGAATTGACCGCGTACCGGTTTCCCATCGTGACACGGAAACCAGATAGACACCTAAAATCTTCGCAAGCTCGTCTTGCGTGTATCCGCTTTCTGCTCTCCATTTTTTTAGCTCTTCCGGCTTCATGGCGCTATTATACCAATGGTTAATTAGACTTGTCAAGGCTTTTTCCTCCTTTTTTGGGGCTTCTCTTTGTCTGTTCATGCAAGAATAGTGTATCAAGTTCCTTGTCAATATCTCGTTTACGAAAACATAGGCGACCGCCCAGCTTAAAACCCGGTAGCTCATGCTTATGGTCATAGACCCATTTTATTGAAACCCGGAGATAGGCCGCAAGCTCTTCGACGCTGAAGATAGCGGTATCCACGTCTTTTTTCGAGGACAGCAAGGGCTTGATAATATCTGCTACCCGCTGGGCTATCAGTTCAACGTCTTCGTTGTCTAAGGTCGTTTTCATGCTTTTCATCCTGATTGAACTTCACAAATTACTTCACAGCCTCCATAAAAACCGCGTCAATCAATGCTTTTATTGTAGGTCACTGCTTATGTTAGGCAGTTCCCGCTTTTGCGTAATCCGCACTCGTCAGAATTTGTGAAAACATTTTCACAAGTCCTCTTTAAAAAGGTTGAGGCCGTCGTCGCAGGTAACGACGACCTCTCAGCACTTGCTGAACTGTCGGATATTGAAGCCCAAAAGGGTATCCGACTGCCCTGCTCAAGCAAGCACACACAAACCGTCAAGAAGCATCACGCTCCTAACGGGTACGTGGCAAATAACGTTTAGCATTTTCAACTTGTGCAAGTATTTTCTGCCGTTCCTCACCGACTTTTGCCTCGCGTACTCCTGCTTCTCGATTCTTTTGGCCGGTCTTCTCTTGTTCGGCGTCTCGTATGCGATTAGATTCGTAATTACTTTTTTCTGACTTTCGCGCTTGTCTTGCCCGTTCGCGGATTTCAACGCTTGCCCGTACAACGGCGTCTTCGATCTGTTGCTCGGCCTCTCTGTCTGATATATTGACATTTGAAACGCGAGCTATTAAATCGCCGATGCTAATCATTTTATTCCCCTCCGCTCGCGTGTCCAGCGGCAAGTTTTGAAATAGCGATTGATTCGGGAGTGGCAATACCGTTGATCTTGCGCGTCGTCAATACGGCTTCGTCAAACGCGGCCTGTGCAGACGATAGCAAAGTCAAAGCTTCTTTCTGAATAGGCAGGTTGATTTTTGAAAAATCAACGCCTTTCCATCCATCAGGCTTCGGATCACGACGGTTCATTTCTTGAGACAGGACGTGCAACTTTGCAGCCTCACCATTTTCGTTCGCATGGTGGATGTGCATAGCAAGCAGGCTCGTGCTCATTTTCTCCGCCTCGGCGATAAGGAGAAACTTGTTTTCAAGCGGCAAGGTTGAAAGAAGAAACTCACTATCGGCGTACCACGGTCGTTCTCTCATCAAAGCATTGTATAGCTCATTCATCTTTGCGAGTTCGGCGAAAGTTTTATTTGAAGCTTCATCCCTCGCCTGTTTGATTTTTTCCTTAATCTTTTCCGGTGAACGTGGTTCGTCCTCGATGCTCTTGATTCTTTCGCTGAGGTCTTTCTCGATCTTGTTAATAACAGCCGTATGAACTTTCATGGTATCGAAGTTTTTGGTCATTTCTGATACAGGTTTCATAATAGTTTTACTCTCCTTTTTATTTTGAAAATCTTGTCCAGACGCCCGATTCGTTATCTATCTGGTGAGGTAGAGGAAGTCGAATCGGACGCCCGGAGCAAGTCCTATGGTGTATCTTTTAGAAATTTCGGCATCGTTGTCGTCTTCGTGCTCTGTCTTTTTGCCAAGGCTGTTCTGCTTCGTGTAATCTGCGGGATGCCAGCCGTCTTGACAATTTTCTTTCCCTCGATATTTGTGAAGCGTCCTTCAACTCTGCCCCCTGGTACGAGTGTCTTGCTCATCTTAACCATGATAGTTATTTTTCTCCTTCGATTTCGGCCTAAGCCGGATTAGTTGTCCTGTCTTGTCATCGTTTCGGGCATAGCAGAGGCCGTCCCATGCCTCCAAAACGTCTTAAATCGCATCGTGGGCGTCCTGTTATGCGTCTTATAGCCCTCTTATGGCCTCTTCAAGCCTTCTGCCGTTCTTCGCCGGAACTCATATTGACCTTGACGATCCGAATCAATTTCAATTTAGAAAACTTTCCCTTTGCGTTTTTAAATTCCCGCCGTGCGGCCTCAATCTCTTTGTCGTTGTGGACAATCCTTCGCATGACGGGCTTTGTTTTCGCTTTTCTGTGCGCCTGTCCTTCGAGCTTTTCGATTCTACCTTTCATTGTCATTGAATTCACCCCCCTCGATCATGGATTCAAGTTTTGAAATCCTCTGCTCAAGTTCTGTCTCTGAAATGATCTTCATGTTACCGATTAATAGTTCAAGTAACCTTGCCGCGTCATCGGTAGAGAGTTTCCCGTTTATCGTTTCCGTAAAAATTATCTGTGCTTGTTCGCTCAACGTCTTACCGACGGGTAGAGACACCTGCACGGGTTCACTCACCGGCCTCAATACCGGAATTAATCTTTCAAGGCAAAGTCTCAATGCCGCCGTGTCACCCGCAAGCGCAAGCGATACCGCCTTCCGTATCAGACGTTCTTTAGACGGTTCAAGCAATGCCCTGAGTTGAACGCGCTTGTCAGAAATTCCGGGCGGTCTGCCTGTCGGGTTGCCTGAGCATCCCTTAACAAATTTCCCGCCTGCTCTCTTTCTGTTCACATCAGGTTTCTTGCGTTTCGCTGATTTCATTCGTTACCTCACGCTTCAAATTCAATCCATTGCATGTTGTAAAATCCTATAATCTTTCCCCTGCATCTATTACAGATTCCGAACCGATTCGCCGTCTTTGAATCACACTGTTTACACTTCTTCCGGTCGCCGACCTTGATGCCTCTTTTTCGATAGGAAACAAATGTCGCTGCTGCCCGGCGTTGAGCGTCGGTCGTTTTTGCCATGTTGTCTCCCTTGCCTCACCTCTTCATCTCTTTCTCTAAATTTTTTTATGTCCCTGCCGTTCTTCGACCCGATTTGCCTTATACCGTTTTTGTTGTATCTTTGTTCGTTCTCTTTCATCATGCAGTACCCGACCGATTCATCGCATCCATGATAGCCGATGCCGAATCCGAGAAACGATAATAGACCTTGCCTTCGTGCATCGTTCTCTCAAGCATGTTGTCGATGACCATGTTCTTGATGGTTTGCTTGACCTCTTGTTTATCAGGCATGTCCCGTAGCATCCGGGCTACGAGTTCGCTTTCAGATAGCCATGCCTTGCCGTTGAGGACAATAAATTCGCTACTCATTTCGTTTCTCCTGTTTTCGCTTTCGCTAAACACGCGTTATACGCCGCCTTCCATCCTCGACGACACGACTTATAGAAAACTGGCGGGTTGCATTGCCACGGTATTTTTGAATTCGTTTTCATAACTCCCTGTCCGGCGAAACGGTCTTTCAAACCCATACGGAATTCCCTATCAGTTTCCTATAGGGAAGGTTTGAGGAAAGCGGGAGCGAAAGCCGCCCGCTATTCTCTGTTTGTTATCTTTAAGTATTCTTTCTCTGGTATAGTCGTTCCAAAAAACGACTTAATTGTTCATTTTGAAACGACTCGTTCCAATCTGGAACAGGTCGTTTCAATTAGGAACGACCTCGTTTCGTTTTGGGATGACTCCCTATTTTCACCCCTATCTTGTAAAATGCAGCTTTCAATTTCAAATACTTTTTCTCAAAGTCTTTTGCACCTACTTCACACTGAGACATCTCGATAATCTCTTTGTAGAGATTGATACCTACTGTCGTCGGTGTATACCACGCGGTCCGGTCGTACTTACGTGCATTCAAATTTCCTGCATCGAATAAAGGCTCTTTAAAATTTTTAACTTTCCCACCTTGTCGCTTGACCTCTCCATCTTTTCGACTACGTATCTGTCTCTCGTTGTCTTGGCCAGTTCCTTGTCCAAGCAGAGTTTGCATAGTATGATAGACTACCGACCTACTCAAGAACGGGAATTTACCCTGTAAGTCGGTTGCTGAAAAATATAGCCACCATCTGCCGTCATACAACTTTCCCAGATACCGATTCGTCCAGTTGAACATGATGTACTCGAACAGTATCGCTTCATTCAGTCCAATCCATTCTGCCAAAGTCCTATCAAAAACAACAAGGTCATTTCTTCGTATCCGTTTATCTGTTTCCCGTTTAGGGGTTTGATTGTTCTTCGTGTCGTTACTCATGTCATCCGCTCCTTCGGGTCTCCTATTTAAAGTTATCGCGGGCAGGCTGTAGGAGTTCAGCTTTTCGATCCGTCGATCTATCCCGCGCATTTATTTCAAACAAAAAACGGTCGAATGAAAACAAACTCAGTCTTGTACTGAATTAGTCTCCACCCGACCGTCTCATTCGAGCAATCCCTAAAGGATACGGCCTGCAAAAATCTATGCTGGGTAGGTTCTATTGATGGTTGCTGTTGCTTACTTCTTTGTTGCCCTTGCCATGACCTATGCTGCGTGTGCGTCCTTAATGGCCTTTTCTTGAGCCCTCGATAATACTTTTTCTTTCGGCATTTTCATTGTTCTCACCTCCTTCGGTGGTCGATTGACAAAAAATTGAGCAAAAAAATAGCTCGGACAATTTTCTGGCTTTCGCCGTGAATTGAATCCGAGCTACTTGAAAAAATTTCTGCGAACCTAAGTTGTTAAGTGGATTATACCAGAATTTAAAAGCCTGTCAACACTTATTTTGGTCTTAACCACTTTGATAACAATGATAACATAATTGCTCCGAGAGCCCGACCGGTCGCCGCGTCACCGATCCACGTGCGTTACTTGATGAGCCAACCAGCAACTATAAAGAATAACCAATAGACCAATGTGGATGCACCCACAAAGATTAACACCCACAAGAGGAATACAACGGCTTTATGTGGTCGCGGACTTGGGATTACGTCGATTATTTTGGCCATGCACTCATCAGATTTCGCATAACTGTTGATTTGGGTAAACAAAACAGGTGGAAGGTAAAGATATGAGATGGAAACCTGTTCATCTGGAACCAGAGTAGGAATGATGATTTCTGCGGCTATGTTTGGAGTTGGAGCTTTTACTACTTCGTAGCTTACGGGTGGCCAAATTTGATAGCTTGAGGGCAATTGGTAATGGCCAATGCGAACGTTATGAGCAGTTTTCTTTCCCGTATTTCTTACAACGATACTGTGAGTGTTCACGTGAGGGATTTGGCCTGTCGCCGGTGAAACGTCCGGCAGCGGTATTGCTGATGCATGGACAAGATAGGTAATAAGCCTTGGGCGCTGCTCAAAAATGCGTTTTGTCACGCCGATGATAAGCGCAACAATGAGAGGAGAGAGCAGCTTCGCTATTATTTCTAATGGGATTGGCATATCGTTACCTCCTGTCTGTGGTTAACGCGGCTTGAAAATACATTAGAATCATATCACACTTCGCGTTTATTAAAAATAAATTATTTTTTCATTGACTGTGAAGTTAATTGTGAAGTTGACCTCGGAATTAGGCGGGGAATACGGAAAAGGGTCTTTTCTGCACGTCAACTTAAGCGCACGGAAAAGCAAGAAAAAGAAAAGGCCGGAAAATTTCTCCGGCCTATCGGATCGCCTTCACACGGCAGGGGTCGCAGGTTCAAACCCTGCATCGCCCACCATTATTCCGAATAAAAAACCCGACCGTGCAACTCATCACAGGGTCGGGTTTTTCTAATTATATCTGAAATCTTTTCTCACGCGCCTTTTTTGGCAAGCTGCTTTTCTTCTTCTTCCTGTAATGTTTTACACTCTATACAGAGCGTCGTCACCGGCCGGGCCTCGAGCCTGCGCATGCTGATAGGTCCGCCGCAGGATTCACACACACCGTAGGTCCCGCTGTCTATGCGGGCTATCGCCTCGTCGATCTTTTTGAGCAGTTTCTGCTCCCTGCCGCGCAGTCTGAGCACAAAATTGCTGTCCAGCTCGGCAACCGCCTGGTCCGTGGGATCAGGAAAACTCTCTTTCTCCTGGCCTATCTTGCTGTTCAACGTCTGTTCCGCTTCCTGGATAAGCTCGCTCCGCTGTTTCTCCAGCTTCTTTTTAATTGCCACCATTTTACCGTTCATTGATACCACCTCTCTACGTAACGAAAGAGTAAAGAGAAAACTCATCGTTTAAAATACAGCTTCGTACTATATCAAAAAAATTATACTGAGTCAATCGTAAAATAATATTTGTCCATTGGATAAAACCGCCGGCTTATCGTCGGAAAGTGGAGTAATCCTGCTCTTTTTTGAGATTCTTGCAACCTTTTGTCTTTTCACAAAGGAACTACCCTGCAGCAAGCTTCAAGGAAGCGCAAGTTAATGTCGTTCCGATAAATTGCAGCACGTGTTCTGCCGGCAATAATGAGTTATACCGGTAAGGTTCTATTAGTACTAAATATAAATATAAGTAGTAGTAGTAGTAGTAGGGGGTGTGGATTCGTGTAAACAAGAGGGAAGGTTTTGAAAACACGGGGCATAAATAAACAAAAACACCGTGAATGCCGTGTGGGAAAAAATGTGGATAGTTGTTGAGAAGAAGGCGGCAACGCTTCTGCACATACTTACAAGACGGTTGTCCGGAAAAAGCGTGTAAAAGAAACGCCACTCAAATGAAACGCCACGAAAAAAACAATACCAAAGACTATTTTATTGACGTTTCAAAGAAGGTTGTGTTACAGTTTGATTTACAAAAAAGCAGAGCGTGAAGTCGATCGTTAGGTGTTTATGCGCAAAGAGCGGGGATTGTGTGAAAAAGAACAATAAAAACAAAACCACGCCGTCTTTTATGAGGGGCCTCAGCAGAAATGTTATTATTCTCGGCATCGTAAGCCTGCTGAACGACACCGCGTCGGAAATGATCTATCCGCTTCTGCCTGCGTTTCTCACGGTCGTGCTCGGCGCGGGGCCCATGGCGCTCGGTTTAATCGAGGGCATCGCCGAATCCACAGCATCATTGCTTAAGCTTTATTCCGGTTACCTGTCAGACCGCGTAAAACGACGCAAGGGCTGGATCGTCGCCGGCTATACACTGTCAAATGTCATCCGTCCACTCATCGCTTTTGCCGTTTCATGGACGAACGTGCTTGTTCTTCGCTTTACAGACCGGGTGGGCAAGGGGATCCGAACATCTCCCCGGGACGCAATGATAGCGGACTCCACACCTCTCGAGTCCCGCGGCAAGGCATACGGCTTCCATCGCGCCATGGACCATGGGGGCGCGATCGTGGGTCCGCTTTTAGCCACTGCGTTATTGTTTTTATTCCATGACAACGTGAAGAGTATCTTCCTGCTCTCTTTTATTCCGGGTACACTTGCGGTAATTATCCTGCTCATCAGTGTCAAGGAGCGGTCCGCTCCGGACCAGCGCCGGGAAACGACCGGCACGTTCAACTTCCGCTCAGCATGGGCGGAAATGCCAAGAGGCTTTCACAAATATCTCATCATCATTCTCATTTTCACCCTTGGAAATTCCAGCGATGCCTTCCTGCTGCTCAGGGCCCAGACGCTTGGAGTGCCGATAGCATTGCTTCCGACGATCTGGGTCGTGCTGCATATCGTCAAGATGGGCACTTCCATTCCCGGCGGCGTCATCTCCGACAAAATAGGAAGAAAAAAGGTCATCGTCACCGGCTGGATCGTTTACGTGCTGGTCTACGCCGGGTTCGCGTTCGCCGACAGCCAGTGGCATGCCTGGGCCCTGTTTGCCGTGTACGGCATCTACTTCGGCCTGACCGAGGGGGCCGAGAAGGCGCTCGTTGCGGATTTCGCGCCTACCCATCTGCGGGGTTCGGCCTTTGGTCTGTATCATCTCGTCGTGGGGCTCGGCGCGTTTCCCGCATCTGTCGCGTTCGGCTTCGTGATGAAGCAGTACGGCGCGGAGGCGGCGTTCGGGATGGGAGCGGGCCTCGCCCTTCTTGCGAGCGTGATGCTTTCGATGCTCGCGGTAAAGAAACCGACAGAGGAACGAGTGTAACAGGGGAAGCAGGGCAGCGCATTTCTTTTGGCAATTATGATCCGAAAGCATGCACCTAAAGTGTTGTTAGGAGATCAAACAATATGACCAAGTACAAAAATCTCGTTCTTCTATTAGTTGTCTTTGGCTCACTTCACCTTCTGTTTACTAGCCTTGCAGCTCCTGCGCTATCGAATTGGCTATTCGAGCGCGGACTTGAAACGAAGACTCTTCCTACCGCAGCGACCACTTACTTGATAGCATTATTTCAGTATTCACCGGTAATAATATGGATTCCGGTCTCTGTCTGGCTTTACAGAGACTCAAAAAGAGATGTGTTTGCACCTTTCCTTTGGGCTATGTTGGTTTTGATAGCACATTATCAAGGTTTAATCATTTACCTCTTGGTAAGGCTCTTGCTTGATAGGGAAAGAATTGTAGAAAGTAAATCGTAACGTGTCGCTGCCTTTTAGGCGGAGCTAGTCAAGAGGGACGCGGCGAGAAAACCGCTACGCTTGAGTGTCGTCATGCAATGGACAGTGCCCCGCTTTTACCCCGGAGGCCAGGTGAATCTCCGGCCGGAGAGGAGATGAAGGTGGATGTGGAACACGGTCTGGCCGGCGCCGGGACCGTTGTTTATAACCATGCGGTAGCCGGCCTTGTCG
>Ga0209641_10005793_pt1 | contig 10088 bp, 11 predicted proteins | sample RifCSP16_1_FD_184022 | JGI IMG/M metagenome (GOLD analysis project Ga0209641, IMG submission 184022) | Soil microbial communities from Rifle, Colorado - Rifle CSP2_sed 16_1 (SPAdes) (version 2) | ecosystem: Environmental > Terrestrial > Deep subsurface > Rock core/Sediment | place: Rifle...
TCCTGAGCGTCGCCTTCGTCCCAGACGCCTTCCCGGTAAATGTCATTCGTTGGGTACTAGGCTCGGTGTTTGTGCTGTATCTGCCCGGCTACACTCTCATCCAGTTCCTGTTCTCCGAGAAAAAGGAGTTAGACAGCCTGGAACGTTTCGCGCTGAGCGTCGGGCTGAGCCTGGCAGTTGTCCCATTGATCGGGTTAATTCTGAATTATCTTCCCTGGGGAATCAGACTCGAACCCATCACAATCTCGCTTTCCCTCTTCGTCGTCTCCTTCGCCATCCTAGCAGCTGCGAGGAAGTACATCAGCCTCCGCGAGCCCGCGTAGGGTGGCCGCGTCGAAGACCGCTCCGTCTCGGAGAGGTCTTCTTATGGTGCGTGAGGGCTTGAATTCCTCTCACCCCTGAAAGCCCTAGGAACCCTGCCAATATGATGTGGGCGGCACTGATGAGCGTTAGTTGCTTGCTCGAGAACGCATAGTCAAGCAGCACGACCTTGAATTCCCTTGAAGCAATCAATGTCGACGAGGATATGATGAAGAGAGGAATGAAATTCATCACGGAGGATTTGCTGATGGAATGCATTTTTCGCATGTCTCCGTTCAGGTAGGCTACGCTCGCCGCAACCAGCAGCGCAGACAGCTCCAGGATCGTATCTACGATTGACGGGACTCCGAAGGCAAAACCGACCTGGAGAGGGCTTAGTGGCAGGAGGATTGGGACGGGTCCAACTAGCATGTCATCCAGCATATGCTGCAAAATGCCCACATAGGCAGCGAAGTATTCCTTTCTCCAGTAAACGAACACAAGAAGGGGCAACCAGAGAAGCAGTGAATGCGTGTAGGTGTGATGTTCGATCCCAAACCAGGCAAAGGCGAGGTCGATGTCAGGAACCATCCCCACAGTCAGGGCGAGCCATGTGCTCGTTCTGGTCCCGCAGACGCGGTCAACAAGGCGCACAACAAGATAGCCAAGGACCATGTGCCCCAACGCGTACAACGGCTAGTTCCCCAACAGGCCTCCCAGAATAGGGACCTACTACATGAAACATGAGATAGTGAACAGGCACCATTAGTAGCCCGTGACATGTTCAGTAACCGCGCGCTAGAGCAAGTTGACCGGAGGTTCATGCGTCAGAACCCTGTGAGTTATTCTTATTATTCCGGCTGAGCGGTTGCAGGTTTCGGCTTTGAGAAATGGAAGAGTATGCGCGTTTGGCGGTTGATTATGCTCTCAAGTTGGGCGCGGGGTATGCTGAGGCTCGAGTTCAACGCAACTTGGGCAGCACATACACTCTGAAGAACGGCACAGCTGAGCCCGTGAATGTTACGAGGAAGCTTGGGGTGGGTATCAGGGTTATTGTTGATGGCGCGCTTGGGTTCGCTTCCACAAACAGCCTCGACAAGAATGAAATTCGAACCATAGCTGAGTCAGCGGTTAGAACTGCGAAAGCTTCCGTGCGTCTGCTCGCAACGCCAACTAGGCTTTCGGAGGAGAAGAGTTGGGAGGACGATTGGGAGGCCAAGATGAAGGTTGATGTGCGCAAGGTTCCGCCTGAGGAGAAGTTCGAAGTTCTCTTCACAATCGAAAAAAGCCTCGCTCAGGAGAACGTTCACGTCTCCCTCCCGTCCAGGATTTTGCTGTTCGATGAGGATTTGACTGAGAAATTCTATGTGAATAGTGATGGGGCAAGGTTGCACGGGTTCGTTCCACGCCTGAGCTTGCTCTACATTCTCACCGCCGTGGAGCCGGGGAAGGGCACGGTTCAGCGGATTCGGCATGAGGCGCAGAGCCGCGGTTGGGAGGCCGTGGAGGATTGGAAGCCGAAAGAGATCGCGGCTGAAGAAGCGAAGATGATGGGACGTTTGCTTCGCGAGGGGGTGCCGCCGCCGAATGGGGAGGTGGATTTCGTGCTTGGATCGGAGGTGACGGGTATCATCTGTCATGAGTCCTGCGGCCACCCGCAGGAAGCAGATCGAATTCTGGGCCGCGAAGCCGCTCAGGCTGGGGAGTCATACGTGAACCCGAAGATGATTGGGCATAGGATTGGTTCGGAGCAGGTGACGATAATCGACGACCCCACCATACCCAACTCGTACGGGTTCTACTTGTATGATGATGAGGGCGTCAAAGCCCGTCCCAGAACGCTCATCAAAGAAGGCATCATAACGGATTTCCTCCACAACCGGGAAACCGGAGCCGAACTGGGCGTCGTGAGTAACGGTGCATCGCGATCATCATCCTATGATCGTGAGCCAATAATCCGCATGGGGAACACGTACATGAAACCGGGCGATCACACGCGGGACGAGCTCATCGCAGGTGTCAAGAGTGGTGTGTACATGAAGAGTTTCATGGAGTGGAATATTGACGACCGCCGCTACAATCAGCGCTACGTTGGCCTTGAGGCGTACTTGATCGAGAACGGAAAAATCACGACGCCAGTTAGGAATCCGATCTTGGAGATCACAACGCCCGGCTTGTATGGTAGCGTGGATGCGGTGGGCAAGGAATTGGAGTTCTCCGGTGCCACGTGTGGGAAGGGGGATCCTATGCAGGGTGCGCCTGTATGGACTGGTGGGCCGCCGATACGGTTGAGGCAGATTCGACTGGGAGGATAGGGAAGGAGTCCACACATGAATCCACACGACGTGATGCAGCAAATCCTTACCACCGCCGGGAAGTTGGGCGTGGAGTCGGTTGCGGCCGGGTTCACACGCAGACACGAGCGAATGGTCCGCTTCAGCAACAACTCCATCACCATAACCAACAGCTGGCTCACCGAAACCCCGACCGTTTACCTGATCTCCAACAAAAGAAGGGCAGCTTGCATGATCGAGGAACAGAACCCCAACGAAGTGGAAGGGGTCATTGAGCAGCTGGTCAAGACAATGAAAGTCACACCTGCCGGCGACGTTGACTTCACGCTTCCAAGAGGCCCGTTCAACTATCAACCGATATCTGGAATTTACGATAGGAAAGTCGCCGAGGCAGAGACAGGGCTCGTCGACGCCGTAGAAACCGGCATCAACGCCGCGAAGAAGGAAGGCGCCGTTAGAGTCTCAGGCGTCGTCATTACACACACTTGGGAGCGGCATGTTATGACCTCGGCGGGGGCTGAGGGGTCCGATAGAGGTACTGAGATCGAGACGACCATACGAGCCTTCGCATCTGACGAGGCGACTGGGCAGGGCATATCGCTGTCCACCAGTTTAGCGAAGTTCAATGCTGAACAGGCCGGGATTAGCGCCGGACGAATCGCGAAGATGTCTCTGAATCCTGAACCCGGCGAGGCGGGGAAATACAATGTGGTCTTTGCGCCGTCAATCTTCGCGAACCTACTGAACCGAGTCGGCGACTCAGCATCAGCGTACTCGATTGATCTAGGTCTCTCGTTTTTCCGAGACTTGCTCAAGAAGAAAGTTGCCTCAGAAAACTTCACGCTCTACGACAACAGTCGCATGCCTGAAGGTCCAGGGTCGGTGGCGTTGGATGATGAAGGTTATCCAACGCAAGACATCAGACTGATCGGAAACGGTGTTCTGGAAACGTATCTGCACAGCTCTTACACTGCAGCTGAGCATAAGGCACCGTTGACGGGCAGCGCCAGCTTCGAGGCTGGGATTGCGGGTATGGTTCCTGACGCGCGAAACCTAGTAGTCGAGGCCGGGGAAGGCTCGCTGGAGGATCTATTCGACAAGGCTCATGATGGACTCTACATTACAAACAACTGGTATACGCGATTCCAAAACTACCAGACGGGAGATTTCTCAACCATCTGCCGAGACGGCGTCTTCCAAATCAAAAACGGGAAACTGGCCGGTCCGGTGAAGGGATTGCGGCTGAGCGATAATATGGTTCGTATCCTTCAATCCGTGAAAGCCATGACGAAAGATCGCCATTGGATCAAGTGGTGGGAGGTCGCCACGCCAACCCTCACACCCCATGTCCTCGTTGAAGGTGTTGGGATAACGACCGCGAAGAAATAGCGCGAATTACCGACCATGCTTCTCCTAAGTCTTCCACCCGAAAGTATCCGTGAACGATCTAGATTGGTTTTCGCGTGACCTCCTTAAGACGGTCGAAGTGAGCGTCAGCGGAAACGATCGCTGAGCATCTATTCAAAATTGCAGCCGAAGCATGAATGGCATCTCTTGGATCGAGATGATATTTCTGCATCAGAGAGAGCGCTGCGAAGAGTGAATCCTGCCCGACTGAGAAAACTGAGAGGTTTGGCAACCCTAGGAATGATTGACCAACCGCGAGAGCATCTTCTCTGGAACGATGTTTTTGAACCACCCAGGTCAGTTCGTCGAAGGTCAGAGCGCAGCTGCTGGCTTCCTCATGGCCAGCGCTAACTTTCTGTAGAAGTTGCCGTGCGCGGTTACCAACCGTTTCGCGACTGAGAGCTGCGTAGATGAAGACCCCTGAGTCTAGGTAGAGCAATTAGGGGTTCCTTTTCTCAAGCTCGTTCTCGTATGCATGCGGATTGATTCTTGATACCGACTTGCCTTTCCGAGATACGGTTTCGAAGGCTTGGAGAGGATCCGCGGCTTCCTTTTCAAGAACTACATGATCTCCTTCCATCCGAAAAATGACTTCAGAGCCCGGTCCAATTTTCATGATTTTCCTGAAGCTATTAGGAATAACCACTTGGCCTTTTGGGCCGACGCGCATCCTATCGATGAGCATGTAAGACACTAAGTTAATACTTGTATGACTTTCATTTATACTATAGCAATGCTATGATGTTTCAAGTTCGAACAGCAAATCAAGAACGGAAAACTGGCCGGTCCACGTATCGTCCACCTCGCTTTGAACTATGAAGCCACTCCGATCTGACTATGGAAATTAAGCTGTCGCGAGGCCATAGAGAGATGCACGACTTGAAGAGCCTTTGTCATGATAATTCAATGCTATTTCCTAATGTATCCTAAAGGTCCAGACTTATTCGAATTGCTTGGTCCACTTGGTTCATTTTCCGCGATGAGAGTGTCCCCATTTTCTTAATCAATCTTGATTTGTCAATGGTTCTTATCTGACTCAGAAGCACTTTGGAATCCTTGGACAGCCCAGATTCTTTGCTAGCCATCAAAACCTCAGTCGGGTAAACCTTGCGAAGTCCTTGGGAGGTAATTGGAGCGACTATTGTTAATGGGCTGTACTGATTGCCTACATCATTTTGAATTATAAGGGCAGGGCGAGTCTTGTTGATCTCGCTACCAATCGTAGGGTCGAGCTGGACGAGGTAGATTTCCCCTCGCCTTATAGTCATACCAATGCAACACTATTCTGGCCATTTAGAGTCAGCAGCTTCCCAGGTCTTGTTCAGCAACTTTGCTTCCTTTGCCATTTCGAGGTATCCTTTACGAAGAAGGTTGAATTTCTCCACCTGATACCCCATCAGGGCAGGTATTTCCACGAGGGACTTAACGTGACCTTCAAGCAGTTTCTCAAGATAGGTCTTGATTGAGATTTCGATTCTACCATTCTTTCCCCTTCTCATTTGAGGGTAGAAAATAACAGGGTTATCTTCATCACGCAGGATCAGATGGGGATATCGGAGCTCCTTGCTTCTTGCAGTCTGTGGTAATCTGATTCCATACCTCACAGATAACCACATCAGTTCCTCCTTATGATCTGGTTCGTTCTGGAAGACCACTTTGTCAAACGGGATCTTCATGGTCGATTCCACTTTGGCAAGAAGCTCAACAGTCGACAGAGTTTGCTCTGACGAATCAGCCCAATCTGGTATGCAGTAAACGTGACGTAGATTCATGTGATCTCGATCGTTATCTTGACTGTACAGCTTATATAAATAATGCCCTGGGGTACCCTGGGTACATCAACCCTCACACCCCACGTTCTCGTTGAAGGCGTGGGCGTAACTACAGCTAAGAAATAGTGCGAAATGTAGGCTTGGAGATTGCAGGAAAAAGATAAAGTCAGGTTGAATACCGTAAGAGAAAGATTGTGCCCCGTCTCTCTTGCACTGGTTCTAGCTAATTGGTCACAGAGGGTTAAATAGAACGAACATGAGCAAAATCCAGACGATAGACACATATTCAGCCAGACCTCTATTTCTGAGCGAATGAGAAATGGTTGAAAAGGCCGATCTTAAGCGACTTGTCGAATACACTGCAAACACGAGATGGCTACTGGAAAACATGGACAAACTCAGACAGAAACTGCCTGACAGATACGTGGCCGTCTGTGAAGCTGGTAACAAGGTCTTCGATGCAACATCCTTAGAGGAACTCTTGGCGATTCTGGCGGAAAATGGAAGAGAACCTGAAGAGTGCGCTATTGATTACGTAAGTCGTGAAGTGTACGCCCTGATAGTGTAGGAACCATTAGTTCAGGGCGGGACCTCAGGCAAGGAGGAATGAACGCCTGATTAGAATCTTGGGCTTTGCAGTAAGAGGCCAACATTGTTTTGTAACTGCTCTTTTTTATTGTGACCATCTTGGAGTTAATGGCGTTCCAATCAAGTTTCTCATAGACACTGGCAATGTTCATACCACACTTACTGAGATGACGGCGAAAAGACTTGGGATAAATCTGGTCGATCTTTCTTCCGATACTGTTAAGTTCACGGGTATTGGCGGTTCTACGGAAGGCTACCGATTGGCAAATGTTCGCCTCGTTTTCCAAGCCGAAAATGGAGCACCAGTGGAGGAGAAACTTCAGTTTGTCAACATCCTCAAGGTGCCTTCTCCGCGAAACGAAGAAGAACGAAAAGCACTGGAGCTCGTACCAGACCTGCTTGGATTGGATGTTATTAGACGATACAGCTTCAGATTCGAAAAGAATCTCATGTACTTAGAACGAGAAGGATGAAGTCATTTCGAGAACATTTTTCCATTGAAGTTTTACAACTTAATCCATCAACCGTCAACTTGACGTTATCCTGTCGGCTCATATACAGAATCGACTCGGAGAACGATGAGAAGACAGTTCGCTTGCTATTTGTTGTCCATAGACGAAGCGTCTATCGATGAAAGGAGATCTCAGTCGGTCCAGTACATGCCGTATTCGAAGAGGAACTCCTCTCCATCGCCGTGGAAGAATGGCTGGTCCTGAAGGGATACGTTAAGTCAGTGTGAACTCGGACCTGCGCGAGCTCGCGGCGTCTCGGGTCTAAATGAGCGCGAATATGTGAGCGATAAACAGAAAGAGCCCCAGAATGCTCGCTAACAGTATAGTCGTCCTCGACAGCATCGAACTAACCCTACTCAGTCCCAGATATGCCATAGTGTAGAAATCAGGTTGCTGTCACTCTTAAATCGATTCCAGAGCTACGCCCGAATGACAAGACACTGGATCTACAGTATTCAGTTTCGCAAGAAATTCGGTCGGGTCATGAATTGTGAGAGTTCGAACCTAGCGCTCGGGCCTCAGTCGTTCCAACAGATACCGTAATCGCATTCTTTGTGATGGCCTACCTGGCATTCCTCGCAGGCGCAGCCGCAGTTTCGAGTTTCCACGTCGTAATCCAGTTTCTGCTCTAGGACCGCCAACTCGAACGCCCGCATAGACCTACGCGTCCGAGGAAGATGAACGAAGTGTCACCCAGAGAACGAATTTGGAGTAACGCGACCCTGCTCTAATTAGGCGGGAGGGTAGTGTGCTGGTTCCAAGCATTCGTGTTATGTTTCAATCTGTTTGAACGGTACACGGTACACGCGCGGGTTCGCTCCAATCATTATTCTTTTCTTTCGGGGATTGCGGGTGAAGTGTTCCAGATTCGTTCGAAGAATTGCTCGTGGAGTTCGATGAGCAGCTTGTTGGTTGTCCAAATAGCCAGGTCCGTACCTCGATCCGTTCTCAGATCCTCAGGTCTGCTCTCTATCACGACCAGTTCTCGCGCGTCAACAGACACGAAGCTTGTCCCGAAAGACTTGTCCAAGCGTTTCACTTCGACAATCTCTCCTAGCTCCCGGGCAACTCCAGAGTTTTCAGTGGTGATGGGTGAGAGGACTCTGACGATCGCACCGCGTCTTCTCACGTTTTCCAGAATTTCGGAATGTGCCTTGTAGGCACGGATCAATCCGGTGGCGCTTGTACAATAGCTGATCGACTTGGATGCGTCGGTCATTATCTGATTGAGTTTGTTGAATATGTTCTTTCGGCCGTCTATTTGCCAGAATTCCCCCGCCTCCTTGGGTACCTCGCGTTTAACGTACTTGTTCGACTCGTAGGTGACTGTGAGGTTGTGGACCAGTTCCTCGGTCGATTTCACTTCCTTGTTGAGTTTGGTGACGAGTGGCATCAGGACTTCGCTTGGAGACGAAGGAGCGTACAGTTCCGGTTTGCCGGGTATGACCCGCAAAAGGCCCTTGCGTTCAAGTTCTCTAATCGCCCCGTACGCCTTTGTTCTGGGAACCTGACCGTGGAAACTAACCTCGCCCGCTTTGATCGGACCCATCTTGACCAACACGAGGTAGATTCGGGACTCATACTCTGTTAGACCAAGATGGCGGAGTGCACTTAGTTCCCGTTCATCAACAGACAAACCATCTTCACCAACACGAGATAGATTCGGGACTCATACTCTGTTAGACCAAGATGGCGGAGTGCACTTAGTTCCCGTTCATCAACAGACAAACCATCTTCACCAGAGTACACGAACTACCTGAGCCCTGCTGCACAGGTCCAAGTGTCCATTTTGCCCACTAAAAAAGGGTGGATTCTTCATGGCTGCAGCTACACAGGAGGATGTCTAGAAATCGAAGCCTAGCGGCTTATGCTTTAGCATTTTCTGAACGCGCCAAGTCGCTTCTTTCTTCGCTTCTATCGACGGCGTCTCTTCGTAGCGCCGCTTCTTTGCCATTGTCTGGGCCATCGCGAAAGGACAAGGATTCCAATGAAGGCGACATCCAAGGCAACAGCCAACACCAAATATGTCTCGCCGGGCTCGCATGTTCAGCTGGCTTTGAGATCCCGCAAGTGTACCGTCGGGACCTCTTTTGAGGCTCTTTCGCAGAATGCGTCGTCAGCGGTTAGGAGAGTTGCTCCTGTCTTCTCGGAAGCCTTCACGTAGACGCTGTCATAGTAGGTCGTGTCATTCTTGACTGCCCAAGTGAGCGCGTCCAAGCATTCCTGCTCATCCAATTCAATGCAGCCAAGTTTGAGCTTGATGAAGTGTGAGAACTTCTGTGAGGCCTCGTGAGCGTTGATCATTCTCTGCTTGACGGCCTTCCAGAGAGTATTCCCAACTTCGTATGTCACAAGTCCAGGTGCCTTCAGCTCGACGGCGTCGTCGTGGAACCTCTGGAGAAGACCCTCGGCCTTGTCGGAGAGCTCCTCAACCAGCAGGAACCTTGCGGCCACGGAGGCGTCTACGACGTAGACCTTCAACGCGTCTTCCTCGTTTCCCGTATTGCCTGATTTATGAAACCCTTCGGCACGACATGCTTGCGGATGCGGAGGCCCTCAAGAAGCCCCTGTGCAGCTTTCTTTCGTTCCTCTCGCTCGATTCTCTCTACAATCGCCTGGCGAACATATCGGGACCAATTGATGGTGACGAGCGCCATCCTCTTTCTCAGTCTGTCGTCAACCTTCACCGTGATTGTCCGCACCGACGGCGTTACCCGTCAGCATTACCAAAGTACGGCTTAATAGACCTTACTTTGGCTTTCCCGAGACTCTCCCAAGGTCAGGCGGGTCACCGGACTCGTGTGCCCTGGGATATCCTTCTTGCTGGAGAAGCATCCTTCCTGCTTCTATTGGGAAGGCATACGGGTGCTAACGGTTCCAGAAGCCTACACTTCGCAGACATGCCATAGTTGCGGTGTGAGAGGACAGCGTGTCGCTGGAAGATTCTCATGCCCAAACTGCGGGTTGACAGCAGATGCGGATGTGAACGGCGCATGGAATATTGCGAAACGGGCTCATGGTCTGTGCCATGAGACAGGGGCTGTATTGATACCGCCCAGAACTCTAGCTGTGTGTGAGCCATAGACGCATCGAATAGCTAGAGAATCCCACGAATTCATTTGTGGGAGTGTCAAGCTTCTATCGATAGCGCCTCCTACTAAGGCCACTTCCTTGCCTTCGTTTGAGCCATACTGAGAGGGCAAGGACTCCGATGA
>Ga0209641_10005795_pt1 | contig 10087 bp, 14 predicted proteins | sample RifCSP16_1_FD_184022 | JGI IMG/M metagenome (GOLD analysis project Ga0209641, IMG submission 184022) | Soil microbial communities from Rifle, Colorado - Rifle CSP2_sed 16_1 (SPAdes) (version 2) | ecosystem: Environmental > Terrestrial > Deep subsurface > Rock core/Sediment | place: Rifle...
CGGGGCGGTTGAGGATGATGTCTTCCTCGACTTCGATGAAGTCGGGGGCCGGGATCCCCGCGGCGGCGTACTGGGCGTTGAGGCCGATCGGGGTGTTCCACGGGCTCGTGGGAGATCCGGGCGACTGCAGGGTCCCTGGCATGCTCTACCCCCTCGGCACGTTGGAGTGCGGCAACGACGAAGCCCCGCCGTAGCCCCGCACGCGCGCGGCATCGTCCATCGCCCGCATGACGCGCCTGGCGACCTGGTCCGGGTCGGTCACGCCGTAGATGGTCACGTTGACCGGACCCCAGCCACTGACCCCCGACTCACCGGATCGCCATTGTTCGGCCTGGCGCGGCGTCAGGATGGCCTCGTTGGGATGCACCACCACGGGCATCACTCGGGGGACGCGGGGGAGCCCCATCGCGTAGCCGGGGAAGGGCGCCGGCTCTCCCCTCGACGCGGCCACGCCGTTGATCCAGTGCTTCTCCGCCGCCGTGAAGCCTGTGCCTCCAGCCGCGCCTACGGCGCTCAAACCTGAGGCTGCCTTCAGCGCGGCATCGAACAGGCGGATCCCCAAAGCGTCGCTCACGCTCTTCACCTCGCCCGATAACGACCCCAAGGCCGTGGCGAGGAACTGATTCGCGTTCAGGATGTCCTTGTCGGTGGCGAGCGTCTGATCCTTGAGGAGCGTTTCGTCTTTGATGATGGCGAACTCTTCACGGCGGATGTCGATCTCTCTCTGAAGGGCTTCGATTTGGTCGTTCACGCGCTTCAGTTCGCGGTCCGCCGCGCTCATTTTCTTCGGGTCTGCGGATGCATCCGCGCCGCGCCGCTCCAGCAGGAGGGCCTTTCTGCGTAGCTCGTGGAGCTTCTTGTCCAGCTCCAGGCCCTCGCGCGTGGGCTGGGAGAAGATCTCTTCGATCATGGATTTGACACTGTCGAAGGCTGGCCGCAGCCATTCGTCGAGCCGAAATTGTGCGGCCGTCCTGCCAGACCGGATGAGCTCAGCCGCAATGTTGATGAGACCGACCTTGAGGATGTCCGTGCCGCGCGCGGCCTTCTCCCGTTCGACCTCAAGGCGGAACTCTGCATCGCGCAAAGCCCACACGCCCGTCTCAGCATCGTGAACCAACTCAAGGTACGCAGCCTGGGCGGGATTGAGGTTATTCGCGATGGCTTCGCCGAGGTCGATGATGCCATCGGCCCAGATGTCTATCTTCTCTGCGGCATTCTCTGCCGAGTCAGCGGCGCCATCCCAGGCGCCGGCGCCTTCATCGAGGCTCGGTGTCGCACCAGCGGCAGAACTCTTGACCTTGTTGATCGCGTCGGCGATGCCTCTGATGACAGCCGAGAACGGATCGAGGTTCGTGTTGCGCCGCAGATCCCCTTGCGGAATGTTCGCTGCGGGGATCGGCGGGATGGTCGGGATATCGCCGCCCGTGAGCCAATTGGGCGCCTTGTTCGCTGTATCGATGACCTTGTTGATGCCATCGATCACGCGGTTCAGTTGCGCGATGATGAAGTTGATCGCCGATTCCACTATGTCGCTTACGGTGTTCATGGCCGCGCGCACCGGGTTCGGCAAGTGATCCCAGATGGCGTCCCAGTGTTTGATGATCAGCCCGGGCAGTCCGGCGAAGACGCCGACGACAATCTCCTTCCACCCGCCGCCCTTGAACCAATCCGCAAACGCCGCAGGGGACGCCTTCAGCGCTGGCCAGATGGTGTCCCAGTTCTTCCAGAGCAGATAGACCGCCGCGATCAAGGCGGCGATGGCGATGATGGTCAGTCCGATCGGGCCCGTCGCGACGGCGATGGCGGCACCCATCAGGGGCGCGATCGCAATGATGGCAGAAATTCCGCTCGCCAAGCCGCCCAGGATGAGAAGGAGTGGGCCGATCGCGGCCACCAACAACGCCATTGCGACGATGCCGGTCTGGAGCCCCGACGGCAATCGCGAGAACGCGCTCGCCGCCTTATCCACGCCCATGATGAGATGGTCGAGGATCGGGAGCACTTGGCCAGCGATGACGGGTGAGATGGTATCGCCGAACTTGATCAACGACGCCTGCATTTTGGCCATCGTCTGATTCCACTTGAAACCATCAGTTTCTGCAGCCGCGCCGAACGCCGTCTCCAGATCCTTCAAGCCGGCGGCGGCGAGGTTTTGGAAGATGCGGTTCACAGTGTCGGCGTTCGCGCCCATGAGGCTCAGCACACCGGTGAGGCCGCGGACTTCGGGGAACACGGCTTGCATCGCTTCGATGTTCCCGCCGAACGCCTGGTTAAGCGTCCGCAGCACCGACAGGAGGCCCTTGTCGCGCAGCTCCTTCCGGAGCCCGGCATAGCTCAGCCCGAAGTGCTCCAGGGCGTCGGCGCCCTGCGTGGTGGGATTGATCAACGCCGTGAAGATTCCGCGTAGCGCGGTCGTAGCCTCGTCGGTGTCGAGGCCGAGCTGGGTCATCGCCGCAAGCGCGGCACCGACCTGATCGAATGAGACGCTGAGCTTTGACGCCAGCGGGATCACGCGGCCGATAGAGCCGGCCAAGTCGTCTGCTTCCGCCTTGCCCTCACGCACTGTGGCGACGAGGATGCCCGTCGCCGTGCCAGCGTCCAGGTTCGCTGCTCCATAGGCATTGATGGCCGACGTAAGCGCGTTGGCGATGGTCTGCGTCGCGCCCATGCCTGCGGCGCTCGCCTGTGCGGATTTGGTGAGGACGTCGAGGGCCTGACTGCCGGCGATACCAGACGACGCGATGAAGTAGAGCGCCTCGGCCAGCTCTTGCGGCGTCTTCCCCAACACCGGACCGAGCTTGAGCAGATCCTCCCGCCAGGCGGCGACCTGTTTGCGCGTCTGACCTGCAAGGCCGACGATGCGCGACAGCGATGTGTCGAAGCTCATGGAGAGCTTCGAGGCGGCCGTGCCGACGCCGATGATGGGAACCGTGAGCCCGATAGTCAGCGCCTGACCGGCGCGCGAAGCCTTGCCGCCGATGGAATCAAGCCGGTCGCCGAAGCCTTTGAACTCGCGCTCGCCAGCCTTCAGGCCCGCCTGGAACCTACGCCTGTCAAGGTCAAGCTCGTAGACGGCAGAGCCAACTACCTCAGGCATCGCTATACTGACCCTCCCGTCAGAATCAGGAGCTGGTCATGCGTTGGATTGTTCTTCCTTTCACTGTGCTGATGCTGGTTGGCTGCTCGGGCGCTGCGACGACCGATAGTTCTGGGCTGGACGCGCTCGCCAAGAATGCGTGCGGGGCGTTTGCGCGGACGTACCTCGACGGCAAGGACGGCCTGCTCACCGACGCAGAGTTCAGGGACCGCGTGAAGTCGATCCACGACAAGGCGCAATACTCCGACACGATCGCGGTGAGAGATGGCGCCCGCACGTTGCTGGCGGCTGTGACCAGCGGCACGGCCGATGAATCCACATCTGCGATGTTGAACCTGACGAGAGCGTGCAAGATAGGCGAATAGTTTCACCCGTCGCCTCGCTTGATCGGTATGCCCATCGCCATCGCGGCCTGCATCGGCGTCGCATAGTTCGGCGTCGGCTTGGGCCGGTTCATCATCCGTTCCAACCCCTCCGTATACTCCGCGGCTGTTTCCTTCGACATCGATCCAGAACCGAGCGCCGTCGCATTCGCACGGCTGACCGCCTCCTCAGCCTCCAGCCTGGGGAGCATCTGCACGAAGGCGCCGAGCAACATCGCAGGCATGGTCAACCACTCTTCCGCGCGCGCTTTCGGCCAGAAGCGGTCGAGGCGGGGAATAATGTCGCCCCACTCCGGCTCTTGATGATGCTGCTCGCCATCGCCTCGACGGTCGCCATCGTCGCCGACCGTCGCAAGCCTAAAAAATAGGCCGCGATGTCAGCGCACTCCGAGGCATTCAGATCGTCAGGAGGGATGTCGCTAACGGCCGCGACGATCTTCCGCGAGAGCCGCTCATGCTCCTGCTGCTCGGCAAGCTTGATCGTCTTCTTCGTCTCGATGGCATTGCAGCGGTCGTAGAGGCGTTCGAGTTCCTTTTGCTTCATGAGGCCAAGCGCGCCCCACTGCTTCAGTTCGTACCGCTGTCCGTGCAGGGTGATAGTCGCCGCCGGAGTGACGAGCTTGTCGAGATCCAAGTGCGGAACATTGTCCTCAACCACGGCTTCCCCCTCCCGTACGACTCTTTCTCCAGCACCTTCCACCACCGTCTTTTCGTCAGACTTTTTCTTCGCTGTCTTAGGCATCATCGTCGCCCTCCCATGCTTCGAGGGCGACGATGTCGATCTCTAGCATTGCGGCCGTGAGGCCCTTGAACTTCATGTACTTCGAAAGGGGCACGCGGACTTCGCGTCCGTCTTCCCATTCGAAGATGACTTCGTCCGTGTCCAGATCGATGGTGTACGAGGTGTAGTCGTTCGGGGTGCGTTCGCTGTCAGCCATCGCGGCTCCCCCTCTCCCGCACGACGGGGATCTGATTGGCGTGACAGAAGGCGATCAACTGTTCCCGGAGGGCCAGCTTCTTGGATGCCTGCTCACGGTTCTGGGCGGCGATCCGCTTGTGCGCGGCGGCGTCGGCTTCGAGGGAATCGATGGTGTCCTGAATTGCGCTTTGTGGCCGTCCCACTTTGCGCCTCCTCTCTCTGGTGCTAGCTGCCTGCCTGGTCTCCGACGCGGTACACAACCCAGTTCGCATCGGTGTAGAGCGCCACGAGGCTGTACGCCTGCGCGAACGGGTTGCTCTTGCTCATCTGCCCGCCCGCGGCGCCGACCTGGACGGCGGACTTGATCTCGTACTGCGAGTTCAGGGCATCGCCCTCGGGGGACTGGTCCCAGCGCACGAGGATGGCCCAGCCCTGCGGCGTCGGCGACGCCGGCAGCGGGAAGGACTTGTTCAGGCCGTTGTCGGTCACGTCGTCAGGGTCGCCGCCCTGCGCGAGCATCATCTGCTCCGCCGCGGCGTTCATCACCGAGAAGTTGAGCGTGAACTGCTTCTGGACGATGCCCGCCTTCACCGGGGCCACGCCGCCAAGCGAGAACACGCGCGCATCCTGCACGGATGTCTCGATGGTGATGCCATCCTCGGTGATATCGGTGGGCGCGGCGAGCAGCGCCCAGTTCCCGGCCGGTGTTGCGGCAACGAGGGGAAACGCCTCCCCGATCGGGGCATAGAAAATGCTGGCGTTGGCGATCAGCATTTTGTCGTACGGTGCGCTGGCCATGATTCCTCCTTACGCCGCCCGGGCGTACAATTCCGTATGGGTGACTTCCGCCCGATTCCAGGCTTTGAGTCCTACGAGATCAACCGCGCGGGCATCGTGCGAAAGCGCCGACACACCTGCGCTAATGACACGGCCCCGCTGCACGTCCCGCTTGCTACACGGGCCGGCGACGGCTTGCAGCTCGTACCTGACGACCCCACCGTGATTCCGGCGAATTGGAAGAGCGGTCGCAACGTGTGGCGCTCGATACCTCTCCTCCGTGCTCTCGCTTTCGAGCTCCCAATGCCGCGCAAGCCCCGAAAGCGTGGCTATACGCGCGCATCGACGGATCATCCTGGCGAGATCTGGGTGGATGTGCTCGGCGCCGAAGGGCGCCATGAAGTCTCGAACATGGGTCGAGTCAGGCACTACCGAACCCAGAAGGTTCTCAGAGGTTCTGTCATCGGACGAAACCGCTACGCGAAGGGTCGGGGCCTGGTCGCTCGAAAGGGCGACGTGTACGTCTGTCTGTCGCAGGGCTCCAAGTCCGGGAGTAAGGGACGCGCTGTCTCTCGCCTCGTCTGCACGGCCTTCCACGGCAAGCCGGAGCGCGGCATGGAGGCGAACCACAAGGACGGCGATCTCTCGAACAACCGCGCCGACAACCTGGAGTGGCTGACGAAACGCAGAAACATCCAGCACGGCTGGGAGACGGGACTGATCAAGTCGCCGCGAGGGCTTCAAGCCCGCCGCGCCAAACTGACCGCCGATCAGGTGCGCGAGATCCGGACGCTCAAGGGCTCTGTCAGCGGCCCTGAGTTGGCGCGCAAGTACGGCGTGTCGCGCAACACTATCGTGCGCGTCCACAACCGAACCAACTACGCCGACGTTTCCTGACCTGATGCTGTTCCTCCTCTGCCCTCAGCGGGCGCTCTTTCCTGGTTACGGGATCCCGAGATCGAATAGTTCGATGAACGACCCTGCGTGTACGTACATGTCGCCGGAGCCGGAGTTCTGGTGCATCCACCCGACGCTCCATTCAGCATCGGCGACCGGCGTGATGATGCCGTGGAACTCACGCAAGGTGATTTGTTCCGGGCCGGCGCTGAAGGTCATGAAGCCGAGGTCGTCTTCAGACATCGGCGCGGTCTGTGCGAAGCTCGCGTTCGTCTCGGCGCTCAACTTCCAGGGCTCCCCTAACTCCCCAAGCCGAACAGATCCGTCGCCTTCCGGGTTCGTGGTGGAGACGAGCGAGTGGATCTGGATGCGATAGATATGGCCGGCGGTCAGCGCTGCGTGGAGGTCAGCGTCGTTATGCCACTCGCCGTCCGTGAAAAGCTCATCCGCGAGCTTGGGTACAATCAGAGGATTGGTCACAGCTGTCACGGCTCCTACTTCCTCCTCTGACCCCATCACGCCCCAGGTGGCGTACATGGCTATTTCCTTGGTGTCCGGATCCGCGATGGCCAGCGGGCCGTTGGACAGCGTGGCGTTGTAGAGCTTGACGCCCACTTCCTCGCCTACCGCCCCGACGTTCACCACGCGCGGCGTCAGTCCTTTCAGGATCTCCGCGGCCTCGCGGTAGACGCGCAGCGCCTGGAGCTGGTTCTCGCCGTAGCAGCGCAGATCCGCTCTCGCGCGCACGATCTTGATGTAGGAGTCGTCTCCGCCCGACCGTATCGACCCGCCGGGCGTGATGACCATCATCTTCGTGCGCGGCGGCGCTTCGACGAGCGACCGCGGCAGGTCGGGGTAGTACACGGGCACGCCCATCTCTCCCGAGAGGTAGGTCGCGACGGCGTCCAGCACGTCAGCCTGCACGGGGACCTCGCAGTCTGCGCCCCAGCGACGGAAACACCGCATCTGCGGCCCGGCGCAGGGTGTGGTCAGCGCCGATGAAGCGCGTTCCCAGCTCGAGGAAGATGAAGTAGGACACGTCGAAGGATCCGAATCCGCCCCGGAAGCGCGTTGCGGTGACCTGCCGGGCGGGCTCCATGCGGATGCTGCCTTCGGCCGTGCCGGTGCGGTTCTTCCAGCCGGGATGGTTGCGCTTGGCGAAGATTGCCGCCTCGGCGGTGGTGTCGTTGATGGCGTCCAGCACGGCGGCGTCGCTGAGGGCGCGCGGGGCGCGCAGGGGCCGGACGATGCGCATCACCATCAGGCGCCTCCCGTCACGCGGCGCAGCACCAACTCGATATGCGAGTGGTGGGGCAGGACGGACGCGATGTCGAAGGTCCCGGCGAGGATCCCGCCTCCGGCCTTGTCCAGCACGTCCACGACGCGATCCGCGGGCTGTACGTCGGTGCCCAGCGGCATGAGCATCTTCAGCTCGTCGGCCACGACGGTCCCCTCTGGCCTGACGGCCTCCCCTCCGAACACGACGTTCGTCGTGTAGAGGAAACACGGCTGGTCGCTCAGGTGCGTGGCAAAGGCCGGCACGTCGTAGCGGTCGGTGTCGTCCGCGCTGTCGCGCTCGACGGTGCAGCGATGCGTCATGACCGACGCCTCAAAGCGGGTGGTGTTGCCGATGAGCGTCATGCCATCACCGCCTCGATGGCCTCTTCGTACAGGGGGATGAGCCGCTCGATGACGCGGTCCGCGGCGTGGTACTTCTCGGCGTAGGCGCGGCCGCCGAAGGCCCAGCTCGCGCGCTCTTTCTCTGACTCGATGAGGCGCGTGAGCGCCAGGTAGAGGGACTCTTCGCTGTTGGCGTGCAGGAACGGCGGTCCCTCGCCTGTGACTTGCTCAAACCGCTCCCGGTCCTCATCCTCCGCCCAGCCGGACACGACCGGAATCCCGAGGGCCATCGCCTCAACGGCGTTGTTGCCGTAGCCGAGCGTGAGCTGGTCGATGAAGATGTCGCACCGTCCTTTGCGGGAGAGGCAGACCTTCCATTCGACCTGCGTGATCAGGTCGAAGTCGATCTCGTAGTCAGCCTTCAGCCGTTCGATGACGCGCTCGATCGTCGCTGTACCCTTGGCATCGCGGTTGGTCGGCGCGTGGCCGATCAGGATCCGGTACCCCCCACTGGAACTCCGGTACTTGTTTCTAATCCAGTCGAGGTCAAACGGGCTGGGGAGCCAGCGGCCGCCGGTGCAGTCGGCGAGCAAGTCGATCGTGCTCACGAGCTGTACGGCGCCAATCGCACGCGACTCTTCGTCCACGGCGGCCGCATTGGTCCGCAGCCTGGTGCCGTGATGGTGGACGACGGCAGGCTTGCCGCCGCCAAAGCGGTGGTACAGGTCGGTGCCGTTCTTCAGATGTACGACCTCGGCCTCGGCGAACAGCCGGCGGGCTTCCTTCTCATCCCAGCGCAGATCCGCCGGGTACCTGAGGTAGGTCTCGGTCTGGTGCATGGCCCTCGCCTGGTGACCGTGCTTGCGCAACGCTTCCGCCAGCCGGGCGCCCTGGCCGCCGGTGTCCTGGCCCCCGCTGAGGATGAAGACGTTCATGCCCGCAGCGCCTCTTTCTCCAGCCGTTCGCGGGCGCTGAAGTCATCGAACACGTGCTCAGCGATCACAAAAGCCCCATCGAGGTCTTCGGTCTCACTGCGCTCGTCCTGGTCGCGCAGGTTGCGGGCCAGCGCTCGCAGGGCGTCGGCGGTCTTCGCGCCATCGGTGGTGAGGTCGCCACGCTTCATGACCTTGAGCACGTAGGCGTCGGAGGCGGCCATCGTCTCCAGCGCCATCGCCGCGCCTCGGCGGACGCGCGAAGCCTCCATCACGAGGAAGGCGTCGATCTCCTCGTCGGTGAAGATGGGCTCGGTCGAGTCCACGTCGGAGATGAGGCGACGGACCTTCGCCAGGTCCGTGCTCAGATCCGTCGCGACATACGTGAAGGTCATCGCTCCCTCAGTCGGGGTCGGGCTCCCCCAGCTGGCCTCGCAGCCATGCGGACGTCGCGCCTTCGGGCACGTCGATCCCGCGTTCGGCAGCGAGCGCCAGCAGCTCGGGCTTGGTCATCTTGCCCAGCGGCTTCTGATCCTCGGAGCCGGCGTCCTCACCGGCAGGAGTTAGTTCGGACGCCGGCTCGTTGGCTGTCTCTTCCTCGGATGTGGTGACGTGACCAAAGGCGCTGTCCTTCGCCACGCCGATGCGGCGCTGCAGCTCGACGATCTCCGTCCTCGCGATGCCGGCGCTCTTGCCGCACGTGTCGAGCAGCGTGCCCGCATAGGACTCCAGGCTCGCGATCGCCTCTTCGAGTGTCATCGTTCTCCTGCCTTCGCTAGACCCCTATCAGCTGCCGTCACCCTGACTTGCGACCGTCAGGCGTGGGTCGATCCGGGCACCGCCGAAAATGTGCCGAACCTTGTACTGGATGCTGTCGGTGTCGAAGTCCCCGTCCATCGGGTCCGCGGCCCCGCCCCCTACGCGCGTGGCATTCGGGGACTTCATGAAGATCTGCGGCTGCTCGTAGCCGCGCAGGAAGCCCAGCTCCAAGGCCGGCCGGCCCACGGCTGGCGATGCGAACAGGGACCACATCGTGCCGCCGTTGGCGCTCGATGCCACCAGCGGAATGTAGGGATTCACCGCCAGCTTCATGCGGCCGGCCATCCAGTTTCGGGCCACCAGTGACTGAGCGGAGACGCCGCCGCCGTCGGTGAGGGCGCGGATCTCGGTGGCGTTGAGGATGTTCTGCGCGGTGACCTCCAGCGCGGGCGGCACCTCCAGGGTGATCGCCTCGATCGAGATGGGCTCGCCGTCGGAGTCGACCTGATTTCCCAGGACGGTCATGGCCGTCTGGAGGCCGGCGATCGAGAGCGCCGGGTTGGCGGTGACGATGTTGGCGTTGCCGCTCGTGTAGAGCGAGGCGTGCGGACCGTTGGCGTCCACGTGCAGCTCGGTCACGAACCGCTCTTCCGACCGGCGGGCGGCGCGCGCGGCGCGCTCGGGGATGTCCTTCAGGGCGTCG
>Ga0209641_10005796_pt1 | contig 10087 bp, 13 predicted proteins | sample RifCSP16_1_FD_184022 | JGI IMG/M metagenome (GOLD analysis project Ga0209641, IMG submission 184022) | Soil microbial communities from Rifle, Colorado - Rifle CSP2_sed 16_1 (SPAdes) (version 2) | ecosystem: Environmental > Terrestrial > Deep subsurface > Rock core/Sediment | place: Rifle...
CAATGGATAGAATGGCATTCCTTGACGCATCGCTCTTTGCATGTTGAGCGATTATCTCAAGGAGTTTGTTGAATTCAAGCAGGTCAAGGGAGTTTTGTGGAATCATGGTGTGATATTAATGTTTGTATAATCATTCGTTAAAATAAGTAAGGATACCTTTTTATTTTGGTTTAAGACCCTCCCTATTGCACCAGACACTACCGCTTCAACTCAAGTTTTTCATGGGTAAACCACTCTTTGCCCTTTTTCACTGCTATAAACTTACCCCTGTTTATGAGCTTCCTCATGCTGTCAGGGGCATATTTGTTCATGGCTTGCAACTTCTTATCTCTTTTCTCTTTGCAAGAATCTAAGAGTTTCTTCATATATAGCCTTTCGAGGTCCGATGGCTACAACTTCAATAATCCCCTTGTCCTTTGCAGTTTTATAAACCACCCTGAATTTTCCGACTTTAAAACTTTGCAGTCCCTCAAGTTCATCCTTTAACACCTTGCCTGACTGAGGGTCATTTAAAACAGTCTGTAATGCTGCTTTTATTTTCCGCTTTAGGTCAGGGTGCAGGGTGCGGACTAATTCCGCTGTCTCATCAGGCATTTTCAGTCTGCGGATGCTCATTTATCTGAACAGTTCCTCAAGTGTATAGAGTTTTGCTTTGCCTTTCTTTAAAGCATCCACGCCCTTTTTTATCTCGTCCATAAAGGCAGAGTCAGAGCGTATGGCGATTGTCTCCTTCCACCCCTCAAACTCATCAGGGCTTATCAGGACTGCGGCAGGAGAACCATTTTTTGTAATAATGACCTCCTTATCAGTTTTGTAAACAGAATCCACCAGGCTGCTAAGTTTCATCTTTGCCTCGGATAGTGATAATGTTTTCATTTTACATGACCTCCTTTCTGGTTGACCAGAATTAAGACTATCATAACAGAAACTATCTGTTGTATCAATAGCCTTATTCAATAATGTAGCCATCAAAGCAGCATCATCTGCCCTTTAATCTCTTCCCTCTCTACTTTTTCAAAGATTTTTATTTTTCCAAATTCGCCGTCATAGCCCGGCGCGATGTGGATATTTCCTGAGCGCATGAGTGAGATGGCCTCTCTGAGAACAAGCGAGCCTGCCTTCTCAATTTCATCAAGCGGAATATCCATGAGGATTTTAAATTCATTGCCAAGATTCTGGAGCAGTTTTTGATATTCATTATTCACCTTCTTGCTATTTACACCGACCTTCAAGACCTCGGAGATTATCTCTATCAAAGGAATTATGGAATGATATGGTGGGGCATTTACCGGCTTAAAACCCTCTTTCCTATCCGCAAGTTTTCCAACTCTGTGCATTACACCTATGGTGACCTTTTTATTGCATACAGGACAGAGGAAGTTATGCTTTATCGTTTCTGTTGGCGTAAGACTGATTTTGCAAAGCCTGTGACCATCGTAGTGATATTTTCCTTCTTCAGGAAAGAATTCTATGGTTCCTAAAAAGCCCTTTCTGGTTTTAATCGCATCTGTAATTGCCCTATAAGATATCTCCGTATCAAATATATTTGCCTCTCTTCCTATCTTGCTTGGTGAATGGGCATCAGAATTTGAGATAAGGGTAATTTTATCAAGCGCCGAGAGCCTCCTGTTCATTGCAGGGTCTGAAGAAAGCCCTGTTTCTATGGCATGGATGTACGGCGCTAAATCCTCAAAACACTCTTCAAGGGAATCAAAACCGGAGACAGCGCCAAAGACTGAGAAATGGGGCGTCCACGCATGGGCAGGGACGAGCATGGCGTCAGGGGATGCCTCCAGCACAATTTTAAGAAGTTCCTTTGCATCCAGTCCGAGAATGGGCCTTCCATCGGCAGCAAGATTTCCTATCTTTGAGAGGGCGATATTTATCTTTGCAGCGTCTTTAAAGTCCGGGACAAAGATAAGGGAGTGTATCTTCCGTGTCTTTCCGTTTTTACTGTAGATGCAGCTTATCTCAGCGGATAAGAGAAAAGAGACATCACCCTTGCAAGAATCAGGGATGTCATTTTTCTGAAAATCTTTTTTGAGTTTGAATAGGCCGTTGCCTGTTGGCTCAATCTTTTCATTCAACTCCTGAAACCACTTGGGGTGGGTAAAATCACCGGTGCCGATGACCGTTATCCCCTTAAGCTGCGCCCACTTCCAAATGCTTTCAGGAGACATCTCCCTGCTTGTCGCACGCGAATATTTTGAATGGATGTGGAGGTCAGCTATAAAACGCATGGATGGATTATAACAAAAATCAACCAGCAATCAATGTTCTTTCTTATGCAATACCAGCACTACTGCCCCTTCCCTGCACTTGGATTTACACACCCGTTGCAATTTTTCTACCAACTCCTTTGGCCCCGGCTCTATCTTTTTGAAGCCGAACCTTTCAAAATATTCTATTAAGTCAGTGGTGATATAGACCTTACCAGTGGGGAAGTTATTTATCAAATACTCAATAACCATTTTCCCAATCCCCTGATTTCTCCGCTCTTCAACAACGCCGACACAGCCAAGTTCATAAACCTCTTTATGCGGCCTTATTCTCCCAAAGCCGACAATCTCTTTTCCATCTAAAGCAGCGACAAATTGCCGACAATCTAAATCTTCATCATCCAGTCGGAATTTCTCAATGCACTTCTTGATAAATGGCATATCGTCAGAAATAGCAGGTCGTATATCAATCATCTTGTTTAAAAATTCTTTCCTCACAGGCGACCATGCATCAACAGCCTTGCAAGGCATATTGCCTGTATACACTGAATGGGCTGCATTTGAAGGAATGGCAATGACACCCCCAGCTTTTAAGATAATCTCTTTCCCATCATAGGCAAAGGCCAATTCACCCTCCAGCACCATAGTTATCTGCTCTGCCTCATGGGAGTGTTCTGGAAACTTTGTATTCGGCTCAAGCTCAAAATAGGTGAGCATGGACTTATCCAACCCTACAGCCCACATCTGAGCACCGGGGACATCTGGTTTTAATGGCAAATCATTTTTTCGATAAACTTTTATTTTATTCATAAGATTTATATCACACGCCTGTGTAATCGTATTATTTCCACAAAAAACCCATATACTTTTTAATCTTACCTGTAATGGCCGCCCTTTTACACCATTCAAATAGTGTCTCTCTTTCACCGAGATATTGATAATACGGCACAGCATAGCCGCAGCTTGTCTTTACCTTTTCTATGCGCAGAAGTATCAGTTGACGAATATATGGAGAAACCTTGCCGCTCAACTTTTCTTTAAGCTCTTTCCCCACCGGGCTGTCAAGCGCTACAGCCTCTCCCCGTCCATAGAGACGGAGAACCATAGGAGTTTTATCAAAGCTGATGAACATCATCGTAAGTCTTCCATTCTGCTGGATATGGGTTGCAGTCTCATTGCCGCTGCCCGGATAATCAGCATAGACAACGGTCTTGCTATCCAGGACATCTAACGTATCGTAACCCTTGGGTGAGAGATTTACATATTCGTTTTGCAAATCATCGGGAGCGCTCGCAACAAAGAAGGTTTTCTGTGCCCTTATAAAGTTTATGAGCCTTTCATCTAATTCCGGAAATATTTGAGCCATTGTATCTCCTTTACCCCTCACCCCGACCCTCTCCCGCAAGGGTAGAGGGTGTAATAGTAAGGGACATTTAATTTACTCCCTTTCAATCGTAATCGGCAGAAAAGATTTTTCATTCAATGCCTTCAGCGCTGTCTCTTGCATTCTTTCATCTCCCAAATCTTCCTTGCCTCTCATCTCCTCAATATCTATCCGCACGATGCCGACCTTGTTTAGTTTTTCTTCCGTGTAATCCCCGTATCCGCCGCCGGGTTGGTGCTTTTCCATGAGGCAGTTGAGGGCAAAGCGTTTTTCGTCCATATCCTCAATGATCTTAGCCCTGCCTTTGATAATCACGCTCCGATAAAGATAGTCGGCCTCGCACGGATTGTCTTTTGCTTTTACATAGGCAATGGGCAAATCCACTTCAAAGCAGACACGGCTGTCTCTTTTTATATCCTCTATCTTTTCCCCTTGCTTTGCCGTGTGGAAATATATCTTGCCGCCTGCAAATCCCCCCATTCCTCCTTTACTCAAATCCCCCTCTTTTCCCCCTTTTAAAAAGGGGGATGAAGGGGGATTTGATGTTTCATCGCAATAGGCAAAGTTCAACGGCTTCACCATCGGATAGCCGTCCCTGCCGATGGTTCCGAGTCTTCCAATGTGGCATCTTGTCAGCACATCAATAATCACTGCTTTATCTTTTATCTCTTTTTCACTGCGGCGCATATTTATCCTTTTTTGCCCTTTTTATAATTGCTGCCCCATTTAGCCATTGCCTGAAGAATAGGTTTCAGACTCCTCCCCAGTTCGGTCAGGGCGTACTCTACCCGCGGCGGCACTTCTGCGTAGACCTTCCTATTAACCAGGCCGTCCTTCTCCATTTGTCTAAGCTGTTGGGTAAGCATCTTCTGGCTGATACGAGGGACAGTGCGGTGCAGTTCCCCGAAGCGTTTTACCCCGGCAAGGAGCTCTCCTATGATAAGCACCTTCCATTTATCTCCAATGAGAGAAAGTGTTGTTTCAACAGGACACTCGGTTTCTTGGTCTGTCATGGCTACCCCCCCAACTGCTTGATATTATTTAAAACTTACCAAAAGGTAATAACATTACAAAATAGTGCCTACTTGACAAAAGTAGGCTACTGCCCAATAATACTCCATGATGAACATTATTGCAAGGGAAAGGAGGTGTAATAAGCAGGACTTGCGTAGGAATGCAAATAAATTCAATAAGGGGGAAACAAAAGATGAATGATTTAAGAGATTATGTAGTGCAGTATCTAAAAAATCATCAATACGCAAATATGGCCACAATCCATGCAACAGACCCGATGCAGCCGCATGTGTCTACCGTGGCCTATGTCAATGATGGATTGAATCTGTATTTCGTCACATCCAGCAAAACTCATAAGGTCGTCAATATAGAAAAAAACAACAAAGTAGCGCTCACCATAGATGAGGACGAGCCAGACTGGATGAAACTAACCGGCCTTCAGATAGAAGGCAAAGCATCGCAGGTAAAAGCAGAAGACATCAGTCCCATATTTGAAATCTACGCGGAGAAATTTCCGATTGCAAAGAGTTTTCCTGTCAGTCCAGACGACCGTTTTATCAGGATAATGCCGGTAAAAATCTGGATACTTGACTATCGAAAAGGCTTTGCCCATCGTGATTATCTGGAGATATAGGCGCAAAGGGGCATTTGTACGCCCCTTGTCACTTTTCCTTGCCAACTGTCGAAAATTTTGTCTTAGAAAAATTTATGATTTCTTACCGCTCCTTCACCAGGACACACCCGCATACACCGTCCGCAGGCATATTTTCTTTCGATCATGAGAATATAGATTGTAGGGTGGGCTGCGCCCACCAAAAAGGCGGCAAAATCTCAATGGTGGGCACAGCCCGCCCTACTACTTTTGTCGGGGGCACTCGTCCCTCTGTCTTTTATTAATGGTCTCAAAATAGAATAGCCCCCTGCTGGAAACATTCATTTGTAGTCGTCATATCTTCACATCTCCACTTTATAGCTCAACATCAATTCATCGCCGGGTTTTCCCCGGATGCTCCAATGGTGCTTCGGGGTTTCGGAAATGGTAATTTCAATGTCCTGCGCCGAGATATGCATCTCCTTGCCGATCCGCTCAAACAACAATCGTATCAATTGCTTTTTTGCCTCTGCGGATCTGCCTTCAAACATGCTGATTTCAATGATCGTATAATTATCGCTCCGGTCCGGCGGAAAGAAAAAATCAGACCTGTCCAAAGGGAAAAAGCGGTGAAACCTTTTGTCCATAGGCAAGTTCAGGGTTTCCACTACACAAGAATGGATTATATCAGAAAGCTTGCTTTTTATTCTGTTCAGGTTTTCTTTGATTCCGTAAACTTTTATTTGTGCCATCTTCTTTCTCCGTTTGACTCTTATTTTATGAGCCTCTTGCAAAAATACCTGTCATCCCCGAATGCTTCTATCGGGGATATGGTTTTTAAACCAGATTCCCGCTCAAAAGCGCTGCGGGAATGACAAAAAATAGAGTTTTGCAAGAGGCTCTTATTTGTAGGAAATAACCAACACCCCAGCCATCACCAATATCATGCCTATGACCTGTATAAAATCCATCTGTTCCCCAAGAAATATATAGGCGAGAAAGGCTGTGGACACAGGCCCTATAGAACTGACAATCGCAGCCCTGCTGGCGCCTATCCTCTTTATTCCCATAGCCAATGTTACAACAGGGATTACGGTGGAAATGAATGCCAGAAGGAACAGTATGCCCCACACCTTCATGTCATGCGGTATGTAAGTCCCGTGCCATGTTCCTATAAAGGCAAAGGCACAGGCTGTTGTTGAATATGCGGAAATCTTAACAGAAGAAACCCTTTTGCTCAATGCCTCTGTAAGAATATAACTCAAAGCGCCTACAAAAGCTGAAAAAAGCACAAGCCCTGCGCCCAGAAAATGGCCGTTCAGGTTTCCGTTAAAAACCTTAAGAGCCAGAACCAGGCCGCCGTAAGTCAGCATCAGAGCAAATAGTTTTCTGCCATCTATCCTTTCTTTAAATAAAACCGCTGTAAGTATCACCACCATTGTCGGAAACGAATAAATTATTGTCCTCTCCAGCGACGCATCAATGTACAAAAGACCATAAAAATCAGCAAGCGCTGAAAGATAAAAGCCTACAAGGCCGCTTAATATGAGCAACAAAAGGTCTCTCCTTCCAACCCGCTCTGATTGATAGATGAAGAGAAGCCCCCAGAAAAAAGGCAAAGCAATGGCAAACCGCAATGCCAGAAGCGTTACAGGATCAAGACCATAGCTGTAGAGAATCTTGGCAAAGATGCCTTTGGCTGAAAAAGCTATGGCAGAAACGGCTATGAGTAAATAGCCGGCAAAAGATGAATTTTTGAGTTTCATAATAGCCCCTGTGTAATCAAATAAGTCTTAAAAATTAAAAAGGCCGTGGGTAAAAATAAAACTCACGGCCTTCTTTCCTGTATTTCTATTTGTTATTAACGCTTTACTCTTTACTCAATACTATACAGGCCATGGGTAAACTTGTAAGATGCTGCCATACGAGGTGAAAGTTTATATGCTTTACATTGAGAATATTTAAACCCATTGACCTTGTCATACTTTCTATAATAAAAGAACCTTTATTGACTGTCAAGATTTTTAAAAATTTTTTTATAAAATCTTTGTTTAAATTTGTCTAAATGTTCATTACAAGATTGACATATAAGCTTAAAAAATAATATACTGGGATTACAAAATGAATACAAAAGACTTTGAAAAAGAGATAAAAATCCATATAGAAGCCAGATACCCTATCCTATGGTTAGTATCCTTTGAAGAAAGGAGGGTTGAAAGAATAGTAGAAAACCTATGTGAATCAACGGGATTTGAGTATTGGTCGTGGTCTGTTTCCAGAGGTCTTTATGGAGGTAAAAAGAAGAAAAGAGAACCAATGGGTAGAGAAAAAATACTCACTACCATTGAAGAAACGATTTTAAAGAGCGAAAATATCAATAATTTGTTTCTCCTTAAGGATATTGCAGGTTATTTTAACTCTCACGAATTCTTAAGGAAATTTAGAGACTTGCCTTCAATAATGGAGGAGAAAAACTCACTTAACACAATCTGCATACTATCTCCAACCTTAAGTGATATACCGCCTGAATTAGAGGAAGATGTCGTAATTTTTGAACTTTCTCTGCCAGATTATGATGAGATAGAGGAGTTGGTTACAAAGACATACGGCCATCTGATTCCGCAGAAGTGGCATTCATCTACAAGGTCTATCCTTTACAAATCGCTTCAGGGCTTATCACTGGATAATATAAGGCGTGTTGTGAGAAAGGCTATAAGCCTGAACAACGGCGTTTTAAATGAAAGTTGCATTACCTATATACAGGATGAAAAACAACAGATTATAAAAAAGCAAAAAACACTTGATTACTATCCACATAAAGAGGTTATAGAACATATTGGCGGACTCGATGAGATAAAAAAATGGTTTATAGAGCGAGAACACGTATTTCGCTTGAGCAAGGGGAAGATTGACACACTTGGGCTGGATATCCCAAAGGGACTGTTGCTCATTGGCGTGCCGGGTTCAGGCAAGAGTCTGTGCTGTAAGGCCCTGGCAGGGATATGGAACCTGCCACTTCTGAGGCTTGATGTTGGTAGGATATTCGGCTCTACAGTCGGAGAATCAGAAAAGAGCATAAGAAAATGTATACAATTGGCCGAGGCTGTGAGCCCATGTATTCTATGGATTGATGAGATAGATAAGGCATTTGGCGGCGTAACAGGATTTCAAGGAGATTCTGGAACACAGCTAAGGGTATTCGGCACTTTTGTAACATGGCTTCAAGAAAAGGAAAAGCCTGTTTTTGTCATTGCCACAGCTAATGAACCAAAAAATCTTCCACCTGAACTATGGAGAAAGGGAAGATATGATGAGGTTTTCTTTGTAGATCTTCCAAGCGCTGAAGAAAGGGAAGATATCTACAGAATTCACCTCGAAAAACGAGGGCAGAATGTAACCAGAATAAATCCAAGAGAGCTGGCCCAGAATAGCCAGGGTTTCACAGGCGCTGAGATAGAGCAGGCTGTTAAGGATGCAATTGTCACCACATTCAATAAGCTCCGCAGCAACAGGGACAGCAAGGACGTGGATGCTATGATTGAAGAGCTTTCTTCTTTGAATCTTTCACATGAACAACTACTTTCTTCAATAAGGAATATTACCCCACTCTCTATCTTGAAAAAGGAAGAGATAGACGAATTAAGGAGATGGAGCCATCAGCGGGCAAGACCTGCCTCCCGTTCATTATTTAGACAAAGGGCAGAGATGCTATCTGATCATGAAAAAAGGGCTATAGCTATACATGAGGCAGGGCACACTCTAATGATGTGGCACAATTTTAACAAAACCCCTGTATTTATAAGCGTAGACAATTATAAAGACTACAGCACATACACGCCTATAGAGGAGACGCTCAAAAGCACATTTACGAAGAAAGACCTTGTAAAAGAGATAGGGGTCATTCTCGGCGGTATGATAGCTGAAGAAGAACTAAGTAACAACGATTCACAAACTGTAGGGGCATCGCAGGACCTTATACAGGCAACTCAGATAGCCAGGAGAATGGTTGTAGAGTATGGTTTTGGAGAGATAATGAAGAATACAAGCCTTATTGGACTGCAGGACTATGCCCTCACCTCTGGAAAAGAGATATTAGACGATATTCAAAAAATACTTGACCATGCCAAAACAGATGCTGAACAGGTCATATCAAAAAATAAGGACTTGCTAAATAGATTTATTGATAAACTTGTAAAAGAGGTTTTGCTAAATGGTGATGATTTAATGAGGTTCTTTAGTACTAACCCATTAAATTTATAGCTATTTATAGACAAAGGAGGCCATTGTGTCTTTCTATACTGTTATAAAAACTGAGATATCAAATAAAAGATACGCAATATGCGCGCTGGAGGGAATGAAGCGCAGAGGCGAAATAACAAACTTCAGCGTAATTGAAAAAAAGGAAACAATAGAGGTCAACCGTGAGGGCGATATAATTAGTCTATCTAAAGAGAAGTCAGGCAACTTTAATATGGCGGGTGATGCGCGCGCAATAAATACTTTTGGAGATAGATTCAAACAACTATATGCCTATGAAGTTATTAAAGACAATCTTCCACTGGATTTTGAAATAGCAAAGGAATCTGAGACAGCTGGAGAGATATCGATATTGTTAAAAGGTTAAGGCCGAGTTGAGTCTAAGATTATGAAACAACCATGAGCCGTTGGCTCACAAAGGGGGATGAAAATTCTCACCCTTCCCCTTAATCCCCTCTCCCCTTGCGGGAGAGGGCAAGAGCCTGCCCCTGCATGTATTAAGCAGGGGGTGAGGGGGATTTTCGGGGCAAAAACAGAATATCCTTAAGCGTGACCTTATACTCAACCTTATTTCGAGGACCCAAAAATAGATATTGATTTTACGGCGAGGAGCATGGCATG
>Ga0209641_10005797_pt1 | contig 10087 bp, 7 predicted proteins | sample RifCSP16_1_FD_184022 | JGI IMG/M metagenome (GOLD analysis project Ga0209641, IMG submission 184022) | Soil microbial communities from Rifle, Colorado - Rifle CSP2_sed 16_1 (SPAdes) (version 2) | ecosystem: Environmental > Terrestrial > Deep subsurface > Rock core/Sediment | place: Rifle...
CGCCACGCCAGGCGTCGAACCCCCCGGTCAGCGCGAAGGCGCGTGGGGCGCCGAGCTGCCGCAGCTTGAGCGCCACGCGGGCGCTCGAGGCCTCGGAGGGTCCGGTGCAGTAGGCGACGGCCGTGGCTTGCCGCGGTACCTCGCCCGCGTGGCGATCGACGTCGTCCGGCGGGACGCGGACCGATCCGGGGATGTGCTCCGTCGCCGCGCCGTACGCCTTGGCGCTCCGGGCGTCGACGGTAGGGCGGCACGCCAGCCATGACGCCGCCCCCATCACCACCGTCGCGCGCCCGCCCCTTCACCCCCGAGCTCGCAGCGTAGGGCAGGCTCCAGCAAGGACAGATCAGGGCTCGCGAGGTCGACCAGGCGAACCTCGGCCGCGCTGCCGTGGAGCTCGATGAGACCCGCGCTGCGCGGGAGGCGGAACCGGCGCGGGCCGGCGCTCCCCGGGTTGACATGCAGGATCCCGTCCCGGAGGGAGGCGAGAGGCCGGTGCGAGTGCCCGAAGACGAGGAGGCTCGCCCGATGCCGCGACAGGGCGCGGCGCACCTCGGGGTAGGGGTGCTCCGGCGTGCCGACCTGGTGCACGAGCACGGCCGTGACGTCGCCCACTCCGACGACGGCGATCTCGGGCAGGTCCTCGAACTCCGGGCCGAGGTCGTTGTTGCCGCGCACGGCGCGCACCGGCGCGATCCGGCGCAGCTCCTCGAGGACTGGCCTCCTCACCACGTCCCCCGCGTGCAGGATGAGCCCGCACCCCGAGAACAAGTCGCGGAGCCGCGGGTCGAACAGCCCGTGCGTGTCGGACACGAGGCCCACCAGGAGCGGCGGCGCTCCCGTCATGCGCAGTCCGCCGCCTCGGGCCCGGCGCGATGCACGGTGCGCCCGCGCTTCACGACCCTGAGGGCGTGGGGTACGCCCATGTGCCAGGGCAGGTGTTCGACCGAGCGGCAGCCCCAGAGGACGAGGTCGGCCTCGCACCCGCGGGCGATGTGGCCCAGCTCCGGGCGCCGGAGCGCCGTGGCGCCGCCGGCCGTCATCGCCACGAGGGCCTCGGCCGGCGTCATCCGCAGGCAGAGGCAGGCGAGCGACAGGGTGAGGCCCACGTTCTCGCTCATGGCGGTGCCCGGATTCAGGTTCGTGGCCAGCGCCACCGTCACACCCGCCGCCAGGAGGGCCCGGGCGGGCGCGAAACGGCTCTGCCCGAGGCAGAGCGTCGACGCCGGCAAGAGCCCGGCCACGACGCCGGCCCGCGCCAGCTCCGCGATGGCCACCTCGTCCACGTGCTCCAGGTGGTCGGCGCTGGCGCAGCCGAGGTCTGCGGCCAGCCTGGCTCCGCCGTCCGGACCGAGCTGGTCCGCGTGGATGCGCAGGAGGAGCCGGGCGCGCGCTCCCGCCTCGAGGACGGCGCGGGCCTCGTCGAGCGAGAAGGCGCCCTCGGCGGTGAAGGCGTCGCAGAAGACCGCCAGCCGCTCCGCCGCCACCGCGGGGATGAGCTGCTCGCAGACGTCGCGCAGGTAGCCCGCCCGGTCGTGGGTGCGTCCCGGCGGCAGCGCGTGAGCGGCGAGGAGGGTCGGGACGATGGTGACCTCCGACCAGAGCGCGTGCGCCAGCTCGGCGATGACGCGCAGGAGGCGCAGCTCCGCGTCCACCTCGAGCCCGTACCCGCTCTTCACCTCGAGCGTCGTCACGCCCTGGGCGAGGAGCCGCCGCGCCCGCGCCATCGCCGCCGCCAGGAGGTCCGCATCGCTCGCGGAGGCCGTCGAGCGCACCGTGCTCAGGATACCGCCGCCCGCCTGCGCGATCTCGAGGTACGTCCGGCCGGCGCAGCGCGCCGCCAGCTCGCCGGAACGCTCGCCGGCGAAGACCAGGTGGGTGTGCGAATCGACGAGCCCCGGGGTGAGCAGGCGGCCGCCCGCGTCGACCACCTCGGCCCCCGCGAGATCGACCTCCGCCTCGAGCCGCGCGTCTGGTCCGACCCAGCCCACGAGGCGGTCGGAGACGGCCACCGCGCCGTCGGGGACGAGCCCGGCGTCCGATGAGCCTGCGTCGCAGGTGGCGACCAGCGCGTGCCGGAAGGCGAGGGTGGCGCGGGGGCGGTAGGGGGAGGGCATGGAAGAGAGCTTTGTCCGCGCCCAGGGGCCGCGCACCCCCTCGCACGATCGACCTCGACAGCATACAGCAGCCCATCACTTGGTCGCGGGAGGCGGGATCGCTGGCGAGCGAGCGTCCTCCGGACCGGTCGGTGAGACTCCGAGCTTGGTCCGCCCCTGCCACGCGGTGGGTCGCATGGTAGGCCCGACGCAGACGGTTCACGTGGAGCTCGAGGGGAATCGAGGCCGGGCGCTCACCTCGGGCGAGCGGGCGCGCGCTGGCGAGCTGGCGGCGACGTGAGAGCGTCCAAGGATGGATCAGCGCTGCGGATCCCACACCCTGGCGAGCGAGTCGAGCCGATCCGTGCGCCCCGCTACCAGGAGGTGATCGCCCGCCTGCAGCGTGAGGTCCGCCACGGCGTCGAGCGCGAGCTCACCGCGGACGACGGCCACCACCGTGAGCGCATGCGTCCGGCGCAGGTTCAGCGCGAGGAGTGTCTTCCCTTCGACCGTGGAGGGCGCCCGGAACTCGGCGAGGCCGAAGCCGCTGGGCAGCAGGGCCGTCGAGGACAGGCTCGCGTGCATGAGCAGGGTCGCCACGTGTTCCCCCATCTCGGCCTCCGGGAACACGAGGCGCGACGCGCCGGCCAGCGCGAGGATCTTGCCGCGCTGCGCGTCCGACGCGCGCGCGATCACCGTCTTCACGCCGAGCGTCTTCAGCAGCGCGGTCCCGAGCACGGCTGCCTCGAAGTCCTGCTCGCCGAGCGCGACCACCGCCGATTCCGCATCGGCCGCGCCGATGGCCCGCATGGCCTCCTCGGAGGTGCAGTCCGCCCGTGCCGCGCGTGCGACGTGCTCCTTGATCTTCTCGACGCGCCGCATGTCGCTGTCCACCGCGATGACCTCGCGACCTGCCGCAGCCAGGCGCCTGGCGACGTGCTCGCCGAACTGACCCAGCCCGATGACGACGTGGACCTTCATCGCAAGACCTCCGACGTGCCTACCCGACGACGATCTTCGTCGAGGGATACGCGTACCCGGCCTGGTCCTTCGAGAGGGCGGCCGCGAGCGCGAGGGTGAACGGGCCGAGGCGGCCCACGAACATGAGTGCGCAGATGACGAGCTTGCCGGCCGGACCGAGCGAGCCCGTCGTGCCGAGCGAGAGGCCGACGGTCCCGAAGGCGCTCACCGCCTCGAACAGCAGGCTCCTGAACGGCTGCGCGGGCTCCGCGGCGAAGAGCAAGAACGTGAGGGCGAACAGCAGCATGAGCGAGATGACCGCCACGGCCGCGGCCCTGTAGACGTTCGCCGGCGGGACGCTGCGCCCGAAGACCTCCACGTCGGCGCGCTGACGCAGCATCGCCCGGAAGGTGAGCGCGAGGACGGCGACGGTCGTCGTCTTGACCCCGCCGGCGGTCCCGCCGGGCGAGCCGCCGATGAACATCAACGCGAGGCACACGAGCAGCATCGGCGTCCCCAGCAGGGAGAAGTCCACGGTGCTGAAGCCGGCGGTCCGCAGCGTCACGCTCTGGAATGCGCTCGCGAGGAGCCGCTCCCCGAGCGAGAGCGGGTGGAGCGTGTGGTTCCACTCGAGCGCCAGGAAGGCGACGGCGCCCACGCCCAGCAGCGCGGCGGTCGTGACGAGCGCGACGCGCGCGTGGACCGGAAGGAACGCCCAGCCGCCGCGCAGGCCGCGCCGCCACCAGCGTCCGACGCGGAGCAGCTCCGTCAAGACCGGGAAGCCGATCCCGCCGAGCACGACGAGCGCCATGACCACGAGGTTGACCGAGAGACTACCGCGGAACTGGCCGAAGCTGTCGGAGTAGAGGCTGAAGCCCGCGTTGCAGAAGGCGCTGACCGCGTGGAAGGCCGAGTGAAAGGCGCGATCGCCGGCGGCGAGCTGCTGTCCTCCGGCCCCGCGGGAGAGGGCCGAATAGAGCGCCAGCGCGCCCACCGCTTCCACCGCCACCGTGATCGCGGCGATGGAGACGATGAGGCGACGGAACCCGGTGACGGTCTCCTCGTCGAGGATCGCCTGCATCGCGCCGCGCGCCCGGGCCGAGAGCGCCCTGCGAAACACCAGGGCCAGGGCGGTCGTGAGGCTCATGATCCCGAGCCCGCCGACCTGCATCAGGACGAGGATGGCCCAGTGTCCAAATCTGGTGAAGTGACCTGCCACGTCCACGTCAGCGAGGCCGGTGACGCAGGTCGCGCTCGTCGCGATGAAGAGCGCCGTGACGAAGCCCGTCGTCCTCCCCGCCGCGGTGGCAGCCGGCGCGAGCAGCACGATCGTGCCCACGGCGATGGTGAGCAGGAAGCTCACGCACAGGAGCGCGATGGGCCGGTGCAGCAATGCGTCCAGCGCTGGGCGAGCCGGCCGCCAGTGGACGAGGGCGGTGAGCTCGCGCGTCGCCAGGCGCGCGACGAAGAACGCCGCCCCTGCCCGAGGGCTGCCCGAGAAGAGGAGCGCGAACCCCGGGAGGCCGAGGAGGAGGTCCGGCCAGCGGTGGCGCAGCAGTTGCCTCCGGAACGCCCAGCCGTCGCGCGCGAGCTCCACGGCGAACGCCGCGGCCACCGCACCGGCGAGCAGCCATCGTGACCAGGCTCCAGGCTCGGCGCCGGCCTCCAGCGCGAACTCGAACCCGACGAACGCGAGGATCGCGAGGCGACTCGCGCCGCGCACGGGATCGATCCGGCGCCATCGCCATCTCGAGCTCTTCGCGTCGCGCGGCTGCTGCGCCATCGCCTCCCTCGGGGAATCCGGCAGCGCAGTGTACCGGAACCCGAGTCACGCGCTCGGAGCCCGGGGTCATGCTCGCCGCCTCCCCACATCGCCTGCCGAGCCCCTACGCGCGACCCCCGTACCGGAGACCGGGCGAGCGGGGGGCGCCGGCCGTCAGCGCCGAGACGCTGGCGGCAGCCTGGCCGCGCGGCTCCGGAGATCGTGAGCAGAAGGATCCACTTCATCGCGGTCGTTCACGGGCGCGAGGGCCACCGCTTCTCGCGCCAGGCTGCGCTTCATTCGTACGCGCGGATGCCTGGCATCAGGCGGTTGCCCGCGCTGGCCTCACGACCAGGACCGAACAGGTGCCCGCGTGGATCAAGATCCTCGCTGCACTCCCCAGGCCGCCGTGAATGGAGCGGCCACTCGCGTCCATCGCGACCACGCAGAGCTCGGGTCGGAGCGCCTGCGCGGTCTCGAGGACCGCTCCCACGGGGTCCTCACGGTAGATGCGCGCTTCGCCCTCCACCCCGAGCCGCTGGAGGAGGGCCGGGAGCGCCGGCGCGTCGAGCCGATCGTCTCCTCCGGCCTCACCCCACCATCCGTGCGAGGGCATCGAGGCGGGCTCGACCGTCGCGCCGGCCTGCAGCTCGCGCCCCGCGGAGAGCGCGTGCACCACCGTCACTCGACCCGAGATCGTGCGGGAGACGATGGCTGCGGTCTGTACCGCGCAGAGCGGGTCGTCCGAGAGGTCCGCGGCGACGAGGATGCCTCCGTGACCGGTCGCCGGCCGGACGATCAGCACGGCGCAGCGCGTGAGCCTCACCACGTCTTCGGCGACGCTGCCGAGCAGGAGCCGCTTCAACCCGAGCCCCCGCGGCGCTCCCACGACGAGGAGGTCGGGGCGAAGCGCCTCCGTGACCGCCGCGATGCCAGGCCCTGGTTCTCCGCTGGCGATGTACACGGGAACGTCCTCGCCACGGCGGCCCAGCACCGAGCGGAACTGGTGCCGCACCGCGGATCGATGCTCTGCCAGAGGATCGGAACGAGGCTCCGCCATCTCGGTGCGCTGCGGGGACAGGGGATCACCACGTTCCAGGTGACTGCCGACATGACAGGCCAGCACCTCGCTTCCCTTCAGCTTGGCCCAGGCGTCGGCGGCCCTGATGGCATCCTCGGACGCGGCGTCCAGATCGGTTGCGACGAGGATGCGCCTCGCCTTGAAGGCCATGCCCTGCTGCTGCATCACCTCGAGTCGTTCGAGATGGAACATGAACTTCCTCCCGCCGGGAGCAGCCCAGGCACGAGACCGCGACCAGCTCCCTCGCACAGCTGCAATTCGCCTGGCGACCATTGCACGATGCCACTGCGGGTCGCTCGCCCCCGGTGCTCGAGTCGCGATCTCCGACGCGTGGCGACCGCGCTCCACGGCCGTTGCACGAAGCGGGCCGCGGCGAGCCTCCCCAGGTCGCGAGAGGGCTTCACGGACAGGGCGGAGGACCGGCGCGCCGGGGAGCAGCCATGAACCTCGGCGCTCATCGCGCTCCAGACCGCTCCCGCTCCCTCCGGTGAATCGTCGAGACATCGATCCCGAGCACTTCCGCCGCCCGCGTCTTGTTCCCGCCGAACCGCGCCACCACCCAGGCGATGTACATCGCCTCGAGCTCACGGAGGGGGACGAGCCCCTCCTGCGCGAGCTCGAGCGGGGATGGTCCGGCCGTGAGTCGTGGCGCGTACCGGTCGAGCGCGTCGACCCCGATCTCCTCGTCCGTGGCGAGGATGACGACTCGTTCGACGAGGTTCTCGAGCTCCCGTACGTTTCCTGGCCACGTGTGCGCCGCCAGTCGCTCGATGGCCTCCGCCGACATGTGGCGGGCCTTCGCGCCAGGGTTCCGATCGCGCGCGCGCCGGATGAAGCACTCCACCAGCTCCGGGATGTCGCAGCGGCGCTCTCGCAGCGGTGGAACGGCAACGGACACGACGTTCAGCCGGAAGAAGAGGTCCGAGCGGAACCGCCCCGCCGCGACGCGCTTCTCGATCTCCTGGTTGGTCGCCGCGACGCTCCGGACGTCGACTCGCCTCACGGTATCCGAGCCGACGGCGCGGACCTCTCCGTCCTGCAGCACTCGGAGCAGCTTGGCTTGCAGCGCCGCGGGCATGTCCCCGATCTCGTCGAGGAACAGCGTCCCTCCGTCGGCCTGGGAGAAGAGTCCGCGTCGCGGCGCCGTCGCCCCGGAGAAGGCGCCGCGGGTGTGGCCGAAGAGCTCGCTCTCGAGCAGGCTCTCCGGGAGCGCCGTGCAGTTCACGGCGACGAACGGCTGATCGCGCCGGCCGCTCCCGGCGTGGAGCGACCTCGCGACGAGCTCCTTGCCCGTGCCGCTCTCCCCCGTGATGAGTACGGGAGCTGGCGACGGCGCGACCTTCATGATCATTTCGCGCAGCGCGTGCATCGCCGCGCTCGAGCCGATGAGAGAGCCCGCACCGCTCTGCTCGACCGCCCGGCGAAGGACCTCGTTGGCGTTGCGGACCTTGCGATCGGCGAGCGCGCGCTCGACGAAGACGAGCACCTCCGAGAGCTGGAACGGCTTCGTCAAATAGTGAAACGCGCCCCGCTTGATAGCCTCGATGGCCGTCTCGATGGCGCCGAAGGCCGTCATCACGATGACCGGCGTCTCCGGGTCCACCTCCCGGACCCCCTCGAGGACGTCAAACCCGTCGACGTCCGCCATGCGCAGGTCGGTGATCACCAGGTCCGGCACCTCGCTGTGGACCTTGCGGAGCGCCTCCTTGCCGCCCGTCGCGCGGTCGACGAGGTACCCCGCCTCCCCGAGCTGGTCCGCGAGGAGCCGCGCCATCTCGACGTGGTCATCGACCACCAGGATGCGCGCGCCCTGCTTGTCGTTCATCGCCTTCCTCCGAAGCACGCGCGGCCAGCGGCCAGGAGACCACCACGCGGGTCCCCTGCGCCGGCGCGCTGTCGAGATCGATCTCGCCGCCGTGGTTCCGGACGATCTGGGCGGCCACCGTGAGCCCGAGCCCGGTTCCCTTCCCGCGCTTCTTCGTCGTGAAGAACGGGTCGAAGACCCGATGGCGCAGCGCGGGCGGGATCCCCGCTCCGTCGTCCACCACCTCGATGACCGCGCACCGCGCCTCCAGATCCGGTCGGGCACGCAGGGTGACGTGCCCGCCGGCGGAGCACGCGTGCAACGCGTTGAGCATGAGGTTGACCAGCACCTGCTTGAGCTGGTCCGGGTTCGCGGTCACCGGAGGCGTCGGGGCGATCTCGACGGCGACCTCGACCTTCTTCGTACGCGCCTCGAACGCGAGGAGCTCGGCGATGTTCGCGGCGGCGTCGTCGAGCATCGCGGTGCCCTCCGCCGCCGCAGGGGATACCCGCGAGAAGTCGAGGAGCTCCTGGATCGTCCGCGAGATGCGATCGATCTCCTCCACGATGACGCGCGCGCTCTCGGCGTGCCCGTTCCCGGTCCCTGGTCTCGCGGCCAGCATCTCCGCGCGCCCGCGGACGACGCCGAGCGGCGTGCCGACTTCATGCGCGATCCCGGCGGCGAGGACGCCGACCGTCGCGAGCTTCTCGGCGCGCAGGAGCTGTGACGACAAGGCGCGGATCTCCGTCACGTCCTCGAACACGAGGACCAGGTTCAGGTCGGGCGGGGGATGATCGAGAGGGATCGCGTGCACCGCGAACTCGCTGTCGCGTCCCGCGAGCGCGAGCGGAGGGTCGAGGATCCGCTGGACGGTCCCCGAGGAGCGCGCCACGGCCACGAGGCGCCGGAGCGCATCGAGCGCAGCCGAGCTGGCGTCCGGGAACGCCAGCTCGACCGAGCGACCGATGGCCGGGGATGGGACGCGCTCCCGGAAGGCCCGGTTCGTGCCTGAGATGTGACCTCTGTCGTCGAGCGTGACCACGCCGACGGGCACGTTCTCCAGGATCTTCTCCGCCTTCTCGCGCAGGTGCGCGACCTGCTCCGCGGTCCTGAGCCGCTCCTGCATCGCGAACGCTCTGCGCGCGCTCACGACGAGGTAGACGGAGAGGGCCCCGAGGGCCAGCGCGAAGATCGCGGCGAGGAGGGCCATGCGCAGGAAGATCGCCTGCTCCTGGGACTGCAGCGCCGCAGTCGAGTCGAGCACCGCCACCGACCAGTGTCCCGCCTCCTGCGCGCGGATCGGCGCGAACACGGCGACCGCCTCCGCGTCGCCCATCCCGAGCGATCTCGCGTCGGCCACCGAGAGGGTCGCGGTGCCGGTGTGCCCCCCGCGCATCCGGCCGAGGAGCTCGCCGAGGCGCCCGCCGCGATCCACGGCTGCCGCGAGGGCGGGATCCGTCAAGGGCGCGGGCATGCCGTGGGGGCCCACGAGCAGCATCTTCGCCGACACCTCGGGCGCGACGAGGCGGAGCCGCTCGAACGACGTCCTCTGATCCACGAGGACGACGACGGCTCCGCGGATCTCTCCGTCGTGGACGAGCGGCGTCGCAAACGCACGCTCCCAGGGGCCGGACGGATCCCCGAGCGGCTCGGAGATGGCCAGCCCCTGGCGCGAGATCGCCTGGCGGGCGGTGTGCGCGAGCGCCTCCGACCACGGCGCGCGCCGGCCGGCCGGCATCACCGGGTCGAGCGCGAGCACGCGCTGGCGCCCCATGCCGTCGTAGACGCCGATGGCGTGGTACGGGCGCACGACCTCGAGGAGCGCCTCGAGCTGCCTGCGCTGGTCCGCGGAGGTGCCGGCGGAGTCGACGAGGCGCACCGCGAAGTCGAGGTGCTGACGGACCTCCGCGAGCTCGGACTCGATTTCGCGGACCGCGATCCGCACGCGGAAGAGGTGCTCGTCGGCGAACGCGGCGATGAGGGCCGCCCGATCTCGCTGTGCCGCCTGGAACGCGAGCGCGCCCACCGCGCCCAGGACGGCGAGCGTGGCAGTGACCGCCACCCAGGCGCCCCGTCCGACGCCGCGCGGCCGACCCTGCCAGGTACCACCGAGTCTCCTCCAGTTCACGGGCGCGTCCACGCACGTCTGTCCATCGAGGTCACGGACGTCGCGTGATCCGACCATGGCCCGATATACCGAGCTTCGATCCGGCCGTCACGCAGCGAGACGTCGCGCTGGAACCCGGACTGGGCCGGGTCGTTCACCAGGACCGTCGCGCCCCAGGCGAGCCCCGCCAGACCAGCAGCAGCGGGACGAGAACCCGCATCGTCATCGAACCTCCTCGCGCATGGACCGTTGCAATTCGCCTGGCGACCGCCGCACGATG
>Ga0209641_10005798_pt1 | contig 10086 bp, 10 predicted proteins | sample RifCSP16_1_FD_184022 | JGI IMG/M metagenome (GOLD analysis project Ga0209641, IMG submission 184022) | Soil microbial communities from Rifle, Colorado - Rifle CSP2_sed 16_1 (SPAdes) (version 2) | ecosystem: Environmental > Terrestrial > Deep subsurface > Rock core/Sediment | place: Rifle...
GGAATTCTGATATTGCAATTGAGTGGACAAAAAAACTTTCGCAACTGGGAATTAAAATATTTGCGATGGCAGATACAATCGGAGTTTCCAATCCCGAAAACATTACGTATTTGTTTTCAAAACTAATTCCTGAGTTTCCGAATCTTGAAATTGGAGCGCATCTTCACACTACTCCTGATACGTGGGAAGAAAAAATTGAAGCAGCATATAATGCCGGATGCAGAAGATTTGATGGAGCAATCAAAGGTTTTGGCGGATGCCCTATGGCTACTGATAAACTAACAGGTAATATGCCGACAGAAAATTTAATTTCCTACTTTAATAAAAAGGAAATCAACACAGGAATTTATTCAAGTGCTTTTCTTGAAGCATTCAAACTTGCACCATTTATTTTTCCAAAATAAATGAAAGAAGAAAAGGAATCGAAATATAAAAGCCCGTTCATGATTCTTATTTCTGTGGCTATCGCAGGATTGTTGCTCATGAGTTTATATATGTATGTTACGGGGCAAAACAGTACCGGGGATATATTTTCTGTTTTCAAAGGAGTTGTGGGTCAAAGAACGATTAATTACTCGACTCCTTTATTTATTGCACTATTCCTTGCCATCTTATTATTTATTCCTGAACGGATTGCCGAAAAATTTAATTCAATGCTGTTGCTTAAAATTTTCATGTGGATACTCATTCTTTTTCTCGCATATGGCTTCTACAAGTGGATTGAATTTATTTTTAATTACAAGTATTGAAAATAAAAAAAAGTCCCCGCGATTATGCGGAGACCTTTTCCTTTTCGTGCAACAAACAGAACTATTCAATAATTATTTTCCTTACTAAGTTTTCTATCTTCAGAAAATAAACTCCTTTGTTTAATTCCGAAAGATTGATTTCGGTTTTATCATTTTTAATCTCTGATTTGTAAACCACACTTCCTATCACATTTGTTATTTCTAGCTTCGCATTAATCAGGTCAGCGGTTTCAATCACAAATACTCCTGTGCTTGGATTCGGGTAAACCGAAATATTTCCGTTTGTGTTATCCTCTTCAATTCCTGTTAAGCAGTTTATTGTTACTGCCTGGCAGCTCGAACATCCGTTACCTGTATTAGTTACACAAACAGTATAAACTCCTGTTGATAATCCTGTAGCAGTTTGTGTTGTTTGAACAGGAGTTGTAGTCCAGCTGTAAGAATAAGTTCCGGGATTGCTTACGCTTGCAGTTGCCGAACCATTGTTACAGTTAGGCTGAGTTGCAGGCACTACTGATGTAGTAAAAGTTGGAGCACCCGGTGCAGCTAATGTTACCATTGCTGTTGCAGTGCATCCGTTGGCATCGGTAACTGTTAATGTATAAATGCCCGAGCATAAACCTGTACATGTTTGTTGCGGGCAATTGCCGGGAGTCCACATATAAGTAAAAGGTTGAGTTCCTCCGGTTGCTGTTCCGGTTACCATCCCATCGCAGTTAATACACGATGTTGGGTTTTGCCCTGTAGCGTTTACGAATATTTGCTGCGGTTGAGTTACGTTTGCACCCGATGTGCTTGCACAGATGTTGCCAAGTGCGTCTACAACCATGCAGTTGTAACTTCCCGCACAAAGACCTGTAGCCGTTGCTGTAGTTTGTCCGTTGTTCCAGCTATAAACATAAGGAGGTGTACCTCCTGATACGTTTGCTGTTGCAGTTCCGTTACACAAGCCGAAGCAAGTACAAGGAGTGCTGCTGTACTGAACAAAGCACTGACTGTAAGCTGCCATTGAAACGAATGCAAATAAAAATAAAGCGTAAATTTTTTTCATAATGTTTTGTTTTAGGGTTAAGTCGGGGGTATTTGTTTTGAGTGCTAAGACAAACCAAACACCCGAATAGTTGCATCGATTTGAACCAGAGGTCACCCTAAACTTGTTTCAGGGTCTTGATGATAAATACTGAGACAAGTTCAGCATGACTCGTTCGGGATTCAGCATTGCAACCCACTAATCTTGTTTACCTTTGTCCAATGGAAATAAAAATAATTCTCACATTAATTGCCACCCACTTTGTTGCCGATTTTTTGTGTCAGACTGATAAAATGGCGCTGAACAAAAGCAAAAGCATTTATTGGCTAACCATTCACGTACTTGCTTACACTGCAATTCTTTTAATAGCTTCCGCATTTTTATTTTTTAGTTTGGGATGGAAAACAATTTTTATTTACGCTCTAGCAAACGGTGCTTTACATTGGATTACCGATTTTTTTACCAGCAAACTCACCACCAAACTTTGGCAGAGCGAAAGCAAACATTGGTTTTTTGTAGCCGTGGGTGCCGACCAAATGATACACTATTTCTGTTTGATGATTACTTGCAATTATTTGGTGCAATAGTGTTTCCAAATATTTTTTACTTTTGCCCCATGAGAATAACACGCCAAAACCTTATTGCAATGATTAAAAAGGCTGACTCGTTTTACGAGTTTGTACCTTTTACAGGGCATTCCTACGAAGACCTGCTCGAAATTTACAAGCAAATAGAGAAAAAGAAAAGTAATACAAAGGAGCCAAACAACACCACCGAAGAAGCAATGCTCAAAAGCATATATTAATAATTTGAAAATGGTCGGGAAACACAGAAAGGCGCATGAATCTTTTGGGAGATTAAACTCCCTTTTTTAATTCGTGTGCAATGCATAGCTTGGTGGCTATGTTTGTGTTTCCCTCCATTTTAATTATACATTTACACATCAATGACTGAGTTAGAAATTCATATTTCAGATGCACAAAACTGCTTTAACACCCTGCAGTATGCTCAAGCAATTGAACATTGCCACAAGGCAATTAAAATTGAACCCGCCAATGCCAACGCACATCTTATCGCGGGGCTTGCCTGTTACTCAATAAATGCGCATAGTAAATGCATCACGCATTTTGAGCAATGCATGAGCGAAGTAAAAAAAACTCCGCACTACCAGGAAAAATACGCTATTGCACTTTCGCTGAACAACAGAGTTAGCGAAGCAGTACAGCAGTTTGAAAACATTGTTACCAATCATCCCGAATACAGTCAGGTATGGTTCAACTACGGCTACCTGCTTTCCGATGGACGAGTGGCAAACTACCAAAAGGCAATTGAATATTTCGATACAGCCGAGCAAAACCCAAATCATCCGCCACAACTCTATTTTTACAGGGGTACGAATTATTATAATTTGAAAAAAAATGTGCAAGCCACAATGGATTTAGAAAAAGCACTGGAGTTAGAGCCCGCCAATGCCGAAGCCGCTTTTTTGCTTGGCGAAATAAACACCCGGCAAACCGATTATCAAACAGCAATAGACTATTACTCGCGCGCTTTGTATTACAATTCCGCGCATCCCAAAGCAATTGAGCAGCGCTTAATTGCACGCGTTAACAATAAAGACGCAAACGGAAACATAATAAACCAACAAGCAGCACAGCACGATGTGGACACACTGATGGAAGCCGACAAGCGGGGCGAAAAACCATTCTTCATGAGCCTTACCAGCAAAGAAGGAAAGCCCTTGAAAATAAAAAAAGCCACCGTTTCCGAAAAAGGAGAGCTGAACTATGTGGTTGAATAGGCAAATTAGTTTACTTTTACCCCCATGAAACCCGAAGAAAGAATAAAGAGCAAAGAACAAAGATTACTCATTACGATGCGCGATGCGCGATGCGCGATGCGCGATGCGCGATGCGTAAATAATATAGAACTATAAAATTACTACAAGCCTTTGTGCCAAAGCACAGGGGCTTTTTTATTTTTCAACAATTAAAAACTAAAAACAATGAAAAGAAAATTACTCTCCCTGCTTTGTCTTTTGTCTTTTGTTTTTGCAAATGCACAAAATGAAAAATGTGGAACAATGCAAAATCTTTATGAGCAGATGCAACAAGACGCAACATTAAAAGCAAAAATGGATTCAATGGAAATACAAACTCAACTATGGATAAAAAATAGTCCATACAGTAAGTTGAAAAATGATAATTCGTATTATCCAAACGAGAATAAATTTTCAAACGAAAAGAATGGTGGCGGAAACACAACAACATCTTTATGTGGATATGATAATACATTTTTTATAACCATTGCAGCACCAACAGTTGTAGGACAAATTGTTACCCCAAGTCCTAATTGTACATATGGTGGTGAATATGTTAGAGTAACTGGTTTGGTAGCTGGACGTGTATATAGAATTTCAACTTGTGGTGTAAATAATTTCGATTCACAAATATCAATTTATACAGCAGGTGGAGGACAGGCGGTTGCTCATAATGACGATTGGTGCGGAGCTCAATCAGAAATTAAATTTAATCCTCTTGTCAGTGGTAGTTATGATATACTTATTGATGAATATAATTGCATTAGTAATTCTCTTTGCGCTGACCTAGCTGTAGAATTAATTTACACTCCACGACCTGTAATTATTATTCCCGTTGTTGTTCATGTTATACATTTTGGTGAGCCAGTTGGAACTGGAAGAAATCTCTCAGTTGCTGAAATTAATTCGCAGATTCAAGTATTAAACGAAGATTTTCGGAGATTAAATTCAGACATAAATTCTACACCTGCAGCTTTTAGAGGAGTTTCTGACGACCCTCTTGTTCAATTTTGCCTTGCTTCGCAAGATGAATTTGGAAATCCTACTACCGGAATTGAAAGATTTTTGGGAACACAGTCTAGTTTTTCCCCTTCGCAATTTGATGCAGGAGTTAAGCCATTTACAATTTGGGACAGAGATTCATATCTTAATCTTTGGACGTGTGATATAACTGGACTTACATTAGGATATGCTACATTCCCAACCGACCCACCAAACGAAGATGGTGTTGTAATAGATTATCTAGCTTTTGGAACAATTAATTCTAATCCTCCAAATGATTTAGGAAGAACTGCGACTCATGAAGTTGGACATTGGCTAAACTTAAATCATATATGGGGAGACGAACCTAACTGCTCAGGTACAGATAATGTAGCAGACACGCCAAATCAAGATGATGAACATTATGGAGTACCCGTATTTTGGGACCAAACTGATGTCTGCTCACCTAATTATCCCGGTCCGATGTATGTTAATTACATGGACTATTGTGATGACATAGCGCTTTCAATGTTTACCTACGGTCAGGCAGCAAGGATGGATGCTACATTGTTTGGCCCGAAACTCCCCCTACAAACATCAATTGGATGCCAAGTTCCTTCAGGAATAAACGAAACGGCTTTAGCAAATTCAATAAAACTATTTCCAAATCCATCAACGGGGATTTTCGTAATTAATATTAATGATAAATTGATAGGCTCAGAATTAAAAATAATGAACGTGATTGGTGAAGTAGTTTATACGAAACAGATTTCAGAAAATTCAGAAGAAATTAATTTATCTGAATTTACAAACGGAGTTTACTTCATTACAATTACATCATCTTTCGGAGTTGTGAGCAAAAAACTTGTATTAGAAAAGTAAAACTAAAGCAAAATGAAAAAAATATATTACTTATTTTTTGTACTCATCATTTCTTTGTGGGCTTTTACTTGTAAATCTTCTCAAAAAAGTAATCAAGTTAAAATCCAAGAACAAAAAAAGGATTCTGTTTCCTCGATAAAACCCGTAATAAAATCTGATACTAACAACTATCGTATTACAGTATCCTTTTATAGTAAAGGAGGTGGTGTTGACGATAAGATAATGGAAAAATACAATAAGTTTATAAAGGACTTTGAGAAGAAAAAGGGAATAACATTAAAGTATGAAGTTACACCTTGGGGAAAAGAAGGCGAAACTGATTATTGTTTTAAGCTTTTGGAGTTAAGCACGACTGACCAAGACCAGTTTGTTAAGGAATCGAAAGAACTTTTAAAAGAATCGAGTTTGGTTACAGTTGAAGAAAATACTATTTGTAGACACAAAAAATAACAGATGCTACTCTTTTCACCGATAAATGCCTAAACTGGTGGTAAACAGCCTCTACAACAGCAACTCGAACGTCCGAGTTAGTGTTGTAGAAGCCCGAGTTGGTGTTGTAGAAGCCCGAGTTAGTGTTGTAGAAGCCCGAGTTGGTGTTGTAGAAGCCCGAGTTGGTGTTGTAGAAGTCCGAGTTGGTGTTGTAGAAGCCCGAGTTGGTGTTGTAGAGCACATATTGAGTAAAATAATTAACAGAAATCCTAAATTCTAAATTCTAAATTCTAAATTCTAAATTCTAAATTCTAAATTCTAAATTCTAAATTCTAAATTCTAAATCCTAAATTCTAAATTCTAAATCCTAAATTCTAAATTCTAAATCCTAAATTCTAAATAATAAAAAAACACTGAACATTTAATTCATAATTCATAACCTGCCTGCCGTAACGTAAAGGCAAGCGAGGCGGCAGGCAGGTTTATAATTCACAATTAATCTTACAAAAATGGCAAAACGAAACATTACCGTAGAAGTACCCTTCCGCAGTCCCGATGACATGGAAACATTAACCGATGCAGTACTTGCACGGCACGCTGCTTTGGGTGCGGCAAGTCCGCTCAATGGCGAAGTTGACATGGCAATGCTTGCCGCCAAACACAACACTACTGTAACAAAACGCGCGCAAAGCAATTCGGCACAAGCCATAGCCGAAGCCGATATGCTGGAGGCAAACACAGCCATGGGCACTGCACCCGGGCAAACTATTGATACAGCAGGCACAGTGTATTACCTCACCGGTTTGGTGCGCGACCGCCTCGCGTTTGTTCACGTAGGTTTCGAAGAAGAACTTTCAAAATACGGTTTCAATGTGGTGATAAGCGAAGCAGGCGGAGTAAAAAATTTCAGCGTAGAAATACCAATCACCAACTCGCAGAAAATGGAAAAATTAGTGGCCACTATAATTGCCCGCCACACTGCGCTTGGTGCAGCAAGTCCGCTCACCGGTCAGGTAGATATGGCAATGCTTTCCGCCAAATTGCTTATCGCGAAAAACAAACGCGTAAGCTCGCAACAGCAACACGGAAACGCACAAGCACTCATGCAGCAAGCCGATATTGCCCTGGGCATTGAACAAGGACAAAAAAGCAAAACCACAGGCACCGTTTACAACCTTATAACCCGTGTGCGCGATAGGTTACTGTTTGTACACGTTGGCGAAGAAGAACAACTAAGCACTTACGGATTTAATGTGGTGATAACCGAAGGCAGCGATACCGCCACACCGCCCACCGGAACTTTCACCGCCACTCCACCATCAATAGCGGCTGGCGAAACCAGCACCCTTGAGTGGAACATAAGCGGCTCGGCAAGTGTAAGCATTAATCAGGGCGTTGGCGATGTGCCCGCTGCCGGAACAACACCTGTAACACCTGCTGTAACCACCATCTATAAGCTAACTGCTGTTGCACCTGATAGTTCTACCTTAACTATTTCGGTACCTGTAACAGTAACGTAGAATAAAGTATCAAGTAATAAGTATTAAGACAAAAAAAGCGTTGCTGAAAAAGCAAGGCTTTTTTTATGTTTGAATAACCCCCACATTATATTGTTTTGTGATAGGGGAGTGGTTGGCAGCTTCAATGCCCATGCTAATCCACTTGCGTGTATCAAGCGGATGAATGATGGCATCGAGCCACAAACGCGCTGCGGCATAATAAGGCGAGGTTTGGGAATCGTAGCGGTCTTTTATTTTATCAAATAATTCTTTTTCTTTTTCGGGAGTAATTACTTCGCCTTTTGCTTTCAGCGATGCAACTTCTATCTGCACTAAAACTTTTGCGGCTTGTGAGCCCCCCATCACTGCAAGCTGTGCCGTTGGCCAGCCAACAATTAAACGCGGGTCGTAAGCTTTTCCGCACATGGCGTAATTGCCCGCACCGTAACTGTTACCTATAATGATTGTAAATTTAGGAACTACCGAATTGCTTTGCGCAGAAACTAATTTTGCACCGTCTTTAATAATTCCTCCGTGTTCTGATTTGCTTCCTACCATAAAACCTGTAACATCCTGCAAAAACACTAATGGAATTTTTCGCTGATTGCAATTCATGATAAAGCGTGATGCTTTGTCGGCACTATCGCTGTAAATCACTCCGCCAAATTGCATTTCTCCTTTTGCATTCTTCACCACTTTGCGCTGATTGGCAACTAGGCCAACTGCCCAGCCGTCAATACGTGCGTTTCCGCAGATAATTGTTTTGCCGTAGTCAGCTTTGTATTCTTCAAATTCTGAATTGTCAATCAGGCGTTCAATTACTTCCATCATATCATACTGCTTATCGCGAGCGTCAGGAATAATTCCTAAAATTTCTTTCGCATCTTTTTTTGGTGTAACAGATTTCACCCTGTCAAACCCCGCTTTTTCGTAATCGCCAATCTTATCGAAAATATTTTTTATTCTGTCGAGACAGTCTTTGTCGTCTTTACATTTGTTATCTGTAACACCCGAAATTTCGCAATGCGTTGTTGCTCCGCCCAAAGTTTCGTTATCAATGTTTTCACCGATAGCGGCTTTCACTAAATAACTTCCGGCAAGAAAAATACTTCCTGTTTTGTCCACTATCATTGCTTCATCACTCATGATTGGCAAGTAAGCTCCGCCTGCAACACAACTTCCCATGATGGCGGCTATCTGCACAATCCCCATCGAACTCATAATTGCATTGTTCCTGAATATTCTTCCAAAATGTTCTTTGTCAGGAAAAATTTCGTCCTGCATGGGAAGGTAAACCCCTGCGCTATCAACTAAATAAATAATTGGTAATTTATTTTCGATGGAAATTTCCTGCGCGCGTAAATTCTTTTTTCCTGTAATGGGAAACCAAGCGCCTGCTTTCACGGTTGCATCATTCGCTATAACAATGCACTGCCTTCCTTTTACATAGCCCATTACAACCACAACTCCACCGGCAGGACAACCTCCGTGTTCTTTATACATTTCATCGCCTGCGAAAGCGCCAATTTCTATCTGCGGAGAATTTTCGTCAAGCAAATAATTTATTCGTTCTCTCGCGCTAAGTTTTCCTTGCTCGTGTTGTTTATCAATGCGTGCTTTACCACCACCCAAATAAACTTTCTCCAGCTTTTTCTCCATGGTGGAGATAAGCTGTTTTATTTTGTCTTCGTTCTTATTAAATTCTAAATCGCTTGCCATATATTTTATTGAAAGTCAAAGATATTGATTTTATAAGGAAGAAATTATTTTTTCATCAGCCATTGCTGCGTTTTATATCCAAGAAATGCAGAAGCACTACCTATTAACGCACCAACCAAAACATCGCTCGGATAATGAACACCCAAGTGCATGCGCGAATAGCCTACACTACACGCCCACAAAAATGAAGGCGCAATTACATACCATTTCGGGAAACACAGACTTAAAGATGTAGCAACAGCAAAAGCTGATGAGGTATGTCCGGAAGGAAATGATGGACTGTCGGCATCGCTCAGTTTTTCAATAAAGGGATATGTAACAAAAGGTCTGTCGCGATTGATGGTGTATTTCAGCCCGAATGTAACAACTGCCGAATAGCCAAGCGAAAAACCAGCGGTAAGAAAATTTGCTTTTGAAAGACTGTCTTTTTTTATCATCCATATTGTAAATAAAGCGGCAGGCTCGGTAATACTTACAGGTGTTAGCGAATAAGAAAAATATTTAAACGTATTGTCAAGTTTTACGTTCCGTTCCACGTTAAATTTCTTCAACATATTTATATCTGCGTTTTGCGATTGAGCAAAAGTGGAAATAGAAAATAATAACAAGAAAAAATATTTCATAATCAATAATACTCAAATATTCGTTCGGTGATGATGGTTGGAAATAAATTGCTGTCGTAGCTGGTTTTTTGTGTCCAGTTTCCTTTTTCATCATAAATGTATTTGTGATAAGTAGTGTCGCTGTGTTTTAACCCCATTATATTATCGTAATTTGTAAACTCCAAAATATTTCCGTGTTCATCGTATTTATTACTGTAGCTCCAATTTATTTCGCCACTATTATCATAATTAACAACATCTGTTCTTCTGCCTGCATTATCGTATTTGTAAATTGTTTTTTCAAAATATTTATCAGGAAAAGTAATTGCGCTGTCGCAAATAAGTCTTCCTGTTTCATCGTATTTGTAAAAATGTT
>Ga0209641_10005800_pt1 | contig 10084 bp, 9 predicted proteins | sample RifCSP16_1_FD_184022 | JGI IMG/M metagenome (GOLD analysis project Ga0209641, IMG submission 184022) | Soil microbial communities from Rifle, Colorado - Rifle CSP2_sed 16_1 (SPAdes) (version 2) | ecosystem: Environmental > Terrestrial > Deep subsurface > Rock core/Sediment | place: Rifle...
CTCCGAGGAAAGCCCGGGTACCCGCGCCGTAATCAAAGCCCGCGGACGCGCTCCACTCCTATCACGTCTCTCACCTCTCTGATTGCCTGCATGATCTCCTGAAGTTGCTGAAGGCCTGCCACCTCAATCACGAAGTGGTTGATCCCCTTTCGCTCGGGAGTCACCGTCACTTCCGCTTTAATGATGTTCCCGTGGCGAGAGGAGATGACCCCGGTGATCTCGGTCAATAACCCGGGCCGGTCGCGCCCAATCAGCACTGCGATGCGCACCGGATGCGCCACGTCAGGGGCGGTGTTCCACTCGACGGTGACGGTTCGGTTGTTATCGACCGCGTCTCGCACCATGTTCGGGCAGTTGCGCGTATGGACGGTGAGGCCCCGGCCCCGGGTGATGAATCCGACGATCGGGTCCCCGGGCACCGGCCCGCAGCATTTGGCGAATCGCACCATGAGCCCATCCACGCCCGAGACCGTGACACCTCCATCACCCTTGCCTGGAACTTTCTGCGGGGGACGGGTCTTGGGTTCCTGCGCTCGCCCTTCTTCGAGGAGCTCCGGCGGCACCAGCTTCGCGATCACCTGGTGGACCGAGGTCTTTCCATACCCGATCGATGCCAAGAGGTCATCGACCGACGGAAGGCCGAGGTCCGAGGCGATCCGCTTGACCTCGTCGGAGCTGAGCAGGGTCGCAGGGGAGAGGCGGTATTTTTTTGCTTCGCGCTCGAACTGCTCGCGGCCGATTGCGAGCGACCGTGAACGCTCTTCGACCTTGAGCCACTGATTAATCTTCGTCCTGGCGCGGGAGGACTTGACGATCTTCAGCCAATCGCGGCTCGGATGCTGGGTCGGCGACGTCAGGATCTCGACGATATCCCCCTGACGGAGCGTGTAGCGGAGCGGGACCAGCTTGCCGTTGACCTTGGCCCCGACGCAGTGCAGGCCCACCTCGGTGTGGACCGCGAACGCGAAATCGATCGGGGTGGATCCTTCGGGGAGCGCCTTGACATCACCCTTCGGCGTGAAGACGTAAACCTCATCCGGGAAGAGATCGACCCGCACCGTCTCCATGAACTCGCGCGGGTCCTTCATCTCCTGCTGCCATTCGAGCACCTGGCGGAGCCAGACAAAGGCCTGATCAAACTTGCCGCGCTCGCCCTTCTTCTCTTTGTAGAGCCAGTGCGCCGCGATCCCCTCTTCAGCGATCCGGTGCATCTCCACTGTCCGGATCTGGATCTCCACCGGATCGCCCTTGGGACCGATGACGGTCGTGTGGAGCGACTGGTACATGTTCACCTTTGGCATCGCGATAAAGTCTTTGAAGCGCCCGGGCACCGGCTTCCAGAGGGAGTGGATCATCCCGAGGGCCCCATAGCAGTCCCTGACGCTGCCGGTGATCACGCGCACCGCAGTGAGATCATAGATCTCGTCGAACTCTCGCCCCTGTTCGTGCATCTTCTTGTAGATCGAGAAGAAGTGCTTGGGGCGTCCGGTGATCTGCGCCTCGATCCCCACCTCGCCTAATTTCTTCTGGATAATAGAGATCACCTGGTTGATTTCAGCCTCGCGCTCCAGCCGGCGCTTGGCCACCCGCTTCTGGAGATCCTGATAGGCGTCGGAATGCAACGCCCGGAGGGCCAGGTCTTCGAGCTCAGCTTTCACTTTCGCCATCCCGAGACGGTGCGCCAACGGCGCATAGATGTCCAACGTCTCGTCCGCCACCTTCTTGCGCTTCTCAGGGGAGAGGTAATCAAGGGTGCGCATGTTGTGCAGCCGATCGGCCAGCTTGATCATCAGCACCCGGATGTCCCGGGCCATCGCCACGAGCATCTTCCGGAAGTTCTCGGCCTGTCGCTCCTCGCGGCTTGAGAACTCCAGCTTGCCGATCTTGGTGACCCCGTCTACAAGCTCGGCGATCTCCTGACCGAACTCCCGGCTGAGATCTTCCTTGCTCGTTTGGGTGTCCTCGAGAACATCGTGGAGCAGTCCGGCCGTTACCGTGGTGACATCCATCTTGAAATCGACCAGAAGCCCAGCGACCTCAACCGGATGAGAAACATACGGCTCGCCTGAGGCACGCTGCTGCCCTCGATGGGAACTTTCAGAGAAACGGTAGGCGCGCTTGACCAACTCCAGGTCAGCGCCTGGCTGGTACTTCGGAATACCGGTCATCAAGTCTTGCAGTTGCTTCACCCGGCTGCCACTCCATGAGGCCTCTGCCCCTGCGCTGCCGACAGGCAGAAGATATAGTCTTATATCTTCTCACCATTATGACGCCTTCACCACCGCTTTTTTGACTCGATGCGCTCTCGCCTCCGCCCAGGCTGTCCAATCCACAATGATGGAGCCGGCGATGTAAATTGTGGAGTAAGTGCCGGTGACGGTCCCGACCAGCAGCACAAAGGCGAAGTCCTCAAGCACCTTGCCTCCGAAGACAAACAGGACGGCGGTTGACAGAAAGACGGTGAGCGCTGTGAGGACGGTCCGAGAGAGCGTCTGGTTGATGCTGGTGTTAATCAGGTCGCCAAACGTTTGGCCTTTTCGCGCCGCTTTCCCCCGGTTTTCTCGAATCCGGTCATAGGCGACGATGGTGTCATTGACCGAGTACCCAATGATGGTCAAGAGTGCGGCGAGGATCGGGAGCGACATCTCGCGATTCGTCAGGGACAGCGCTCCCAGAGACACCAGCACGTCGTGAACCACAGCGATGATCGCCGCGACCCCGCCTTTGAAATCGAATCGCACCGCAATGTAGATCAGGATTCCAGCCATACCGGCCAGCACGGCGTACAGGGCCTGGAGCTGAAGGTCCTGCCCCACCTGGGGCCCGACAAACTCTACTCGGCGGATCTCGAAGCCGCCGAGCGCCGATTCCTTCTCAAGCACCTCCTTGACGCGACGGGTCACCTCCTCAGGAGGCGCGTCCGCCAGGGGGAGCCTGAACAGGAACTCTCTGGGATCACCGAACTCCTGGATCACGCTCTCTCCCAGCTTGATCTGGTCGAGTGTGGAGCGGATCCGGTCTACGGCTGGCGGTTTCTCGAACCTCACCTGGATGAGGGTCCCGCCTGAGAAGTCGATCCCGTACCTGAGCCCTCCCTTCATGGCGATGGAAGCGAGCCCGATGCCGATGAACAGGACCGACACGGTGTAGGCCCAACGGCGCCTTCCGATGAAGTTGTAGCTGGGGTTCCTGAAGAGCTCGAGCATTCGTGCCTTCCGTTTAGATCGAAAGCGTTCTTAGGCCGGTGCGCCGCATGTAGATCACGTCAAAGAGGAGTCGCGTGAAAAAGACCGCGGTGAAGAGGCTGGCCAGGATCCCGATGAAGAGCGAGACCGCGAACCCCTTCACCGGCCCGGTCCCGAATTGGTAGAGGATCGCCGCCGAGACCAACACGGTGACGTGGGTGTCGATGATGGTGGTGAACGCCCTCGAGAAGCCTGAATCAATCGAGGCCCGAATTGTCTTACCGGTTCTCAGCTCCTCCCGGATCCGCTCGAAGATGATGATGTTCGTATCCACCGCCATGCCGATGGTGAGGGCGATCCCCGCAATGCCCGGCAGCGTGAGGGTCGCGTGGAAGCCGGCCATAACGGCGAGAAGGATCAAGAGGTTTAACGCCAGCGCGACATCAGCGATCATGCCAGAGAGGCGATAGTAGATCAGCATGAAGAGAAAGACGAGCAGCGAAGAGGCCAGAATCGAGATGACCCCCTGGCGGATCGAGTCCGCGCCCAGCGATGGCCCTACCGTCCGCTCCTCGAGGATCTTCACCGGCGCAGGCAGGGCGCCGGCCCTCAGCACGATCGCGAGGTCTGTGGCTTCTTCGGTCGTGAAGCCCCCGGTGATCTGGGCTTGCCCTGATGGGATTTTTTCTCGGATGACCGGGGCTGAGTGGACATTGCCGTCGAGGACGATCGCGAGGCGACGCCCCACATTCTTTTCAGTCAGCTCGGCGAACGTTCGGGCACCCGTGCTGTTGAACTCGACCGAGACGTAGGGCTCACTTGTCGTCTGATCGATCGACACTCGAGCAGTGGACAGGTCGGCTCCCGTGATCAGCGTCTTCTTTTCCACGACATAGGGGAGCTTCCGCTCCTGCTTGGTCTCCTTGTCGATCTGACGCTGCCAGAGCAGGTCGCTTCCGGGTGGTGGTCCCTCGCGGGTCGCCCGCTCAACATCTGCCTGCTCGTTGAGGAACTTGAACTCCAGCAGCGCGGTCTTTCCGATCAGGGCCTTGGCCCGTTCCGCGTCCTGGATCCCGGGAAGCTGGACCAGGATTCGATTCTCCCCCTGTCGCTGAATCGTGGGCTCAGCCACGCCGAACTGGTCCACTCGATTCCGGATCGTCTCCAGCCCCTGCCGAACCGCAAGGTCAGCAATTTGCGCGCTCTCCCTGGCCTGTAACGCCAGGACCACCCGGCCAGCGGCTTGGTCCGCGCTCTTCTGCTCGAACGTTTTGAACTCACTCAGGACCGCGAGAGCATTCGTCCACGTTGAGGGGTTCACGAGCTGAACCGCCATCTCTGTCGCGCCCTGTCTGCCGAGGCGGGCTCCAATCCCCTTCTTGTCCAACGCGGCCTGGAGGTCGGCCAGGGCCCGCTCGGTCTGGCTCTCGATGGCGCGATCGACCTCGACGCCCAGCATGAGGTGAATGCCGCCCTGCAGGTCGAGGCCGAGGTTGATCGTCTTCTTCGGCGGATAAAGATACCAGACCGAAGCGGCGATCACTCCAAGCACAATAACGATCCGCAGCCAGAGATTTCGCCGCATCAGCTCCCCTTCGACTCCCCACCTTCAGTGTAGGGCGCGCCGATCGCGCTCCTCAGACACTCGACCTTCACCTGGTCGGCGAGCTTCAGCGTCACGGTTTTCTCGTTCAACCCCACGATGGTCCCGAGCAGCCCACCGGTGGTGACCACCCTGTCGCCTCTCTTGAGATTGGCGAGGACTTGCTCCCGCTCGCGCTTCTGCTTCTGCTGCGGACGAATCATCAGAAAGTAAAAGATCAGGAAGATCCCGACAAAGGGGAGCACCGAGATGAGCCCGCTCATGGGACCTCCGGCCTGGCCCCCACTGTTTGGCGCCTGCCCGAGCGCGTATGCCAGATCAATCATGGCGCTCCCCCATCGTCTTTCTCATGCCGTCTCGTCGTTCTCGGAGCCTCGTTGATAGGCCTCTTCCACTTGGCGGAGAAGCCCAGAGAGCGCGCCCAGCTCAATCGCCTGACGGATCCGAGCCATGAGCGTCATATAAAAGGTCAGGTTGTGCAACGTGTTCAATCGATAGGCCAGCAGCTCTTCGGCCATGTACAAGTGCCGGAGGTAGGCCCGCGTGAAACGGTGGCAAGTATAACACGAACAGCCCTCCTCCAGAGGCCTCTCGTCGCTCAGGTACCGGGCCTGCTTGATGGAAACGGGCCCGTGCCAGGTGAAGAGCTGGCCCGTCCTCGCATTTCGCGTCGGGAGCACGCAATCGAAGAGATCGATCCCTCGGGCCACCGCCTGAACCAGATCCGGCGGCTTCCCCACCCCCATGAGATACCTGGGCCGATCGCGCGGGAGCAGCGCCGCGGTCAGCTCGACCAGGTCGAGCATCAACGGCTTCGGCTCCCCTACCGCAAATCCACCGAGCGCGTAGCCGTCAAATCCGATAGCCACGCTCTCCGAGACGGCCCGGCGCCTCAGCTCCTCGAACCTCCCCCCTTGCACGATGCCAAAGAGGGTCTGCGTGTCTGTCGAGTCCTTTTCATGGAGCCGTTTTGACCGCTCTGCCCAGCGCAGGGTCAACCGAAGCGAGCGCTCGGTGGATTCGTGGTCAGCCGGCTGAGCCAGACACTCATCGAGAGTCAGCACGATATCCACGCCGAGCGCCTGCTGGATTTCGATCGCCAGCTCAGGGGTGAGGAGATGCTCGGAGCCGTCCAGGTGCGAGCGAAAGCGCACGCCCTCCTCGGTCACCTTGCGGAAGGCTGAGAGGCTCATCACCTGATAGCCGCCCGAGTCAGTGAGGATCGGCCCCTCCCATGCCATGAACCGGTGGAGACCGCCCAGCTCCTGAATCACGCGATGACCGGGTCTGAGGTAGAGGTGATAGGTGTTGGCCAGCACGATCTGAGCCCCGACCTGCCTCAGATCTTCCGGCGTCAGACTTTTGACCGTTCCCTGCGTCCCCACCGGCATGAACGCCGGGGTCTCCACCACTCCGTGGGGCGTGATAAGCTTTCCCACTCTCGCAGCCCCATCGCTCTTAAGAAGCTCGAATCCTATCATGAAGGGTATTCTACTCAGCTCCCGGCGTCGCAGCACGCCAGCGCGGGCGTGGCGCAGCCCGGGTGCCCGCGCTTAGACAATCAGCATCGCGTCGCCGTAGGAGTAGAAACGGTAGCCTGCCTCGATCGCGTGACGGTATGCTAAGAGAATTCGCTCACGGCCAGTGAACGCAGAGACGAGTAGCAGAAGCGACGATCGCGGGAGGTGGAAGTTCGTGAGAAGTCCGTCCACGACCGTGAAGCGATATCCGGGGTAGATGTAACGGTCTGTCCTCCCCTCAAATGGCTGTACCGTCCCGTCCACACACGCTGTTTCAAGAGCACGGGTGGTCGTGGTCCCCACCGCGATCACCCGTCGCTGCTCGGCCCTGGCGCGATTGAGCGCAAGCGCGGTCTCAGTCGGGACCTGGATGAACTCTGACTCCATCCGATGCCGCTCCACTTCGCGACTGCGGATCGGCCTGAACGTACCCGGGCCGACGTGCAGGGTGAGCGAGAGGATCTCGACGCCGATGCGCTCAAGCGCTGACAAAAGCTCTTGAGTGAAGTGAAGCCCCGCGGTCGGCGCGGCCACCGATCCCTCCTCGTTGGCGTACACCGTCTGGTAGCGCTCCCAATCCTCTGAGCCGGGCTTCTGATAACGTCGGATATAGGGAGGGAGTGGCGGGAGGCCGTACTGCTCGAGGAGCGAGCGGACTGTGCCTGAGCACTCGATCTCCACGACTCGTTTCCCGAGCGGGAGGGCCCGTAACACACGTGCCCTGGCGTGGCCATCGGCAAGCTGGAGATTCGCGCCGACCCGACAGCGCTTCGCCGGCCGCGTCAATGCCTCCCAGCAATGGTTGTCCACCTCACGCAGCAGCAGCAGCTCAACGCCGCGTCCACCCTCCTCCAACTGGCCGCTGAGGCGGGCGGGGATCACTCGGCTTTGGTTCACCACCAGGCAGTCTCCAGCGTGTAAAAGCGTCGAGAGATCCCGAAACATTCGGTCCTCGCGCTCACCAGACTGACGCGAAAGCACAAGGAGTCGGGACCCGTCCCGCGTCTCAGCGGGATACTGAGCGATCAGCTCAGGCGGGAGTTCATAATCGAAGAGAGCAAGCTCCATAGTCCAAAAAATAGCTTTCAGCGCTCAGCCATCCGCGGCCAACCACGGGGACTGGAATCCCTGTTGTTGCATTCCGAAGCTGATCGCTGAAGGCTGATGGCTGACTACTTTAGTGTGGTCAGTTGGGTCCCGGGATAGTAGTACTCAAGGATCTGGCGAACAGTGTAGCCGCGCTCCGCCATCTCTTTGGCCCCCCACTGAGAAAACCCGACCCCGTGGCCATACCCTCGGCCTTCAAAGCGAGCCACCTCGCCATCAACGGCCACGCCGAAGAGGGTGCTTTTGAGCGTCTCGTACCCGACCATGCGCCGGAAGTCGTTTCCGCTCACGAGGGTTTGACCACCGGTGTGGAGAATAGCCAATTTCGCAACTCGCAGTGACGGGCTTCGCTCTGCCACTTCAATGCCAGTGATGCTTCCGGTGACAAGGCCGTTCTTCTTCAAGAGGTCACGAAGACTATCGAGTCGAAGCTCCATGCTCCATTTGACGTGCGGCCCACTGCCGGAGAACTCGTCCCGAATCCCCGGCAGCGAAGGAAGCCATCCCGAGAAGACCGCTTGAGGCTGCTCAGTGCGGCCTCCGCTCTCCGCATGGTAGAACGACGGAAAGAGCCGCCCACTCCACGTGAGCACCGCTCCGGCAGTGTCTCGAACCGCGCTCCAGTGCGGGGACGAGGGGTCCACCCGTCCCAGGAAGAGCTGGTGCGCCGTCGTTGCGACAACGTGATACGGCTTCGCGTGGTTGAGCTGCCGGTGATAGGCGGCATACGTTCGAGTGACGATGGCTTGCGCCCTCAGCACCTCCATCGGCCACTTTTCGGGGACCTCACCCCGGAGCGCCCCGACCAGATACTCTTCGAACGGAAGCTCGTTCACGAGGACGAGCGTGTTTCCCTGGCGCCAGATCTCGAAGCTGCCGCGGTACTCGCGCCCGCCGATTTTGAAAGTGGAGGAGCCCACAGGCTCGATCCGCACCACCGGAACAGGGAAGCGGGTGCCCCCGACTTCGAGATCGCTTCGGAGCGGAATGATCTTGATCGGCGATCTCTGAAGCGTCACCGCCTGTCGGCCCGCCTGGTCACTGACGCGGATCGGGGCCCCGCTCACCTCGAGCGTCTCGGCCCCTTCGATCAACGCCACGCGGATGCTACCGGCCGATGCGTCAGGCGGGAGCCACACGAACGCGAGCAACGCGAGGAGCGCGAAGAGAGATCTGGGTCGCCGGGTCATCGCCGGAAGAAGAGCGAGAAGAGAACGGTCAGGATCACGCTCACCAGGATCGAGGTCGCCAGCGGGAAGTAAAAGTGCCAATTCCCGCGCTGAATATTGATATCACCGGGGAGCCGTCCGATCCAAGAAAACTTGTCGGAAGCGCTGCCGAGCAGCCAGAGAATGCCTCCGACGACGACCAACACGACCCCCAGGCCGATCAGAAGCTTCCCCGCACCACCCAGTTCGCTCATGGGCATTCACCGGGGTATTGTATCTCGATCGCCTTCCGGAACAGCCTGTTTACTGAGCGCTGCTGATCCTCAGAAGGAGAGTTGCCCTGTCCCGCTCGGCAGCGTATATCCGAGGTGCCGGTAGGCCTGCGGTGTCGCCTTGCGGCCGTTCGGCGTGCGGATGAGGAACCCGATCTTGAGGAGAAACGGCTCAACCATCTCTGCCAGGGTCTCGCCCTCGTCGTTGATGGTGGCGGCCACAGCCTCGATCCCCACCGGCCCGCCACCGTACTGCTCGATGATGGCGCTCAAAAAACGCCGGTCGAGGCGATCAAGGCCGCAGCGGTCCACGCCTTCCCGGTCCAGCGCGTCACGGGCCACCTCGCCCGTGATGCTTCCATCGCTCTTCACCTGCGCGTAATCTCGTGCGCGCCGAAGAAGTCGATTGACAATGCGCGGAGTACCGCGAGCACGGCGCGCGATTTCCATTGCCCCCTCCGGGGTAATGGGAACGCTCAGAATTGATGCGGAGCGGGTAATGATTTGCGTCAGCTCGGCCTCAGAGTAAAAATCGAGGTGATGAAAGATCCCGAAGCGCTCGCGGAGCGGGGACGAGAGCAGCCCGGGACGCGTCGTCGCCGCGACCAAGGTGAAGGGCTTCAGCGAGTAACGCAGCGTCCTCGCGTGAAGCCCTTTGTCGATCACGAAGTTCACCGAGAAATCTTCCATCGCGGGGTAGAGCAGCTCCTCGACGATGCGCGGGAGGCGGTGGATCTCGTCGATGAAGAAAACGTCACCCTGCGCCAGGTTTGTGAGGATCCCCATCAGATCAGCGCCGCGCTCAAGCGCCGGCCCCGAGGTGGCCACCACGTGGGTGTCCATCTCATTGGCGAGAATGAAGGCCAATGTGGTCTTCCCGAGACCTGGTGGGCCGTAGAGGAGGACGTGGTCGAGGCTCTCGGCCCGCTGGCGCGCCGCTTCCACCGAGACCTTCAGGCTCCCAACGGTTTCTGCCTGGCCGATGTACTCATCGAGGCGCTGGGGTCTGAGCTGCAGCTCAGCCTGCGCCTCCTCAGGCAACGCCGTCCGGCTCAGGATCTGCGGCTCATCCATTATAATTCGGGGCCAGGGGTCCGGAGCCAGGGGTCCGAAGTCGTAGTTAAACCCGGGCTAGCTCTCATCACTGCGAACCCCGACTCCCGGACCCCGAACCCCGCTCTCTCTGCGGCTGCGGTAGATCTCGTCGAAGAGCGCCTCGGGGGAGTCG
>Ga0209641_10005804_pt1 | contig 10083 bp, 12 predicted proteins | sample RifCSP16_1_FD_184022 | JGI IMG/M metagenome (GOLD analysis project Ga0209641, IMG submission 184022) | Soil microbial communities from Rifle, Colorado - Rifle CSP2_sed 16_1 (SPAdes) (version 2) | ecosystem: Environmental > Terrestrial > Deep subsurface > Rock core/Sediment | place: Rifle...
TGAATTAGTCTCAACAAAAGACTGGTTTTCCGCCAAGTCTTCTGCCATAACCATTACCCTTTCATTACCTTTGATTATGAAATATCCGCCCGGATCAAGGGGATCGTTGTAATTCTTAATCAAATCATCCTTAGACATTCCCGCAGTATTACATATCTTGCTTTTTACCATTATGGGAATTTTCCCGATTTCAACTGTTTCAGAATCGACTTGATCATCTTTCTTGACTGTAAGCTCCAGAGTAACAGGAGCAGCATATGTAAGACTTCTTAATTTTGCCTCGTGCGGAGTTATTAAAGAAGAAGAACCATCAGCCTCTATGACCTTTGGTTGACCCACAGATATTTTTCCGAGTGTTATTTCAAAATCCTCGTTATTTATTGTTTCAGCTATTTCGTTGACAATTTCCTGCATCCTCTTTTCTATGAAATTATTGAAAGAGATTACGTTTGATTCGACTAAAGAATGCTCTTCCAGATATTTTTTGACGATGAGATGCTTGTTTGGTTTAGTGTTCATTTTATACAACAACCCTATAGTAAATATTTACCTTATCTGAATCTTCCTCTTTTCTTTCTACTTCTATGATATCTCCGATAATGCAGCCTTCCGGAAGAGCAGGGTCTGTAGAGAGAATTTTTGGCAATTGCGCCTTGGAAATGTTGAATTCCTTGAGAATATCTTCAGCCTCTTTTTCTTTTAGTTTGGTGTGTTTTGGCTGTAGAATGTGCATTTTAGAGTTGTCGACGGTAAATTAGCCCGAACGTTGGTAGTAATTTCAGCGCTAATTTAATGACTGTAGGATAATAAAAGATACCAAAATTTGGTTTAAAAATGTTTCTGTGAGAAAGTTTTTATGGGTTTCTAAGGGAAAAATGGCCCCGATGACCTTGGAACTAAAGTGTTACTTTTTCGTTAGAGATCATACCTTTTCTTGTACACTTTATCATGGTGGTCAAAATCGACAAATAGAATAAAATTGTCTTTTATGTATACTTTAAAGACGAGAACAAAACTAGAATCTATATGAACTCTTTTGAAGTCGTTTAGGTCATGTCTTAAATTTTTATAATGTTCAACAAACACCAGATCAGAATTAATTATCTGCCTTATTTTCTTGTTAATTATTTCAGACCTTTTCTTATCTTTTTTTGAAAGTTTTTCTATTATTGATTTCAGTTCATCAGTAAGGCCAAAATCAAACATTTAAACCCCACAAAGCCTATCGAGCTCCTGTAAGCTCATTTTTTTGAAACCATGCCTTTTAAAATGGTTCTTGGAAACAGCAACGACTTTTTTTGCATATTCTTCAGTTGCTTCTTTTTCTAGAACATCATCTCCATAAAGTTCTATAAATTTATTCAAGGCTTCTGATTTGTCTTTTAGGCCATATTTTATCTTTATCATCCCGAGAACCCTATTTGCGTAATTCCCCAATTCTACTCTTGCCGAAACTTTCTGATTTTCCATATATGTCTTAAAAGTGCATTTACTGTGTATTTACTGTGTATATGGATTATTTAAATCTTTCCTAATCCTAAAAATGGCCCCGATGACCTTGGAACTAAAGTATTACCTTTTTATTAAAAGTCATAAGCATCTTTTCTATGTTTGATTCTCAAGACAAGAATAAGAAGTTCACCATGTCTTATTTGATACAAGGCACGATAATCGCCTGTTCTTAAGCTCCACAAACCAGCTAACCTTCCAGTAAGAGGTTTTCCTAATTCTGGATTATCTTTTAAATCTTCTAATTTATTTTTCATCCTTTCTTTATCTTTTTTGTCAAGCTTTTTCAAGAAATCGTTTGCTTTTGGAGAAATAAGAATTTTATAGTTCATTTAAGCTCTACAAATCTACCTCTTTCATAATCTTCTAGTGCTTCTGCAATATCTCTTATAGCTTCCGGATCACTAAGAACATCTATAGTTTCCCTTAAGCTTTCTTCGTCAATATTTTTTTTCATATTACCAATTACCCTAGCAATGACATCATTATAACTCTCTCTAGAATGGATTTTCATTGAATCAAGTTTCCTTTTTATATCAATGGTTAATCTTATATTAGTTTCCATATACTTATGTATACAGAAGTATACTTTATAAATCTTTCCGATTCACACACCGAGTATTTGGGAATGGAACTAATTGGTTGGATGGCCCCGATGGGATTTGAACCCACGACACCTGGATTAAAAGTCCAGTGCTCTACCAGACTGAGCTACGGAGCCGATTTAGAAAAATAGAATATATAATTTAAAAGCTTATTCTTTTGAACTAATTGACGTTACCACCCATTAAAATTTTAATCATATAAATAAGTGAGCGACTTAAAGGAGCGAACGTATATTCACAAATGCTTTTTCAGCCTGTCTTCAAAATCTTCCTCTGACATTGCCCCGATAAACTGGTCTATTGGCTTTCCATTTTGAAAAAGCACAAAATTCGGTATTGAGAAAATTTTGAATTTATGCGCAAGAGGCTGGTTTTCGTCAACATTTATCTTCCCGAATTTTATTTTGCCTTTGAATCTCTGCGCAAGCTCTTCCATTACAGGAGTCATCATTATGCAGGGCATGCACCATTCTGCCCAGAAATCGACGAGGACAATCCCATTTTCAATGAATTTGCTGAATTCCCCGTTTGTCAGTTCAGTAACCCCTGTATTTTTTGCCATTTTAACTGCCTTCATTAAAATTTAAGAATTAAGGAGATTTATAAAAGTTTTGAAATATATAACAAAAAACGAAAAAGCTATTAAAGCATTCTTTCTAAGAGAACCTATGATGGAAAAGAGGCACCAAGAATATCAATATCTTGATCTTCTTCAGGATGTTATGGATAATGGAAGTGAAAAAAAAGACCATAATACAGGCATGCCTCTCAGAAGCGTTTTTCAAAGGCAATCCAGATATGATCTATCTCAGGGATTTCCTCTTCTAACAACAAAGAAAGTATTTTGGAAAGGGATTGTGCATGAATTATATTGGTTTATGTCAGGCCAAACAAATATAAAATATCTTGAAGATAATGGTTGTGGGAAACTCTGGACAGATTACCCTTATAAAGTATATAAAAAAGCAAGTGATGAGGGAAAAGTTAGACCATTATCAAGAGAAGATTTTGGCCAGAAAATAAGGGAGAGTCCTGCAGATAGCGACTTTGTAAGAGAATGGGGAGAATTGCCGCACATCTATGGGGAACAATGGCGTGCTTGGTCTGCAAGCGATGGAAGAAGAATAGATCAATTAGCATGGGTTGTTGATACATTAAAAAATTTCCCGGACAGAAAACATGCCTTATTATCTGCATGGAATCCCGAATTTCTTTATGCAATGGCAAAACCGGGAGAAGCATTGAATTTTCCTTTATGCCATGTCCTTTTTCACTTTGATGTTGCAGATGGCAAATTATCCTGCGGTCTTTATCAAAGAAGCTGTGATGCTTTTTTAGGAGTTCCTTTTAATCTAGCAAGCTATGCCTTACTAACAAAAACGATGGCACAAATTTGCGGATATGAACCCGGAGAGTTTATTCAGACCTATGGTGATTTCCATGTTTACTCAAATCATTTTGACCAAGTAAAAGAACAGCTTACAAGAACTCCAAGGCCTTTTCCAAGGGTAACTCTTTCTGATAAGATAACTAGTTTAGATTCTTTCAGGCCAGAGCATGTAACATTGGAGGGTTATGATCCCCATCCGGCATTGAAAGGAGAATTAACCGTTGCCGGTGGATTTGATGAAAAAGACAGGACTTCTTTACAAAGATAAATTTCTTTTTTATTGCCCGCAGCCGCCAGAACTTTCACCGCATTTTGGACATTTATAGCAGTTTGGAGCATATTGATCCAGTAAAGTCCCGCACTTGCATACCAATCCCCTTGAATTGTTGTGTTCTCTTTTTCCATTTCTCTTTTTTAATAAGGCTTCTATCTTTTCGTCCTTTACAAACCCGCCAAGAATAGAATCTTGCATAACTTGATTGAAGTCCCATTCATCAAGCCCTTCTCTGGTATAGTATAATAGAGCACCATTTTGATACCCCCATAAATCTTCTACATTTACTTTGTCTGATTCTGTTGCCATATCTGTTCTTCCCATATATTCAAGTAAAAGAAGCTTTCCAGCAAAGTCAAGAGCAGAAGCTGCTGTTTTTATGTGGGGATGCGGCTCCATTTTTCCATTTTTATTAACAGTTACAAATCCGCTTGGCTCAAAGCCCTGCCCTAACCAGCTGGCCACAACGTCTTCGAGATGCACGCCCCTTTTCAAGGCCTTTGAGGCGCTTATTCCTTCAATTGCAAATAGTGATTTAAGAGGTCCGCCTTCTTTATATGCCGCAAACAATATTTGTCCCGGCCTGCCGTCTTCATATTCACTTACTATTATATGAAATGGCGATCCTCCTATTTCAATTTCTTCTTCAAAACCCCTTCTTCTGTATGGAAGGTCTTCTTTTTCCCCTCTTTTGAAAATCCTCTTAACATTCTTTCCAAATTCCAATGCACTTACTGCCTTGCTGTTATTCCTGAAAACAGCGAGAGCCTTTAATCCCAATTGATGGCCAAGAATATACCCATCATAAATCTGTTTTACAGTTGCTTCATCAGGAAGATTGCATGTTTTTGAGACAGCCCCTGAAAGGAATGGCTGGACAGCCCCAAGCATTCTTACATGCCCTTCAAAAGGAATTGATCCAACGCCATCTTTATTTCCGAAAGCAGTATCAAAAATAGCAAAATGCTCCTGTTTAATATGGGGGGCACCTATTACTGTATTCTTCTCTCCGATATATTTTGAGATATTTTTTATTTCTGTTGCGTTATATCCAAGATTTGCAAGGGCATTTTCAGCTTCTCTATTAGCAAGATTTAATGTTCCGCCGCCAGCAAGATTCTTTGTTATCCTCAATGAAATTGCAGGCTCAACTCCTGTAGTATCACAACCCATTAAATAAGAAATTGTTCCTGTAGGAGCAAGAACAGTTGTTTGTGCATTTCTAAATCCTACTTTTTCTCCTCTTTCAATAACTTTGTTCCATGATTTTTCTGCAGCATCTTTTAATCTGTTTAATTCTGGATCAACTTCATCCCATAAAAGTTTTTCAAGATTATTCCTATGGTTCCTCATGACTTCAAGCATGGGTTCTCTGTTAAACTCAAAATGGGTAAAGGTTCCCAATTTTTCAGCCATATCAGTAGAAGCCTCATATGCTGTTCCTGTCATAACAGCCGCAATTGCTGCTGCAATTGCTCTTCCCCTCTCAGAATCATAAGAGATTCCCTTTCTCATTAATAAGGCTCCAAGATTTGCATAACCAACACCTGTTGTTCTGAACTCCGGGCTAATTCTGGCTATGTCTTCTATAGGGTATGAAGCAGCATCATTAATTATGTCTGCAGCTATTGTTGTCAGCCAAACAGCTCTTCTGAATGATTGAATATCAAAATTACCCTCTTTATCTGTATAAGCTAATAAGTTATGTGAATTAAGATTGCAGGATGTATCATCTAGATGCATATATTCTGAGCAAGGGTTGCTTGAATTTATTCTCCCAGAATTTTTGGCAGTATGCATTCTTTGTATTTCTGATTCATATTGGACAGCAGGGTCTCCGACACGCCAGCTTCCGAAAGCAATTTCTCTAAGCATGCCTCTTGCGGAAACTCTCTTGACAGGGCTGCCGTTTTTTATATTCTGTAATTCTATTTCTTTATCTTTTTCAACAGCTTCAAAGAATTCGTCATCCAGCCTTACCGAAATGTTTGTGTTTTGATAGGCAACAGTCATTGTTGCTTCTCCTTCCATGCCGCCGCTATAACCTTCTTCCATTAATTTCTTGGCTTTTTTGTCTTCTCTGACTTTGCTTCGTATAAATTCCATTATATCAGGATGCCTGTATCTCATGGTTGTCATTCGCGCGGCCCTTCTGCTCTTTCCTCCTGATTTCACAGTTCCTGCAAAATCATCATAACATTTCCAAAAACTCATTGGGCCAGAAGCAACACCACCGCCAGAAAGAGGCTCTCCACTGCTTCTTAAAACACCTATCTCCTGCCCGATGCCAGAACCAGAAGAGAATACGCCTGTTTCATGAACAGTATGCATAGCAATAGATTCCAGATCATCTATTGGCCCTTTAATAAAACAAGCATGGCATTGAGGATGTACATTATTTCCCAGCTTAATTTTTTTAACTTCTCCGGTTTTGGGATCTCTATAATAATTAATCCCCCTGCTTCCTTCTACACCATACTCCTTCTTCTGTTGTAAAATATCCCAACCTGTCTCCCTCTCCGACTATAAAATTAGTGACTCTTTCAATTAGATGTCTGGGTGAAAATTCATATTCTCTTCCCGTCTTTTGTTTTATCTTATCTTTCCATTTCTGTTTATCCGGCTTAAAAAAATATTTGTCTCCAACAATATTATTAGCATTCTGATCATCCCAAGAGGCAGGGAAAAGAGCCCCATCCATATGAAAACTTGTACCTTCTCCCTTATCAATATGAAGAGTTACTTCATGATAAGGTCCAACACTTTCAAAAGGATCTTCATTCGGACTTGAAAAATATCTTTCAATTGTCAAACCCTGGGGAGACGCCATGGGAACATTATAAACTCTTCCAACATCTAATCTGTCCACATACCTTTGTCCGTCAAAATCATAGACATATATCTCCCCCTTTTCAATAGCATCTTTCAATTTTTCGGTGCTGAGATGGGGAGCATGGTCTATTAATAAATTAAACGCATCTTTTACAGGAACATGTCTTTCTCTGTCATAACTTTCTGTTACTTTTAATGTATGGTGTGAATTACCGTTAGAAGAAGGCGCATAGGGGGCGCTTTCGGCAACTGTTTCCAATGTTGTTGTCATCTTACAAACCCCTTAACTCCTTTTTGAAATCACTTGCGTCCTGGAAATCGCGATAAACAGAAGCAAACCTTATGTAAGCAACGTTATCAATTTTTTTCATTTTCTTCATAATCAATTCTCCGATAACAGAACTCTTTACTTCTTTTTTCCCTCTTTTCATAAGCTGTTCCTCAATTTCGTTTATCATCTTGTCTATCTTCTCTTTTGGTACAGGGCGCTTCTCGAAAGCCCTGTAAATTCCTGCTTCCAACTTTTCCCGGGAATATTTTTCTCGGCGACCGTCTTTTTTTATAACGTAAAACTCACTGCGACCGATTCTTTCATAAGTCGTGAATCTTTTTCTGCATTTCAGGCACTCACGCCTCCTCCTTATTCCCTCGGGAGACTTTCTCCTGTCAGTCACCTTAGTATTTCCCGAGCAGTATGGGCAATCCATATCATATACAACCTATGGTATGTTATATATCTTTTGGTATCTATGGATTGTATAATGTATTTACCAGATGATAAAACCCTTTAAATAGATTTATGTTTACTAAAGCATGATAACACGAAGAAGCCAAAGGAAAAGCACCTTCACGAAACAAGTTTTATAAACAATAATTTCCAAGTATTATAAGCTAAAAACAAAATGGCATTTATTGATCCCGTATCGCAGCTCGGAATTCCTTTATGGTTAATTTTAGTAATTTCCGTCTGGGAAACAGTATGGACAGGTTTTGCAATGTGGCGCGCAGCAAAGCTCAGGCATGTTGCTTGGTTTGTCGTATTCCTTTTATTGAATCTTCTTGCAATTCCGGAGATAATTTACCTAGCTGTAACAAGAAACAAGAGAAGGAAATAATTTTATACAGATTCTTAATAAATGGCTTCTTGGTTAACGGATAGTTTATTCCATTGGTGTTACATTTAAAAATTATTAAAATAATCCTTACTTGCTCTTCCATCAAAAATCATGACAAAAATTCTTCAGGCAAAGCCTGCAACCAATGAAGAAATAAAAGAAATCCTGCACCCCCTGGTCAGCGAATGGTTTCTTTCCAAGTTTGGCGATTTTTCCCTGACTCAGAAATATGGAGTTCTTCCAATCTGGCAAAGAAAAAATATTCTTATTTCTGCAGAAACAGGCGGAACAAAGACTCTTACAGCTTTTCTTTCTATTCTAAATCATTTAATAATCTTAGCGGAAAAGAATGAATTGAAAGATAAAATTTATGCTGTTTATACGAGTCCATTAAAAGCCCTGAGCAATGATATTCATAAAAATCTTATAGAGCCACTTCATGAAATAGAAGAACTCGCTGCAAAAAAGGACATAAAACTCCAGAAAATCCGCGTTGCATTAAGAACAGGAGACACAACAACAGCAGAAAGAAGCAAGATGCTGAAAAATCCCCCGCATATCCTTGTCACAACACCAGAATCCCTCGCAATCATATTAACCTCGAAGAATTTTATAGACCATCTAAGAGAAGTTGAATTTTGCATTGTTGATGAAATTCATAGTTTGGATAACAAGCGCGGAGCTTATCTCTCTCTGACTTTAGAGAGGCTAAATGAGGTTTCTGCAACATGGCCAGTCAAAATCGGACTCAGCGCCACTATTGAGCCAATGGACGAAGTCGCTAAATATTTAGTAGGCATTGCAGATGACAGAGAAGTTTCTGTCGCAAAAGTAAATTTAAATAAAAAAATAGATGTGCAAGTTCTCTCTCCCGTGAAGAACATAATAGAGGATGAAGGCCTTCATTTGAAGATGTATGATATGATTTCTTCATTGATTCAGGAACATAAGACAACGCTTATCTTTACGAACACGAGATCGGCAACAGAACGCGTTGTTAACTTTCTCAAGGAAAAATATCCCACTGTTTATGGGGATGACAACATTGCAGCACACCATTCTTCATTAAGCAAAGACCATAGGTTTGATATAGAGGAAAAATTGCGTGCGGGGAAATTGAAAGTTGTTGTTTGCTCGACTTCCCTTGAACTGGGAATTGATATAGGCTTTATTGACCTTGTTCTTATGCTTGGCTCACCGAAAAGCAGCTCACGTGCTCTGCAGCGCTTGGGAAGAGCAGGTCATCGGCTTCATGAGATGGCAAAAGGCCGTTTTATCATACTCGACAGAGACGATATGATTGAATGCTCTGTGATTCAGAAAGAAATGGTTGAGAAAAAGATAAATGAAATTCGCTTTCCCAAAAACTGCCTTGATGTTCTCTCCCAGCAGATATTTGGCATGGCAATCTATAAAATCTGGCAGGAAAAAGAGCTTTTTGACTTGATAAGAAAAAGCTATTGTTATTCTGAATTAAATAGAAATGATTTCCTCGATGTTATTTCTTATCTTTCAGGGGAATATGCCCTTGAGAAAAATAATGTTTATGGAAAAATCTGGCGTGACGCTGATTCCAAGGAAATAGGAAAGCGGGGAAAGATGGCCCGTGTTTTGTACCTGACAAACATAGGAACAATTCCCGAAGAGTCTTTCATTAAAGTAAAAATTTCAGGAACAGACGAGCCTGTTGGCATGATTGATGAGGCATTCCTCGGAAGAATGAAAAAGGGAGATGTTTTTGTGCTTGGAGGAAAAAAATATCTTTACCGTTATACAAAAGGAATGAATCTTTACGTTAATTCAGAAGTAAGAAGAAACCCCACTATACCATCTTGGTTTTCTGAAATGCTGCCTTTAAGCTTTGATTCTGCGCTTGAAATAGGTAAATTCAGGAGCTTAATGAAGAAAAAACTGGATTCAAGAAAATCAAGAGAAGAAACATTAGAATTCATTCAAAGCTATCTTTATGTGCCTAGGGAAACAGCAGAGGCAATCTACGGATATTTTCTCGAACAACATAGCTTCCTTGAAATTCCTGGTACTGATTCTATAATAATTGAAAAATTTACAGACAACAACAAGAAGTTCTTGCTTTTCCACACGCTTTACGGCCGCAGAGTAAATGATGCATTATCAAGGGCAATAGGTTACATTGTGGCTTCTCTTGGCGGCAGAGACATTGAACTTGGAATAACAGACAATGGATTTTATCTTGCAGGAGAAAACATGATCTTAAAACGGGCACTGGAAGAACTAAAAGAAAAAAATCTTGAAAAATTCCTCAAAGAGTCAATAGATAGGACAGACGTCTTAGCAAGAAGATTTCGCCATTGTGCCACGCGTGCTTTGATGAAATCT
>Ga0209641_10005805_pt1 | contig 10083 bp, 14 predicted proteins | sample RifCSP16_1_FD_184022 | JGI IMG/M metagenome (GOLD analysis project Ga0209641, IMG submission 184022) | Soil microbial communities from Rifle, Colorado - Rifle CSP2_sed 16_1 (SPAdes) (version 2) | ecosystem: Environmental > Terrestrial > Deep subsurface > Rock core/Sediment | place: Rifle...
GTACTTTTTAATACGAAGATACAAAATCATGATTTGGATGGAAATATTTTAACCTTTTCCTGACGTGTTTATAGATCGCATTTAATTTACACATAATTTACTTTGTCTTTTATTTTCATTTGCCGGTTACATTCTCGGACAGCCTGTCAAGGTGTGACCCCTGACCCCCCCTTGAAAATGCAGAAAAAACAGTAGAGTTTTGATTAAAAACGGCAAAAGAAGACGGTATTCAAACACCAGAGTCCAGAGGCCGTTTTATGTATGCATAATATATTGGCCTAACCTGCTACTATAGTTAAAAAACTAAGTCAACAATTAAGTATGGTGTCCCTGGAATTGTGTTTAGTTTTATGTGTCAATCCGGCAGGCTAATTAAAACGTCAAGAAAATATGTGGAAAAAACAAGATGGATACATGAAAGGTAAATTTGATAAATGATAGATAAAGCAGGTGCAACTATAATCACTGGGGAAAAAATTACTGTGTTAGAGGTTCTGATGATGCACCGAAGAGCCACTCTCTTAGGTTTGGTGAATTTCCAACAATAGCCTTGCCTGAAAAGTCGAACTTGGAAACAGTGATTTTCTCTGGAAGCGACCCGCCTTGAAGAACACCTTGTACTAACAGTTTCTTAGTCTTCCATAAGTAAACCCACAATTTGTAATCTTGGCGATACCCATGTCTCTCGCCGTATGTAGCTACCTCGATTTTCATGGGATGTAGGAGAATTAGCGTTTCTACATCATCAGGTGATTTGGCTCTTATTTCATATGGCCAGTCACACCACGGCAACCAGACTTCAGGAGATGTGAAGCTGAGGTCAACAACAAGACAAGGTGAAACTACTCCCCTTGGTGCCTCAGGCGTTGAAAATTCTTTACTCTGGATTTCGGGTAATGGATGCATTGATTGCACCAGCCTGAGTATTGGGGCAAATGGGTCTCGAATAGTGGCTGTCCTCTCCAGGGCTTTTATTCTCACAGTTTCAGCTTCTTGATGTACTTGGGATCTCTGGAACCTGCTCAATATGAATACTCCACTGAGTATCACGATAACAATAATGATGGCTCGCATTGCTTCTTTCATAGAACTTATTCCTCCAAGTTAAACAGACGATACAGGAATGTTATAGTAAATGACACTCCAAATGCGAAAACTATAACAGTAAGGCTTGGCGATATCACGTTGAACATATGCAAAACCATTATCAAAACCACGCCCATAGCGCCAGTTCCAATACCAGACACAATTGATTGAATCAGGCGTCGTTTCATTGATTTTGTTTGTTCCTTTTTGTTTTGCACATGCAGATATTTGATTGGTGGACGTATCACCGCAACGTGGATTACATCGCCTAAATACAGTATTATTTTACGGCTATATTACTTTGTTAAAAAACGCATACAAAATATTTTTTATTTGCACGTTGAGGCAGACACAACTTATATCATTCAATGTTTTACAACTAATTTATATACTTGGGTTGGCTATAACAACAGCATCATTTCACGCTCTTAGCAATCTGTTCCCATTTGGAGACTTCAATAAGAGCATTTTTAGCCATCTGCCCCTTCAAATATAGCCTTACCTTCATTCCTTCCATAATGCCAGGGCTTCTGATGATGAATTTGTAATCTGGATATTCATCGAGTATGACAGTGATACCGTCCGCCATCAGATTGCTTTTAAGATGTAAATTTGCTTCAGTAACTGTGCCCTCTACTACATTGTCCTTCGATTGTTCGGCAGACAAAGCCATCTGTGTTGGACTAGAGGAAGACTTTGTAGCTTCATTATTTCGCATGGCTTTACGGAGATTCCCACATCCTTCTTGATCTCCGAGATTACATGCCTTGCTAAAATCGGCGATTGCCTTGTCCATCATTCCTTTCTGCGCATAAATAACACCTCTATTATTATATGGCTGAACAATGCTGGCATCCTTTTCTATTGCTGTACTAAAATCATCGAAGGCCAGGTCGGTCTCCCCTTTGTCCACATACGCAATACCTCGATTGCTATAGGCTATCGCATAGTTTGGGTCAATACCTATTGCCTTAGAAAAGTCAGAGATTGCCTTTGCAATCTCTCCTTTACGTAGATATGCCGATCCACGTCCGTTATATGAGTTAGGTAGTAATGGAGAAAGTACGATTGCCCTACTAAACTGGTCTATAGCCATATCCCAGTTGCCTCTGATGAGATAGTGATTCCCAGTGTTGTTGTACTTCACAATCTGTTCATTATTGACAGTAGGTGGAAGTTTTGAACTGTGATGAAGCTCAATATCTTCCCCCAAAATAATTTTTCCTCTCCACGAGGAAGATATAACTACTGCAGTTACTAAAAACCCGTAAATTAAGACTTGCCACCCTTGATCTATTTTTTTCATTGGTATGCTCCTTCCTAAAATAAGCATTTAAGCCAATAATTGGCCATCTATACTTTAAAAGAAACTATTGCTACAATACTGTCTCCTTCACCATAATTATTAGGTATGGTAAAGTGAAACGCATCCAACGAAAACCGGTGAAGACTGTGCGTTTATTTGCCATAGAATGCTGCTCTAAGCATTTCCAAAATCTGCTTGTGTCCACTCGATTCTGCTATGCGAATTGCAGTAAATCCTTGATTATCTTTTTCTGCCACATTTGCGCCTTTTACAAGGAGAAGTTCCACTAAATCTTGATGACCTTTATAAACTGCCCAGTGGAGTGGCGTTCCACCCGTATTGCTTTCTCTCGCGTTAATTGCTGCCCCATTCGCAATGAGAAATTCTGCCGTACTTTTATTGCCACTAGCAGATGCATAATGTAGCGCACTCCATCCCTTATTAGTTCTTTCATCAACTTTCGTGCCCCTAATGATAAGAAACTCTACTATCTTCGTATGCCCATTGTTTGCTGCAACATGTAACGGCGTTTCTTCATCGCTATCTTTTGCGTTGACAAATGCCCCTTTGGAAATGAGAATTTCGGTGATTTTTACATGTCCATAATTTGCTGCAATGTGTAGTGGTGTGATTCCGTTCTCCTGTTTTTGATTCACATTTACACCGTCGTTTAACAGTCGCTGAACACGTTCCACATCACCTGACCTCACAGCGGAATGAAGTTCCGTAGTTCCTGCTAATACTGAATAAAAAGAAAGTATGTTTGCAAATAGAAATACAACAAACAAAAAGATTCTATATTTCATATTCCCTCACTTTCTGTATTTGTTAATGCATTGCCCCAGCCTTCTTTAAGCGCTTGGCAATTGCTAAGTGACCGCTAGCTTCCGCAACACTTAATGGCGTTCTACCGTCTGCTGTTCGTGCATTCACATTGGCACCATGATCAAGAAGAATTTCTATAATTTCTAAGTGTCCCTTCCACACGGCATAAATCAGTGGTGTCGCACCTCCCTTATCAGCTTGGTTGGGATTTGCACCAGCGGATATTAAAATGTTAACCACATCCTTAAAGTTTTGTGCCGCAGCCAGCATCAAAGCCGTTGTCCCTTCGGGAACTTGGTCTGCTGCAGGACCCCCTGCGTTCACATCAGCACCGCGTCCAATCAATTCCTTAACCTTAGATGTTTGTCCTTGAGCCGACGCGATTCTCAAATCCGAATTAATGTCAGCAAAGGTATTTCCGGAAAAGCCTAGCGCGAGCAGAATAAGCAAAATCAGCTTTATACGTACTTTCATTTGGGAAAACCTCCTGTGGATATTTGTGTGATCAATTAAGCATTCAACATACTGCGTTGATTGGGAATCGCCTATACCGCTTATAGAGTAATAGTTTTCTCTACTCAGCCTTCATCAACGTGACGACTGTTTTGCTTTTCATGCGGGCTGTGATGCGGACGTAATCTCCTGCCTTGAAGTCGGTAGACGCAATTTTGTTTTCATCTTTGTCGAGGTAGTTTGTAGTTTCAGTTAGACTAAAAGTCACGATCTTCTGCATAACTTTTAGTTGTAGTTCCATATGAGTTATCGATACCACTTCACCAGCGAAAAAAGCGAACCCTTCTTCAGAATCAGATGCGGAAGCTCTTGTAGCTAAAGCGGGACAGGATACGCCAGAATCAGTAACCGTACCGTCAGCTTTGTCAACAAAATGGGAGTTGGTTTCACTATTTGCCGTTGCAGATACGAGCACGATATAGGCTATAACCGTGATTAGAGCATTGGATTTCATTAAATCCCTCCTTTTTTGCCCGCAATGATTGGATAATTCGTTTATAAACAAACAAATATTAGAAGTGTACTAAACAAAATTGAAAATAAAATACCATATATATATGGTATTTGTCAAACGAATAATAAGGTATATATGTTGGGTTTATTATGGTTGTAAGACTGTATATAATTTGATTATGAACAAAGAGATAAGGAAGGGGTTGGGTAAGCGGATACGAGAATTAAGGATGTCGGGAGGGTTTACTCAAGAAAAATTAGGTGAAAAGGCAGGTTTGAACTACAAGTTTATAGGTGAACTTGAAAGGGGAAAGGTAAATGTCAGCCTTGATTCTCTTGCAAAAATTGCTGAGGCACTAATGGTGAAGGTAGGAGATCTTTTTTCTGAGGAGAAGGTTTTCGTTCAGAAAATTTTTATCCGTGAGAAGAATACATTATCAAGATTATCTCCTCAAAATATCCAGGTTATCAAAAAAGCCCTCAGGCTCTTAAACAATATGTTTTCAAAGACGTAACCTTTTCCATGGATTTGTTCCACGCTTAATTCTGGAACAATTCGGACAGACAAAGGAAACCCTACTATCTGCTGAGATCGTTTTGTCAAACGATCAACTACTCTTTTGGCATATTGATTCGAATTCTGAGCAATATACTTATGAATTGCTGAAAGATGTTCAATTGCTGTGCCCGTCCAATGTACCTTCACTTTGGCAAACCAAATATTTCACGAATCTGTTCAACAGGTGGTAGTTCTGCCTGCCTTGCTGTCATTAATGCCTACTTCAATTACCTGTTTACATAGCCAGGAGTTTTTCGATTTCTTCAAAGGAATTGCTTTTATCACACGTCTTTATCATGATAGCAATGTACCAAGTTTCTGCAATACATCTACCACTACTCGATGTGGTAAGGTACATATCCATTCTGCATCCCGAACACGCCAGTCTAAACTCTTAATCTAATCTGCTAAAATTACTCCGCTTACAGGCGAGCCATCAGGTACATGGAAAAAACGGATTCACCCATTAGAAGGCTTTTGCCGGGTCTTTATTCTTGCTAATAGAATTGTTTTTTTTCACATCGCCTTATAGTCGAATAATGCATTTCAATATATAGAAGGAAGGTGGATACGGCGTAAAAAAGCACATGCCTTTATCTACCCTACGCTGTCATAAGAAGCACTCCTTGCCAATCTCAGTTTAAGGAAGTTAGGTTGAGTAAACCGAAACCCAAACTACGGTACTGCCAAAAGGCAGACAGCATCTTACATCATTTTTAATAACGTCATTAAATCCGGTATGTTCAATCAATGCCTTCCTTGATATGATTGTATATGATAAATTTCTCCTTTTATTAACAGCGGATGAATGACCGTGATTCAAGAGAGCGAACTTTATAGAAAAGTAGCAGACGCCTGCCGTCTAAAGACGGCTGAAGCCTTTCGTCTTCAAAGCCGCATACACCGGTTACAATGGTTTGGCCGTTCGGATATATGGGTCAAACGGGACGATGAGCTTAGCTTTGGTGTATCCGGAACCAAGTTGCGTAAACATGCATCCATAATTCCTGCATTAAAACAAAAAGGAATTGAGGAAGTGGTGGTGATTGGCGGGGCAAATTCAAACAACGTTCTTTCGGCAGCTCAGACATTAAAGGAAAACAATATCAAGATAACTCCTTTCTTACTTGGGCCGCCATCTCAAAAACTTGGTAATTTGAAGCTATTGTCTCTGTTTGTTGATGATAACGAAATCCACTGGATTTCACGCTCTCAATGGGGCGATTGTGAAGATTTAGTAAACAACTATGTAGAAAAAAGAAAGGCTCTGGGGGTAAAGATTTTTGTGCTTCCTGAAGGGGCGCATCATCGCCTGGCGCTGCCAGGTTCTTTAAGCATTCTTGTGGATATCCTTCGCAATGAGAAGGAATCGGGGGTTCGTTTCGATTATGTTTTCATTGACGCTGGCACGGGTATGGTTGCGCAGTCTCTCCTTGCTGGGGTTGCCGCTCTTGGGCGGAAGACGATATTTCATGTCGTGATTCTGGCAGGCTCATTTGAGGATTTCCAATCGGGATTATCCCGTGTTATGCAATACACCGGGGAGTTTCTTGATGTTTCTCCTTGTCCCATACCTGATTATCATCTGTACTATCCTGCGACCGCAAAGTCTTTTGGCAGTACCAACAAGACTATTTTCGAGGAAATAAGGCGTATTGCCAGAGAGGATGGAATTCTCACGGATCCAGTTTACTCAGCCAAACTGTTTCTTACGGCAAGGCAAACGATTCTCAACAAAACACTTGATGGGAATATACTCCTGATTCACTCCGGAGGGGGGTTGGCCTTGAGTGGTTTTATGGATTGTTCCATGTTCAGCGTATAGGTATCTGTAGCGCAGGCTTCCAGCCTGCTGATTTTCTTTCGTTGTTTATTTGCCCGGAAAGGTTTTTTGGAAAAAATATTCGACATATTCTTCTTTGTGCGGAAAAATGTGTTGTTACCCTTTTCTTTATGCAGGCTGGAAGCCTGCGCTACTTTTTCAGCCAAAAACCGCTTAACTTAATACGCAGGGGGTAACTCCCCCTGAAATTGAATAAAACAATATAAGCCCCAAAGGGGCGAAAGGGCATTTTGTTTTTCGTGATCAATACAACCGCAACATAAAATAAAAAATATGGACAAATCAAGTCAGGAAAGATGTATTCAATGCCGGTTAATAATTCAAGACTGTATTTGCCGGGATATTTCTGCCTTTTGGGCGGAACATAAAATAACCCTGTTAACAAGTAAAAGAGAAGAGCGGATTATCTCCAATACAGGAAGGCTGCTTCGATGGATGCTGGGAAATATCTCTCCTGTTTATATGGGAGAAAAGGGGTGGGAGAAAGAGGTTGAGTCAGAAATAATGAGAACCGACTATACGCCTGTAATTCTTTTCCCGACACCGCCTGTTTATCATGGTCAAACAATTATTGAGGAAATGGGGAAACCCTTGAATATCCTAGTTCTGGACACAAGCTGGAGGAATGCGAGGAGATGGCTTCACAAACCGGTGCTTATGAATTTGAAAAAAATCGGATTAATAACAACACCACCTTCTGAATATTACCTCAGGAAGCGATCTGTTGAAAGCTATTTGTGCACTTTTCAGGCAGTTACTTCATTACTGGCAGAACTCAGGACGAACGGTTTTGCTTCGGTTTCTTTTCAAATAAATGAAAAGTTTAAATTGTGGGTGAAATCTTTGGCGAGGCAAAGAGGATTGACCAAAGGGAGAGGCAAAGAGGTCAATTCTTTATCGTTGACAAATAATGTTTCACTCCTCTAAAAGTTTACATTGGAAACGATCGCATAGCGAATTCCAATCGGAAGGTGGCAGTGTATGAAACGCTTGCCAAGAAGTCTTTGCCATATCAAAGGCATATTATATGGACAATAAACCTGTATTTCGCGTATTATACGGATTAATCTACTTGGTGTTAGGCAAAATAAAAAAATCGTTGACAAGTGTCACGTGACAGCTTACTATGAGTAAATGATCAAAACGTTTGCCGATAAGCATACGCAAGAATTTTACCAAAAAGGGAAATCAAAGCGATTACCCCCGGATATCAGTAAGCGGGCAATGCGTAAACTGGAATACATTGACTTGGCAACATGTTTGGATGACCTGCAGGTTCCTCCAAGCAATCGACTCCACAAACTTGAACGCGAACGGAAGGGACAATATTCGATCTCTGTCAATGATCAATGGCGCATATGCTTCCGATTCATAGACGGTGATGCCTACGACGTAGAAATTACGGATTATCACTAAAGAAGAGGTGTGAGATGAGTATTCAGAATACAGAAAAGAGAAAAATTAGGCCAACACATCCCGGCGAGATGTTACGCGAGGATTTTTTACCAGATTACGGCCTCACTGTGTCGAATTTTGCCAAGGCGCTTGGCGTGTCGCGCCAAACAGCAAATGAGTTGGTCAGAGAGCGTCGGGCAGTCTCATCTGAAATGGCGCTTCGACTCGCCCGTTTGTTTGGCAATACACCAGAGTTTTGGCTAAATGCTCAACGTGCTATAGATCTTTGGGAGGCAGCTCGGGAAAACAAGAAAAAGATTGAACGCATCAATCCATTGAGTGCAGCATAGTATAAAAACAAATAACGCCTAACAGCACACTCCAGCGGACGGCGAGGAAAGATGTCTCGCCGCCGCTGAGTTCTGACGTTACTGGTGCTTTGAGAATAAAGCCAATAAGATCATACTAATATCTACAGGCGCTGTGGGTTTTAAAACAATTGATATTTCGCCCTTTCTTCTATTTTTTTGACGGCAGAAAGAATGGAAGAGATAATTTGGGAAGAAAAAAAAGATACACTTCTTGATGCAATCATACCCGTGAGCGAAGGCGACCCTTATATTCCGTCTTCTATACTATTGGCTATGAAACATGGCAAGGTACTGACACCTTATGCTTGCATATCAGACGATTAATCGCTAAAATACGGCATGGAATTAAATCACCTTGGTGTTACAAATAAGAGCGCAGAGCAGGCGATACGGTTTTATCAGGATTTTTTGGGTCTTGAAAAAACAAGAGAAATCCTACTACCTCCGGAACTTTCAGAGCAATTGTTTTCCCTTGCACAAGAGATAAAAGTGTTGGTTTTTGAAAAGTCCGGGATAAAGGTTGAGGTATTCATATGTGATTTTCAACATGCCAACCCCAATTTTACCCATTTCGGTATAATGCTGGATAATTTTTCAGAGGTTACAGAAAAGGCTCAGAGGTCTCATGTTGATCTCATTATTGGGAAACATAAGGATAAGACCGTGTACTTTCTCAAGGATTTTTCCGGCAACCTGATTGAAATAAAGCAAAAATCGTAAAACGGGTTGAGGTGGACACACCTTGTTTTCACTGACGGGAGGCTTCTGGCATAAAAGCAGCGCTTCATTTCCCAAAATGTTCCGCTGTATCGTGTTGCTTCAATTTGTTTAATACGATTTCTGCCGGGGTTAAATATTTTTTCTTATTATTACACGCCTTACAACACGGCACGATATTCCCCTTTGTACTTCTGCCTCCCCTTGATAGAGGTACCACATGGTCCATGGTAAGTTCATCAGGGAGGAACTTTGCCTGACAATAATAGCAGATTCCCTGGGAAATTTTGTTCTTCCACCACTGAGATTTCCTCGTCTCCTGAGCCTTCAGCTTTTCCCTGGCAATATGTTTCTGGTCTTTTTCTATATGAATCCATTCAGACACGACTATTTTCCTCTTTTAAAGACATCTTTACTGACGAACTATGGTTAATGATTGTTGAATTATTGTAGATTATTTTACTGAAAAAGGAAAGGGTTAACAATAAACACTATCGATACGATTGAAAGAAAAACCTGTAAAAGTAATTTAGAATTTGACCGTTTGACAAACAGCGCATCAGTTTGTATTATCTGTTTGCCGAAACAGTGATTCATTTTCAAAAACGAACAGGAGCAGGGTATGATCGTTGATCGTATACAAAATGGTAAAACTTATCCGCTGGGAAAGGCCTTTATACGTGTCAGAAAAAAAGGACGATATGTTTTCCGATAAAGAGTATCTTTTAAAACTTGTACAAATGCGCATGCCGTTTGGCAAATACAAAGGGCGATTGCTGATTGATTTGCCTGAGGCGTATATTGTGTGGTTTGCCCAACAGGGATTCCCGAAAGGCGAATTGGGTAATATGCTTGAGTGTGTCTATGAAATCAAGCTGAATGGACTGGAATATCTGTTGAATCCACTCCGCTAAACTCTTGAAATTTATTAACATTCCATAAAAAATTATGCTATTATCTACTTTATGATTTTTTATGACTTTTGTCGTTGGAAAGGAAGATAGGAACACATGAA
>Ga0209641_10005806_pt1 | contig 10082 bp, 7 predicted proteins | sample RifCSP16_1_FD_184022 | JGI IMG/M metagenome (GOLD analysis project Ga0209641, IMG submission 184022) | Soil microbial communities from Rifle, Colorado - Rifle CSP2_sed 16_1 (SPAdes) (version 2) | ecosystem: Environmental > Terrestrial > Deep subsurface > Rock core/Sediment | place: Rifle...
CGGGGCGATCCGCCCCCGCCTCGGGAAATACGCCGTCACCGGGAACCACGAGTTCTACGCGGGGGTCGGGCAGGCGCTCCAGTTCACGCGGAGGGCGGGATTCTCCGTCCTCCGGGGGGAAGCCGTCACAGTGGGGAATATCCTTAGGATCGCGGGCGTCGACGACCCCACTGCGGCAGCTCTCGGCGAAGGGACCGGCGGGCGGGAGAAAGAGGTTCTCGGGGGAACGGCTTCCCCGATGTATACGATCCTCCTCAAGCACCGCCCTCTCCTGTCCGACGGTTCGCGGGGCCTGTTCGACCTCCAGCTGTCCGGCCACACGCACAAGGGGCAGATCTTCCCGTTCCGGTATGTGGTCGGGCGCCCCTTTCCGCTCCTCTCGGGGCTGTTCCCCTTCGGCGGCGCCTACCTCTACACCAGCCGCGGGACGGGGACATGGGGCCCCCCGATGCGGTTCCTCTCCCCGCCGGAGGTGACGGTCATCGACATCGAGCGGATGCCTGAAAAGGAAAGATGAAAAGTTTTAAGAACGTCCCTGTGCTTTTCAGGTGCTTTTCAGGGCTGCCGGAACGTCCTCCAGAGCGGCCGAGCGGGGTGAATCAGGCGAAGCAGGCGGGGGGCCATCGCCCTGCTCCAGTCGCGTCGGCCGGGGAGGAACCAGTTTCGCCTCCGCCCGGCGATCTCTCCCACCTTCGCAAGAAGCCACGAAGGATCGCCCCGGGGGAAATAGTGGCGGGGGCCGAGCAGCGAATCGTCCGGTTGGAGAATCCCCTCCTGCGCGGCGATCCGGTGCAGATTCGTGCGGGGGTAGATGCGCAGGCCCGTCATCGCCACGACCGCCTTCGGTTTGGTTTCGTCCATCAGCCGGGCCGTCTCGGCAACGGTATCCGCACTCTCCCCCGGTCCCCCGAAGAGAAGGTAGTGGCAGAAATCGATCCGTGCTTTCCGGCAGGCGTCCGAGGCAACCCGGATGTCGTCCGCGGAAAACCCTTTCGCAAGCGACGAAAGGATCCTGTCCGACCCGGAATCCGTCCCGAACTCGACCGAACGGCAACCGGCGCGCGCGAGTAGGCCGAACAGGGAAGGGTCGGAGACCGCCGGCCGCAGATGGCAGGTGAACCGGACCGGGAGATTCCGGGAGAGGATGGCCCGGCAGACGCGCTCCATGTGCCCCTCGTCGGCGTTGAAGATGGAGTCCACGAAGAAGTAATCGCGCTTGCCGTGTTCCCGGGAAAGGAATGCCAGGTCGTCCGCCACGGCCTCGGGATCCCGCGCCCGGAGCGCGTCCCCCTCGAGGATCGGGTAGGTGCAGTAGATGCACGATTGCGGGCATCCCCTCGTCGTCTGGACCCCGATCACCCGGTACCTGTCGATTCCGGGGAAAACCGATCGTATCCCCCTGGGGAACCCCACGGAATCCAGTCCGTCCAGGCGGCCCCGCAGGATCGGTCCCTCTTCTCCCCGGAGGAGGCGAAGGATCCCGTCTTCCCCGTCGCCGGTCGCGCCCCCCTCGGCCCGCAGCAGGCGCATCAGTTCCTCCGGGAAGATGGAGAAGGCGGACCCGCCGAGAAAAAGAGCGGCCCGGGAAGACGCCCGGACCTCGCACGCGATCCGGACATACCCGGGCAGGTAGCACCGGGAACGGGGATAAGCGGCGTTGTCCACGTTTCGCAAGGAGAGGCCGACGATGTCGGGGCGAAACCGTTCGAGGGCGCGCCGCAGGGACCGCAGAGGGAACGGGGTGCTGCCGGCGTCGAAGACCCGGACCTGCGCACCCTCGCGCAGGAGGGCGGACGCCACGTAGGCCGCGCCCAGCGGGAACACCGGTTCCGGAAAATGCTCCCGGCTGGCGGAAAGGAGCAGGACGCGCAAACCGGAATTCCCCAACCGATGTCCCTCCTTTACGGGGGGAAGATTCCGGCCCCTCGACGATAATCAGTATACATGGCGCCCTTCCTGGGAACCGGCCCTTCTCCCACATCCACCCGCGGAAACTCCCCCCAGTCGGTCTGCGTCTGGGCCCCCGGCAGGGTTTCCACCCGCCGATAGGTCCTAATCCTGGGGCACGCCGCGATCGCCTCCGCCCGGAACGGCTTCGGACACCGCCCGTCGATCGCTCCGAAAGCCGCGCGTCGCAGGCGGTCCCGTACCGTCCCCTCGCTCACCCCCAGCAGACGGGCCACCTGGCAGTGGTTCTCCCCTTCTCGCTCAAGACCTTACTCGTCACGATCCCCTCCCTGCGCAGGTGCTTCGGCATCGGCGGCCCCCGGCCGCGAGTGTTAATTCTTCATGGAGAACCGCGTATAATCCCGACAAGAATTATGGTTGGGGAACGTTGCCGCCCGGCGGAGGGTCGACGATGAAAACCAGGGATGCAGAATCCGTGCTGGTCACCGGGGCCAGCGGCTTTATCGGACAGCACCTGGTGCGCCGGCTGATCGAGCGTGGCGACCGGGTGTCGTGCCTGGTGCGGGCCACGTCGCGCATCGACGAACTACGATCATCAGGCGCCCAACTCATCGTGGGCGATGCGACCGATCGCGCCGGCATGGAACGGGCGCTGGCGGAGTCGCAGGCCGATGTGGTGTTCCACCCGGCGGGCCTATTGAAGGCGGTGCGGACGGCCGATTTCGCACGCGTGAACGCGGGCGGCGTCGAATCCGTCGCGGCTGCCTGTGCGGACCGCGCCGGGCGGCCGGTGTTGATCGTGGTTTCCTCGCTGGCCGCTTCGGGGCCTTGCGTCGGCGACCGACCTCGCGTGGAAGGCGATTCGCCCGCACCGGTTTCCGCCTACGGTCGCAGCAAGCTGGCGGGTGAGCTGGCCGCGGCCAGGCATGCCGGAGAAATGGAGATCACCATCGTGCGTCCGCCGATCGTCTTCGGCCCCGACGACCGAGGCGTGCTGGAAATGTTCCGGCCGATCGCCCACTCGGGGCTCCATGTCGTGCCCGGCCGGGAGGAACGACGCGTTTCGCTGATTCACGTGGCCGACCTGGTCGCACTCCTGCTCCTGGCCGCCGAGAAAGGCGAGCGTCTGCGCCCCGACGGAGCGCCGGGCCAGGGTGTCTACTTCGTGGCGGCGGAGCACGATCCGACGTATGCCGAACTGGGGCATGCCATGGCCAGGGCATTGGGAAAGAAGCGGGCCACGGTGGTGCACATTCCGGGACCGCTCGTGCGACTGTTCGGGCTTTGCGGCGACTCGCTGGGGCGCGTGCGGCAACGTGCCGGTTGGGTGAACAGCGACAAGATGGCCGAAGCCCTGGCCGGGTCATGGATGTGCTCCTCCGCCAAGGCCCGTGCGCAGTTGGGTTGGTCCCCTGCGGCCACGTTGGCCGAACGCCTGCGCGAAACGGCCCAATGGTATCGCCAGGCCGGATGGCTCTGAGCCTGCGCGACAGTTGGATCCTGCGTCTGGCCGACGGCCGGTGCGCCCGTGTCGGTCAGGCCTGGAGTTTTCCCGCCAAGGGGAAGAATCGAAGATAAAGCCCGGCCCAGGCCGCGCCCAGAACGGTACCGGCAACCAGGTCAACCGCGACGTGCTGCTTGGTGGCCAACGTGGCATACAGGATGCCGAGACACCAGAGCCAACTCAGGCTGCGAGCCAGACCGCGATCGCCGAGGTGCCGGGCCAGGCGATCAATGCAAATGGCCGAGAAGACGGCAAAGGCCGCGTGGAGTGAGGGGCAGACGTTGCCCGGCTTGTCGATGGCGATGAGGGGCCAGTTGGCGGCGCTGTCCGGTCGGGGAATGGCTGTTGGCCAAAAGAGAAAGATGACGAGTCCCACCAGGCCAAGTCCGCTCAAGGCCAGGCAGCAGGCGTTCAGATCCCGCTTGTTGTCCAGCAGCCAGGGAGCAAGGGGAATATACAGGTAGAGCGACAGGTACAGCCCCAAAGCGCCAGGCTGGAAAGCGATCAACCGGTCCAAGGCGGTGACCGGCATTTCCCGCACGGGGAAGACGTGGAAGTTGAGCAGCAGGAAGTAACCGATAAAGAAGGTGATGACAATGATCGCCCCGGCCATCAGTTTGAAGCGCCAATGGGCCGTAAGCCTTGGGCCAAGCCAGGCCGTTTCTTGAGTGCTCCGGGGCGGGTTCATGAATTCCTATGGAGTTGGAAGCCCCTGCAAAAATGGTTGTGGATTCCTCAGGCCTTTGAAATAACGGTTACGGGTAGATAGATTGACCCCAGCGTACGCTTGGCAACCCAGGAGAGTCCGTTTCCATGGGCTCATGCCAAGGAATCGTTTCATCATTGCGCCCAAAGAATAGGCTTGTCTGTTCAAGCGGGCGTAGCCACTGATGAGCTCGTCAGCAGTCATGCCCTTTGGTTGGAAAAGGAGTGTATCAGGAGGATATCCACGGAGCCACCAGTCACGCACAAACAACCTGCCTTCGCCTGATAGACGCTTGTACAAGCGTGTTCCCGGATAAGGAGTGAGAACCCTCAGCTGGACAACATCCATACGACATCTCATTATAAACTCGAGGGTCTGCTCGAACACATCCTTGTTTTCGTAATCAAATCCAAAAACAAAGGAGCCGAGGATTCCGAATCCTTCGCCATGGAATCGACGCATTGCCTCATAAAAATCGATCCTCAGGTTCATTATTTTCATCACCTCGTTCTGTGTCGCTTTCTGTACCGATTCGAACCCGATCAAAAGCCCCAGGCACCCCGAACGTCTCATCAACTCGAGCAACTCCAAGTCCTGAGCCAACGACACGGTTCCCTGCGCCAGCCATCGCCGCCGAAGAGGGATCATTTCCGTAAAGAGCTTTTTCGCCACATTCCGGTTCAGTCCAAGGGAGTCATCGGCGAAGAAGAGGTGAGGAGAATCAATAGACTCTATCTCGGCAATCACCTCTTGAACCGGCCTGACTCGATATTGCTGCCCCAAGGTCTGACCAATGCAACAGAATTCGCAATCGTACGGACACCCTCGGGATGTCTCGACGCCGATCGGGATGCGAGTAAAACCCTGATATTGGGTTCCGGGTAAGAGGTCTCGCCTTGGTTTCGGCAGACCTTGGAGATCCGTCAATTTACCGGCACGATAGATTCTTTGCATCTGTCCCGAGGCGGCATCGGATACAAGTCGTGGCCAGACACCCTCCGCTTCTCCCACGACTACCGCGTCTGCATGCTCTAGAGCTTCGTCAGGCAATACCGTGGGGTGTATCCCTCCCAGCACCACCTTCACAGCCTTTTGGCGATAGGCGTCGGCGATCCGATAGGCTCTTGGCGCAAGTTCCGTCAAGACGGTGATGCCCACCAAATCCACCTCTTGATGGATGTCATCGGGAGCAAAAGCTTCCTCGACAATGGTTATTGTGTGGCCAGGCGGGGTAAGCGCCGCCAGAAGAGGAAGATTTACCCTTTGTAGCTTGAAAGGGCTGGAAATCGCGTCTTCACGTTGTTCATGCGGTGCGATAAGTTTTATTTTCATGTTTTCACTTCTCCAAAATCACTTTCCATAAAACCAACCAACGTCTATTTTGTCAAACCTCCTCCCTTGATCATGGGACGGGGATAGGAGGTTTGAGGGATGGCGCGAAGGGGATGCCTTGCTATCATTTGCCCTCCTCCCATTTGGTGGCGAATATGCCCATGATGAAGACCACGGCCGCGAAAACCCCTATGATCGCGGAGTTTCTCAGCGCGGCCATGTTGTCGACAAATACCATGGATGCCCGGAGCCCCTCGTTCACGTAGTACAGAGGCAGTATCCTGGCGAGCGTCTGCAAGAAGCCCGGCATCATCTCGATGGGGAAGAAGCTCCCCGAGAGGAACATCATCGGAAACATGATCGCGTTTGCCGCGGCGGCGGCGCTCTGCGCCTCCCTCACGAAGCGGGTGAGTACCATCCCGATTCCGACGAACGCGAAGACGTCAAGCACAATGAACACGGGAAGCCAGGCGTTTATCTGCAGGCTAATGTGAAACACGGCGTAGCTCACCAACAGCATCGCAATCGTGGATATGACCGCGAGTATGAACTGGTACAGGATGTTCGCCAGTATCCAGTCGGTACGGGTGATGGGCGTGGTGGACAGCTTCCTGATCACACCCTTCTGCCGCAGCTCCGTGTTCAAGTTCACCGTGCCGAAGAGGCTCGCTGTCATCACCGCCATCGCGATGATGCCGGGGATGAAGAACTCGATGAACCGGTACTTCTTCGTGAGGATCGATGTCTCGGCCGACCTGATGAACGGCGGCTTCCCCGACATCCTCTGGTTGATCTCGGCGAACACCGAGTTCAGGATTTCCATCTTCGTGGCCACCGAAGTAGAGCTGGGGTCGTAGATGTACGTTATGGTAGCGGATGCGTTGGGGTCGTTGCGCATCATCCTCTGCATGAGGGACCTTTCGTAGCCTTCGGGAATCGTGAGGACAAGGTTCAGCTTGTTGTTCTTGGCGTACTGCGTGGCGTTGACGGCGGGTTCGACCTTGGTGATCTGGAACTTCCCGTTGAGCTCGAGGGTGTTGACGAGCTGCGCCGAGGAGTCCGTGTGGTCGAGGTCCTGCACGTAAAGGTGGAAACTCACGTTTTCCTGGTCCATGAAAATGGTGCCGAACACGAGTATCAGGATGATCGGGAACGCCATCGTGAAGAACATTGCGGTCTTCTCGCGGTAAAAGCTCTTGATGCTGACGACGAGATTTGCGCCGACGACGCGCGGGTTCATTCCGCCCCCCTTCCCCCGGCGGGGCCTTCGCGGAGCGCCTCGCCGGTGAGCTTCAGGAAGACCTCTTCGAGGTTGGGCTTGCGAACGTCCAGGCTGTGCAACGACGTCCCGGCGTCCTTGATGGCGTTCAGTATCTTCTGGACGTCGTCCGTGTGCTCCACCCTGACCTTGATGTTTTTGCGGTTGTCCTGGACCGGCTCGAAGCCCATCTTCCGGACGATTTCAAAGGCTTGTTCATCGACGAACTGTAGCGTGAGGACCAGGTAATTCGCGTTGCTTTCTATGAGCTCCCCGGGAGAACCCATCGCGATGATCTTCCCCTTCGAGATGATTGCGACCGTGTCTGCAAGAAGCTCCGCCTCCTCCATGTAGTGCGTGGTGAGAAATACCGTCGTCCCCTTCTTCTTCAGACCCAGCAGGACGTCCCACACCTCGCGCCTTGCGCGGGGGTCGAGCCCTGTCGTCGGCTCGTCGAGGAACACGACCTCGGGGTCGTTCACGAGCGCAATCGCGATTCCAAGGCGCTGCTGCAACCCCCCGGAGAGGTTCTTGTAGATCTCTTGGGTTTTGTCCTTGAGAGTCACGAGCTCGATCAGTCCGTCGACATCGGTGTCCCTGAGGCGGAAAAGCCGCGAGTAGTACTGCAAGGTCTCCCTGACCGTTATCCTGTCGAACGAGCTGAACCCCTGCGGGAGTACACCGATGCGGGGGACGATGTCGTGCTTTTTCTTCGTGACATCCATCCCCAGAAGGCTCACTTTTCCCGACGTGGGCGTGCGGATTGTATCGATGATCTCGACGGTCGTGGTCTTGCCGGCCCCGTTCGGGCCCAGCAGGGCGAAAACTTCGCCTTTCCTGACGTTAAACGATATGTCGTTGACCGCCAGCAAATCCCCGTAACGCTTCGTCAGTTTCTCGACTTCGATTACGTGTTCCGCTTCTTTCATCATGGATCCCATTTAGCCTCTACGGGGCAACGGCATGGAAAGTCGTTACGTCTGGCCTTCTTCGGGCGCTGAAGACGCTCGCCCGCCTGAGTTCATTCGCCTGCGCGGTCGAATCAAGGCGGAGAACAAGGATGTGCTCCTGTCGGCTCTGGGCAGGTGAAAACCGCCATTGCCCGATTCTTGCAACAGAGAAAGAAGAGGGGGGGGTGCTGGAAGGCTCCGGAAAAAACCGTCCTCGTTCCGCTGTCGACCCTCCGTCTAACCAGGGCACGCAATTGCAGGTAAGGGTATTCATGGCCTGGCGGTCTTGATCATCGATAAGATTTCGAGTGCGTTGCGGTTGGTAACGAATGCGTTGACGGAACGTGTCAACGAAAATGAGACACTCGCGGTCAGAAATCAATGTCTAACACGTCCGGCTCATTCTCTCGACCACAATTGCGCGTTCAGCGCGGTTCGTCATGGATCGGCGGCTCATTTCCATTTCGCTGCAGTTTGGCCAGTTCGTCGGCCACGGCGCTGACGGTGGCGCGGATTTGCGCCTCGCTGTGATTCGTGGTGATGAAGAAGCGCAGGCGGGCGGAGCGGTCGGGCACTGCCGGGGGCAGAATCGGATGGACGTTGATGCCGCGGTCGAACAAGGCGCGTGACAGACGCAAGGCCTTGACCGAGCTTCCGACGATGACCGGGACCACGGGCGTGCCGGCCGCCGAACCAGTGTCCAGGCCGCGCTCCCTGACCAGTTTCAGGAACAGCGTCGCCAACTCGCGCAGCCGGTCCACGCGCCGCGGCTCGCGCTGGAGGACCGTCAGGGCGGCCAGGGCCGCAGCGGCGCTGGGCGGAGAGAGGCCCACGCTGTAGACGAAACCGGGGGCGGTGTACTTGAGGTACTCGACGAGCTCGGTCGAGCCGGCGATGTACCCGCCGCAACTGGCCAGCGACTTGGAGAGCGTGCCCATCCACAGGTCGACGTCGGAGCGGGCCACGCCCCAGTGCTCGCCGAGACCCCGGCCGGTCGCCCCGATGGTGCCCAGCGAGTGCGCTTCATCGACCAGCAGCAGCGTCTTGTGCTTCTTCCTGAGTTCCAGGAAGCGTGGCAGATCGGGGAAGTCGCCATCCATGCTGTACACACCCTCGATGGCGATCAGCACGCGGCGATAGCGGTGGCGCACTTCGGACAACAGGGTGTCGAGGGCCTGCCAGTCGTTGTGGGCAAAGGCGCGATGCGTAGCGCCGGCAAGCATGGCGCCCTGGACGATCGAATTGTGGGCCAGAATGTCGTGGAGGATCAGATCGTCCGGCCCGAGCAGGTGGCCGATGGTGGTGACGTTGGTGGCATGGCCGGAGACGAAGACGATCGCGGCCGGGGTGGCCAGGAAGGCGGCCAGGGCCTGCTCCAGATCACGATGCACCTGCTTCTCGCCGGAGACCAGGCGACTGGCGCCGGCGCTGGAACCATAGCGGTCGATCGCGGCCTTGGCGGCGGCGGCGACCTCCGGATCGTGGGCCAGGCCGACGTAGTCATAGACGCTGAAGTTGACGAGCGGGCGCCCCTCGATGCAGGGTGCGCTTCCGGCTCCACCCTGGTCAACGCGGAAATACGGGTTATCGCCAACCGCGGCCAGCAACATGCGCGTCTGACGCTTCAACTCCCCGTACTCTGGGAAGTGGACAAAATCGTAATATTCGGGCGGGATCGGGTCGGCTGGAACAACGGGCCTGGGGCCATCGATCAGGTGCTTCTGCACGGCCTGGACCAGGTCCTCCAGCGTCCGGGCCTGGCTGAACACCGTTTCGGGCAGGCAGCCGGCGAAGGTCTTCTCCAGATTGGCCGCGAGGGACAGACGCTGCAGCGAATCCAGGCCCAGGGCGGCAAGGGGTGTGTCCGGTGTCAGGTCGGGCAAAGCTGCGCCGGCCAAGGCGCGGACGTGCTGGCGCACGGCGGCCATAGCAACTTGCCAGGAGTGCGGGGCGGGACGGGCCGTGGAAGACCCCGCATCTTCGGCGCCAGGGCGGATGGCGGCGCCCGGGCCGGCATTGTCGACCGGCAAGCCACGGTGTTCGGCGAGGACCTTGAGTTCCCCGGCCAGGAAGGCCGCGCGACAGGCCTGGCGCTGGATCTTGCCGCTGGAGGTCCTGAGAATCGTACCGCTGCGCACCAGAACGATCGCATCCAGGGCCAGGTCATGTTCATCGAGCACCGCTCGGTGGATCGCTTCCAGCGCCGGCGTCCAATCCTTCTCCCCATTACTCGCAGCCTCCTGCACCAGAACCAGGCGCTGGCGGCCGTGATCGTCCGCGACGAAAGCGGCCCCATAGCCGGATTCCAGCAGCGGGTGGCTACCGCGGGCGGTGGCCTCGATATCCTGCGGATAGCGGTTCAGGCCGCGAACGATGATCAGGTCGTCCAGCCGGCCGGTGACGTAGAGTTGGCCCTCGCGCATG
>Ga0209641_10005808_pt1 | contig 10080 bp, 10 predicted proteins | sample RifCSP16_1_FD_184022 | JGI IMG/M metagenome (GOLD analysis project Ga0209641, IMG submission 184022) | Soil microbial communities from Rifle, Colorado - Rifle CSP2_sed 16_1 (SPAdes) (version 2) | ecosystem: Environmental > Terrestrial > Deep subsurface > Rock core/Sediment | place: Rifle...
GTCGAGGCCCGCGGAGATGCTCCCGGTACGCAGCGCCTCCCCCAGGGCCTGCTCGTCCACCACAGCGCCCCGAGAGGTGTTGACCAGGATGGCGCCAGGATGCAGGCGGGCCAGCGCGGCCGCATCGATCAGGTGGCGTGTCGCCGGGGTCAGGGGGAGGTGAAGCGAGACCACGCCGCTTCGGACAAGCAGTTCGTCGAGCGGGACGCGCTCCGCCTCCAATCGCGCCGCAGCTTCGATCTGGGAAAGCACATCGGTGAACAGGACCGGCATGGCGAAGGCCGCCCGGCAGATTGCCGCGACGCGCTGACCGATCCGGCCGAACCCAACGATCCCGAGCGTCTTCCCTTCCAATTCTTCGCCCACGATGTCGCGGCGGGCCGCGGTGAACTCTCCCTGCCGCACCGCCCGGTCGCTCCGCGCGATCCCCTTGGCCACCGCGAGCATCAGGCCGACGGCGTGCTCGGCCACCGCCTCCACGTTGGCCAGAGGGGTGTGCACTACCCACACCCCCTGCCGCGAGCATCCTTCGATGTCGATGTTGTCAGCCCAACCCCGTGGCGCGCAACTACCCGCAGCCGGGGCGCATGCGCCAGCAGCCGTTCGTCAACCTTGCCGTTGGCCCGGATGACGATGGCGTCCGCGCCGGGCGCGAGCTTCAGGAGGGTCTCCTCACGATAATCGCCGGCGATGACCACGTCCGCCCGCTCGCGCAGCCAGGCCAGGGCGTCTGGGTGGATCGCCTCGACGAGTAGGACGTGCGGCCGGCCCATCATGGTTCGATCCGTACCCACCCGCGCTGCTCCACGGACGACTCCACGGCGGCCATCACTCGCATTCCAATCAAACCGTCGTAAAGGTTCGGGGAAGGAGGTGCTCCCCGGTCCAAGGCGTCCATGAACTCGTACACTAGGTGGATGAAGAGGTGCTCGTAGGTGATCCCGTGGCCCGGCGGCCACCAAGCCGAGATGTAGGGATGTTCTGACTCGGTGACGACGATGCGCCGGAACCCTCGGGTGGACGGAGGGTCTCTCCGAAGATAGACTTCCAGCTCATTCATCCGCTCAAAGTCGAAGAGGAAAGTGCCTTCGGTACCGTTGACCTCAATCCGCTGCCCGTGCTTATGTCCGGCCGCCACCCAGCTCGCCTCGAACACCCCGGTCGCCCCGTTGGCGAAGCGCGCCAGGAAGCAGGACTCATCCGGTACGGTCACCTCACCCCTCGTGCCCATCGGACGGTCGAAGCTCTGCTCCGGCACGGGGCGAGACTTGATGTGGGTGTCCGCGGTGGCCACCACCGCGGTAATCTCACCCACAAGGAAACGGGCCAGGTCGATACAGTGGGAGTGCAGGTCGCCGATGACGCCGCTCGGCCCGCCCAGGTCCCGCCGGAAGCGCCAGAGCAGCGGATATTCGGGATCGATCGCCATGTCGTTCGTCCACAAGGCGCGCATGTGCAGCACCTGGCCGATCGCCCCCTGGTCGATCAACCGCCGCGCATACATGAGCGCCGGCACCTTCCGCAGGTGATGCGCGATCATGTGGACCACCCCGGCTTGCTCGACCGCCGCCACCATTTCCTCCGCCTCTGTCACGGTCGTCGAGAGAGGCTTCTCGCAGAAGATGTGCTTGCCGGTCGCGGCCGCAGCCACGACGATGTCGTGGTGCAGCGCATTCGGCGCGGACACATCAATGAGGTCGATGTCCTTCCGGTCGACGATGTTGCGCCAGTCTCTCTCTACCTCCTGCCAGCCCCACCGATCGGCGACCTCGCGGAGGGCCCGTTCGTCGCGACCGCAGATAACCTTGCGCACCGGAATGTGTTCGGTGTGAAAAAAGAAGGGCATATCCTGATAGGCGTGGCTGTGGGCCTTGCCCATGAAGCGGTAGCCGATCAACCCGATGTTGACGGGCTTCAGATGGATGCGCCCCCTTCCAGCGGCAGCGTGAGCGGCCACCCCCCCCGGTAGGAGCGTGTCGCCGCCAGCGCAATCTCGGTGGCGCTGCGGCCGTCGTAGATCGTCGGCCCCGTGGCGGGCATGCCGCGGACCACATCCACGAATTGCCGAATCTCGGCGAGGTAGGCATCGCCGAACCGCTCCATGATGTACGTGACCACGTCGTGCTGCCCGCCCTCCCTGGTCAGCAGCAGCACGGGAGTCTGCCGCAACGTGCCGATCATCACGGCTCCCTGTGACCCCAGGACTTCGGTGCGGATATCATAACCGTAGACGGCGTTTCGGCTGACCTCGACATTCCCCAGCGCCCCACTGGCGAACTTCAAGTTGATGATGGCGTTGTCGAAGTCTCCCACGCTGTTCAAGTCGTCAAAAACGAGGGTGCCCCCCTCCGTGAAAACCCGAGTTACCTGACTGCCCATGAGCCACCTGGCCATGTCGAAGTCATGCGTGGCCATGTCCACGATCAGTCCGCCGCTGACCTCAGGGCGGGCATAGTCCAGGCGCGGCATCATCGGGTCCCGTCCGACCGCCTTGAAGGTGACCGGGTCGCCGATGCGCCCCTCGTCGATGAGGCGCTTCGCTCGGGCGTATCCGGCGTCGAACCGGCGCATGAAGCCGATCTGGCAGGGGACGCCTGCGCGCTCCACGGCCTGGATGGCCCGGTCGCACTCCAGGAGGGTGAGCGCCAGCGGCTTCTCGCAGAAGATCGGGCGGCCGGCCGCAGCGGTAGCCGCGATGACATCGGCGTGGGTGCTCGCCGGCGTCGCGATCACGACGGCGTCGACGTCGGGAACGGCAAGGAGTTCGCGGTAGTCCTCGAACCAGCGGGGGACACCCAATTCGGCGGCCGTTCGCTCCGCCAGCCCTGGCGCGGAATCGGCGACGGCCACCAGTTTCGCGCCGGGTACCCGTCCCGAGAGATGACGGGTGAAGATCGACCCCATCCGCCCGAGCCCGATGCACCCGATCCCTAGAAGGCTCATCCTCCGCCCTGGCCCCGTCCGTGGCCGGTCATCAGCCCGACGCGCCGATCATCACGTTCCCCGCCATCGGGTTGCGGGCCTGCGCCAGCGCCACCCTTCTCTCCTGGAGAGCGCGGCGGGACGCGGTCGGCGGCTTCACGGCGTCTCATCCTCCTCGAACAGATCTTGGATCACCCCTTGAAGATGGCCGCGCATCTCCTGGAACGCCGCCTCTTCGTTGTGCCGGGCGATGGCCCTGTAGATGCGACGGTGCTCCCGAATGTACTTGGCCGCCCGCCCGGGCCGCTGCAGGTTGCGGGCCGTGATCGCGTGCCACAGACGCTGGCGCATCAAGTTCGCCGCATGCTCTCCCACATCGAGGAGAAGGGTGTTGTGCGTCGCCCGGGCGATGCGCACGTGGAATTCCCGGTCGGCCTCCATCGAGTACTCCCCGCGCTTGAATGCGGCCTTCATCTCTCGCACCGCTTCGCGCAGGGCCGCCAGATCTCGCGCATCCGCCTCGCGAGCGGCCATGCGCACAATGCTGCACTCGATCGCCTCCCGTGCCCTGAGGAGCTCCATGGGACTGATGTCGTCGAGGGTAGCCAGCGTGAGGCGCTCGCCCGGGGCTGCCTCGCGCACATACGTCCCGTCTCCATGCTGGCTGTCGACAAGGCCGAGGATTTCCAGCGCACTCAGGGCCTCCCGCACGGAGGGACGGCTGACTTTGAACTGCTCCGCCAGCGCCCGCTCCGAGGGCAACCGCTGCCCGGTACGCAGGTCGCCGCTCTCGATCATGGCCCGGATCTGATCGACGATCCGCATGTAGATGCGCCTGGGCTCAATGGGCTGGAAGCTCACCACGCTCGTCCTCCACTGGCCAGCAGGGCGCGCAGGCGGCCCACGGTCTCGGCCGCGTACTGCTGGACGGTACCCAGAGAACTCGCGTCCTTGATGGCCCTGAAGGGATCGGGGCCGGGAGCGGTGCATTCCACGATGATCGATCCCCCGTAGCCGATCGTGCGCAAGGCAGAGATGTGCGGCCGAAGGTCGAGGTGGCCCTCGCCCAGCCCGCCGCGGTTGGTGTCCGCGACATGAAGCCCAAGAAGTTTCTCCCCCGCAGCCCGAATGGCCTCCGCCGGATCAGCCTCCTCAATGTTCATGTGGTAGGCGTCCAAGACAACGCCGACGATCGGGGACGCCACCGCGTCGACGAACCGAAGCGCCTGCGCCGCCGTATTGACGAGGTGCGTCTCGTATCGGTTGAGGGCTTCCACCGCCACCTTCACCCCCCCGCCGCCCGCGTGGTCCGCGATCTGCTGCACGGCCTCCACGGACCAGTTCCATTCATCCCGCTGGTTGCCGAGTGGACGAATACGGCCGACCGCTCCTGGAATGAGACCGATAACGGGCGCGTCAACCTCCCGCGCCAGATCGAGACAACGTCGGAAGTGATCCACCGCCCGGCGCCGGACAGCGGGATCGGGATTGGCGAGGTCCCGGGCGTCCGTGGGCCAGTTGCAGCTGGCCGTCACCCCCAAGACTCCAAGGCCGCTGTCCTTGAGGACCTGCCTCACGTCGGCAGAGTCATACTGTTCAGGCTCTCCGCTGAGCTCGAGGCCATCATAGCCCCAGTTGAACAAATCGGCGGCCAGAGCCACAAGCGGACGGTTGCCGAAGATCCACGCGCATGCTCCGATGGCCCACGGCATCGTTATCCCTCATGAAGAGGAAATGCGATCTGGCAAGACAGGTGGAGCAGTCTGCGCCGCAACTTCACGCCACGAACGGCTTGAGCGAAACCATGGCCGCGTGCGCCGCCGCGGCGGGCGGCATCGCCCAGACACGCTCATTGAAAAGCTCAACCGAAAGCGCCCCGGTGTATCCGAGCCTCCGGAGTGTCGCGGCATACCCGGCAAGATCGATCACGCCGTCGCCCGGCAGTACTCGCGAACCCAGCGTCAGTCGGTCCACGGGACCGGGCTCACTGTCGTGGAAGTGGACGACCGCCAATAACTCCGGAGGGACATCCGCCCACGCTTCTGGTGAATCCCCGCCCTGGTAGGCATTGATCGTATCCAGGGTGAGGCGCACATTGTTCAGGTCCACCTCTTGCACAATGGCCACGGCTTCCGCAGTTGTGCGCACCGAGAATCCAGGCGTGCCAATCGGCTCGAATGCCAGAGTGACTCCAAACCGGGCAGCCCAGTCTGCGTAGCGACGAAGACGTGCAACCGTCCGCGCACGGATCTCTCCCGGCGGAAGCGGGACGGCCAGCCGACTGGGAACCGTTACCAGCACGGGGATTCGAAGAAGGGCGCACACCTCCAGTAGTCCTTTCACCCGCTGGTCCATCAGGGCCAGGTTCTCATCGGGGAAGAGGGAAAATTCCTCGAGCGAATTTAGCGTGGCTAGTGTCAGACCAAGCCGGGAGGCCAATTCGCGGATGTCACCGGCCCGCCGGAAGGCCAGCGTCTCCTCCAGACAAGAGAACCGCAGTTCGACGTCGGCGAACCCGGCGCGGGCCGCCGCCTCAAAGAAGGTCTCTGTGGGTACCTTCAGTAGGGTGGACTGGCTCAGGCAGGGTCTCATCCACGCACCTCGAATCCAAGTTTGTCGCCCGGATTGACCCCTCGGGGCACAACTGTCAGCGCTGCTGCAAGCGAAACAACAACTTGGTGAGCACTCGATCCGAAAGACTCGCCAGCACAACGATCACGCCCAGCAGGAGAATGAACCACTGCGGCTGGATACCCAAGATCACCAAGTAACTGCCCACCGCCCGCAGCAGGAAGGCGCCCAGGAGCGTCCCCAGGAGCGAGCAACGGCCACCGACTAGGCTGCAACCACCGAGAACCGCAGCCGCGATAGCCTCCAGTTCCATCAACTCGCCAAAGCTACCGTCGACGTAGCCGATGCTGGCGGCGTCCAGCATACCCGCGAATGCCGCTAGGAGACCACTGAGCGCGAAGACGATCAACCGTACTCGCGCCACGTTCACCCCACGGGAATACGCCGAGGCAGCGTTCCCCCCCACCGCGAGGATGCGATTGCCCATCGGCATGTAGAACATGACCACATGCAGGACAAGCAGGGCGACCAGGGCCCACAGAACGGCAACGTTGACCCCCCCGAGGTTGGCCCCGCCCATCACATTGAAGATGAGCCGACTCCTCACCTCGTCGCTGGCGCCGAAGTAGAACCCTTCCGTCACTCCATACGCGATCCCCCGGAACAGGAAGAGGGTCCCCAGGGTCACAATCAAAGAGGGCACGCGGAAGAACGCGACGACAGCGCCGTTGAGCAGACCGATCAGCAGCCCGCCTCCCAAGGCAAGCAGCAGGGCCACGCCCAGGTTCACCGTGCGCCCAACCCCGATAAAGATCAAAGCCCCCATCGCGAACACGGAACCCACGGAAACATCGACTTCACCCGTCGAGATCACCAAGGCTTCCCCGAAAGCCATGATCGCCAGGACGGCTGTGATGCGTGACACGGACTGGAGGTTCGCGAAGGAAAGCCAGGTGCCACCCGTCGTGATTGTCAGAAAGGTCACCAGAATCGCCGTGACCACGACCGCGCTGGTCTCCGGTCGCTTCAAGACGAAGCGCGCCAGTGACACCCTCACCCTGACCTCGGAGACCCGGCGTCATTGCCCACGCCCTCACGGATGATCCGCTCGAGATCTTCGGCACTCATCAGATTTCTCGGTACGTCGGCGACCTTGGCGCCGTTCTCGAGGATGATAAACCGGTCGGCGATGCGGTGGATTTGAAAAATGTCGTGGGTAATGTAAATGACGAGCAGGCTCTGGTCCTTCAACTGAACCGCCAGGTCGTTGACGCGCTCTCGCTCGCGAACAGACAGGTTGTTCGTCGGCTCATCCATGATGAGGATCCGACTCCGGAAGTAGACCGCCCGAGCGATCTTGAAGGCCTGGCGTTCTCCTCCTGAGAGAAGGGCGACTTCCCCGTCCACATCCACGCTCTCCCGCAGGCCAAACGCGGTGATCGCTTTTCGACCCTCCTTACGCATCTTCCCCAGGTCGATGAATGGGATGCCGGCGATGCGACGCACGGGTTCGCGTCCAAGGAAGTAGTTCCGCGCAATCGACAGGTTGTCGCAGAGGCCTACCGACTGCTGCGTCGTCTCCACACCCAGGTCGATCGCCAGCTTCGGATGAAAGCTCGTGATCCGCTGCCCATCCAAGTAGACCTCTCCGGAAGTGGGCGCGACTATGCCGGAGATTATGTTCACGAGGCTCGTCTTTCCCGCACCGTTGTCCCCGACGAGACCCACAAGTTCTCCCTGGTAGAAGTCCACACTGACATCGCGCAGGGCCTGCACGGTACCGTACCACAGATTGACGTTCCTCAAGCTGATGAGCGGTGCCCTCTCCGTCTCCACGCTATCCCCTCGCAAGTCCCGCCCCGACTTCGATGACAGACATCAGGCCCCGGATCTCCTGGCCATGACGGTGTTGATGGTGGCTCCCAAAAGCAGGGCGATCCCAACGAAAGCCGTGTACCATGACGGCGGGGCCCCCAGCGTGATCATCTCCGAGCGGACGGCCGTGAGGAAAAAGGTCCCCAGAACGGAACCGAGGACGGTTCCGCGGCCGCCGCCGAGCTGGGTTCCCCCAATGACCGCTGCCGCAATCGACTCCAGCTCTAGCTGCATCCCCAGGGTCACATGTGTTTGAGGGTTTTGCGCAATGGTAACGATCCCAGACAACCCCGCCAGCAGGGAACACGCCACGAAGGCAATTGTCTTGGTCCGAACCACAGTCACACCTCGTGCCAGGGCGGTCGTTTCGTCACCACCGACGGCCAGGAGGTGATTCCCGAACCGGCTGTGGTACAACACGAGGCTCGCGAGCACGGCAATCAGCATGAACCACAGAAACGCGTTGTCGAGGCGCAGCCACTGGCCCCCAAACGCTTGGGTCAGCCAGTGGGCCCTTGCGCCCTGGGAGAAGCGCATCACGGTGCCACCAGTCGTCACGTAGATAATGCCGCGATAGAAAAACAGGGCCCCCAGCGTCGCAATCATTGACGAGATGCCGCCCCGCAGGACCAGCAAAGCATTCAGCAGACCGATGGCTGCCGCCAGCATGAGCGCGGCGAGCAGGGACAGAGGGACCCCCAGCGTTGGTTCGGAAGCAATGAAAGCGATGGCGACAATCCCGTACACCGAGCCTACAGAGAGATCGATCTCACGAGAAAGGATGACTATTGTCTGCCCGATCGCCAATAGCCCGAGGATGGCGGCATACCGGGTGATGTTGATCATGGTGAAGAACTGGAACCAGCTCTCGGGGTCGACGGCGCCAAACACCAGGAAGACGAGGATCGTGCCGAGGACAATAGCCGCGTCCGGACGCTTCCGAAACCTCGTGAGAGGCCTGGTGACGTGCTGGATGCCGACGGCGGGGGCCCTCATGCAAGTCGGGGGGGGGCGCTTACGCGTGCCCCCCCGCCTCAGCGAGTTACCAGGTCACCTGCTTGTCGTATTCGGTGCCGAACACATTCCGCACGAAGGGGACCCATCGACCCACGTTGGTACTGTCAATGATGACGGGCCCCGTGAGGAAGTCAGCCTGCGGCCAGAGGCCGAGGTTGTTGTACCAGTACAGGATCTCCATGGGAGCGTACCCCTGCAGCCAGAACCCCTGGCTGTGCGTTTCCAGCACCTTGCCCTGCTTGATACCTTCAAGGGCAACCGGGCTCTCGTCAACTGTAATGACGATGGTGCCATTGCTGGCGCCGACGCCGGGATTCCTCCCCAGTTCCTTCGCCACGCCGTACGCCCAGGGCGAGCTCCAGGAGGCAACGGCGAAGATGTAGTTGACGCTCTTGTTCTTGGTCAGATAGGACTGCATGATACTCCGCGCGCGCGCCGGATCCGCCGTGATGAAGAGGTTGTCCACTTGGGCATTGATGGTCTTCATCGCGTCGGCCATCCCCTTACACCGCAACTTGAGACCCTGGTGCGCCGCGTCGTGGATGGCACACAGGACCCTCTGCGGGTTCGGAATCTTACCCGCTTTGGCCAGTTCGAGCGCGTGCTGGCCGAGTCTGAGTCCCGCAAGGTACTCGTCGCCCCCGACATACGTCAGGTAGGGAATACGTTTGCCTTGAGGACGCGGATCCGGAATGTTGAAGGCGACGACAGGAATCCCCTGAGCGATGGCGCCCTTCAGAACAGGTGCGAGCGCGTCGCTACTCACGATGGGGACGGCGATCCCATTGGGCTTCGTCGCGATGGCTTGCCTGAGGAGTTCCACGAACTTCTGGAGGCTGTATTCGTTCGTGGACACATACTCGGTCTTGACGTCAGGGTACCTCTTTTCGAATTCCGCCATTGAGAGCGTGAGCCACTTCATGTTGGGGTCGTTGGAGCCGATGTGCGATACCATCACGAAGCGGTATTTGTAGGCGGCCGCATAGCTGTTCCCGCCGGCCACCAACAAGAGGAGGACCACGATGGCCGCAAACCGCAATGTGATTCCTCTCATCTCGGGCTCCCTTCTCTCCTGCCGTTTTGCCGTCCCTGCAGTTCTAGGCACCAGCCCAGCGTCGTGGGCAACACTAGGCCGCCGGTCACCGTCACCTCCTTTCCCGCGAAGTACTGTGACAGGTGGCCGGAGACACTCCTGCCCGTCACAGCCGTCACGCCCTCAGTACCGTCCCGCCGCCTCCGGAGGGCATGCCAGTGTGCAGGTGCTCCTTCCCCCGTTTGCGGTCCCTTTCCGCACATCAACCAACTCTGCCTCCTCGCGTTCCCTGACCTGATCAAGGAAGCGGAACAAGGTAAGGTTGCCAAGTGACCTGACCAATTTCTTTCTTTCTCGGAACTAGGGATTCCTTCGTTAAGAGTTGAGCGCATGAAGATAGGCGCATGGCGGGGGCATACAGTCCCGCGGCATTTGAGGTCTCAATGGCGGGCAGTCACGGTCTTGATGGAGCGCCACTCACGAGAGGCGCGGTGCCGCTCATCCAGGCGAAGGCCGGGTCGATGCTAACTCGGTACGACTTGTCCGGACCCGCCACGGCCCATAAGTAGAAGCCCGTTGTCCCTGGCGCGGCGACAGTGGGGTGGTAGCCACGCGTGATAGCGACGGCGCCCTCCCCGGTAATGACCTGGCTCTCGCGCCAG
>Ga0209641_10005809_pt1 | contig 10080 bp, 11 predicted proteins | sample RifCSP16_1_FD_184022 | JGI IMG/M metagenome (GOLD analysis project Ga0209641, IMG submission 184022) | Soil microbial communities from Rifle, Colorado - Rifle CSP2_sed 16_1 (SPAdes) (version 2) | ecosystem: Environmental > Terrestrial > Deep subsurface > Rock core/Sediment | place: Rifle...
CCGCCCCACGCCTCCCAGAACACGGTGATATCGACCGGGGCCTGGTCGTCCACGATGAGGGTGAACCCGTCGGCGGTGATGGAGTCGAGGTCGAGCAGCCCGTCCGCCGCCGGCGTGGAGGTGACGGTCATGGCGACGGCCGCGCCGCTATGGCCGGTCGTGCAGACCTGCGTCCCGGCGGCGTCCTGGTCCTGCGTGGCGACGCACTGGCGGGCCGTCGGGGAGACCGCGAACCCCACGCCCCGGCGCGAGTGGGGCGCGTCCGAGCTGGCGTCGGTCGCCGAGCCGAGGCCCTGCCAGTAGAAGCGCAGGGCCTTCGGCGTGAACGGCAGGCCGCTCACGGTGTAGACGGTCGTGGCCGCGTCCGCCGCGAGCCACTGGACGGCGCCGTGGGCGAACTGGAGGGCCACGGGCGCTACCCGCGCCGGGCGGCGGGGCCCCGCGCCATGCGGTCGAGCTGGCGCCGGTATTGCGCCCGCACCCGCGCCGTGAAGCTGTCGAGCCGGTCGTCCAGCGGGCAGGCCAGCGCCCCCTCGGCCAGGTCGAGCCGCGCGGCGACGCAGGCCAGCGCGTCCGCGAGGGCGAGGACGAAGACGCCGCTGTCCACGTCCAGCTCGCCCGCCAGCCGGAGCAGGCGGACCGTGACGGCCTGCGCGTCGGCGGCCATCAGTTGAGCGACGTGCCCGTGTAGACCAGGCCGGTGAGCGTGTTGCTCGCGCTCGCCGCGCTCCACGTCGCCGTCAGCGCGAGCGCCGTGTCAGCCGTCAGGTCCACGGTGACCGCCGCCGGGGCGTCGAAACCGGAGACGCCGAACACGCCCGAGGCGACGGCGGTGGCCGACGTGTGGAGCTGGACCTCGCCCATCACGAGCAGGGTCCCCGTGGCCCCGTTCGTGCGCGTCTGGATGACCGCCTCCAGGGCCCAGTTGACGTTCGCCACGCCGGAGCCGTTGGTGAGCGCCTCCGTGACGGCGAGCAGCGTGCCCGCCACGCCGCCCCAGCGCAGGCCGAAGATGATCGTCGGCGTGACCGTCGTACTGAGCTTGCCGTAGGCCTTGACCACCAGGGCGCGGCCGTCCGCCATGTAGTTCGCGGGGACCGTCACGTTCGGGAAGACGATCGTCTCGGTCGTCGTGTTGGCGACCGCCGTCCCGTCCGTGACCGCCCACCAGAGGGCCTCCTGCCAGAACTGTCGGCTCATCGCGGTCTCCTCATGGGTCTCTCCTCACCGGGCCAGGCCCGGGGCGAAGGCGCGGGGACGGAGGGCTATGCGCGGGGGGAAGGCCCGGCTGCCAGGCGGCGCAGGCGGCTGCGCCTTCATCGCCATGATATGGCAGATGCACCGCTTGGCGGCGTCGAGCGTCCAGGTGCCGTCGATGCTGCCGGCGGAGGCCTGCACTTGATCTTCCATCGAACCGATCCATGTCCCCAACTGCTGCCGTTCGGTATATCCTGCGCCCTGCGTGACGGTGCCTGTCCCGACGTCGGACTCATCGAGGTTCTCGATGCTGGCAAAGATTAGGTCCCCATTTGCTGTTGTCGTGATCGCCCCGCTGCTGGGCGTCGTCGTGCCAGATTGAACGCGAAGCGTGTTGCCATCGGCCGGACCCGCAGTCGCAATCCCACTATACTCTGCGATGCCGATTCTCCGGAACGCAGGACTTTGGCCACCAAATGTTACCGTGACAGTTGTCGCACCAGCTCCCGCGTTGGGAAAGTAAAAAGCGGCGTATCCCTGATTATTGACCGAATCATGTAACTTCCCGTAGGCCGTATGCGCGCCGTTGATATTATCTGAGCATGTCGGCGTGTTGTCAGCGCCGAAACCAGTCCAAGTAAGGATCAATCCACCTGCCGTAACATTGGCGCCAAACGCTTGTGCGATGGTCGCACCATTCCCATCACTAAAGCTGGTGTCGTCCTGTACCCACGCCGGCGGCATGTTACGGGTACGTCACGAACTCGGCCTCCGCGCTCATGCGGAAGGGTCCGCCGAAGACGGTGATAGTCCCGCGCACGCGCCGATTGGCGTTCAGCGGCTCGGGGATCTGGATGCCAACCGAGGAGATGTAGGGCGGTGGTGGAGGCCCTCCCGGGCCGCCCGGCTGGCCGCCGCGCAGCTCGCCGACAAATGGCAGCCCCCAGGTCGCCCCCCCGTCGAGGCTGAACTCCAGGGATATGCGGACGCCCTTGTCCTCGCCCCCGGCCACCGCGATGTCGGTCACGTCCACGTAGAGCGTGACGAAGGCCAGGTTGGTCGGGACGGCGGTGCTGGCGATCTGGCGGTCGCCGTTCGCGTAGACCGCGTTAGCCAAGACGGAGAATCGCGCCATGTCACGCCCCCTGCATCGCCTTCTTGAGCGTCTTGCGCACGCAGGCGGCGATGCGCCGTTGTGTCAGTCGCTTGCCCATGTCCCCTCGCCCTCCAATGGCTGGCCGTCCCCGCGGAGGCGGCAATGCCGCGTCTCCTGCGGGTGCACGCCGGCCTCGTAGGCGCCGGCGCAGAGTCCAATAGTCCCGGGGCGGTTATCGCGCCGGGCACCGTTCTCTGGGCGCGCTCTAGGTCAGCGTGAATACGCCCCCCGTCGCGTTCGGGAAGATGGTCAGCGTGTTCCCCGACGCGATGGTGAACTGCGACGACGACAGCGTCACGAAGCACAGGAGCTTCCCCGTCGAGCCGTTCACCGAGTTCCGCAGCAGCGCGTACTTGATGTTGTTCAGCGCCGCGCCGCTCGCCGTGAAAATGAGCCCGGCGGTGGTGTAGGTGAACTTGTACTGCTTGGCGCTCGCGCCGACGACCCAGCTCCCGGTCGCGGGCGGCAGGTTGCGCCCCTTCGCCACGTACCCGCCCGTCGCCGAGATCTCGCCCGGGATGGACGAGCTGACGGAGCGGGTGGACAGGACGAGGATCGCCGCCGACGCGGACGGGCGGTGGAGCTGCATCTTGAAGACACCCGCGCCGAGGGTCACGGTCCCGTTGCCTAAAAATTGCTTGGCTTTTGCGTAGCTTGCCTTGCGTCCAGCCGGCTCTTTATCCGGCCGCTCCGCGTTTCCACGGAGGCTGGGACCATATCTTCACCCCGTGCCTCGGGGTGCGGCGCGCTCGTGGGGCTTTCAACCGGTCTGGCCTACTCGCCCTGGTCTCTACACCTTCCTCCCATTCCTGGGAGGCTCGGCTCGGGATTACCATGCCCGCAGTCGGGTTTAGGCTTCCCCGAGTTCACGCCGTTGACAACCGCGCATTACTGCGCGGCGAGACCTAAGCGATCTTCCACGTCCCGGCAGCCAAGGTAGTCCTCCTTTCGCCTGCGCCTGCGCTCTCGTTGATCGAGAGCCGCGCAGGCCTTGTGGTAGTGCGATGTTCCGTTCTTAACGAGGTTGCTCGGTTCGTCGTGCTCGTGGCAGTACCGACACGGTTTGGCGTTCGGGTTGCCCGTTGCCTTGCGGGCCGCGATCCTCCCATGCAAGATGTTGTGATAGCCCTGGTCCTGGCAAATGACCAAATTCTCTGGGCGGTTGTCGGCGCGGTTCTCATTGACGTGATGGACGACCGCACCGGGCGGCAGCGGTTTGCCGAGAGTCCGCTCCGCGACGAGAATATGCTCGCGAATCCTCCTACCGTCAGCATGCGTCCGAAAATAACCGGCTGGGGAAAAGCCGCCCTCGCCGTTGGCTCTTCGCAGTCGTGTTGCCGCACTACCGTGCCTCCGGAGGCGGGAATAATGTTTCTCACAAAGCCCCAGAGAGCGTTGCGGCTTGTCGCATTCAGGCTCGGTGCAGTATGTCCTGCTATGTGCATTCGCGGCCACGGTCGCCTCCAGGTCCGCCCCACCGCGGAATCAACACCTCCCAGTAGTCTCCCGCCGCCCCCGCAAAAGCAAAAAGCCCCGGCGGCCTGGGCTCCCCCAGGCGACCGGGGCGATGCGTTCCGCTCCGTGCCCCTACGCTAGATGCTGGTCAGTCGGTCTCTAAGCATCGGCACTGTCCTGTATACCACGCATGCCGGGAGAGCGCCAGCGGCGGCCGGGGCGGCGTGGTCTCGCGCCCATTGTCCGAGAGGGTCGCCCCGCTCATTGGAGAAGCACCGATTCCTCGTGCAGCGCCGCCCCGGTCTTCAGCACGTGCGCCAGCAGGCCGTCGCCGTAGACGGCGAGCTCGATCTCGTTGCCGAAGACCTTGATCAGGTGGACGAACTCCTGGGCCTGCGCCGCCATCCAGGCGTGGCAGCGGAAGACCCGCCCCCCGCAGGTCACGTTCATCACGGCCTCGCGCCCGTTCTCCGGCTGGTCGTAGGCGTGGTGGGCGCCGTCCGGGGCGAGGCAGCTATCGCATCCGAACAGGTGGTAGCGCGTGAACCCGAGCATCCGGAACAGCGGGATGGCCCGCAGGAGCGCCGTGGACCCGCCGGGGATGCCCCACCAGGCGTCGTATTGGGCGTCGAGGATCTCGCGGATCATGTCGGCGGTCGTGTGCCAGATGTAGGTGCGATCGACGGGCAGCCCCTCGAAGACGGCGGGGTCGCACTGCGAGGCGACGAAGTACTTGCAGCCGTCCACGACCGGGCGCGTGAACCGGGCGTTGAAGGGGCGGGCGTCCACGACGACATGGGCCGACGGGGTCAGCCCGTGCGCGAGGCACCAGTGGTAGGCGCCGTTCAGCGTGACGAGCTTCGCGCCGTCGGCCCGCAGGCGGCGGATCTCCTCCGCGCGGTCCGCCGCGCTCGGCCCGCCGCCGACGACCACGAGCTCCACGGCGTTGGTCTCGTGGGGGTGGACCTGCTGCCAGCCCTGGGCGACGTTGTAGCGGACGTTCCGCCGGACATCCTCCTCGCCCACGTTCAGCACGCCCACGTCCACGACGGCCGCGGCGTCCACCCAGGCGGTCGCGTAGAAGAGCGCGTGCCAGCCGAGGTCCCGCGACCAGTGGACGTGGCAGTCGCGCTCCTGGAGCTTGCGCAGCCACCAGGCGTAGGGCCGCTGCGTGAGGTGGAGGCGGTGCCCGACCAGCTCGCCGCACTTGTCCTCGCCCGTGGCGATGGAGAAGAAGACGTGCTGGCAGGCGCGCAGGATGTGGTCGAGCGCCGCGTCCACCTGGGCGGTGGGGATGTGCTCCATCGTGTCGGCGCATAGGCCGTAGACGGCGGCGCAGGGGATGTCCTTCGTGAGGTCCGCCTCCACGAACCGCAGCGCGTGCGGCTGGGCCGCCGCGATCTCGCGCACGTCCGCGTCCAGGCAGTTCGGCGCGAAGTCCACCAGCGTCACGTCCAGGCCGCCGACGAGGGCCAGCGCCAGGCCGGCCCGCCCCGTGCCGCAGCCGAGGTCCAGCAGCGTGGCGCCCTTCTGCGGGCGCGCCTGGAGGAGGAACTGGTTCACGTAGAACTCGCCGGGCGAGAACTTGCGGTACTCCGGGTGCTCCCACAGGCGCGTGTAGAGCGCCTTCTCGGTGGGGCGCACGACGACCCCGGGCTGGTGGCCGACCGCGCCGAGTTGGTCCATGGGGCCTCCCTAGAGGATAGCGCGAACACACTTCAGGCGTCTTTGGAACGCCTTGACTGACCAGGCTTCCCATATTAGAATCGCCGCATGCCGCCAAGGCCGAAACCGATAGAAGAAAGATTCTGGCCGAAAGTAGACCGCAGCGGCGGGCCAGATTCCTGCTGGCCGTGGATGGCCGCACGGCTTCAAAGCGGAGGCTACGGTGCTTTCGGAGTCTCTGCTCGCAATATCCAGCGGGCTCACCGAGTGGCCTATCAACTCACATTCGGCCCGCTCGCCGAAGGGCGCGATTTGCTCCATGCTTGCGACAACCCGCCCTGTTGCAATCCGGCTCATTTGCGCCCTGGCACGCACTTGGACAACATGCTGGACATGCGACGGAAAGGACGAGCCGTCGATACGCCTTCGCCTGGCGAGAGGAACGGACAGGCCAAGCTGACAGAGGACCAGGTTCTTGCAATAAGAAGGTCGAATCTGAAGCTCAAGGAGCTGGCCGCAATATACGGGGTCCATTTCTCTACCATTCACCTCATCAAAAGCCGCAAGAAATGGAAGCACATCTAGACAATCACGTAGGTATCCCCGCCCGACGGCGACTGCGTAACTGCCGTGAATGTCAATTGGTCGCTTGCCGGCGCAAAGCTCAAAATGTCGGTGGCCTGGAACTTCAGCGCCCCGCTGGTGAAGATCACGATGCGCCCCTTCCAGAAATCCGCGTCCGCCTGCGTCAGGCCCGAGTCGATCAGCGTGGTCGTCGTGGCCGCCCCGGTCACCGACCCCCGGTAGACCACCGACAGCGACTTCTGGAGCGTCGTGGCCTCCGCCGTCTGGCCGTCTACCGCCTTCACATCGGAGAGCACCCGCCCGCCCGAGATCACGGCCTTGAGCTGGGCGAGCGCCCCGTTCGCCCGCTCGATGCTGAAGTGCGCGATGGTCTGGTTCACGGTCTTCGTGTCGATGACGGCCCCTACGATGGCTACCTGGTACTCATTTCCCGCCGCGTAGAAGCCAGCATCCGTGTTGTCCGCGAGGTCGATGCTGACGGCGTGGATACCCGTGGAGTCGAAGTCTTCTGTCTGCACGACGCCCGCCAGGGAACTGCGCTCAGTCGCCCAGGTGGCGTGCGTGGTGCTGCCTTTGAATATCTTGAGCGTGCCGTCCGTAGACCGCGTGATGCTGGCGCCGTCCTGGGCATTGGTATCCCAGAGGAAGAAGACTTTGCCGTTCACCGGGAAATCGCCGAGATACCCGCGCATCTAGCCCACCAGTCTCCCACCAACGAGAGGCCCGCCACCCGCCGCCGCGACCATATCCACAAGAGTTATCGCCATCATCGGCCAGGCATCTATGTCATCGTTCGACCAGTTCGTGGTCCCGTTCGCCTCGGCATAATACCCACCGCCGAACATTTGTGCCCGGAGGGCCGCGTCTGCGCCCGTACCAATTTGTGCCTTCCGAGGCTGGGTTGTCGCCGAGGAATATGTGAACACGAAGCGGTACGCCGTGTTTGCATCGAGCGTCTTGATGGCGCTCAGACGGGCGCCACGAATCCCCCCAGTGGTATCATAGGTCAGGGCGGTTCCCGAGGCGTCAGCGGCATCTCCTGGTCCGGCAGCACCCTTAAACAGTTCGACCCCACTGAAATTCCCCGAAGAGTTCATAGAATCCCACCCCAGCACCTTTAATGAGGCGACGAAGCCATCTGGGAGATATAACCCCCGGCGATTCGTCGTGCTCGACGGGGCCGCTGACGCAACAAATGGGCTTCCGATGGATTCTCCATTCGAGAACACCAGCAGCAGGTTCGCCCTTCTGGAGAGCATCGTCGGATTCGTGGTAAAACCGGCCGTTGTCGAGCCGCTAGCGAACGAGAAGCCCGCCGTTTGTGGGTCGTCGTTGACTCCTACGGTATGGCTGAATAGCACGGTCGCAAAGTCCGCGCCTCCATCGGCATCCCCGATGATGATCCAGTAGATCGTCCCGCCGGTGAGAGCGACGCTCAAGCCGGAGATGTTGATCCAGCCGGTCGCGGAGGCGGGGTTATGTGTCCCGCTGGCGACCAGATCAGGGGCCGTGGTCCCCGGGGCCGTCGCCGTTCCTATGCGAACCTCCCAGTTGATGTCGTTGACGTTCGCGGCCGTCCCCGTGTAACTGCTGATATTGTAATAGATGTTGTTCAGCGTGAGATTCGCGTTGGGAACCAATCGCCCGCACACAGCATCGCCGCCCGTCCCAGCAACATAGTTGCTATCGAGCCCCAGCAGACTTGCCGCACCCGAGCCGCCGCGAGCCGCACCGAAGATAAACAATGGGACCTGTTGGTTTGCTACGCTGCCACCGCAGATCGCCGGAGCATTAATATGTTCTGGTTCACGCCATCGGAAACCGAGAGCCTCAACGGTATGCGTCGAGAGCAACTGGGCACAGGGCACAGAGAGATTCCGCCGCTTATCAAAGAGCAGCGGTGGCCCCAAACCGCCGGGACTGAGGACCCGAACTTTTTCCCAGCGAGGGCAGACAAGCACTAGAGGCACTCCACTGGCGTTTCTTCCATGGACTCGTTCTCCCCCGTAGCGCAATGCGCGTTCCACGCGACAAACCCGTCGATGTCCTGGGCGGTTGGCACGAAACCCAATGATCGACCGTAAAAGGGGATAATCTCCTGGGCGTTGTTCTTGACGGGAAAACTCCCGTCGTGCATGGACGGTGGAGCATTGGGATAGTGCGTCCTCAACGAGGGGGTCTTGAATGTTCCCACTCGGATACTGCGTCCGGTGATGGGGTCCGTCACTGTCACCAAACCCGCACCAGGATCGGCCGGACCCAGCCCGCCATCCGGTTGTCGGATGTCGGTACGGAAAAATGCCGCATCGGGGTGAAGCACGTTGGTACGGATGCGGTTGTCCGTCCACGTAGGCGGCGGATGACACGATGCGCACGTTCGTCTTAACGCGACCAGGTGCTGCGTGGAAGCCGTCCGTCCGAAGAAGAAATCGGCGCCTTGCAGGATACGACTGATATCTTTGTCGGCGGCCAAGGAACGCCGCGCGATAATGAGGCGCACGATCCCACTGGTGAAGCCCAGTCGAGGTTGCCCCCCATCGGGCGCAGTCGATTTCAGATCGCAGACCAACGTCACCCTCCAGGTATACGCAGCACAGGTCGGATCGTCACGGCACATCTGGAGGCACCCTGCCGCATCGGGGGTCGTTGTTCTGGCGTAGTAGGTCCCGGTACTCTGAAAGTTCACCTGGAAATCGGCCAAGCGCTGTGGGGCCGGATTTTCCTTAATTATCGACGCGACGAGGGACGCTAGGCGCGCTTCATCTTCCGCATTGGACCGATCGATAAGTCCGCTCATCTCGATAGGGCTATTGATGGCGCCAGCAGCAGCACGCCGGATTGCCTCCAGAACCGAGGCATCATCGCCAACCGTCCCCCCATGCTGACCGGCTCTACCCAACGGGGCGTTGAACAGTACCGTCCCCAGATGTATTGTCCGCCGAATCACCGTGGGGAATGGGCTGCCCGGCGGTGCCAGTATTGGGATGGGAGACCCCTCCCGAATTATGGAGGGCTTGTGGCAGCCCTGGCAACTTGCCGTGGCCGCCGTCGGATTGCTCTGCCGGAAGGCCGTCGTGCTGCTGAAAAGGCATAGGCCGCGATTGGGATCGAGCCCGGGGGGAAGGGGAACGCCGCCGGCAATCGTCCGTGGACAATCGAGTTCCGGTGGGACCGGCCCGGGCCCAGGAGGGGGCGGCGGAGGGGCGGGGGCGCACTGGCAACCCGACACATTCGCCGTTGAGCAGAGTTGTCCCGTTGTCGTGGCGACAGCCGTGACCTGCGCGTCCCCTGCGACGATCCCCGTGGCAAGGCCATCGGGCGCAATGCTCAGCACCGAGGCTGGAGAGGACACCCAAGAGACCACTGGAGTCAGGTCCCGTGTCGTGCCGCCGAGGTACGTTCCGGTCGCGCGAAACTGTTGTGTCCCGCCCAGGGCGATGGAGGCCGCAGATGGGCTAATCGCCACCGAGACGAGCGCAGGATCGCAGGGGACGGCTTGGGCGTGCAGGACCGCCGTGCCCGCACTCAGCAGTGGGGCGATTAGCACAGCCCCGACGAGACCAACTCGTAGCAGTTTCGATGCCATGTGTTTCTCCATGTGGTGCGGTGCCACCAGCGGATCGGGCGGCTGCAGGCGCGGCATCGTCCAGCGCCGGGGCGCGGGCGCGCGGGGCGGCACGGCCGGGAGCGCCCCGCTCACGGCCCGCCCATCTTGCCGTCCCCGTCCCGCGCCATCGCCATGCGGACCAGGATGACCGCGAACGTCCCCAGCACGGCGAGCAGCGCCGCCGCGAGGAGGACCTGCGTGGCGACGCCCCAGGCCCAGTGCAGGGCGTGGCCGACGGGCGTCGCCGCGAACTGGTCGAGCCAGAGGATCGGGTCGAAGCCCGCGGTTCTCATGTTCCGGCAAACCGTTTGCCGCTAAGACAATCTGCCGCAAGTTTCTTTCTCTCCCTTCGTCTTAATTGAATCGCAACTTGGAATGTTTGGCTCGCTGATATCTCTAAATATCCGTTTCCTAC
>Ga0209641_10005811_pt1 | contig 10078 bp, 8 predicted proteins | sample RifCSP16_1_FD_184022 | JGI IMG/M metagenome (GOLD analysis project Ga0209641, IMG submission 184022) | Soil microbial communities from Rifle, Colorado - Rifle CSP2_sed 16_1 (SPAdes) (version 2) | ecosystem: Environmental > Terrestrial > Deep subsurface > Rock core/Sediment | place: Rifle...
ACGCGATCGGCAGGCTCATCCTGCCGGTCCTGATCGGGTTCACGCTGGACAGAGGTCTCCTCGGACCCGAGGGGTTCCGGCCGGGCCTGGTGGCGTCGGCCTGCGCGGTCGCGGCCATCGTGGTGGCGGGGGTCTACGTGGCGGGACGGGCCGCATACATCCGTCTCGTGCGGGCGAGCGAGACCGCCCTGCGGAACCTGCGTGTGCGGGCGTTCGCGCACATCCACGATCTATCGATCGCCGAGCAGACCGCCGAGAAGCGTGGTGCGTTCGTGGCGCGCGTGACCGCAGACGTGGACATCCTCGGACAGTTCATGGAATGGGGCGCGATCTCGTGGATCACAAGCGGGATCCTCATGGCCGGGACGGCCGTATTGATGTTCGTCTACTCGTGGCAGCTCGCGCTGCTGACGCTGGTGATCGTCGCCCCGATCGCGTTCGTGATGCGCGTGCTCCAACGCGGGATGCTCGCGGCGTACGAGCGGGTTCGGGCCAGGATCGGTGAGACGCTGTCGGCGGTCTCCGAGAGCGTGATGGGTGCCGCGGTGATCCGGGCCTACGGGCTCGATCGGCGGGTCGAGGTCCGGCTCGGGGGGGCGATCAGGCGCCAGTACGAGGCCCAGATGAACGCCAACCGGTACCAGGCCACGATCTTCCCGATCGGTGACCTGTTCGGAGCGGTGGCGACCGCGGCGGTGGTTGCCGTCGGTGTGACGTTCGGCGCCGACTCCGGCCTCACGGTGGGCGGCCTGGTGGCGTTCCTGTTCCTGGTGGCGATGTTCGTCGATCCGCTCTCCGAGCTGTCGGAGACGTTCGACATGACGCAGTCGGCGATCGCGGGCTGGCGCAAGGTCCTCGGGGTGCTCGACCTGCCCGTCGAGCTCGTCGAGCCCGATCCCGGCCGCTCGGTCTCTGCAGGTCCGCTCTCCATCAGGGCCGAGGGCGTGGAGTTCGCCTACCGGGACGGCGGCGGTCCGGTCCTTCGGGGCATCGACGTCGAGGTTCCCGCGGGGGGGCACGTGGCGATCGTCGGGGAGACGGGATGCGGCAAGACGACGTTCGCGAAGCTCCTGTGTCGCCTCGCCGATCCCTCGTCGGGACGGATCGTCCTGGGTGAGGTGGACCTGCGGGAGATCTCGCGCGAGGCGCGCCGCCGGGCGGTGCTGATGGTGCCCCAGGACGGGTTCCTGTTCGACACGACGATCCGCGAGAACGTGCGCTTCGGACGAGCCGGCGCCGAGGACCGGGACGTCGAGGCGGCGTTCGCCTCCTTGGACCTCGACGGGTGGCTCGGCGGCCTCCCGGAGGGCCTCGACACGAACGCGGGCGAGCGCGGCGAAGCCCTTTCGGTGGGCGAGCGCCAGCTGGTCGCCCTTGCCCGGGCGCAGCTGGCGTCCCCTGAGTGCCTGATCCTGGACGAGGCGACAAGCGCCGTGGATCCCCAGACCGAGCGGATCATCGCGGAGGCGCTCGGCCGGCTCTCGCGCGGCCGCACGACGCTCTCGATCGCACACCGGCTCTCGACCGCCGAGTCGGCCGACTCCGTGCTCGTGTTCGACCGGGGCAAGATCGTTGAGCGCGGTGCCCACTCCGAGCTGATCGAACGCGGCGGGGTCTACGCGGCCCTGTACCGGAGCTGGCTCGGGGAGGTCGCCGAGCAGGTCGCGTCGTGAGGCCCGCTCGGCCTACAGGACGTTGACGAGCTCGGAGAGCAGGAGCAGGGTCTCGGCCTCACGCTCCTCGTCGACGGTGTACGGGCCGACCCAGACCTCCCGCTGCCAGTACGTGTAGATCTGCTCCGCGGACCAGTGGCGCTCGAGGGCGCCCCGGTACCCGCGCACGATCTCGCTGCCCCCCCACAGGGCCCAAGGGTTCACGAGGAACCCGCCGCGCTGCTCGTCCTGGGAAAGCCACAGCGCGCCCATCGGTCCCCACAGTCCGTCGTCCTGTCTCCCGCTCACGACGATGTAGCGGACCCGGCCCTCGGTCTCGAGCTCCGGCGCGCTCGGCGTCTCGGCCAGCGCGAACGCGGAGGTGAGGTCGATCCGAACGGTATCGGCTGTCATGCTTCGGCTCCTCCCGCGACGGCGGAGTGCGAACGACCTCAACGATATCCCCCGGCTCATCTGGGATATATCGGGCCTTGGTCTTAGTGCCTTGAGCGTGGACACCCGGCCTTCGGTCCCTCGGGCGCCTGCAGCGGCCCGGTGGCCGAAGCCTCGCAACAGCGCCCTCCGCTAGGATGCCTGCTGCCGAGAGGAGTCGCACAGTGCAACGATCGACGCTCGACGTCGGCTCGGCCCTGCGGAAGGTGCGTGAGGGCCGGGAACTGACGCTCGAGGAGGCGGCGCGCGACACGCGCGTTCGCCGGGAGTTCTTGGAGGCGCTCGAGGCCGAGGAGTTCGATCGGCTCCTGGGCGACGTCCACGTGCGTGGGTGCCTCCGCACGTACGCGACGTACCTCGGTCTGTCGCCGGACAAGGTGGTCGCGGCCTACGAGAGCGACCACGCCCCCGAGCCGTCCCCTTCCACCATGACCCCGCCGCCCGGACGCGTCGAGCCCGTGCTCGGCGGGCGTCGCCGGCGCGATGACCACCGGCTGCTCATCCTGATCGCAGCCACCGTGTTGGTGCTCGCGGGAGCATTCGGCGTGCTGTCGGCCCGGCGCCCGGCACCGGAGCCAGCCGACCTCGCGGCCGAGGCGAGCGCCGTCGAACCCGAGGCAGGGGTCGACCGCGAAGTCACCGTCGCGGTCGTTGCGCGCCGGCCGGTGGACGTGACGATCGTGGCCGATGAGGGTGAGCCGCAGCTGTTCTCGCTCGAGTCGGACGAGGGGCGGTCGTTCGAAGCCGACACGACGATCACCCTGACGCTGTCCGAGGGCTCGAGCGCCCGCGTGACCGTTGACGGCCTCGACTTCGGCTACCCGGGCGAGCCGGGCGTACCGTGGGAGCACACGTTCGGTCACCAGGACGAACCCGCACCCTCCCCTGGGGGGTAGCGGCCGATGCGTGCCGAGATCGTGGCCGTGGGCACCGAGCTGCTGCTTGGGCAGATCGCGAACACGAACGCCCAGTGGATCTCCGAGCAGCTGGCGACGATGGGTGTCGACGTGCTGCGCCACCAGGCGGTCGGCGACAACCACGAGCGGGTCGTCGAGGCGATCGTGCTCGCGGCGTCTCGGAGCGATGTGGTGATCATCAGCGGCGGTCTCGGGCCCACTCAGGACGACCTGACGCGGCCGGCGCTCGCCCACGCGGCCGGCGCGCGGCTGGTCCGCGTTCCCCAGATAGAGCAGGCGCTCCGCGAACGCTTCCACATGCTCGGGCGCCCGATGTCTGACTCCAACCTCGCCCAGGCCGATGTACCCGAAGGGGGCCGTTTCATCGCGCCCGAACGCGGGACGGCGCCGGGCCTGGTCGTTCGGATCGAAGGGGCGACCGTGTACGCGCTCCCGGGCGTACCGATCGAGATGCGGGAGATGATGCAGGGCACCGTTCTCCCCGAGGTCGGCGCGCTCGCCGGCCCGTCGTCGCTCGTCTCGCGCACGCTTCGCTGTTACGGGCTGGCCGAGTCGCTGATCTCGGAACTGCTGGACGACCTGTACCGGCGCTCGAGCAACCCCACGGTCGCCTATCTCGCCGGCGGGGGAGAGGTGCACGTCCGGCTCACCGCGAAGGCCGAGACCGCCGCGGAGGGGCAGTCACTGCTCGACCCGCTCGAAGCGCAGGTGCGCGAGCGCTTGGGCGACCACGTCTACGGCACCGGGGAGGTTCCGCTCGAGGGGGTCGTCCTTAGGCTCCTCGCCGACCGCGGCATGCGGCTCGCCGCGGCCGAGTCGCTCACCGGGGGTGGGTTCGGCGCCCGGATGACCGCCGTCCCCGGCGCCTCCGAGGTGTTCCTGGGCTCCGCCGTGACCTACACGGTCGAGTCGAAGCGCTCGCTCCTCGGCGTCAGCGCGGAGACGCTCGACGGCCCGGGACCGGTCAGCCGCGAGTGCGCCCTGGAGATGGCCGCTGGTGCGAGACGGCTGTTCGGCGCCGATGTCGCGGCGGCGATCACGGGCGCGGCTGGTCCCGAGACCCACGGCGGAGCGGAGCCGGGCCAGGTGTGGGTCGCGCTCGACGCCGGGGACGTGCTTCACGCCCTCGGGTTCCGCTGGCCGGGGGATCGGGAACTGGTCCGACGTTTCGCCGAGCAAGCCGCACTCGACCTCGTGCGGCGGCACGCTCTCGGGCTGCCGCTCCCGGAGTGATGGCGCGCGACCGGGCGTCCCGGCCCGAGGCGAAGCCGCTGCGGCTCTTCGTCGCGGCCGACGTGCCCGAGCGGGTGCAGGTGGCGGTGCGCGACTCGATAGAACCCCTCCGGGAGCGTTTCCCGAAGGCCCGCTGGGTCCCGACGCCGAACCAGCACGTCACCCTGAAGTTCCTCGGACCCACCTGGCCGCGGCTCGTCGAGTGGGTGACCCGTGTGGTCGGCAACGTCGCCACGGTTCATGAGCCGTTCGAGACGCATGTCGGCTCGCTCAGCGCGTTCCCGACGGAGCGGCGGGCCCGCGTGCTATGGGCCGAGCTCGATGATCCCGCGGGACGGTTCGCGCGGATCGCGGCCTCGCTCGAGGACGCACTCGCGGAGGAATTCCCCCGGGAGAAGCGGGCGTTCACGCCGCATCTCACCGTCGCCCGGTTCGAGCCACCGGTCGACGTCGGAGAGCTGCTCGAGGACGCCGGCGTGGGCAGCGACCGCTTCCCGGTGGACCGGATCGTGCTCTACCGGAGCACGATCCGACGCCCGGCCCCGATCTACGAGGCGCTCGAGACCTTTCCGCTGGCCGGTCCTTGACCTCGAACACCTGTTCGAGTACCGTCCCGACGGGTTGCAGGTCGGTAACTACAGGGGTGTAATCCATGTCAGTGCCTCGCGGTAGCGTTCGCCCGGACGTCGGGGAGGAGCTCACGCGGGCGGTGGCTCGGTGGGCGAGGGGACAGGAGGCTTCGCGGATGGACCGGGACAAGATGCTGGAGGTCACGCTCACCCAGATCGAGAAGCAGTTCGGCAAGGGCGCGGTGATGAAGCTCGGCGAGCACCCGATGGGTGCCGGGATCGGCGTGATCCCCACGGGCTCGCTCGCGCTCGACATCGCGCTCGGCGTGGGCGGGATCCCGCGGGGTCGCATCGTCGAGGTCTTCGGGCCCGAGGGCTCGGGCAAGACGACGGTCTGCCTCCACATCATCGCCGAGGCCCAGCGCCACGGCGGCATCGCCGCGTTCATCGACGCCGAGCACGCGCTCGACCCCACCTACGCGCAGCGCCTCGGGCTCAACATCGACGAGCTCCTGGTGTCCCAGCCGGACTCGGGCGAGCAGGCGCTCGAGATCGCCGACATGCTCGTGCGCTCGGGTGCGCTCGACGTCGTCGTGATCGACTCGGTCGCCGCGCTCGTGCCCCGCGCCGAGATAGAGGGCGAGATGGGCGACACTCACGTCGGCCTGCAGGCACGGCTGATGTCCCAGGCGATGCGCAAGCTCGCCGGCACGCTCTCGCGGTTCGACACCACGGCGATCTTCATCAACCAGCTACGCGAGAAGATCGGCGTGATGTTCGGATCACCCGAGACCACCCCGGGCGGGCGCGCGCTGAAGTTCTACTCGTCGATCCGGCTGGACGTCCGCAAGATCGAGAACCTGAAGGACGGTACCGACGTGGTCGGCTCGCGCACCCGGGTCAAGGTCGTGAAGAACAAGGTGGCGCCGCCCTTCCGCCAGTGCGAGTTCGACATCATGTATGGCGTCGGCATATCCAAGGAGGGGAGCCTCCTCGATGTCGGTGTCGACCTGGAGATCGTCAAGAAGTCCGGCGCCTGGTTCACCTACGAGGGTGAGCAGCTCGGTCAGGGCCGCGAGAACGCGCGCCAGTTCCTGGTCGAGCACCAAGACGTCGCGCAGGACATCGAGCGCAAGGTGCGCGAGGGCGTGGGCCTGACCGCGTTCGGCGAGGAGGGCGACGAGACCCCGATCGAGGTCGTGCCGGATCTCGTCGTGACCGGCGAGCCGGAACCGACGAAGGCCAAAGAGCGTGAGACGACCGGGGCTCCGGCCGGCTAGGGGAAGGGTTGGCCGGGCCCCGGCGTTCTCGCGAGCCGAAGCAACCCCTCGGCTGCCACGACCGCGCGCTCCTGCTCCTCGCGGTGCGAGCGCGTTCCCGTCACGAGCTCTCATCCAGGCTGCTCCGCGCGGGGTTCGAGGCCGAGGAGGTAGAGGCCGAGCTCATCCGCCTCGAAGAGGTCGGGTTGGTCGACGACCGTGCCTTCGCCCACGAGCTGGCGGAGCATCAGCTGAAGGTCAAGCGGAGCGGCCGAAGGGCCGTGGCCTCAGCCCTTGCCGCCAAGGGCGTCGCGAGAGGGACGATCGAGCAGGCCCTGGCGGAGCTGGGCGGCAACGAGGACGAGGGGGACAGGGCGCTCGCGCTGGCTTCGGACCAGGCCCGACGGCTCACGAGGGTGGCCCCTGAGGTGGCTTTCGGCAGGCTCGTCTCGTTCCTGGCCCGGCGAGGGTACGACGGGGGGACCGCTCGAGGGGCCGCCCGCGCTGCGCTGAAGGTCGAGGACCACGACGACTGAGGGCTCGCCGAGAACGCACCCTTGCCTCAGCGCCCGAGGGGCCGTACGCTGGGGCGCACGAGGTTCATCCTGTTCCGCCAACTGTTCACCCGTGCCTGAATTGACCAGACGACCGTCTCAGGAAGCACATCGCATCGGAGGCCGCGAGGGGCCGTAGGCCCCGGCGTCGTCTTCGACCACCCGCCGGACGCACGGCCGAGCAGGGGCCACAGGGCCTCGGTTCGGCCGTTCCCTTTCCCGAAGGCAGGTGTGAGCGATGGAAGCGGTGGTAGGGGTCGTGGCGCTGGTCGCCGGGGTGGCGATCGGGTTCGTGGTCCGGATGTCCGTTGCGCGCAACCAGGCTCAGAGCGCCGAGTCCCGCGCCCAGAAGGTCGTCTTAGAGGCCGAGCGCGAGGCCGAGCGCCTCACGCGCGAGGCGCTCGCCGGGGTGAAGGACGAGGTAGGGGCGCTCCGACGCGAGACCGAGGAAGAGCTGCGCTCGCGGCGTGAGGAGGTCAAGCGTCAGGAGGAGCGTCTCACGCAGAAGGAGCGCTCGGTCGACGCCAAGCTCGACGAGAACGAGAGGCGCTCCGAGGAGCTGAACGACCGCGACGAGAAGCTGAAGCTCGTGCGACAACAGCTCGAGCAGGCTGCGACCCAGCATCGTGCTGCGCTGGAGAAGATCGCTCAGATGACCGCGCAGGAGGCCCGCGAGGCGCTCCGGGGACAGGTCGTCGACGAGGCCAAGCGCGAGGCGATGTCTACCGTGCGCGAGATCGAGCAGCGCGCTCGGGAGGAGGGCGAGGAGCGCGCCCGCAAGATCGTGACGATCGCTATCCAGCGCGTCGCCTCCGAGCAGACGAGCGAGTCGACGCTGAGCGTCTTCTCCCTGCCGAGCGAGGACATGAAGGGGCGGATCATCGGCCGCGAGGGCCGGAACATCCGCGCCTTCGAGGCGACCACCGGCGTGAACCTGATAATCGACGACACCCCGGAGGCGGTAGTGCTGTCGAGCTTCGATCCGGTGCGGCGCGAAACCGCGCGGATGACACTCGAGAAGCTGGTGCAGGACGGCCGTATCCACCCGGCTCGCATCGAGGAGACCTACGAGCGGTCGCAGAAGGAGATCGAGGAGCGGATCAAGCGGGCGGGGGAAGAAGCGGTGATCGACGTCGGGATAACCGACCTGCACCCCGAGATGATCCGGCTCCTGGGGCGGCTGCAGTTCCGTACGTCGTACGGGCAGAACGTCTTGAAGCACCTTGTCGAGTCCTCTCACATCGCGGCGGCGATCGCCGCCGAGCTCGGCATCGACCCGACGGTTCCCAAGCGCGGCGCACTGCTCCACGACATCGGGAAGGCCGTGACCCACGAGATCGAGGGCTCGCACGCGATCATCGGCGCCGAGATCGCCCGGCGGATGAAGGAGTCGCCCGAGGTCGTCCACTGCATCGAGTCCCATCACGGGGAGGTCGAGCAGCGCACGATCGACGCCGTGATCGCGCAGATAGCCGATGGCATCTCGGGTGGACGACCTGGAGCCAGGCGCGAGTCGCTCGAGACGTACGTGAAGCGCCTGGAGCGCCTCGAGGAGATCTGCACGGGCTACGCGGGTGTCGAGAAGGTATACGCGATGCAGGCTGGCCGCGAGGTGCGCGTGATGGTCAAGCCCGAGGACATCGACGACCTGACCGCCCAGGTCATGGCACGCGACATCGCCAAGCAGGTCGAGGAGGAGCTCCAGTACCCGGGCCAGATCAAGATCACGGTCGTGCGAGAGACGCGCTCGGTCGAGTACGCGAAGTGACTGCACCGCGGTGTTCGGGGGCGCGGTGAGCGGTAGCCTGGGCTCAGTGTCAAGCTGGTCGGTGTCCGAGGGGTTGGCTCCTAGCCTGCGTGCCCTTCGTGGGCATCATGCCTTTTGCCGCCCCTCGGACGTACGAGACCGGCCGGCGTGGCTTGATAGGAGCGTGGCATCGCCCCCACTGAGGTGTGCCCACCGACCGGTCCCGTGTCCCTACGAGAAGGAGGGTAGCGGGGGATGGTCATCCTGGGGATCGACGCCCACAAACGTACCCACACCGTGGTGGCGATCGACGAGGCCGGACGAGAGCTCGGTGAGAAGACAACGGTGAGCACGACGACCGAAGCGCACCTCGAGCTGGTGCGGTGGGCCGACCGGTTCGGGACCCCTCGCCGGTGGGCGGTGGAGGACTGTCGGCACCTGTCCCGGCGACTGGAGGCGGATCTGCTCGCGGCGGGCGAGGAACTCGCCCGGGTGCCGCCGAAGATGATGGCCCACGCCCGAGACGCCGCGCGGACCTACGGCAAGTCCGACCCGATCGACGCCTTGGCCGTGGCCAGGGCGTCGCTTCGTGAGCCGAACCTTCCGGTGGCGCGACTCGACGGTCCTTCCAGGGAGCTCCGGCTCCTCGTGGATCACCGGGAGGACCTGGTGGCGGACCGCACCGCCCACATCAACCGGCTGCGCTGGCATCTGCACGAGCTCGACCCGAGCTGGGATCCAAAGCCCCGATCCCTCGTCCGCTTCAAGCACCTGGACGCCGTGGCCGCACGACTGGAGCCCCTTGACGGCATGGTCGCCCGGATCGCTCTGGACCTGGTCGGTCGTATCCGGGAGCTCACCGACAAGGCCAACGCCTTGCAACGGGAGATCCGGCATCGCGTGCGATCGCTCGCGCCGACACTGCTGGGACTCACCGGTGTGGGTGAGCTCACGGCCGCCAAGATCGTGGCGGAGGTGGCCGACGTACGCCGGTTCCGCTCCAAAGACGCGTTCGCCCGCCACAACGGGACCGCCCCGTTGCCGGTGTGGTCGTCAAATCGGGTTCGACACCGGCTCTCGCGCACGGGCAACCGTCAGCTGAACGCTGCGATCCACCGCATCGCCGTCACCCAGAAGCGCTGCCATGACGGCGCGAAGGCCTACCTGGAGCGACGCATGGCGAACGGCAACACGAAGCGGGAGGCGCTTCGAGCGCTCAAGCGGAAGCTGTCCGATGTCGTCTATCGAGCTCTCCTCGCCGACGCCCCGTCGATGGACGTGGCCGTTGGCGAGGCGGCTTGACATAGGAGCAAGGCATGAGCGACCGCAGGTACCTGCTGCGCACCTTCGGGTGCCAGATGAACGAGCACGACAGCGAGCGGATCGCCGGCCTGCTCACCTCCGACGGGTACGTGGCGACCAGGGAAGCCTCCGAGGCGAGCGTGGTCGTCTTCAACACGTGCGCGATCCGCGAGAACGCCGACAACCGGCTGTACGGGAACCTCGGCCACCTGCGGCCGCTGAAGCAGCTCAACCCGCGGATGAGGATCGTCGTGGCCGGCTGCCTCGCACAGAAGGACGGCGCGCGGATCCAGGACAAGGCGCCGTGGGTCGACGTAGTCGTCGGCACGCACGCGCTCCCTGAGCTTCTCGAGCTGTTGCGCCGAGCCGAGACCGAGGGTCCGCAGATGGAT
>Ga0209641_10005816_pt1 | contig 10071 bp, 7 predicted proteins | sample RifCSP16_1_FD_184022 | JGI IMG/M metagenome (GOLD analysis project Ga0209641, IMG submission 184022) | Soil microbial communities from Rifle, Colorado - Rifle CSP2_sed 16_1 (SPAdes) (version 2) | ecosystem: Environmental > Terrestrial > Deep subsurface > Rock core/Sediment | place: Rifle...
TACGGCGTGGGCGAAACGTGTCCCTGTCTTCAGTGATTTCAGATCGATGGAAACATCGGCGGGCTCCGCGGCCCAGTTCACCAAGCCGACCAGAAACCATTCGCCTGCCGCCCCGCGCAGAGGCAGCACAAGCTTTCTTGGATGCTTTTCGTCAAACCAATCGATCGCCCTGAACCCCGAGGGCAGCGGAGGCAGAAACCGGGCAAGCCAATCAAGACGCTCGGCGGGGAGATCAGGCAGATGGTCCGAGATAAGGAGACTTCCGCCTGAGAGTGCGATGATGGTCGCCAGGGTCTTGGTTTCATCCCAGGTCAATCGGGAGGGATTGCGAGATACTCCATTATGGGCAGACTTTCTCTCACGGGTGCGATCGGCAGACACGCCTTCGTGCGATTCATTTGCCGAGGCCGGAAGGTCGCCTCGCAAGATCAGGCAGTCCGGGTCATTGACCCACCAACGCCTATTGAACGGTGCACGCGTGATCGCGTTGTGGACCGCGTTCCGCGCAGATGGCAAGTCCGGCTCAGCCCGCAGAAACCGATGAATGGCCCGATATGCCGGCTCCCACCTTGCGGCAACATCGGGCCCGATGCGCATGGCGTCGAAGATCCCGATCCCGGGTCCCAGTGGGCAGCCGCAGCCGACGAGGATAGTGCCCTCCCCGGCTGCCGACCGAATTCGCTCGAGGATCGAACGCAGTGCCTGCGCCCGTGTTCGGTGGGGGTCGTAGCGAATCCCGCGCAGGGCCCCGGCATACAGGAAGTCGAGCTTGAGGTATTCGAAGCCCCATTCGTGAACAGCGGTCGAAATCAGATTCTCGACGTGTCCGATGACCTGGGGATGGGTTACATCCAGAGCCCGGGTGAACCTGTCCCAAATGAACCCGGCGTTGGCTGGTGCACCCAGGCGGTTCCTCAAAATCCAATCCGGGTGTTCCTTGGTGATTCTGGCACCGGGCTTGGCGACGAACGGCGCCAGCCACAGGCCGGGCACGCAGCCGGCCTCGCGGATATTTCGACTGACGGCAGGGAGCCCAGAAGGGAAGTCGCCGTTCGTTGTGTACCAGTCCCCCACCTCACTGGCGAATCCATCATCCAGTTGAATCACGTCGAGCGGGATCTGTGGTCGGTGGACCTCGGCCCATGCCAGATTGGCATACACGTCGTCCACCGTCACCGCCTGGTAGAACTGATACCACGAGCACCAGCCGGCCGGTGTCTTCGCGCCGATCCTGGCAAGGTTGGCCCGCGCGACCCGATCCACATAGCTCCCGAGCGGATCTTCGTCGTCGAGCTCGATGAACTCCAAACCGCACCAATCGGTTGAGAACCTGCCCCCCGGATCAAGGACGGCGCCGTCGCAATCCGCCCACACATGAATACGCGGGCCAGGGTGTGCGAGATCAACCCTCAGCCCGCCGAACGCTTCTAGCTGCGAAAGAAAACCCAAAAGCAAACCTATGCGTCCGGCGCGATCGCCCAGGACACCGAACATTTCCGATGTAAATCTCCCGCGGCCGCGGGGCTGCCCTTTCACCGCGCCCCGGCTCATCGGAAGCACGAGCGGCCCGAGGCGTGTGCGTGGGAATCGATCCGAGCGGCCGAGCACCCCTGTGACATTCCAGCTCTCCCAACCGTTCGAGAAGAATGCCAAATCAGGACGGCCGGATTGGAGGTGCAGGCGCGATACGATCGAATTCGCGTCGGTGGCTCCGGCCGGGTACCCCAGACGGAACATGTCTAGCCGATCGAGACGGATCGGCTCACCCGATCGGTTCTCGACGCGCATGCGCCAGAACAGGGCCGGAACATCCAGTCCCAGGCAGATCTCGAGAACCATGCCGACCCCATGGAACTCTCGAAGCTCGATCAACAAGGAACGGTTTGGGGATTCGGGGGCCTCATTGACTGCTGACTCAGTAAGATCTGCGTCCCGCATATCGCCGATCCAGGATCGACGCGACGTTCCCTGCCGCCAGGAAGCACCAAACCCTGCGCCCTCAAAGAATGGGGCTTTTTTTTGGTTGGTTCGGACTGCCCACTTGCCTGTCGGAAGAGTGAGCTCGAATTGAAGATCCTCGGATGGAAGGTCGACGATCATTGTTCCGACCTGCAAGGTCGGGTGTGTCGGGGAGCGCACACGGCCTGCTCTAAACCACTCGGCGCGCGAATCGATCGAAGGATCTGGACTATTGTCCCGACCCCTCCCCGTATTCGCGATTCTGGAGAAAGCGCAGTTCGATATGGACTAATCTCGGTGCCCTTGCCGTAGGTTGTGATTGTTGATCCCTCGCTCAGGGCAAGCTGGGCTGATCGAAATCGAGCGCTTCCTCCGGCGTGGCGAAGATGGGGAAAACGCGATCGAGCATCGTGAGTTTCAGCGCAGTCAGAGGCTGGGGTTGCGGTCGGCAAAGATGCAGGGATCCATCGCGTTCGCGCAGGGCGCGCAGCCCTGAGACAAGGGCGGACAGCCCTGAGCTGTCCATGAAATCCACCTCCTGGAGGTCGACAACGATCAAAAGAACCCCCTCCGCGGCGAGATCCTGCAAGACAAGTTTGAGCTGCGGTCCGCTATCCGCATCGACTCTTCCCCGGGGAGTGATTGTCGCCTTGACAGAATCTGATTTGCTGATCGCGATCTCCATAAGCGCCTCCTCAGCGAAAATACCGAACTAGACGCCAATGGTTGCGCGTCCCGCTGAGTCTACGATAGCTGCACTCGTCCACCAGGGACCGAACCAACTTCAAGCCATATCCTCTCAGGGGCGGATCTTGACGGTCGAACTCGCTCGGCTCGACCTGGGCTTCGATGTATTCCATCCCGCTGTCATACATGTCGGCCTCAAGACGGTCGTCGCTGATCGATAGGCGTCCCTGGATTCGGCCGGCTGTGCCCTGATAGGCGTGTTCAACTTGATTTGCGGCCAGCTCGGCAATGGCGGTCGCCAGCGCATCCGCCAACTCAGCCCGCTGATCTGCCGGCACGGCCTCGGACGAAAGTACTTCCTGCCTTGCAAGGTCGACGAGGATGCGCAGTGCGCTCGCCTCGGCGGGGATCACAAACGGCACGATGTGCCTTTCGCCGATTGCGCTCGGCGCCGTGCGGACGAGCAGAATGGCAACATCGTCTCTGAGCGGAAGGGCGCGTCGATGAACATCCAGGCCGGTGATTATCATTCCCAACTGATCTACAGCACGCGCCGGGTGTGAGGCGTGAATCATATCCGAAAGGCCCTGCAATCCAAGGACTTTCCCATCCGGATCTTCCGCCTCCGTCACGCCGTCGGAGTAGAAGACGATTACGCTTCCGGGCGCAAGCGCGGTCTCAACAGTCCCGTAGCCCGCTCCCGGGGAGACACCGAGCGGAAGGCCGGTCGCAGGCAAGAGTTCGAGCCTCTCGTCTCCCTCGTGCCACAGAACCGGCTCGGCGTGGCCGGCAGACGCATAAGCCAGAGTGAGCGGATCGCCCCCCAACCTGGCTGTGACCACGGTGATGAAGGCTTGCACTCGCTCGAGAGCCGGAGAAAGGATCTCATTCATGGCCCGCAAGATGTCTGCGGGATCATCATGCTCGCGGACAGTCGCCTGGAAGGCTGTCCGGCCAAGCGCTGCCAGGAGGGCCGCCTGGGGACCCTTTCCGGAGACGTCACCCAGGGCGACTACAGCTTCATTCTCGCCGATGCCGATCACATCGAAGAAGTCGCCACCGATCCTCTTGGATGATTTGAGGTAGGCCGCCACCTCCAGCGACGGAAGCGCCATCCACTCGCCTTGATGCAACCCGCGCGGCGCCCGCCCGCCGACCGGGGCAAGACGCCGGCCGGATCTTACTTTTGGAACGACCTCAAAAGGTTGGGCTGTCTCTACCAGCCAGGCGATGAAAGGCGCGGCATCCAGGAGCAGATCGCAGACGTCGTCGCTGGGGGGCGCCGGGCGAGCGCTGACGAGACCGACTAGTTCGAGGGGATTGTCCTTTTGCCGGATTGCAATAACCTCGCCGGACCCCGCACCGAGATCCCCGTCCACACGCGAACCCGGAAGGCGGATGACTCCGTGTGAGCTCGACGCTCGATCCACGATCTCCATGACCCTTGCTAGGGGCTCGCCCGAGGCCGTAATGGGCGACCAGGCACCTTCCATGCTACGGATGACGAAAACCTCGCCGGAAGGAACTGCACACTCCAAAAGACGGTACGCCGTTCGGTACACTTTATATGCCTTTAATACTCGAAAGGTATGCCTGCCGTCTACAGCCCTGGGACGCCGGTATACTGTAGCGCGGCCGAGGCACCACGGCAACTTGAGGACCAAAATGCAGGGTTTCGGTTCTGAGAGGCGCATCCAACCCGGATCGGTCGTGGGCTGGCGCGCAAGTATGTGCGACATGCTCCCATGACTCACTCAGATCCAGCGACCGCCGGATAGATGGTGTTGTGACTACACGCAAGCGTCGTCCTGATCTCGATTGACCCGCGTAGGGGAATCCACGACAATCCGGCCCAACCACCACTGAGGAGAAGGACACATGGATGCGAGGGTGACGTGGAGCAAGGGCTTGTCGTTCACGGGGGAAGCCGAAAGCGGGTTCCGCGTGCCGTTAGGAGGTGACCCGTCCGTTGGCGGTGCGGATGACGGTCTCCGACCGATGGAGTTGATAGCCATCGGGATCGCCGGCTGCACGGCGATGGACGTCATCTCGATCCTGCAAAAGAAGAGACAGCAGGTGACGGCGTTCGAAGTCGTTCTCCGCGCCGGCAGAGCGCCCGACCACCCCAAGATCTTCACCAAGCTCGAAATCGAGTACGTTGTGGTCGGGGATCAAATCGAAGAGTCGGCTGTACAACGCGCGATCCAGCTTTCCGAAGAACGATACTGTCCGGCGATCGCCATGTTTCGAGAAGTGGCCCCCCTCAGCCTTTCCTACCGGATCCAAGACGCCGGGGAATAGGTCGGCACGCAGGATCTCATCGCCACCAGGACGGAAGCTGTCGCCGCCCAGGGCGCTAGCGTCCACTAAGACCCATTGCCTCCGCAAACTTGCGTATCGCCGCCTGGTGATCCGCCGGGGTCTTGAGCCCGCTCCCAAGCGGGTTGAATGCGAATTCACTCACTCCTGAAGCCTGCCAGCCCCGGATCAGCTTCTCCCACACCGCCGGATCGCCCTCCCCATAAGGCAGACGTGCTTCGACGGTGAAGTCCTCCCGTGTGCGTCCCGATTCGGCCAACCCGCGATCCAACGCCTCCAAAGCAGCCTGCGCCTGCTCGGGTTCATTGAAGTTCATGATCCAGCCGTCCCCAATCCGACCAGCACGGCGGACAGCCGGCTCGGCTCTTGCGCCGAAATAGACCGGGATAGGCCGCCGGGTCGGCATAGGATTGAGGCCTGCATCCTCTACCCGATCCCAGCGCCCGGAAAACTCGACCAGCGGCTCGGTCCACAGCCTCCGAAGTAGCTGGATTTGCTCCTCGATCCTGCGGCCACGAGTGTGGAAGTCTTGACCGAGGGCAATGTACTCGACCTCGTTCCATCCCAACCCGACACCCAGACGAAAGCGCCCCTTGCTCAAGACATCCAATGTGGCAGCCTGCTTGGCAACCAGCGCGGTCTGGCGCTGGGGCAAGATGAGGATTCCAGACATGAATCCTAGTGTCTGGGTGAGCCCGCTCAAGAAAGCAAAAAGGACAAAGACCTCCTGGAAGGGCGTCTCGTACGTATAGCGACCTTTCCACCCACCCGGCCTCTCGGGGTTGGCTCCCAGGACGTGATCGTAAGCTTCCAGGTGGGTGAATCGAAGCGCCTCGGCGAGTTGGGCGTAGTCGCGTATCGCCGCAGGATCGTTCCCGTATTCGTATTGCGGGTAGATCACACCTACCTTCATCGTCGAAACCTCCTTCAAGAGTGAGGCAGGGATAATGCGAAGCCGACAAGAGTGTATCACCGAGGCTGGTCGATCAAGCAAGATGAGCCCGGGGTCATCTTGCTTCAGGACCACCGAGGTGGCCGAGACGCCGATCGCAACGAGTTGTTACTACCCAGAGGTGGTTGGACGTGAGGCAGGAAGAAGGTCGAAGCGGGGAGGCATTTTGAGTGATCGGAAGGACGAGCCGATCAGGTCAACGTGAAGTATGTGTAGTGATACTGGATCTTGCCGTCCCTCAGGCTCAGGGTATCGTTGCCATCCAGCACACTGCCCCTGTCGCTTGTGGCAGTCCAGGTAAAATGGACGGTCCGGCCGGCCGCGTTCTTCCCCGTGAGCTGGAATGTCGCCCCGGGCAACAGCTGGCCGAAGAGCTGAGCATACCAGGCCTGAACCGCCTCAACCCCGATGGCAGTCCTGGCCCCGGTGACATGGGCCGCGTCCGGGGTGTAGATGCTCGGGACAAACCCGACGTCGTGCGCGTTCAGAAGACTGATGAGCTTGTCGGGGACGGCGTCTCCCGGCGGTTTTGGCGACCAATCGAAATCGGCCACCGCATTCCATAAGTCCAGCTGATTGGAGCGCGTGGCGTAGTCCCAACTCCATGCATTCATCCCCAACAACCCCAGGTCGAGCGCCTTCCGTGCGAAACGCGCAATCTCATCGATCGTTGGTCGCCAACCGCCAATCGAATACGTCGGCGCCGTCGGGATAACCGGGCGCGAGGGTTGGAGCGCCGCAAATTGATCGAAGCTCATCTGAAGTTGCTCTTCGGGGTTGTGGGCACCTTCGAAGTACACCTGAGGCATGGCGTAATCACAGCTCTGGAGGAACTCGGCGTACGGCAGTTGGTGGTGACGAGCCGGGTAGCGGAACGTGCTGAGCGCCATCGGCAGGTTTGGGAGCGCAGCCCGCAGCTCCGACATGTATCGCCTGGCTGCGAGGCGTTTCCCGGGATTCTTGTATTCGATCTCGGCGTCGATCACATAGCCGTCGACCCCCAACTCACGCACACGGTCGATCCCCATTCTGGCCTCGCCGACGGGATCATCGCCTCTGACGTAATGCCAGCCCCACACGTCGATCTCCGCCTCGTGGAACGCCTGCAGGACCGGCGGGATCATGTCGACCTTCGTCTTATAGTCGTAGTTATAGGCCCAGTTGGCGCCGTCGGCGATCTTGATCAGTACGTGAGTCAGACCGGCCGTCCTGGCGCGCTCGACCATCGCCACCGGGTTCCCGCGGTCGCAGTATGGGATCTTCCAGATGAAGAAGCCCTTGCCTTCGAGAGAGTCCATCATGCGGCCGCACCAAAGACGCGTCCAATCCCATGCGGTTCCAGCAGGCTTCGGCCTGCGTCACTTGCCCTTGGTCGGAGGCTTCTCACGATCTCCGGGTTTCGGGTCTGCCTGTCCGGTCTGCCCACTCCCTCTCCTGTGGCCCAACGATCCGGCTCGGCGGACCGCTTCCGGTCCATACCTGGCACGGATCGCATCGATCGCTGACAATAGACGCTCATCATGCTCCCACGAGCGATCGAACAAACCAAGCTGGCGCTGTCGCGGGCCGAGTTCGCTAACGCCCACTCCCAACAAGCGAACCGGCCGACCCCGACGCCAGGCCTCCTCAAACAGCTTTGAGGCCGCGTCATAGATCTCGCCGTCCTGATCGGTTGGTTGGACGAGCCTCACCTGCTTGGTAAGCGTCTCAAAATCCGGCCAGCGTAACTTGATCCGAACCGTATGGCCTGCAAGCGAAGCTTGGCGCAATCTCCCGCCGACCTCGTCGCTCAGCGATCTTAATGTCCGCTTCAGGCTCTCTTCGTCGGCGACATCCCGGGCGAAGGTTGTCTCATTCGACATCGATCGAGGATCGCGCTCAGCCACGACCAGGCTGTCATCCAACCCACTCGCCCGTGCTGCAAGTTCCGGGCCACGCTCCCCGAAGAGCTCCTGCAGACGCCCCATCTCCATCGCAGCCAGATCACCAATCCGCGTTATCTCCAGGTCGGCCAGTCGCGCCTGGGTCTTCGGCCCCACCCCCCAGAGCATGATGACAGGCAAGGGCGCCAGGAACTCCGCCTCGCCGCCGGCCGGGACAGCGATCAGCCCGTGAGGTTTGCCGATCTCGGTGGCGATCTTTGCGACAAGCTTGTTCGAGGCCACCCCCCACGAGGTTGGCAGCCCGTGCAATGACAGTATTTCGGTTTGCAGCCGTCGAGCGAGATCTACGCCCGGAGTCGGATCATCGCTGACGTCAAGAAAAGCTTCGTCTATAGATATTTGCTCCACTACGGGCGCGGCTCCCAAAAGGATCTTCATGACAAGCCGTGAGTATTTGCCATACGTTCCATGTCGGGACTTAACGATGACCAGACCCGGGCAGCGTCGCAGGGCCTGCGCGGTCGGCATCGCCGATCGCACACCGAACTCGCGCGCCGCATACGAAGCCGAGGCGACTACTCCTCGTCCCTGTGGTGTTCCACCGACGACAAAAGGACGGCCCCGAAGGTCGGGGTTGAGTATCTCCTCGACCGAACAGAAAAATGCGTCCAGATCAACGTGAAGGATTTTGCGGACCACGGACACGCTCCGGCCTGTCCTCGTCAGAGATTCCTCCCGACGCGGAAGGGACCATATCCCCCCCTCGAACGCATTAGTCCGCGGCTTGCTTCCGGCGGGGCGCTGTGCCTGTGTCCGCTTCCGCGAGCGTTCAGTTCTCAGGCGAGGGGAATTCCTCGTCTTCAGAGGTCAAAGGGCGGACGGACCCATCTCGCAGGTCTCTCGCCAGGGCGATGGCCTGCGTGCGCGTATGCACCTCACCAGCAGCCTGGGCTTCCCTAATGGTTGCAAGCAGCCGGCCCAACTCCGGGCCCGGCTCGACATCGAGGATTTCGGCCAGCTCATCGCCGTGCAGCAGTCGAGGCGGATTGAGCCAATCACCCTCGAAATGCGCCTCGAGCAGGGCGCGGGCAACATCCATGCGCCGTTTCCAAGTTTCCTGCGGGATCGGAGGTACGTCCATCCCCAGGCGGTCTGCAAGCGAAAGAAGCCCGATGTCGATCCCGGCCTCACTCGTTTTGTCGAAGTAGCGATAGATCGCCCGCCGGGTCACCTCACCGGCTCGGTCGAGCACGGCGGGCAAGTGGTGGTATCGTACGATTGTCGCCAGCCTGTCGGTCTCATGAGTGCTGAGTCTGAGATGGCGCGCACGCGTTTGGATCAGGCTGGCAGCCGATTCCTCGTGCCCGGGGAAGCGGATCCGGCCGTCTTCGCCGATCGAGCTTGTCTGAGCCTTCCCGATATCGTGGCAAAGCGCGGCCAGGAATAGGAGCTGCCGCACTTGCCGGCCCGGGGTCAGGCTGGCGTTGAGATGATCGCTTACCCCTGCCCGAAAGCGGCCCAATTTCAGGCTCACCTCGGCCATGGTCATCCTCGAAGCGGCTTCAGGATCATGGGACGGACCGAGAATGGCTGTCAATCGCGTCAAGTTCTCGAGCACTGCCAGGCTGTGCTCGAAGGCATCGAACGCGTGCGGTGGTGACTGCAGCACACCCCGCAAGGCCGCCACCTCCGGGAGAACCGGGTCCAGCAATCCGACATGGTCGAGCGTACGCACGGCACTTGCCGGATTCGCCCCCCCCAGGATCCGGAAGATCTCGTCCCGGATACGTTCCGCCGAGGCTGCGGCAAGTGCCGGGGCCGCGTCGTGGACCTGGCGAAGGGTCTCAGTCTCGATGTGGAAACCCAGGTCGACGGCGAGGCGCACGGCGCGCAGGCCGCGAACGGGGTCATCAGCGACGGCTCGGTCGCTACACGCTCGCAGTAGCCCGGCCTTGAGGTCCGGCAGGCCTCCGGTCGGATCGAGAAGCCGGTCAGGCTCGGCCAGGTCCATTCCAAGCGCATTCACTGTGAAATCCCGCGCGCGCAGGTCCTGTTCGATAGTCTCGCCGCGCCTGACGCTGAAGTCCAGGATCCACGCCCCGGAACCCGCCTGGTCGAGCAGAACCCGGCCGGAGCCTCTCTCCCGGTCCAGATCATAGTAGTCGGCGCCGAACTCATCGGCCATTCTGCGCGCCAGGCGGCGCGCATCCCCGTCCACGGCAAAATCGGCGTCAAGAGTCGTGCGCTGGAGCAGGTGGTCTCTGAGCGCCC
>Ga0209641_10005821_pt1 | contig 10068 bp, 4 predicted proteins | sample RifCSP16_1_FD_184022 | JGI IMG/M metagenome (GOLD analysis project Ga0209641, IMG submission 184022) | Soil microbial communities from Rifle, Colorado - Rifle CSP2_sed 16_1 (SPAdes) (version 2) | ecosystem: Environmental > Terrestrial > Deep subsurface > Rock core/Sediment | place: Rifle...
TACGAGTAGCAGCAAGGCACACGACTATAGGGATGCTATTAGCGGTTAATGTCAACCTTATGAAGCAACCACTTATCTCGATCCTAATTACCTGTTATAATTATGGCCAGTATTTGATGAAAGCTGTTGATAGTGCTGTTAACCAATCTTATAAGAACATTGAAATTGTTATTGTTAACGATGGATCAACAGATGAATATACTAATACATTATGTAGAAATATAGCGCAGAAAAACATAAAAGTCATTTGGCAGGAGAACATGGGCTTGCCAGGTACCAGGGATGTTGGGATCAGGCAAGCGAAGGGGGAATTTATCCTACCATTAGATGCGGACAACATTCTCGATCCACAATTTCTAGAGAAAACATACACTTATTTATTAAACAAACCCCAAATTGGTTTTGTTTATACGTGGATGCAATGTTTTGGTGAAACTGATGAAATAAGAAGACACCCTGACTTTGATTTTAAAACTTTATTGGATGCAAACTATGTAGATGTATGTTCATTATTTAGGAAGCGCGATTGGGAAAAAGTAGCTGGTTTTGGCAAGTCCAACTGGATAAATCCTTTTGATGATTGGCACTTCTTTTTAAAGATATGTGAATTAGGCCTGTCTGGTTATTGTGTTAAGGAACCATTACTTCATTATAGGGTGCATCTTGACTCAATAAGCCACAAAGCATTTCTAGATTATAGGATGTTACTTTTAACACTAGATAAAATATATGAATTGCATAAAAAAAGTTATATGCAATTTGATAAAGATAAAAATGAGTTTATAGAGCGTAATTATAACAACTTCCAGGATCATACCCTTAATTTATTAAATAAACTGAATACAGCAGATAAGCCTCTAATTTCGATTATCGCCCCTGTTTATAATGCTAAGCCAGCCTGGTTACAATCATGTATTCGCTCAGTTCTCAATCAAACATATACTCACTGGGAGTTATATCTGTGTGATGATGGTTCTACTAATCAGGACACGCTGACTGAATTGAAAAAATGGGTAGGCCATGATCGGCGCATAAAAATTAAATTTAATGGTGTTCATCAGGGAATTGCAGCCGTATCGAATATATCTATATCTATGGCACAAGGAGATTATGTCACTTTTTTGGACAATGATTATGAGTTATCTCCTAACGCATTGTTTATGGTGTCCCAAGCAATTTTATTAAACCCTAATGTTAAGTTGATTTACTCTTATAAGGATAAGGTTGGTGAGAGCGGGAATTTCGAACATCCAGTCTTTAAGCCTGATTCTGGTCCAGATATTTTATTGCCATGTCAATACTTCAATCACTTAACAGTTATCAGCAAATCATTGAGTGATTCTCTAAATTGGTTTAAGTCTGATTTTCCAGGAACTCAAGGTTACGATTTGATTTTAAGATGTCTAGACAAGATCGAAGATAAAGAAATTTTTCATATTCCGAAGGTCTTGTATCATCGGAGACTTCATCTTAATTCCGTATAAGTTGATTCTGATGCTGACCTGATCTTAATGAAATTGGCATCCGCATATTTTCACAATTGAAAGTTTTAAAAAGTTGATCGATGAAAATGGTTTCAATATCATCAAAAGACATCCAATGCAACCTTCGGGAAATGGAGATAAATCAGAAAGATATCGTGTTTATGTAACCCTCGGATAAAAGAAAATAGATATTCTTAGGGTGAAGGTCGGGATTGGAAGGCTTAATCTAGTCTGATAATTTTTGTTGAGAGAATAAACAGATATGGGAGTAGTAAAGGCGTCAGTTATTATTCCGACTTTGAACGGGGGGATAGAGTTCGAAAAATGCCTGGAGATGATACATGACCAAAAGACCAGCTATCCCTTCGAAGTTATAGTTATAGATTCCGGATCAAAAGATTCGACAATTAAAATTGCGATGGATTTTCGTGTGCGTTTATACCAGATTAATAAAAAAGACTTCAACCATGGCCTGACACGCCAGTGGGGTGTGGAACTAGCCGGAGGCGATTATGTATCTTTTCTTAGCCAAGACGCAATTCCAGCCGATGAAAACTGGTTGGAAGGTTTAGTTGAAAATTTTGAGGATGAAATGGTAGCTGGAGTTTACAGTAGGCAACTGGTTAAGTCAGACTGCGACCCGATAGCAAGGAAGTACCTTGAGAAATGGGTTACAGCAGGAAAAAATAAAAAGATTTCCTACATTACCTCCCGAGCTGAGTACGATGCTCTATCTCCCTGGAGCAAAAGGCTATTCTTGAATTTTGACAACGTTAGTTCATGCGTTAGGAAGAGTTTAATGGAAGAGTTTCCCTTCTCAAAGATCAATTTTGGAGAAGATCTGGAGTGGAGCAAGAGAGTCATAGAAGGAGGTTATAAGATAGTCTACGAGCCCCGGTCGCAAGTTTACCATTCTCATAAAAGTTCAATCCCTGGAAACTACAAAAGAGCTGTGGTTGATCACAAGATGACTAATGAACTCTTAGGCGTGGATCTATTTAAGGAAATGTGCGGTTCTTCAAAAAAGTTTCTAATCAGGTGCACCATAAATTCGATAAAAGACCATATTGAGACAATAAAAAAAAGTGATCTCAACCCTCTGCAGAAGTTGAAATGGATCATATATGCAGCTCCCGTGGAAGTTGCAAAAAACTATGGAATGCTGAAAGGAGTAGCTTTGGGTTCTGTTAAAACTGAGAAGGGAATCGTACCAACAAGCCGCCAAAGAAAGCTGCGCATAATGCAAGTTGCTCATGGCTTTCTTCCAAATAATTATGGCGGTGCGGAAATCTATACCTATAATTTGGCGAAAGCGTTAAGTCAGAGGAGGAATGAGGTCTACGTGTTATATCGCAACGGAGATAAAGAAGTTAAAGAATACGAGGTTGAGAGGGATCATTACAATGGTCTATCTGTAGTCTCAATCAATAATAATTTTTATGAGAAGCCTAATCAATTGATGATTTACGAGGACAGGTTTATCGACAAGGTATTCGAGGATTTACTGAAAGAGGTCGCCCCAGATGTGGTCCACTTTCAGCATCTTCACGGATTATCGATTGGGATGATAAGCATAGCTAGACAGCTTGGGATTCCAACTGTTCTCACATTACAGGACTACTGGTTCACCTGCCCACGAGGCCAGATGTTAGATTATAAGTGGCAGCTGTGCTCAGAAGTATTAAGTAAAAAGTGTGCACGATGCGTTTTTGAATCAATGGAGCCTATAAACAGCCTAGAGAAACTCCATGGAAATGATAAGTTCATCGATCTCATCGGTACGATGAACAGCCCAGTTTTGGCAAAATCCCTCATAAAAGCTCCACAATCATACTTTGTTAAGACAGATGATTTTACGATAAACGGGATAAATAAATTCGTCTTGTTTGAGCATCCCCCTGCCGAGGTGCATTATCGAATTCATTTGCCTAGAAAAAGCAGTTTACAGTTTAGCCTGGGCATGGATCCTGATACATGGCGCCAGGGTGGAAGCGGAGTAGTTTTTGAAATTTGCCTGAAGGCTAATGGTTACAATGAAAAGATCTTCTCTCGTTATATAAATCCAAAAGTTAATATTCAGGACAGAAAGTGGCACGATTTCTCTGTTGATCTCTTTAAATTCGGCGATAAAACTGTAGATTTAATTTTCCTCACATTCCCTGGGCCAGGAGGGAACACAGATTTCTGCAGCGCAGGTTGGGGAGGTTTGAGAATCGTCTTCGAGGAAGCAGATTATGAAAATTACGGTGTCATCAAACTAACGAACAAAGGAGAGAAAATAAAGAAACTATTAAGTCAGAGCAGAGCGATTATAGCAAAAAGCTGGAAGGACCCCAGAATTTTAATTGACGCCGCGAGAAACGCTTATCCTCTTATTTTTGGTGATAAATTTAAAATCGGGCAAGTTAACAAGCGAAATCGAAGCATCTTACGAGCTCTTGAACAAGTTGACCTAATGTTATCTCCATCGCAATTCTTGCGCGAAAAGTACGTTGCTTTTGGTGTAAAGCCGGAAAAAATAATTTTCTCGGATTATGGAATGAATACAGAGGCTTTCAAGAGAAGAAAATCCGTAAAGAAAACTACCGGCAAGCTTATCTTCGGGTTCACTGGCACGCTACTTCCAAGTAAAGGAGCGCATGTTCTCATAGATGCCTTTATTAGACTTCCGGAGAAAAAAGCTGAGCTAAGAATATACGGACTGGTTTCCCGGCATCATCCGGAGTATTTCGATGTACTGAAAAGAAAGTCTCGTGGGAAACCCAATATCAAGTTCATGAAGGAATATTCAGTAGAGGAGGCGCCTGAGGTATTTTCTAAGCTTGACGTTCTTGTTGTTCCCTCCATTTGGCACGAAAATTCTCCTCTGGTCATTCATGAAGCGTTTATGGTTGGAATTCTTGTTATCACCTCTAACATTGGCGGTATGTCTGAATTGGTAAAACACAAGGTCAACGGTATGCTTTTCAAAGCGGGTGATTCTGAGGATTTGTATCAAACCATGAAGATGGTCATTGAGAATCCTGAACTATTAAGTGAACTTAATGAAGAAATTGTACCCATAAAATCAATCGATGAAGATGCCGAGGAACTTGAAAGAATTTATATGGACTTGATTGAAAAAGCTAGGGAGCGCGGACAACTATGAAAATAGCCCAAGTCGCTCACGATTTTCTTCCATATTATCCTGGTGGAGTATCAATCTACACTTATAATCTGGCAAGGAGGTTGAATGAAAGCAATGAAGTATTCATCTTTTTTCGGAAGACAGATACAAAGCTCCCTGAATATCAGGTCGAGAGTGAAATTTATTATGGCTTATCATTGACCTCTATTAACAACAATTTTTTTAACAAACCTAATTTTCTGATCGAGTATAAGAATAATGAAGTTGATAAAGCATTTAGAACTTTCCTAGATAAAACTAAACCAGACATCGTACATTTTCAATTTCTTGGTGCTGGATTGTCCACTGGTATGGTATCAGTAGCAAAGGAATACCAAATTCCAACCGTTCTTACCTTGCATGACTATTGGTTTATGTGCCCGAGAGGACAAATGATGAACTATAAATGGGAGCTATGTTCGAAAGTCATTGAGAAGAACTGCGCTAGCTGTGTGTTTGGTGTACATGCACCTTTATCAGCATTGGATGAACGCAACATTGGCCTATATTTTATCGATCTTCTTGCTTTCACAGATGCGGCCGTAATAAAAACTATTGACCCGACCTTCGTCAAAAAGTGTGAATTTACGATTGACGGTGTCAGCAAACCAGCTCTTCTTGAGCATCCCCCTACAGAGGTTCGTTATCGAATTCGTTTGCCTAGAAAAAGCAGCTTAGAATTTAGCCTAATCATGCCTCCAGAAACCTGGGACAAACTGGAAGGCGAAGGGGTTGTGTTCGAAGTTGCCGTGCAGAACATCCAGAGGCAACGCGAGAGAATTTTTTCCAGATACATAAACCCCAAGCACAATAAGGCTGACCGCAAATGGCATGACTACAGCGTAGATCTATCGGATTTTGGCGATAAAACAGTGGACTTAATCTTCACTACCGCCCCAGGCCCAAAGGAAAATACCAATTACTGCACAGCGGGTTGGGGTGATCTTGGAATAGCGGTTGGGGACGTAAATAAAAGCAATTATGGCCTTCTCGGCACAACTAGAAAAAGAGAGTTAATAAAAGAAATATCTAGTCGGAGTTATGGCGTAATCACGACGATTAAAAAAGATCCTAGAACGCTCGTTAGAGCACTAAACAGAGCCTATCACTCGATTCGTAGCAATAAAGCTAAACTGAAGCAGATACAGAAAAGGAACAGAGAGATTCTAGAGACACTCCAACAAGTCGATCTGATAATCTCACCTACCAACTTTTTGCGCGAAAAATATATTGATTTTGGTGTACCTAGGGAAAGAATAATTGTTTCCGACTATGGCATGAACACGAAATTTGCCAAAAAACCTCAGAGAATCCCTTCCGGGAGATTGGTATTCGGCTATACAGGTACACTTATGGCCACAAAAGGTGTGCACTTATTGATCGACGCATTTGCCCGAGTTCCTGACGAGGCAGCCGAACTGAGAATCCACGGATACCCCCCAAACAAATTTCACTCCGAGTACGTGGATCTGCTTAAGAAAAAATCAAAAGAAAAAAGAAACATCAAAATGATGGGAAAATACGATCCTGAGGACATCTCCAGGATATTACATGAGCTTGACATCCTTGTTGTTCCATCCATCTGGTATGAAAACTCTCCATTAACCATCCACGAGGCCTTTATAGCAGGTGTGCCAGTCATAACTTCCAACATAGGTGGTATGGCCGAACTTGTAAAACATAAGCACAATGGGCTGCTTTTTCGCGTAGGAGATTTTCGAGACTTGTATCGAAAAATAATGATGTTTATCGAGAATCCGGGACTGATAAGTGAACTGAGTGCCAAATCTCCATCCATAAAATCTATAGAAGAAAATGCTCAAGAACTTGAAAAGATTTATCAAGACCTAATCTCTGATGTTCGAGTCAGTTAAAGATCCCTTTCATTAACAGCATACCAAAATCTATAGTATTTCGTTTTCTCCAGACGAGAAACTATTCAAGGCAAATCGTAAAAAGGAGGACTAAGCCAGATCACTTCCTCGTTCAATTGGACATGCTACTAAATGGAGGCACCGAGGGTATATTGTATATCATGGTTTGCCGTAAGAATTCTTAGTATCAAGTTCTATGAAACATTTTTCAGAACCACAAAATTCATGGTAATTAATGCAATAAAATTAGATAATCATAAGAAAAAGGAAAGAGGAATTTTAGGGTAACGGAGCAGCGATCGGGAGAGAAGAGAAATGAAAAAACCAAGCATTAAGAAAAAAGTATCATTCTATTTTATTACTTTAATGGCAGTTGTTTTTCTTATTGAATTTTTTTCTTTTGTTACATTTATTACTATTGAAAAGAAATGGTTTTCTTTCTCTAGGATATATTCGGAGCGAATAAATCGATCTCACGAGGTAGATATTTTAACATCAGCCTCAGTTCAAAACACAATTTATTTTTTAGATATTTTGGAAAATGCTGACATAATCACAGAAGAGGGAAATTCAAAAGTAATAGAAAAAATATTTTCATTTAATGGGGTCAATGAGAACAGAAAGGTTTTATTCCAACATCCTAATTCTGAGGTGACATTCAAAGATGTACCAATCCATGAAAATGCAAAATTAGTATTTGGAATCGGGATAGACCAAGCCGCTTGGGACAAATCAGGAGACGGCGTGTTATTTGAGATCACGATCGTTAATGAATCTGGGCATAATAATGTGATCTTCACAAGATACATTGACCCTAAAAATAACTTGCAAAACAGGAAGTGGTTTGATAGCATTATTGATCTCCAGACCTTTAGTGGACAAAAGGTGTCCTTCGTATTTAAAACTACTGGTGGACCCCAAGGTAGTACCGAGTACGATTGGGCCGGATGGAGCAACCCTCGGATAACCTCGGGGGGTAAAAAAAACGTGAGAGACAGAGTCCCTGCTGTTGAAGTCGTACATCCATATCTAGGTTATGTCTACGATCCGGAATCGACCAGTTCCTTTGAAGGACTTTGCCAATTTGAAAGTAACATTCCGATTTCAAGTTTTGGCTTTATAGATGAAACCGGACCCATACATGCCAAATCCAATGATAAGGTAATATTAGGGATTTTTGGGGGCTCCGTTGCTTGTTGGTTTTCCACAGAGGGAATAAATTCACTAATAAATGAGCTAAGGAAGTTGCCTTTATTTTTTAATAAAGAAATCGTTGTTGTAAGCATCGCAGCCGGCGGCTATAAACAGCCCCAGCAGTTAATAGCGCTTAGTTATTTATTGGCATTAGGTGCCGAATTTGATATCATTATAAATTTAGATGGCTTTAATGAAGTAGCACTTCCTCCAACAGAAAACATTCCAAATAACGTATTTCCATTCTATCCCAGGGATTGGCTTTTAAGAGTTCAAAACTTACCTGATCCTGTTCTTCTATCTCTTGTGGGTGAAATTACCTATCTTAAGTCCAAAAGAAGCAAGTGGGCAAGGTTATTTTCAATGGCACCTTTCCGTTACAGTATCACTATGAATCTTATTTGGAAATACTATGATCAGCATTTGGCTATGGAAACATCCAGAAGTAGGTTAATACTGCAGAGTTACAATCCAAAAGTAAGCAGTTATGCTGCTACTGGCCCATCTCGATATTATGAGAACGAAGACGACATGTTTAAAGACCTTACCTCTGTCTGGAAGAGGAGCTCGATTCAAATGCAGAGGCTCTGCAACGCCAATGGAATAAGATATTTCCACTTTCTTCAACCTAATCTATATGTATCCGGCTCAAAAATATTGGCAGAAGAAGAATTTAAACTGACTTTAATTTCTCATCCTTATAAAAAGGCAGCTGAAAGGGGAATCCCTTATCTAATAAAAGCGGGTGAGGAGCTTGTCAGTCAGGGAGTTAATTTCCATGATTTAACGATGATATTCGCTGATAAGGCTGTACCGATCTACGTAGATTGCTGCCACTTTAATAAGACAGGCAATGACATACTTGGGACGGTTATCGGTCAAGCCATTATTCAGGACATTAATACTGAAAATATACAAAGAAAAAACCCAGTTTCGCAAAAGGCGATAATATTGGAATAACCTAAAAGGAAGTTTATATAATATCCTGACATTTTCTGAAATTTTGTTGTAGACAAAACAATTATGAAGTAAAAACATTAGATGTACCTATATTTTGCACGGGTTTAGGCTTACTGTTAATCAAGTCTTATTGCAATGATCGTTCAAATCCTTTTATCCACATATAACGGGGCAAAATACCTTAAACCTCTTATGGAAAGTCTTCTGGCCCAAGACTATCCCCACGTGGAGATTCTCGTGCGGGACGATGGATCGAATGACGGCACGGTTGATCTGCTCCAGCAATACGCTGCTGCTCATACGAATATAAAGGTCGTCCCAGGTGAAAGCATTGGATTTGCAAAAAGTTTTTTTAAGCTTATTGAGATTTCCTCGCCTACCGCTGGCTATATTGCATTGTGTGATCAGGACGATGTGTGGCTACGGGATAAGGTTTCTCAAGCGGTTAAATTCCTAAGCCACTACACACGAGAGATCCCAGCACTTTACTACTCACGGCTAGAAGTGGTAGATGAAAACTTAAAACCGCTAGGATATACCAAACTTCCAAGAAAAGGATTATCATTTCGCAATGCCCTAGTCGAAGGTCCAGAAGGGGCAGGCTGTGCTATCCTTTTTAATCAGGCAGCACGCCATTTACTACGCACCTTTCCCACGCGAGTATATGCTCATGATTGGTGGATATATCTAGTTGTATCAGGGTTTGGCAATATAATTTATGATAAAGAATCTAGAATCCTTTATCGCCAACACGCTTCTAACGTCTTCGGAATCCCATTTGGAGTCTTAGAAAAATTTAGAGCCAAAATCCACCGGTTTAACACAGGCCAGCTCCAATATCAGAATGCGATGGATCAAGCTAAAGAATTCATGCGCATTTACGGATCATCACTCCCGATTGAGCACAAAAGGACCTTAGAGCGCTTACTAGAGAACAGGAAACGGTTTTGGTGGGATCGGCTACGCTACGCATTGTCATGTGAGGTATACCATCAATCGACTCTTGAACACCTTATCTTGAAGGTGTTAATTGCATTAAATCGTCTGTAATTGCAGGTTGAAACTTTTTGCCAAGTCCCAGGATTCAGGATGTATTCTGTCTTAGGGCATTCGGTTTCATCCAGTACCAACGAGTACAAAATGCCAAGTAACTCAACATATATTTCCATAATCGTTCCAGCGTATAACAACTCTCAGGAGCTGCTCGAGTGCCTTTCAACGCTTAAGGCCTCATCCACCCCTAATTCGGAGATTATAGTCGTTGACGATGCATCTACTGATGACACTCCTTCAATCGCCACCAGTATGGGCGTGAGTATCCTAAGGCTTCCACAGAACTCTGGCCCCGCCCTAGCTCGTGACCGTGGAGCCAGTCATGCAAGGGGCGACA
>Ga0209641_10005823_pt1 | contig 10067 bp, 8 predicted proteins | sample RifCSP16_1_FD_184022 | JGI IMG/M metagenome (GOLD analysis project Ga0209641, IMG submission 184022) | Soil microbial communities from Rifle, Colorado - Rifle CSP2_sed 16_1 (SPAdes) (version 2) | ecosystem: Environmental > Terrestrial > Deep subsurface > Rock core/Sediment | place: Rifle...
AACGCAGAATTTTGCAAATTCCATACTTGAGGCGCGGGCAATGCTTTCATTTAAGGCTGTCCTTTATCTCAGTATGACCGCAATCGGCGCCCTTTTCGGTGCTCTTCTTGTGACAAAGCACGGAGTTACTGGGATGGTTGTGGGTTCCATCGCGGCATGGCTCGTCTCGCAGCTCATCATGAACGTCTATTATCACAAAGTGTTGAAACTCAATGTCCAGAGATTCTTCCGAGAATTACTCGACAGGATTTTCATTTCTTTCGTCGTGGTTTTGGTCGTGTGCTGGAGCATATATTTCCATGATGAAGTCACCTGGTCATATTTTATTCTGAATGTTATGATCTACTCAACGATTTATGCCGCCGCGATCTTTTCCTACGGTATGAAAAGCGATGAAAGACACTTAATTTTCGGTCGTCTGGGAAGATTTGCATATCAAGGTTAGAGCGCCTCTGCCAGCCAAAAGCTGTTCATCACCCTGATTGTGCCGTAGAGTTCATATTCTTGTTTGACTACTGATTTCGGAATCCGAGGATTGATGCGATGGTGAGGCTTACGAACATCTCATTCGTGAACAGCGGTAGAAGGATTGAATACAGCTACACCGTTGGCAAGGAATTTCGAAAGTATTTTTCGAACAGTGATTGTTTCTATGCGGAGTACGATGTCGATGTCAGTGCCGTACCCTACAGTATCGCGGTGATTCCATTTCTTGCCAATATCATGCCGATCGCATGGTTTCTGGATTGCCAGGTCGAGGTCAACGACGTTGACAGCAATTTCCTTGATTCCCTGGATCAAATCAGGAAGGAATTGTCAAAAGATTGGAAAGAGATGCCTTTGCGGGGCGACCTCATCGCAGAGAAGATAACTGTCAACGCGTTTAAGGGTGATAAGTGCTTGATGCTGTATAGTGGCGGTGTGGATGCGGCGGCAACATACTTGAGACATCGTGACAAGAATCCGGATTTGGTGACGGTCCTTGGCGCAGACATCCCTGTCCATGACGACCGGCAGTGGGGAGATGTGACAAAATTCGTTGGCTTACACCCTCTCACGGCGCAGAACCGCAAATATCGCATCAAGTCAAATCTGAGGGATTTCTACACTTTTAGAGTAGATCTGCTTGTGGATATTGGGTGGTGGGGAAAAGTGCAGCATGGTTTAGCCCTCTTGGGTATCACTGCACCGCTCAGCTATGTCAATCAGTACAAGGGGATATATTTTGCTTCGTCCCAAGCCGACGGATTTGCCTGGGGCTCTCATCCTAAGATTGATGACAAAGTAAGATGGGCAGATCTATTTTGTAAAAACGACGGATTTGAACTTCGAAGGCAACAGAAGATTGATCTCATCGTTGATTGGTCCCGAAGACATTCTTCAGCGATCACACTTAGGGTTTGTTATTCTGAACTCAACATGGGATTGAATTGCGGGAGATGTGAAAAATGCTATCGGACGATACTGGGACTCATACTTGCCGATGCAGACCCAAACGACTTTGGATTCTCTGTGGATGGCAAAATCTATGCGGCAATCTTCTGGTACTTTGAGAAATTACGGGAGTCATCGAAGAACCTCGTGAATCTTTGGAAGGACATCGCCGATAAAGCATCGTCGACCGACTCCTTTCATGTTTTTAGTGATCCAACCACAGAATCGGAATATGTTCATCGAATCGCTTCCGGAGAAATTTCATTTCTCTTGAGAAATAGACTCAATGAGAGTTCGCGTATTCCAATAGTGAAGTTCTTTCTAATGAATCATTTTCGATCATCTTATAGGTTGTATAATTGGCTCAAGACTCTTCCCCGTAGTGGTTAACTGTGTAGACATGAAATATGGGTTGCTCACATACACTGAACAAGGACGCCGATTCAATATCGGAGACTATGTGCAGAGCCTCGCGGCCAGGCAATTCCTGCCGAGGGTTGACGCTCTGATCAATCGGGAGGAGATGGCTGTGTATGATGGCGACCCGATAAAGATCATCTTGAACGGCTGGTTCACCCACAACGTTGTCAACTGGGTTCCTTCGGAAAAGATCCATCCCCTTTTTATTTCGTTCCACGTGAATTCTTCTGCCGCCCCTTATATATTAAGCAGACGTGCATTGGAGTATCTGAAAAGGTTTGAACCAATCGGGTGCAGAGACCAATACACGGTTCAGCTATTGGAACAGAAGGGTATCGGGGCGTACTTCTCGGGCTGTCTGACTCTCACTCTGGATACCTATACGGTGTCTCAGACGGAGATCTCTGACGAGTGCATCATTGTGGATCTGCTGTACAATTACCCCCGTGTCTCTTCGCTTCTGGAGGATTGGAAGGCACTCGCGAGAGGTTTCATTAGCGGTGATGTTCTGGATATTGGCAAGAGGTCCCGGTTTATAAAGAAGATGCTCACCCCTGCTTTACTGGCGAAGGCACGATTTGAGACCCAGTTGCTACCCGCCGGCAGATACACGGACGAACAGAAGTTTGCAGCGGCCGATGGACTTCTGAAGTTTTATGCGAGAGCTCGGCTTGTTATTACTTCAAGAATCCACTGCGCCTTGCCTTGTCTTGCAATAGGTACACCGGTTATTTTCATTAACGGGTTTGATTCGATCATCGACATTTGTCGGTTTCAAGGGATCATAAACTTGTTCAATACGGTAGATGTGGATAGGAGGGGCAACTATAAAGCCAACTTTGAGCTACCCGGCAGAATAGACCTCAATACGAAAGTGAGAAACCCTACTGGGGGCAAGGTGGTGGCAGAGCATTTGAGAGAGAAATGCAAAGCGTTCATTGCGCAGACGGATTGAAAGAATGTTCTCGAAAGAATGAAACCGAACTGACAGAGGCTTGGATTGGGTTCCGCACTGATGATTGGCACAGCCGCGTCGTTTCAGCTGCAGATGCTCGGGGAGCAAGCATGAGAATCAGACCTGGAATGAAACGTTCAGGTTACCGTTGTATGGGGTGCCACCTTCATTGAGACGATTAGCTTAGACCGCCCTTCTTCCTCGCCATGATTGTCCGTCTGTCAAATAGGCTGAAATGCTGATCTATCTTTCGAACCTTGCCGTCGTTGTTTTGGCCGCGTATCTGGCACGGCAATCGAAATCCGCAATCATCTCGAAAGGGTTGCTTGCGCTTGCATTCGTCTCGATGGTTCTTGTGGCGGGTCTGCGCGACCGAACAGTGGGGACGGATACGCCAGCATATGTAATGCATCTTAACCAGATACGATCTTTTGTAGATGTTGTGCAGGTTGGAAGCGAGATGGGAGAGTATGGCTTCTGGATACTGACATGGTTGGTACACTTCATTTCAGATGAGTATATGATCTACCTGTGTGCGATCGCTATTATTGTCGTCGCCTGCTATCAGCGGGTTATCGTTGCCCATTCAGATGATATTGTGCTTTCCTTCTTCGTCTTCATTACGGTTGGGTCTTATCTCTTCTTTTTCAACGGGGCTCGGCAGGGAATTGCCTGCGCTATTTATGCCCTTGCAGTCGGTGCAATGTTGGAAAGGAACCCTGCTAAATATATTGCCTACGTGCTGGTTGCGTTTCTCTTCCATAAGACTGCAATCATGACACTGCCGGTGTATCTCATTTTTAGCAGACCGAACACCTTAAAGAATAATCTCGTCATTGCCCTGATAGGGTGCGCTGCAGTAGTAGTATTCACACAATTCTCCGGGGAGATTGCTTCCATAGGCGACATGAGGTATTCAGTATATTTGGATCGGGTAGAGGGTGGAGGATACTACATGGTCGGTATCTCTGCTCTGTTCGCCATCTTCTTTCTCATATTCAAAAAATCAGTCTCAATTCAACGGGCCCGATATGATCTCTTTCTTAATATGATTCTGTTCGGTTTGATGATAGGCGTGGTCTCGAGTGTGATGAGTGTCGATCCATCGGGGCTCCTTCGTTATGGGGCCTACTTCAACATAGCCATTGTGCTTATCTGGCCGATTGTTTTCAAGAATCTCTCTGATCGACGGGAGAGAGCTGCTGCTGGATATTTCTTTATGGTCTATTGTCTTGCCATGCTGGTATTGACGACAGAAAGATTCAGCAATTTGATACCGTACAAATTCAATCCGGCTGTGTCTGCGCTATTCAGGTGAACCCTTCGTGATGTGACATCGAGCAACCATGCCTATCACTATTGGGATTCCTTTTTACAATGCGGAAGCGTATTTGGCTAACGCCATACGATCCGTATTTGCCCAATCTTATCAGAAATGGGAGCTTATCCTTGTGGATGACGGATCCGCCGATCACTCCCTTGACATTGCCCGTTCAGTCAAAGACCCCCGCGTGCGGGTCATTTCTGACGGCCAGAACAAACGGCTTCCATACCGCCTAAACCAGATCGCTGGTGAAGCCAAATTTGATTTCATTGGACGGATGGATGCAGATGATTTGATTTCTCCAAATCGGTTCGGGAAACAACTTGAAATCCTTCAACGTCATCCGGAAATCGATCTTGTCACTACTGGAGTGTGTTCAATCACAACGGACAACCGTCCCATTGGTGTGAGGGGGGGCAATCCAGAAGATGTGATTTCGGGCCGCACACTTCTTCTCGGTCAATCTGCGATTGTTCATGCGGCAATCCTGAGCAGGCGAGCTTGGTCTCTTCGGAATCCGTACGATGAGTCAATCAACCGGACCGAAGACTACGAGCTTTGGCTTCGTGCGTTTTCGCGGAGCGATTTCAGGATCTATGTAATGAGTGATCAGTTTTACTATTATCGCGAAGAGGAGAACGTAACGCCAAAGCGTCAACTGACTGCGTACGCGAGCCAACGCGATTTGTATCAAAGGTATGGTTACCTCGGCCTGGGATCGCATGAGCTTCCGCTGATTATTGCTAAGTCTTACCTCAAATCAGCGGTCGTGTATGCGTTTTCTGTTGCAGGGAGAATGGACCTCCTTTTGAAACGGCGGAATAAAGCGATAACAGATAAAGCGAAGCTGGATAATTTCACGAGAGAAATCAAACAGATTCTGGAGACGAGAGTCCCGGGTCTGGATTGAACCACAAGGAGACAGTGATCAATCTCCGGTTGTTGTGCGGGGTCACGCAGCAAATCTATGAAAATTCTCTTCATAACGCGTGTACCGTTGACTGCATTAACCTTTATTTTCCCATTTGCGAATAGGTTACGCGAGCGGGGAAACGTTGTGGAATTCGCATCCGGTCCGGGAGAAGGTGCTGAGGAAATAGAGACATCGGGATATCCTCTTAAGATACTCTCGATGCATAAGAAATCGAGTTCGCCTGGGAATATCCGCGTCGTCAACGAACTCACCAGAACGATCAAAGATGGTCAATATGATGTAGTCCATACTTATTCACCGGTGATCGGACTTTACGGACGGCTTGGAGCATTCAAAGGCAAAACACCGTTTGTCATTCATTCGGTTATCGGTTCTCTGCTGGGGTGTGGGGTTCCTTTCCTGCATCGCATTTTCTATCTTGTGAGCGAGTTTGCTACATCGCGAATGGTGGATCTCTTTATTACACTCAACGATGCGGATGCACGCACGATGGTGAAGTACAGGTTGGCGTCTTCCGATAAGGTGGTTTCACTTCGGCATGAGTACGGTGTCGACCTTCAGAGATTTGATCCGGAGAGAATCGATATCGTTCATCTCGAAGAATTGAGGAAAACATATCGCCTGCAGGATGGTGTTCCTGTAATTGGGTATGTCGGGCGGATGATAGGTGCCAAAGGTATCCTGGATCTCTTCGAAGCCTATCAGAGGATCCGCGCCAAAGGCATCAGGGCGAAGCTTGTATTTCTGGGAGATATTCTTTCGTCAGACAAGGATAGAAGATCGAAAGAATTACTGAAAGAGCTTGTCAAGAAGTCGGGTTTTGGGGATGATGTAGCGTTCTTTGGACTCCAAAAGAATGTCCCGCTCTATCTCTCGTTGATGGATGTGGTTGTATTACCTTCACACTACGAAGGATTCCCGCGCATCCCCGTTGAGGCGGGCGCGATGAGAAAGCCTTCGGTGTGTACTGCGGTTGCTGGAGTCAAAGAGGCAATTGACGAAGGGGAGACTGGATTTATTGTCCCGATCAAAGATCCCAAGCGCTTGGCAGAAGGTATTCACAAGATCATAACGAACCCTGCCCTCTCACGCACAATGGGGGACAAGGCGAGGAAACGAGTGGTGGAACTCTTTGATCAGAATAAGATAGTCGACCAGCAAGTGCGGATCTATCAAGAATTCTTCATGAAGAAGATGGCGAGTGGGAACTTCAACATTTGATCCTATTAGTTCATTTGAAAATGAACCGGATGAAACAACCTCCAATCATTCAAAGTGTGTACCAAAGCTACATCAAAAGAGTCATTGACGTTTCGTTAAGTGTTATAGTGATCATGATCGTTTGGCCATTACTCATAGCGATCTATGTAGTGTTGCGGATCAAGTTGGGTCGTCCAGTAATGTTGAGGCAGAAGCGTCCCGGCTTCATGGGAAGGCCATTCAACATCTGCAAGTTCAGAACAATGACCGATCAGCGCGATGTGAATGGCAAACTTCTCCCGGATGAAGAGCGCATCACTCCTATTGGACGATTCATACGCAGCTACAGTCTGGACGAGCTTCCTGAGGTATTCAATGTTCTCAGAGGAGAAATGAGTTTCGTGGGTCCGCGTCCATTGATAATGCAGTACCTTGATCGCTACACGGCGGAGCAAGCGCGTCGACATGAAGTTATGCCTGGGATCACAGGATGGGTTCAGGTGAAGGGTCGCAATAGTCTTACGTGGGAAGAGAAGTTCGCACTTGATGTCTGGTATGTCGATCATCAGTCTTTCATGTTGGATATTCGCATCTTGTTTATGACCATCTGGAAAGTCCTGCGACGAGAAGGGATTAGCCAGGAAGGTTACGTGGCCGCAGAGGAATTCATGGGCTCCAATCGAAAGGATTTCAGGTAGCGTGATTGCGGAACGATCATCAGAGAATTCAATAGCCTCTCCTTGGGAGCAGGGATCCGAGCTTCGCGCCGAGGGTCAGAAGAAGAACGTGCGTGTTCTCGTATTGGGAGGCGGAGGGCACGGCCGGGTCATTGCTGATGCTATCTTGGCCCGTGCAGCAAAGTACGAAGATATGGAACTCGTTGGGTTCGTCGACGACGATTCCACCGTGGGCCGCGAACCCATCTTTGGGAAACCCGTGCTTGGTACACACCTTGACATCAAGCAAGTCCCACACGATGTGCTCGTCCTTGGAATTGGACACAATGAAGAACGCCAGAAGCTTTTTGAAGATCTCATCAGGCAAGGCGAAAAGTTCATCTCGGTCATCCATCCGAATGCAACGGTCGCTCGCGATGTCAAGATGGGTCGTGGGACAGTCGTTTTTGCGGGCGTTGTGGTGAACACAGGGACGAAGATCGGCGATAACGTGATATTGAATACCGGATGCACGGTCGACCATGACTGTAGGGTCGGTTCGCACGCGCACATTTGTCCCGGTGCTCATCTTGGCGGGACAGTCCGCGTTGGAAAAGGGGCATTTGTCGGCATCGGGAGCGCAATCATTCAAAACAAGACCATTGGAGAATGGGCAATTGTTGGGGGAGGTGCAGTGGTGACAAAGGATGTTCTCCCACGGACAACCGTTGTGGGTGTTCCTGCGCGGATTATCAAGAAACAGTCTGGTGTTATCAAAAAGCAAATGAGTTCTATCCGGGCCATCCCACTGGATTCTAAAGACGAGTGGATTGAGGCTTTGAGCGGTCCGCATGACTTCTATCATTTGCCTTTCTACCATGGTCTGGCAAGGGGCATGGACCAAGGAGAGCCGAGACTCTTTGTCTACGAGAATGGAGGATATCGGATCAGTCTGCCGTTATTGATTCGTCGGATCGATTTGGCTGTGGATGGCTCCGGAAGGGAGCAGTGGTTTGATGCGACGTCTGTTTATGGGTACGCGGGTCCTGTAGTTTCTCATTCCTACATCCCGGACCTGATCAAGCGCGACTTTCAAGAATCGTTGAAGAGGACGCTTACTGAAATGAGGGTCATCAGTCTCTTCTCAAGGCTTCATCCACTATTGAATCAATCAGCTCTGCTCACCGGGCTCGGAGTCATCGTCAATAGCGGCAATACTATCTCAATTGACCTGAGCCTGCCGGAGCAAGTGCAGGTGGCCCAATATCGGAGGGACCACAGGCACGGGATTCGGAAACTCCGGGACGTGGGAGTGTCATGCGAGATCGATATTGAATTGAAGCACTTAGAGGCGTTTATCGATGTTTACCATAGCAACATGAAACGTGTGGGAGCAAAGCCCGAATACTTCTTTTCACGTTCGTACTTCCATACACTCATGAACACATCCGAGGTATTAGCCAGGCTCTTTGTGTGTTCGGTTCAAGACAATCTTGCTTGTGCGGCTATTTTCGTCAAATGCGGCAACATCATCCAATATCACCTCTCAGCTACCTCCGAACAATACCGAAAGTTTGCGCCGACGAAGTTTCTCATTGACACTGCAAGACATTGGGGGGTTGAACAGAGTGCTACGACACTTCATTTAGGCGGTGGTGTGAGTTCAAGCGAGGATTCATTGTTTGCATTTAAGGCAGGGTTCTCTCAGAGGAGGCACCAGTTCTTGACGTGGCGTTGGATCCTGTTAGAGAGAGAATACCGGCACCTCACTTCTTTGAGTTCTGGAGCCAGCAACATAGATGTCAATCAATCCCTTTCCAATGAATTCTTCCCCGCATACCGAATGTGAGATGACTTCCAACCAGCCAAAAAGCACGCTTTTCGAGAGACCATCAGAAATGAAACTCCCTTGGGAACATGGTTCAGAGTTCCATTTGAGTGAGAACATCAGGCAAGATCGGCCTTATAGTTCCCCTTGGGATGGCAAGGGGCTTCTGTTCGGCACAGGTCGCGACGCCATGAAGGCGATACTTCTTTTTTGCATGGCTTCCCGCGGCTGGAAGCGTTTGTGGGTGCCGGCCTATTTTTGCCAGGAAGTCGTGGGTGCAATAGCCGAGACGGGCATGACTCTGCAAAGTTATTCATCGTGGTTTCTGGGATCGAGTGGCGGGAACAAATCCCCCGAATTCATGATCGGTGACGTGATCCTTGTCGTGAATCACTTTGGACTGTTCTCCAGCCCGGAATTCGATGTCAGCAAGGCGTCTGCCGTTATTGAAGATCATACCCACGACCCCTGGTCTGCTTGGGCTTTCAAGAGTAAGGCAGACTATTGTGTCGCATCCCTGAGAAAGACTCTGCCTGTCCCGGACGGTGGTGCATTGTGGTCTCCCAAACAGAAGGAACTGCCAACTCAGTCCCCCCTGACACGGCAGCATCGTCTCGCTGCCGAAAGAAAGCTTGAAGCAATGAGAATGAAAGCCTTGTATCTCAATGATCAGATTGCCGACAAGTCCGGTTATCGTGCCCTTCAGCTTGCTGGAGACGAAACCCTGTCCGGCCGGGACATTTCCGCGATCTCCGAATGGACGGAACAAAACATGTGTGGATTTCCTGTTCGAAAATGGAGGGAAGTAAGGAAGCGAAATCATGAGACTCTTCGCTGGGCATTATCTTCCCTGAAGTGGGTTCAAGTCGTGTGTCCTGAAATGATGATGGAAATCGTTCCTTTTTCATGCATTCTCCTCTTTGATACCGCTGAACGGAGGGAATTTGTACGCCTAGAGTTGATTCAAGCCAGTATCTACCCAGCCATTCTCTGGTCCTTGGAGGAACCAGCTTTACGGGATATCCCGAGGGAGCATTCCGACGCGAGCAGGCGGATGCTTTCCATTCATTGTGACATGAGGTACTCCGAGCGAGATATGCTCCATGTTGCAGACTGTATTGAGAGATTTGGAAATGAATTCCGTGGATGAAGAACGACAACAACTCCATGAATTTTCGGCTTTAACTGAAAACCGCAGACTACAAGAGTGGAGCACTCAAAGCCTCGAGCGGCCGGCAAGCGCCCTGGGGCCGCTGACCCACGGTAGCGATTCCTTGATCATACGTCCGATTTCTACAACACATCAATTGGAGAGA
>Ga0209641_10005827_pt1 | contig 10063 bp, 7 predicted proteins | sample RifCSP16_1_FD_184022 | JGI IMG/M metagenome (GOLD analysis project Ga0209641, IMG submission 184022) | Soil microbial communities from Rifle, Colorado - Rifle CSP2_sed 16_1 (SPAdes) (version 2) | ecosystem: Environmental > Terrestrial > Deep subsurface > Rock core/Sediment | place: Rifle...
CGGCGGTGACCTCGTGGGCGCCGGCCGTGAGCAGCACCTCGCGCGGCGTCTCCCCGAGCGGGCGCCCGTCGACGCTCACCTCGGCCCACGGGCTCGCATCGAGGGAGAGGACGCCATCGCCCGACGCGGCCGCGGGGGTGGGCACGGAGTTCAGCTCGGAGCGGACGATCTTGATCTCCTTCGCCGCCGCGGCCGGCCGCACGGTCCTGACCGGGGTCCGCGGGACGGAGTGGGCCGACGACGGGCGCGATCCCTGCGACTGTACGAGGGGGTGTGCCACCACGCTCGTGAGCGACATCTCGGTCGCGTCCGAAGGCGCACTGGCCAATCGCTCCAGGCTGATGGGCGAGGTGCTGCCACCCCGAAGGGAACCCGGCAGATCCCTCGCGGACGCTGACGCTCGTCGAACGACCGACGCTGGTCGCACGCCCGAGGGCTCGGCCGGCACTGGCGGAGCCGCCGGCTGGGGGGCGGGCTCGCTTCCCGCGCGATCCGTCCGGCTCCCGGCCCGAGATGGGGAGGAGGCGCCATTCAGGTCACGCGCCGTGGATCCCTGCAACACCCATGCGGCCGCCAGGGCAAGGACCGAAGCCGCGGCGAACGCCGAGATCCGGGCCACCCTGCGGTCAGCGTGGCTTCGCGTCGAAGCGGCGCCGGCGCCGCCGGTCGGCTCGGGGGCCCCCTGCGCCGCGAGCGGATCGTCTGGTCGCTGGTCGAGCTCCGTCGTCGGCGCGATCGCAGTCCCGTCGCAGATGGAGGTGGGCTCCGTCCCCGGCGCCGGACAGATGGCGAGCAGCTGCGCCCGCATCTCCCCCGCGGAGCGCGGACGCTCCCGTCTGTCCTTGGAGAGGGCTCGGAGGACCAGCTCCTCCAGCGCCGGGTTGAACGAGGCGCCCGGCATGCGCGCACAGAGGGATGGCGGGCTCTCGTGCAGGTGCTTGCCAGCCATCTCGAGGTCGGTGTCGGCCTCGAACGGGAGCTTCCCCGTGAGCATCTCGTGCAGCATGACGCCCACCGAGTAGAGGTCGCTCCGCCCATCGAGCTCCTCGCCCCGCAATTGCTCCGGGCTCATGTACCCGGGCGTCCCCCAGACCTTGCCATCGCGGGTGATCCGCCCGACGCCCTGCTCGCTCAACTGGGCGATGCCGAAATCGAGCACCTTCACGAGCTCGTCCGGGCGGCGCTCCAGCATGACGTTGGCTGGCTTCAGATCCCGGTGGACGACGCGGAGAGCCTCTGCCTCCGCGAGCGCGGCGAGGACCTGGGCAGCGATGCGCATGCCACGCGCTTCCGGGAGCCGTCCCTCTCTCTCGATGACGTGGCCCAGGGTGAAGCCACCCAGGAGCTCCATCGCCATGAAGGGCGCGCCGTCCTGCGTCACGCCGTAGTCGAGGATCGTCACGGAGTTGGGGTGATTGAGGCGCGTCGCCGCACGGACCTCTCGCTGGAAGCGCTCGGCGACTGCGGGGTCCTGGGCGAGGGGGTTCTTCAGGATCTTCAGGGCTACGTACCGATCGAGCCTCACGTCGGTGGCCTTGTAGACGTCGCCCATCGCGCCGCGGCCGATGACGTGGTGGACGAAGTACCTGTCCGCGATGGTCGTGCCGACGCGAGGCTGGGCCGTGGCGACTGGGGTCGCTTCGGCCGGAGTCGACGAGGGGGCGCTCGCGGAGGCGCCCTCGAGATCGCCGCCGGGAGAGGGGAGGCGCATGGCCTCCTCCAGGGCTCCCTCGACTTGGCGATCACAATCCGCCATTGGAAGCCCACACCCTAGCACGATGTGTGGCACACTCATGTCGCACGCGCGTGCGACGCTCGCGCGCTGCGGCACCCCCAGGAGGAGGGAGGGAAATGGAGCGCGGACCCGGCGGCGCGCCCAGTTCCACGCCGTCGGATGGGTCCCCCGGTGGCACGGGCGCTGCCGCGCCGCTCGTCATCGAGGTCGAAGGCGGCGAGACGCGTTTCCGCATGCGGTACGCCTTCTTGCGTTCACCCGTCGGGATCGGGCGTGCCGCGGACAACGAGATCGTCTTGTCGCACCCGTTCGTGTCAGGGCGGCACGGGCTCATCGAGTTCGACGACCTGCGCGCCTGGTACACCGATCTGGGGTCTCGAAATGGGTCAGTTCGCGCCGGCGGCGCGCTGCGCGCCGGCGAGCGGGTGCTCCTTGAAGGAGGCGCGGAGATCCGGATAGGGCCCCTGCGCCTGTCGATATCGAGAGCGGCCCGCGGGCAGGTCGCCGACTCGGCAGAGGACGACGAGGCGGTCGCGCCGGGTAAGGTCACCGCCTTGTTGCAGAAGCTGGCCCGGGCGCCCGCGCCCGAGTCGCGCGAGGTTTGGGCCGAGTCCCTGCGGCCGGGCCTCGTCGTCGGGCGCTTCGAGCTCATCCGCGAGATCGGGCGGGGCGGGTTCGGGGTCGTGTACGAGGCGCTCGACCGGGACCTGCGCAGGGTCATCGCCTTCAAGGCGGCGAGGCCAGGCCTCTGCGCCGAGGCGAAGCGCGGGGAAGAGTGGCTGCAGCGGGAGGCGGAAACGGCCGCGCGCCTCGCCCACCCCAACATCGTGAGCCTATACGACGTCGGGACCTGGAAGGGCGGGCCCTACCTCATCATGGAGCTCCTCCGCGGGGAGACCCTGCGGCAGCGCCTGAAGCGCGGCGCGTTGCCGCTCGACGCGGCGCTCGACGTCTCGATTCAGGTCGCGCAGGCTCTCGCACACGCCCACGGCGCCGGCGTCGCGCACCGCGACGTGAAGCCGGCCAACGTGTTCCTCTGCGACGACGGGAGGGTGAGGGTCCTCGACTTCGGGCTCGCCCGGATCCTCGGTTGCGCCGGCGAGAAGGGTGGAGGAACGCCAGGCTACGTCGCGCCGGAGCAGGAACGAGGCGAGGTGTCGGACGGGCGGAGCGATGTGTTCAGCGCCGCCGTCGTGCTCTGCGAGACGCTGATGGGCCGTCCGCGCGGCGACGTAGCCGGCGGCGAGGGCGCGGGAGACGGCGGGGATGCCCTGTCCGACGGCGGCCTGGCGGCGATACCTCGTGACCTCGCCACCCTGCTCGAGCGCGCGACGTCGGCGGACCCGGCCGCGCGTCCGCAGGACGGCCGGGCCTGGCTCAAGGCCCTTCTTGCGGCGCAGCGCGATATCGGGCGATCGGCGGCGCGCATGGAGCACCGCTCGGAGGCGGCGCGCGGGAGGAGGGCGGGTAGCGGTGCCCTCGCCGCGGCGGCGATCCTGGGGGCCGTGGCCGGCGCTGCGGGCGCCTTGCTCTTCGTTCGTTGACGCTGTGCGCTATGCGCACGGTTGCCTATGCGCTGCACCATCAGTCGTTGATGCGCTGCGCTGTGCTAGCCGAAGCCCCTTCGCAGGGAGACCTGTCCCGTGTGGGTGCTGGTATCATGCGCCGTGGTGCTCGAGCGACGAATCGCCGAGGCGCTTCAGCGCCAGGATTTCGAGGTCGCGTTGACCGAGGCGATCCGCGGCTACGGGCCGCAGATCCTCGGGTACGTCCGGAGCATCTGCCGGGGTTCCGAGGACGCGGGCGACGTCTTCGCGCAGTTCGCAGAGGAGCTGTGGAGAGCGCTCCCCACCTTCCGGCGAAACACCACGCTGCGCGCCTTCGCCTACAGGCTCGCCTGGACCGCGGCCGCCAGGTTCTACTCGGACGCCTACCGGCGCCACCGCGAGCGGTTGCCGACGAGCATGGCCTCGAGGCTCGCAGCGTCGATTCAGCTCGAGCACATGGCGGCGGTGGAGCGCGAGGCGGCAGACCTCGCGAAGCTCCGCGCCGAGCTCGCGCCGGAGGAGCAGACGCTCCTCGTCCTCCGCCTCGACCGCGACCTCTCCTGGGCCGAGATCGCGGACGTGCTGGCCGAGGATGGGCGCGCCGTGGACCAGGCGGCGCTGCGCAAGCGCTTCGAGCGGCTGAAAGCGAAGATCGCGCAGAAGGCGAAGGATCAGGGGCTGCTCGACGGTTGAGCGCCCGCCTCGCTCGCCCTCCTTGCTCGAGCAGGTCCGGGGATCCATTGCCGGGATTCCCCTCGCGCCAGCTCCCTCCGTGAAATGCCGATCGGCCGCCTCGCAGCCGCGAGCGCGATCGGATGTCACATCCAGGACCCTGCGCTCCCTGCGCACGTGAACGGTCATCACTTCACCCCGCCGGCGGGCGAGCCCGACCCGCGGGGCCATCACGGAGGAGTCCATGCGCAAGTTCCTGCTCGTCGCTCTCGTCGCCAGCGCGTCGGCCTGCGGCACGCCGGGGTTCACGTCGGCCATGCGGCCGGGTTTCGATTCCGATGTGCAGCTCGAAGCCAGGTGCTTCAGCAGCGGCCGCGACGGCGAGGAACTCGATGCGAAGGTGAGGGAGATGTACAGGCAGGGGTATCGCCTCGTCTACGTCTCGGAGTACACGTCGAGCGCCCGCCTGGGGTACCCGTCGACCATCTGCTTCGAGCGGCCTGCGCAGCAGGGCTCGGGCGTGGCGAGGCCGTAGCGGGCGGCGCGCCAGGGCGATCAGTCAGCAGATCAGTTTCTCGCACGGACGGACGGCGTCGCCGCTCCGCCGTCGCGGGCGCGATCGAATGTCACATCTCCGGTCTGCGCTCCCTGCGAATGCGAACGGTGTTCGCGGAGGACTCCATGCGATCGCTTCAGACGGGCTCGAGACGGCTTTCCTCGGTTGCGGCCGCGGCCGTCCTCGTCGCGTTGGCCTCACCTGCGGCCGCGAGCAGCGCGCGTCGGCCTGGCGGGCAGCGGGCCGAGGCGCTCATAGCCCTCCTCAAGAAGGTCAAGGAGGACAAGGCATCGCCCTTGAGCGTGAGCGAAGCGGCCAATGCCAGGGTCTTCAGAGAGATCGATCGCTTCTTCGACCACGAGGCGCTCTGCGCCAGGGCGATCGCGCCGCGCGCGAGCAAGCTCAAGCCCGCGGAGATCTCGGCATTCAGGACCAAATTCACGACGCTCATCCGGCTCGTCGCCTACCACCGCTCCGGGAGGTTCTTCCGGGACGCCACGGTCGCGCTCCAGCCCGAGCGCCGTGAGGGCGACGTGCTCTCGGTCCCGGCCACGGCGCGCGCCCCGGACAGCGGCGAGGAGGTGACGCTCGAATTCCGCTGGGCGAAGCGAGCCGGCGTCCTGAAGCTCGTCGACATGGTCTTCGACGGCGAGTCGCTGCTGCGCAACTACCAGCACCAGGTCACGCGGCTGATCGACAAGGGAGGCGTGCCCGAGATGCTGCAGACGTTGGACGATCGGGCCGCTGCGCTGAGGAAGAACAGGGCTTGACCGGAAGGCCGGCATAGCGACGAAGGCCGGCGCAAGGGAGGAAGCAATGAGGCGTGATCGTGTCCTCGGCCTCGCGGCCGCGGTGTTGCTCGTGTACTCGTCGGTTCGATGCGGCAGTTCAGGAGGAGGGGGCGGCGGCGGAGGGGGCGGAGGGGGTGGCGGCGGAGGTGGCGCCGGAGGGATCACCGCCGCCGATACCCTGCTCGGCAGCAGTGACCTCGCCGGCGCACGCGACGCCTACCTCGCGAAGCTCGCGACGGCGCCGGCCGACACGCACTCCGCGTTCGGCGCCGCCCTGACTCGCATCCTGTCGCTCCCCGACGCCGCTCCGGTGGTCGAGGTCCTCGACGGCTGCGGACAGCCGCACTTCGACGTTGCGACCAAGTGGTTCGGCACGGACGGCCTCTTCGCGAAGGACCGCGGCGAGCGCCAGGGCAGCGGCACGGTCGCCATCGGCCTCGGTACCGCAGCGTCGGGCCCCTTCACGGACACGGGCTTCGTAGGAGACGCCTGGCGCGCGCGTCCCTGGGCCACGTACGGTGGGGACCGCTCGCTCGAAGTGGAAGTCAAGGACGTCGCGCACGCCGGTACCCGCGGCACGGCCTCGCTCGAGCTCGACGCCTATGGGAGCACCAACGGGAGCACGCTCGCCGACGGCCTGGAGGTGCCCGTGGAGACCCTCGGCGGGGGGGTCTACTTGACGCTCCCGACCTCGGCCGATGGCACGCAGGTCAGCGACTTCTATCCGCTGTCCCCCGCGACCGGCTCCGTCCTCTTCGAGAAGGTGGGCACCGGGCTGCCTGGCGATGCGATCTCCATCACCTACAAGAACGTCGTGCTGGTCGGCCAGCCGCGCTACTGCGCCAGCCTCTGCACCAACTCCTACGCCAGGATCGACGGGACGGTCACGGCCGTCCTCGGCTCGGAGAAGCTGTCCGTGCCCTTCCAGCGGGTACACAGTGACAGCGGCCCGCCCTATCGCAAGGGCTTCGTCGTCGCCCTCGACGGCTGCCCGGGCACGTCCACCGAATACCTGCGCGGCCAGGCGAGAAAGCTCGTCCCCGAGCTGGAGTCGATCGCCGGGGAGCTGGACGTGGTGACGGGAGCGGCCGACGCTGCGGCCTTCCAGTTCAAGGTGCCGGCCGGGCTCGCCTCCCTGGACGCCGACATCCCGCTCAACATCGCCGACGCATACGCCCTCAAGGCCGGCGTCGAGGCGGCGCTGGCCGGCATCCACGGAGGGACGCAGTACAAGACGATGTCCAAGGCGATGGCCGAGGTGATGGGAGTCTTCACCGGCTACTCCGGGCAGGAGCGCGGGATCATCGCCCAGGCACTGGCCAATGACCTCAACGCGACCTTCATGGCTCGGGCCGACGGGTTCGACCTCTCGCAGATGCGCACCTGGCTCACGAAGGCGCTGGACGACGCGAACACGGCGCTGACCGTCGTCCCCACGGCGGCGGGCCTCTCCGACTTCCAGGCGGCGGCGGCGCACGACGTGGTGGCGGACGCGAAGGCGCAGCTCGACGTCTTCAGGAGCAGCCTCTCCGCCTCGGGGCCGACCGCGCTCCCTCACTCCCCGCCCGAGATCGGGGTGTGGCTGAAGAGCGTGTTCGACTCCCCGATCGACAGGAGCAGCCTGCTCGCCGCGAGCGGCGGCGCCGGCATCTTCACCAGCACCGCCGAGCCAGGCAACTCGCTGCGATTCGATCAGTTCGCGGCCCGAAAGGCCGCCGGGCAGGCCCTCGTCATCGCCCACGACGGCGACGCCTGCGACGCGGGGACCGGCACCGGCTGCCCCGCCGGCTTCCAGTGCGATTACGGCACGAGCCGGTGCGTGCCGAAGCCCGTCCTCCTCGACCCCGACCTGCTCCGGAACGCGATCCAGACGCACGGGCCGCCGACCTTCCTCGGGCTCGAGTCCGCCCGCCCGCTCTGGTCGCTGGACAGCGTGACCTTCAAGTGAGGGGCAGGGGCCGGGCGCCGGGGACCGGGGACCGGCGCCCGGCCCGAGGCGATGACAGGCGACGACGACAACATGCAGTGATGAGCAAGCGGCCCTGCTGAGAGAGGGACGTCCGGAGGAGAGCTCAATGCAAGAACCGAGGAACCGCTGTGCGCTGACTGTCTGCGCCGCTCTCGCCCTGGCGATGGCTGGATGTGGAGGAGGAACGAGCGGAGGAGGATCTCCCAGCTCGTCGACCTACGGCATCTCCGGGACCATCACCGATGCGGACGGCTCCGCCGAGTCCGGCGTGAGCGTTTCGCTCACCGGCGCCGCGGAGAGGACTACGACCACGGATCCCAGCGGGAACTACTCGTTCACCGGCCTCGCGAACGGCGACTACACGGTCATGCCGACCAAGAGCGGCTACACGTGCTCGCCGCCGAGCCGCTCCGTCACCGTGGGCGGCGGGGCCCAGGCGGGAGTGAACTTCACCGCGACGGCGATTGGCGCCGGTGCCGGTTCGATGAGTTCGATAGCCTTCTTCCATGCCGATGACGGGGTGCATGGCTGCGAACTGTGGAAGACGGATGGCACCGAAGCGGGCACGGTCATGGTGAAGGACGTCAACCCAGGCCCGACGGGCGCCTCCTCCGGTAGGCAGCCCTGGGGGAGACAGGTCCGGGACGGGGTCCTCTATGCCGCGCTAGATGACGGCATTCATGGAGTCCAGCTATGGAAGACGGACGGGACCGAAGCAGGAACTGCGATGATGACAAACACCAGCTTCTCGTACCCCTACCTAGCATCAATCACCGTCTTGCACGGGGTCCCGCACTTCACTGAAGACCAAAGACTGTGGAGGACGGACGGCACCGCGGTTGGGACGGTGATGCTCGGGGAGGCGTGGCAAGTGCTCGAGTTCGATGACAACATTCTCCTGTTCTGGAACGGTGCCGACCTGTGGAAGACGGATGGGACCATTGCCGGCACGGTAGCAGTGAAGCAGGATGTCGGTTTCGATTTCGATGGCTACAAGGATCGAGCAGGCAACGCAGGCAACGTGTTCAACGGCTCGTTCTACTTCTTCAATTATGACACCGGGGCGCTCTGGAGGACAGACGGCACTTCCGAAGGCACCGTGCCGGTCAAGGAGATTTCCCACAGCTGCAGTGGGGCCCCGGCTGGCATGTGTGGCAGTCAAACGTTGGGTCGGTTGTTCGCGGAGATGAACGGCACCGCCTACTTCTCCAGTGATGGAGGGGTTTGGAAGACGGACGGGACCGACGCAGGCACGGTGATGGTGAAGGACTTCGGTGGGGACTCACAAGGTCACGGGTACCCCCACTATTTGACGGCGTTCGCCGGGTCCATCCACTTCCTGGTGGAAGACCGGGCCAACAACACGCAGCTGTGGAGGACCGATGGGAGCGCGGGAGGTACGCTGCTCGTCACGGAGATCCCCGCGGATAGCCACAACCTCTTCATGCAGAATGGGGCGCTGTACACAGTCACCGACAGTGACGATCGTGATGGGGCGTTGTGGAAGACGGATGGTACCGCCACCGGCACGACCAGCGTCAGCGGCTCCCTTCTGGTCGACGCTGCCTATGCACTCCCCGGCCAGTCCGATGGGCCCGTCTTCCTCATCGCGGATGACGGCACACACGGCTACGAGCTGTGGAAGACCGACGGGACCGCCGCGGGCACGGCGATGGTCAAGGACATCAACTCCGGTGCAGGCTCGGCCTTCCATGATTACGACTGCGACATGGGGCCCGACACGTAGACAGGCGGTACGAGCGTTCCATCGAGTGGAGCGCGAAGGAGCGCGTGCCTGCATCCGGCAAATGCTGGACCGTGGGGCAGCGGAGTTGATGAAGTACCGGACCTGCGGCCACGGGTGGATCATGGGCTGGTGGCATCGTGGGGCCCATCTCCATGACGTCGAGCAGCGCCGGAGATCCCCAGGTGCTCGTCAGCCAGTCGAGGGGGACGGGCTACTGGTTACCGAGACGGGGTGTCTACATCCGTCCGTCGAGTGGCTCCTGGCAGGTCACGCAGGATGTCATCACCGACGAGGACCTCCAGATCGCAGAAGGCAACTCGTCCGGCGCACAGTACTCGGGGGCTGTATTCTCGATCCTCGATGATCCGTCGACCGACACCATCCACCGCCTTGGGGATGACGCTGCCTGGTGGGCGACGCGTTGCGATTCCAGGAGCACCGGCCGCGCGCGGTGAAGGAAGGGGAGCGCGCGATTGCGACCGCTGTCGGCGTGTCGGTGAGGCAAGGGCCCCCCTTTCTTGCTAGGGATCAAGGGCGATTCGTGGGGACCCTGGCAAAGTGCCAACCCCAACCCAATCGAGCAGTGCGGGCCGGTTGGATGCGCGGGGTCGGCCTGCCGCCGCGCCGTCGATCGCCCGCAAGGGGGAGATGGATGCGACGCGCACACGCCTGGATGGCCGCGGCGCTGGCGGTCCTGGCCGGCATGGCGTGCCATGGCCTGGCGCCGCTGTCCGATCCGCCGGTCATGACCTCGTCCACGGCGTCGCTCTCGTTCGAGGCGGCGGTCGACGGCGCGGACCCCGCTGCGCAGACCGTGACGATCGGGAACTCCGGAGGCGGGACGCTCGCGCCGCCGGCGGTCTCCATCGCCTATGGCAGCGGATCGGGGTGGCTCACGGCGACCGTGAGCGGGGATGCGGCGCCGTACACCGTCACCGTGCGGCCGATCATCGCCGGCTTGCCCACGGGTGACCGGCCCGCGACGCTCTCGATCGCGTCGGATGGTGCCGCGAACTCGCCACAGACGGTGAACGTGACGCTCACCG
>Ga0209641_10005832_pt1 | contig 10059 bp, 6 predicted proteins | sample RifCSP16_1_FD_184022 | JGI IMG/M metagenome (GOLD analysis project Ga0209641, IMG submission 184022) | Soil microbial communities from Rifle, Colorado - Rifle CSP2_sed 16_1 (SPAdes) (version 2) | ecosystem: Environmental > Terrestrial > Deep subsurface > Rock core/Sediment | place: Rifle...
TTCCGCCATGTCGATCAGCTTGTCCAGGTCGGAGTCGCTGAGCTCGCCGAAAAGCGAAAGGTTATGCAGGAATCCCTTTACAGTATCTAGCATGGGTCAGACATCTGAGCGGCCCTCATTCCCAGCCTGAGGCGCTCCCCGACACCCATCCCGGCTGCGCCGGGCTCAGGTGGAGGCTCAGCTGGCTGTGGGCGGTCCCACCTCGAGTTCATGCTCGGTCCATGGCCTTCCGGACCAAAGTCTGGGTGAGGAACGATCGTTTCAGTTCTTCTATCTCAAGATGGTCGGCGATGAAGTTCACCTGCTCCACAGCCTGGGCGCGGAGCTCCTCGGCCCGATGCGCGTCGCCGCGCTTCGCTTCCAACTCGCTCCACGCAAGCAAGGCTTTCCACAGAGACCGCCGGCACCCGACTGCTTGGCCTTCGGCAACCGCCGCCTCAAGATGAACCCGGGCAGTCTTGTCGTCGCCCATCGCTGAAGATGCCAGGCCGCGCAGGAGAAGCTCATCGGTCAGGTAGCTCTTTACGCCTCCTTCGCGGAATCGCCGGAGCGAATCACAGGCTGTCATGACTCTAGTGTAATCCCCGGAGGCCAGGGCCACTTGAGCCTCAATCAGGCGAACCAAGACGCTGGAGATCGCCGCCAGCGGATCTCCGGGTCGGAGATCCGCAATCGCCTCATTAATCGTTTGGCGAGCCCCCTCAAGGTCCGAAGCCGCAAGTCGGCATCTGGCCAGGATGGCGTGCGCGAAGGATCGCCACACCGGATACAAGCGCTCGGCGACCTCTGCCGCCATTCTCGCCCGGGCGATCGCTTGCTCGGTCGCCCCCGCCTCGGAGTAGATGAAAGCCACCTGGGCCTGGACGACGCATTGGGGAGGGATGAATCCGGCTTGATCGGCCAGCTCCAGACATTCCTCGGCGCTGCGGAGCGCCATGCCCCACTCCCCGCGCTCGGCAAGCACATAGCTTACGATGAATCGACCGTAGGCTTCTCCCCACACATTCCCGATGGATTTGCTGATCGTCTGGGCCTCGTCGGCCGACCGCAGGCTTTCGTCGAAGTCCCCCAGGCCGAAATAATGGATCGAGAAATTCGAGAGTGTGTCGGTCAGCATCGGGAGATTGCCAAGCTCGCGCCATACGCTCGCGGCTTCCTCGAGTGAATTCCCGGCGTTCTCGAGATCCCCCACGCCCATGTAAGACGTGCTCAGGTTGTTCAAAGTGTAGGCAGCCTGTTCGCGGTAGTCGTACTGCCGGGCTAAAGCCAATGAACTCTCGCCGTACTCGATGGACTGCTTCGAGTTACCCGAGAAGCCCTCCAGAAGGGAGAGGATCCATAAGGCGCGCGACTCGGCGCGATGGTCTGCTAACTCACGCGCTAAACTGGAGGCTTCCTGAGCGAGGGCCAGGCCCTCCTCCGGTCGGTAGACGGTCGACGGCACGCTATAAAGAGTCGCCTGCGCGAGGAGGGCGGACAGTTTCAGCCCGGGATCCTGTCTTTCGCTGCCCAGGCGGGCCATTTCCGCATAATTCAGCATGGCCGCCTCATGCCTGGCTGAGAGCTCGAGTGTGCGGCCTCGCCCAAGGTAAATGTCGATCAGCTGCTCATCGTCAGCGGCCCCGTCGCGGCCCTCCTCAAGCGCCTTGTCGTATTCGGCCAGGGCTTCGAGCAGCGCGGAACGGCGCAGTGCGGTATCCCCCGCCAGCTTCGCATACTTGACGGTCTTGGCCGCATCGCCGGCCGCGCTGAAGTGCCAGGCCAACTGCGCCGCGTACTCCTCGATCCGTCCCTGGAAGAGCCGCTCGTAACACTCAGCCACCTGTCGGTGGATCTCCTGGCGCTTGCTCATCAGCAGCGATTGGTAGGCGGCCTCCCAGGTGAGCGCGTGATTAAACGTGAAACCCGGCTCTGGCTCTAGCACTGTGCGCAGGAGCTGATGTTCCTGGAGGACGTTCAGGCTGGAGTCCAGGCTCATCAGGCTACTCGGTCGTTGTGAGAGCATGGGCTTCGGCCCCCGCCTGGTAGAGGACCGCCTCGAGAACGCTTAGATCAAACTTGCGTCCGATCACCGAGGCGATTTGCAGCACGTGTTTGGCCTCCTCCGGGAGTCGATCGATGCGGGCCGCCAGGACGGCTTGAAGCGTGTCGGGGATCTCCAGGCTCTCCAGGGCGCGGCTCGCCTTCCAGCGACCGTTTTCGCGAACCAGATCCTCCTGATCTATCAGCATCCGGATGACCTCTTCGACGAAGAATGGATTGCCCTCCGCCTTGGACAAGATGGCCTCCCGAATAACCGGAGGCAGTTCGTCCACTGCTAGCAAGTTCTGTATCAGCTCTTGACTGTCGTCTTGCGTGAGGGGCGCCAGATGGAGCTCAAGTGCTCCGACGCCGGCGATCTCCCTGGCGCTGCGGACTAGCCCCCAGCCGGGGCTCTCTTTGTCGGGTCGGCTGATCAGCACGACTGTGAGGGGGACCTCGGCTGCGATCGGGAGGACATGCGCCCCGAGTTCAGCCGAAGACGGGTCGGCCCACTGGATGTCCTCACATACGATCACGAGCGGGGCGCGCGTGGCCAACGCGCGCAGGAGAGCCTTAGTGGCGAAGATGTACTTCGCCTGCAACGCGGCCCCATCAAGGTAGGTGACTCTTTGTGCCTGCTCCGGCTCGAGTTCGAGTCCCAGAAGATGCCCAAGATAGGGATAGACATCGTCGAAATGTCTTCCCAGGTTTTCTTCGACCTGTCGGTGAAGGGCTAGTCGGCACTCCGCCTCCGTCGCCTCCGGCCCGGTTCCGATCAGGCCGAGCAAGATCGCCGTGCTGAGATGGTGGGCCATCGATCTGCCATAGGAGAGGCAGCGTCCTTCGACCCAACGCACTCCCTGATCATTGTTGGCCGCTCCCGCCTTCCTCCGCCACTCCGCCACGAGGCGCGACTTCCCCAACCCCCCATCGCCGACGATCGACAAAATCCCACCATGTCCCTGGCGAAGCTCTTCGAGGATGCGGTTCAACGTGTCCATCTCTCGTTCGCGTCCGACGAGAGGGCTTGTGAGACCTTCAATTCCCCGTGAACGCACCGCGCCTTTTCGCTCGGATAGGACGCGAAAAGCGTGCACGGGTTCGGCCCTGCCCTTGACCTGGATCTGGGCTCGATCCTCGAGTTCGAACAGGTTCGGCACCATCCGCTGGGTATTCTCGGTGATCATGATTTCGTTTGGCTCGGCGGCACTTTGCATTCGGGCTGCCATGTTCACTGTGTCACCGACGGCTAGGTACTCCATGTGCAAGTCGCTGCCGATCTGCCCCACAACGACGAGACCGCTATTGATCCCCAGCCGCATCTGGAAATCAGCCACGCTACCATCGGCGTTGAGCGCATCGGCGTAATTCTTCATCGCCTCCCGGATCTCGAGTGCGGCCCTAATGGCTCTCTCTGGATCATCCTCATGCGCCAGCGGCGCACCGAAGAATGCCAATACACCGTCGCCCAGAAGTTGCGCGATCGTGCCCTCGTAACGATACACCGCCTGACTCACGATCCGGTGGGCCGTAGAAACGATCTCCCCCCATTCCTCGGGATCCATTTGCTCGGCCAAGGATGTAGAGCCGACAATGTCGGTGAACAGAGCTGTAACGAGTTTCCTCTCGCCTTCCATGCGCTTGCGCGCCGACAGAATCTTGCTGGCGACCGAGCGCGGCGCAGCGCGTCGGAGTGCTTCCAGAGGCTCGCTCCGGGTCACTCCGGCCGGCCTGGCCGTGAGCTGTGTTTCCGACAGCTTGAACCCACAGTTGCGGCAGAACTTGGCTGTCGGCGTGACCGCCTCCCCGCAATTCGGACAGACGAGTTCGAGCGGCTGTCCACAGTTCTCGCAGAAGCGAGAGCCACCGGGGTTATCGAAGGAACATGTCGGGCAATTCATTTGGACAGACCGACCTCCGCCGGCGTGGAATTCTCCTCGGCCGATCAGCTGGCTAAGCGACCCATATACGGAGTGAATTCATCCATTTTATCCCCAATGAGCGGGGCGATCAAACCGAGTGCATCTTTCGCCGCTCCAAGCCATCGAGGCCGCGTCACTTGTTCGGGCGTCCCCGGCAAGCTGGTCGCGCATTGGATGCGCAGGTGAAGAGGCGGGACGGTAGATGCCAAGGTGAAGGCGACTGAGCCGCGGTAAACTTCATCATCACCGCCGCATTCCACCACCTGCCCCGCCCAACGCAAACATACATCGGTCGGGCGCGTAGGGAGCCTCCTTGAGCGAAGACGACGTGGTCGTTCTCGACCAAGAAAGACAGGTAAAGGCCCGCCAGTACGCCGGGTCACGCCGGCGGCTGGCCTTTGTCTCCCTGGCAGTTGCGGCCGCCTATCTGAGTGCGTGGGTCGTTCTCGGATTGGGTCCGATTCTAAAGCAAAGTCTTGCCTTGCTCTCCCTGAATTGGACCGGTGGCACGGCGTGGTGGGTCGAGCTGCTCGCAGTCGCCGGAGGCCTTGGACTTGCCCTTGGCTTGCTCCGCCTCCCGCTGGACTTCTATGCCGGCTTTGTCCTACCCCACCGCATGCAGCTCTCAACCCAGACGCTGGCCGGCTGGATATCCGATGCAGCCAAGGGGGCCGTCCTAGCGATCCTGCTAGGGTGCCCATTGCTGGTCGGACTCTACGCGATCATGCGCCTCTCCCCGAATGCCTGGTGGCTGTGGTCGGCCTTAGGCTACAGCGCGGTTTCCGTGGCGCTCGCGGCCCTGGCGCCGATCTTGCTTCTCCCGATCTTCTTCAAGTTGCGGCCGCTGGATGACGCCCATGTTGCGCTGAGCGACAGATTGCTCGCTCTTGGCCGCCGTTCAGAAACTCGAGTCATGGGCGTGTTCACTTTCGACATGAGCCGACGGACGCGAGCTGCCAATGCCGCGCTTGTCGGCCTCGGACGGACGCGGCGGGTCATTCTGGGGGATACGCTAGTCTCGGAGTTCGAGCCGGAGGAGATAGAGACGGTCCTGGCACATGAGCTCGGCCACCATGTCCACCGAGACATCCCGCTCTTGATCCTCGTCCAGACCGGCTTCAACCTGCTCACGTTCTTTCTGATCGCCAAAGGCGCGCTGTGGGCGATCCCCCTCCTTGGCCTGGCATCCATTGCCGACCCAGGTGGCCTGCCGGCGCTTGCGCTGCTTGCAGGTGTGATTAGTACGGCGATCAGCCCGCTGGCCAACGCATTTTCACGCTGGCGCGAGGCATTGGCCGACGACTATGCCCTCCAACTCACGCGGGACCCGCGGGCGTTCGTTTCGGCGCTGAAACGACTGGCCAATCAGAATCTGGCCGAGGCCGACCCGCCCGGGTGGGCGGTTGTGCTCTTCGCCACTCATCCTCCCTTAGGCCGGCGAATCCGGAAGGCCGAGGCATTCGCTGGGCACATGCTTGACTGAACCTGGCATCTATCGACGGAATCGATTTCGATCCCCCATAATTCGACGCGTGAAGGGATTGCGACCCGAGGATCTCAGGGCGAAATCTTGAACTCACCCGAGTCATAAATCAACTCGCCGTCGACCGTGATCTCGCCGCCGGCGCGCATGTCGCAAATCATGTCCCAATGGATGGCGCTGGTGTTCTTCGACCCGGCCTGGGGAAATCCGTTCCCGAGGGCGAGGTGGATGGTGCCGCCGATCTTCTCGTCGAACAGGATATTGCGCGTGAATCTGTCGATCCGATCGTTCGTCGCGATGGCGAACTCCCCCAGGAAACGGGCGCCAGGATCGACTTCGAGCTGGCTGAGCAGGTAGGCTTCGTTCTTGACAGCCTTCGCCTGGGCAACCCTCCCCCGGTCGAACCGCAGTTCTATTCCCTCGACTTCACGGCCATCGTGGATGGCCGGATAGGTGAAACGGATCCAACCTTGCGCGCTGTCCTCGACGGGGCTCGTGTAGAGCTCCCCATCCGGCATATTGAGGTTCCCCCCGGCGTTAAGGAAGCTCCGGCCTGCAACCGATAGCCGCAGATCCACATCCTGACCTCGAAGTTCGATCAATTTCCTCCCCGTCAGCCAGGTCGCCAGCCGCTCCTGGCGCTCGTGAAGAGCTCGCCAGGAAGAAACCGCATCCTCCTCGTCGGCATGGCAGGCATGGAAAACGAAGTCCTCGAACTCACCCAGGCTCATCTCGGCATCCTGCGCGTAGGCCGCCGTCGGGAAGAGCGTCACTACCCAGCGCAAGTCTCCTTCAGCACTCCGACTCAAGGTCCGCTCCAACATGTCGCCGCGCGATCGATAATAAGCCTGCATCCGTTCCGGCTCGAGCTCGCTCAGACTGCGGGTGTTCGAAAGGGCACGGATGAATATAACCACCTCAAACTCCTCGCGCGCCATCCGTTCCACTTTCCAGGCGTGCTTGAGTTGATCATCGTTCGCCTCCGAGAGAAGGATTCGGTCAAGGCCGTCCATCCCGAGCAGAGCTTCGACTCCCATGATGACGTAGGGGTAGCCGCCGGACCGGAGCGTCTCCCGAAAGATCTCTCGGATCAGAGGAGCCGCGCTTGGCGATCCGATGATCCCGACGTGATCCTTCGGCATGACGGCTGTCGAGAAGCGAACCAGCGTCCGCGCCAGATTGACCACGCGTGGGTCAGACATAGGCTGCAACCTCAGGCTTCAGCGTACTGGAGCAGAGGAGACCGGTTAAGAAGTCATGTCGCCGCGAGGCAAATCAGGTTTTCAGCGCCGCAGCCCACGGCAGATCATGGTCGTTCGCCTCATCGGCGGATGTAGCGGGAATCCGAAATGCAGACTCTTGTGGGAAGACGGCCTTCAGATGCGAGAGCTTACCACGTCGTTTCGAAGGTGCAGCCGTTGTCGAGCCCCAGGGTCAGCGAGTAACCAGGCTCCCGATCGGGCCAGGTGAATTCGAGCTTCAGCTTGCGCGTTTCTCCAACCGGAATCGTTGTGACGCTGCCAGGGCGGATCTGAATCCCTTCAGCCTCGGATGGCGGCCCGTCGACCGCCAGATCCCACAAGACTTCGGCCCCAAAGGAGATCTTGTCCAATGTGTTTGAACCCGGGAAGTCCGAGCCGAAGCCCACGATCTTCACATCGTTCGGGCTGGCGTTGTCGATCTTCCAACTGACCTCGGTCCCTTCCCCCATCGGACTGAAGCCGATCAACCTGACGCCGGGACAAGCCGCCAATGCCACAGGGGTGGCCGTTGCCGCCCGCACTTCCGTCGGTGTGGATTCCAGGACCGCTTGAGTCGGTCCCGCCACCGGTGCAAGCCCGGCGACGGTCGGGGTGGGGGAGCCGCCGGATTGAGCGTTCGTCAACGCCGGATAAATCAGCATTCCGGCGACGACCATCACCGGCAGGAGCGCCAGCAGTGTCCAGACCGCCCAAGATGGGCCGGAACGGCTAACGGGAATGGGCGCCAGGATCGGGCGCGCGCGCGGGACGAGCAGCGAGTTATCCGCGCTCACGTCGAGCGCGCGCTCCAAGCCATCGACGGGCGTGCCGGCAATGGCTTTGCGGTAGGCATCGATCAGGTCGGCGACGGTGGGGAAGCGATCCTCAGGCTCCTTGGCCAGGCTCTTCAGGATCACACGTTCGACAATGGGGGATAGATCTGGATTGAAACGACGCGGCCGAGGGACGGGCTCCTCGATATGCATGAGCACAGTCGCCATGGGCGATTCGCCCTCGAAGGGCAGTCGGCCTGTGGCGATCTGGTACATGATCACCCCCAGTGAGTACTCATCTGACCGAGCGTCGAGTTGCCCGCCGCGGCCCTGCTCAGGAGAGACGTAGGCCGGAGTGCCCATCATCATCGATCCCGTCAGGGTGTTTGATCCCTCGACCAGACGCGCCAAACCGAAGTCAGCCAGCAGGGCCGTGTCACTCTTGCCGATCATGACATTTGAGGGCTTGATGTCGCGGTGGATAATGCCCTGATTATGAGCATAATGCAGCGCGGCGCCCACTTCGCTCATCCAGCGAAGGGTTTCGTCATCGGTCAGACGCCTCTTGACCATCCGGTCATAGAGCGTCTCACCGCTGATGAGAGGCATGGCCAGGTAGATCACCCCGCCGGCCTGGCCGTATCCGACCACCGGCACGATGTTGGGGTGCTTCAATCTTGCCACTAGGCCGGCTTCACGCCGGAATCGGCGGACAAAGCGCCGATCGCTGCCGATTGTCGGCGCAAGGACTTTAATGGCGACTTCTGTCTGGTGCCGGGTGTCCACCGCCCGGTAGACGCTCGCCATTCCCCCTTGGCCAATTTGTTCGACAATCTGGAATTGGTCAAGTATCTGACCGATTAGACCGGCCATCCTCGCTCCCACACTATCCAACCGCGCGTCGGAAGAGGCCCCGGGCCTCACAACCCCGGCGGCAGACCCTTCACAGCGTACCACGTCCTGGAGCGGAGAGTGAGGGGGAAAGAAGTTTGATTTGCCTTTGCCGTCTACTCCAGGCGTTGCCGGACCGAATTGCGAGAAAAAAGAAATCCGCTTCTCTGGCGGCGACGATCGAGGCCGTAGGCGGTAGAATACAGTACTGTGGACCTATATGACGTCATCGTGATCGGTGCCGGACCGGGAGGGGCGGGGACCGCCGCGTACCTCGCCCGGAGCGGCCTACGCATTCTCCTACTGGACAAATTCGAGTTTCCCCGAGACAAGACCTGCGGGGATGCCCTGTCACCGGCGGCACTTGAGATCCTGGCCGACCTGGGCCTGGCCGATGACCTGCGACAGTCCGGCTATCGAGTGGATGGGCTGTCGATCACCTCTCCCAACGGGCTGACCGTGCAAGCGCCGATCCCCGAGCACCCGGTCTATCCGGCGCACGGCTACGTGGTTCCTCGGGTGTTGCTGGACGATCTCATCTTGCAGGCCAGCCTGCAGGCCGGCGCTCACTTCCAGGGAGGGACTAACGTTCAAGGTATCGAGCGATGCGCTGACGGTTTGGTCGTTTTCGGAAAAGCAGGTCGGTCCCCAAGGCGGTTCCACGCCAGGGTTGTGGTGCTCGCCGTAGGTGCCAACCTACGCCTGCTCCGTTCGTTGAGGCTGATCCCTGCCAGGGTGAGCTATGCCCACGCGGTTCGGGCCTACTTCGAGGGAATCACGGGGCTAAGCCGACTGCTCGAGATCCATTTCGACGGCGCCGATCTGCCCGGCTACGGCTGGATCTTCCCGGTGTCGCCTGGTACGGCGAACGTCGGGGCCGGTTTCCTACCGCGCACTGGCCGCAAAGTGCCCGGCGCCGCGAGGCTTCTGACACAATTCATCTCGAATGGCGGAGTTCGTCCTCGGTTCGAATCTGCCCGCCGGGTTGGTCCGATCAAAGGCTTCCCCATTCGAACCGACTTCCAGCGATCCCCCATCCGGGCAGATCGGATGTTGCTGGTCGGCGAGGCGGCCGGATTGGTGAACCCGTTCACCGGCGAAGGCATCGACTTTGCTCTTGAGTCAGCCCAGATCGCAGGTGAATGCTTGACCGCCTGCTTCGACCGGGGCGAGTTCTCGCGCGAGTCCCTGGCTGGCTACGAGCGCGCACTCCGAAATAGGTTCCAGCGCGTGTTCGGCCTGTCGCACAGGATGCGTCGCCAGTATATGAACCCCATCTTGCTCGACCCGCTGATCCGGGCATGCGCCCGCTGGCCGGAGCTCACCGATCTCCTTGTGCGGACGCTCCTGAACTATGCAGACCCGGCCGAGGCGATCCGACCGGCGGTCATGCTCAAGGTCCTGCGCTGCCTGCCCTCGCCGCGCCGGCCTCAAGTGCGCGCCCTCTCCTGACTGATCTCGGGCGACCGAAGCCGCTGCCTGACGGGTGCATCCCAACTTGGGGGGCACGCCCACGATTGTGGCTCACGTGGAGGGAAAAGGGGGGAAAATGCGTTTCCCCCCTTCTCCCTCCACACCTCCTTCTTTCCCCTACGCAAATCGCCCTTGTTGGACCACTCCGCCACAGCACGACCTCGGCCATCCCTGATTGGTGACAGACTTCGGGTCTTGGAGCTACCGGATTCAAGGAAGGTCGGCATAGCCTGGGCGGAAGTGCACTCCAGATA
>Ga0209641_10005835_pt1 | contig 10057 bp, 8 predicted proteins | sample RifCSP16_1_FD_184022 | JGI IMG/M metagenome (GOLD analysis project Ga0209641, IMG submission 184022) | Soil microbial communities from Rifle, Colorado - Rifle CSP2_sed 16_1 (SPAdes) (version 2) | ecosystem: Environmental > Terrestrial > Deep subsurface > Rock core/Sediment | place: Rifle...
TCCTCCGAACGTGCATGCTCACCATCCGTAGGCCTATTGGGTACCGCAGCTCTTTTTCTCGCGAAGGTTTTTATCACGGTCTCTTAGTATTGCTTGGAGAAGGCGCTAGTCACATGGGGGATAGCTTTATCGGCACCCCAAAGAACCGTCGCTAGCCTGAGCAACCTCTCTAATCATTCTCCAGAATCCGTCGAAGTTTATGACACAACGCTTCGAGATGGAAATCAGTCTGTAGGCGTAAACTTCACTTCAACTCAGAAGCTCAGAGTTGCCAAAGCCTTCATTACCGCTGCAATCGATTACGTTGAAGGGGGCTGGCCCAACGAAACAAACCCTACTGACCTGGAGTTTTTCAAACTCGCTAAGTCACTAGACAGGGATGCGTTCTCGCATGTTGCTGCCTTCGGAATGACGCGGCGCGCCGACACGAATCCGGCTGATGACCGAAACCTTCAACAGCTTCTGAAAGCCGAAACGGAAACGGTTACAATCTTTGGCAAATCTTGGACTTTTCAGGTTGAGAAAATTCTCAGGACAACTCTTGCTGAAAACAGAGAGATGATTCATGATTCAGTAGAATTTCTTCGTTCGCACGGAAGAAAGGTGATTTATGATGCTGAACATTTCTTTGATGGTTTCAAGACCGACCCAGAATATGCGCTCTCAACTCTGAAGGCGGCAGAAGACGCAGGGGCTTCAATGCTTGTACTCTGTGACACTAGAGGCGGCTCCTATCCGTTAGAAGTCTACGAGGCTACCAGATACGTGGTTGAGCATGTGGCCGCCCCCGTAGGGATCCATGCTCATAATGACCGTGGCATGGCGACCGCCAACTCGCTTTTTGCGATGATGGCTGGGGCGTCACATGTTCAAGGAACGATGAATGGCTTGGGTGAGCGAGTTGGCAATAGTGACCTGATTGAGGTTGTCGCCAACTTACACTTAATGGGGATAAATACCAGAATTCAGGCGTCAAAACTGGCCTCATTGTCGCGTTTCACTTATGAGATGAGCGGCCTGCGAGAGGACCCATTCAAGCCCTTCGTCGGGAAGCACGCCTTCGCGCACAAGGGAGGAGTGCATGGTGACGCCGTGCTCAAGACAGAAACGGCTTATGAGTTCTTTGACCCAACGGCTTTTGGGAATGCCAGAGCCATTACGGTATCCTCTCAAGCGGGACGTTCGAGTCTACTCTCGGCCGCGCAGAAGTTCGGATTTCATCTCTCCAAGAACGACCAAAGGATTTCCGTGCTCCTTCGGGAAGTCAAGCGCCTAGAGGCTTTGGGTTGCAATCTTGAATCTGCCGAAGCATCCATACAGCTCCTCTTTCTACGTACGTTAACCCGAAAATCAGACCCGTTCCGAATCCTCGACTGGGAAGCCGCGGTGCAGAACATTGCTGGGGAATCATCATCGCGATGCAGACTTAAAGTCGACGTAAATGGGACAGTTCTTGAGACTAGCGCAAAAGGTAACGGGCCAGTAAACGCACTCGATCAAGGGCTTCGAGTGGTGCTCAAGAAAAAATTCGGGTCAAGGTTCTCAGCTGTCCTCACCGGTTATCGAGTAAGGGAGGTTGACTCAGAAGCCGCAACTGCCGCTAGGGTTGCAGTGTACATAGACTTCGCCGACGGATACAAAACTTGGACGACTGTTGCGTCTTCGACTAACATTATGCAAGCAAGTGTTGACGCTCTGGTTGACGGTTACGCCTATGCGCTCAGGACAACCAGGCCTCCCAGAGAATTACAGAACACGGGTAGTCGAAAGCGAATTGCTCGAAATAACTGAACGCATACATCAGTGGTATTTTCCGGGAAAATTTCAATGTACAGAAATGGTCAGTGTCAGTTCGACAGCTCGGACATTTCACCAGAACGAAGTTTCGCCAAAAAAGCTGCGATACGCTTATTAGAAACTGTCCGGTGCTATCGAGGCTTCAAGGTCTACGAGTGCGTTGACAGACAATTCGCGACACGATAAGAATAGTTTCGTTGTTCTCCTGTCACTTGTAGACGTCATTCTTCAATAGCCCGTCCTCGAACTCGGTCGTTCGGAGGGGCGGGGTCGTTTGTAAGGAAGTGATGAGGCTAAACTTGACAAAGATGTCGGGTGCGCAGGCGGTCGTCGAAGCTCTGCAACGCGAGGGTGTGGAGGCTGTCTTTGGGCATCCGGGCGGCGCCAATATGCCGATTTACGATGCACTTTATGACTTGCAGAGCTTCAGATACACCCCCCTGAATGAGAAAAGTATCAGACACATCTTGGCTAGACATGAACAGTCTGCCGCTCACATGGCCGACGGTTATGCGCGTGCCTCAGGAAAGGTTGGAGTGTGCATGGCAACTTCGGGGCCTGGCGCAACGAACCTCATGACAGGTTTAGCTACCGCATACATGGATTCGTCACCCGTCGTAGCAATTACAGGCCAAGTCCCGTCCTTCATGATAGGAACCGACGCCTTCCAGGAGACAGACGTCGTTGGAATGGCGACATCTGTAACAAAATACGCCTTTCAGCCTCTCCGCGTCCGAGATGTGCCGTACTCGATTAAGGCTGCGTTCTATTTGGCGACAACCCGACGGCCTCAACCAGTTCTAGTGGACATTCCCAAAGACGTTCAACAAGCAGAAGATGATGTGGATTTTCCAGAATACGTTCACTTTCCAAATTACGGCCCATTGCCAGATCCTGATCCAATGGTTGTGAAAACCATTGGCCGAGCAATCCTCGGCGCACAGCGTCCCGTAATACTCGCTGGTGGCGGAGTGAAAATGGCAAACGCCTACCGCGAACTCCAAGCATTTGCTGAACTACTCGTTGCGCCCGTTGTCACATCTTTCATGGGAAAGGGAGCTTTTCCCGAGAATCATCCCCTCTCACTAGGCTGTATGGGGATGCATGGGTCCGAACGTACTAACAAACTCATTCCAGAATGCGATGTACTGCTGGTTGTAGGTTCAAGGCTTTCCGACAGGACCACTGGCAAGATCGAGAAGTTTGCGCCTAGTACGAAGGTAATTCATATCGACGCGGACAAGGCAGAAATCGGCAAGAACTACAGACTTCCAGTCGTATCCCTAGTAGCTGACGCGAAGAAGGCTTTGCAGGCGCTAATACGTGAAGTGGAAGCTGGAATGATGGGACGACAGCGCGACGCTTGGATCAAGCGCGCTCAAGAGGTGGTGGTAATGGCCAAGACTGAGCTTGACGGAAACGGCTCATACCTGAGCGGGGCAGAAACGATTAGGATGCTTCGCAGATTTCTCCCACATAAAGCCATAGTGACGACCGAAGTCGGCCAACATCAGATGTGGTGCGAGCAGCACTTTCAGGTAATTGAACCAAGGACTTTCTTTAGCTCAGGCGGGCTCGGAACGATGGGATTCGGATTTCCTGCTGCGCTAGGAGCCAAGATTGCCAGACCGGATGTTCCAGTTTTCGATGTGGCTGGCGATGGAAGTTTCCTGATGACGGAAAACTCACTCGCGACCAGCATTGAGGAGCAAATTCCCGTAACGGTTGTCATTCTGAATAACCGGATGCTTGGAATGGTAGCCCAATGGCAACGCTTCTTCTACAACCGCCGCTACTCCGCTGTGCACCTTGGTAGGTCACCGGATTTCGTGAAACTAGCGGAGTCCTACGGAGCTGAAGGAGTCCGCGTAAACACAATCCCAGAGCTTGAGACAGCCGTCAACAGGGCAATACGTTCTCCCGTTACAACTGTCATAGACGTCCCAATCTCACCGGAAGAAAACGTTCTGCCGATGCTGCCACCTGGAGCCGGGATCAAGGAGATGGTTGTTGGATGAGTCAGGATGCACAATTACGAATCATATCCGCGCTGGTAGAGCACAAACCTGGTGTCCTTTATCGTATCTCTAACTTAATTCGCAGGAAGTCATTCAACATCGAAAGCATCGCAGTGGGTCCTGCTGAGATTCCTGGATTGGCAAGAATGACCTTTACAATGTTCTCGGATTACAGTCGGTTCGATCAGGTGATGAAGAACATAGACAACCTGATCGATATTCGAAGCGTCGAACCCCTCGAAGAAGGAAATGCGACAGTTCGTGAACTTGCACTCGTAAAATTTTCGCCCGGTCCTCCGGTCACCAGACTGGAGGTAATGAGCCTCATAGAAACTTTTCGGGCTAATATTGTCGACCTGTCGCCGGAAACTCTGACTGTCGAAATTTCTGGCGACTCGGACAAGATAAATGCGTTCATAGAACTTGCGAGGAATTTCGGGGTCAAGAAAGTGGCTCGGACAGGCGCGGTCGCGCTCGCTCGTGAAATGACAATTAAGAGGAGTATATGAGATGGCTAAGGTATACTACGATAAGGACATCGATCTTTCTCCAGTGGTTGAGGCAAAGATTGGCGTGATTGGGTACGGCAGCCAGGGCCGCGCCCAAGCACTGAACCTTCGGGACTCCGGCGCGGAAGTCTTCGTGGGCTTGCGCAGAGACGGAAGGTCGTGGAAGATGGCGGAGAGTGACGGCTTTCAACCATTAACCATTAGAGACGCAGCTGCCAAAGCCGACGCTCTTTTGTTCTTGATTCCTGACCCACAGCAACCGGCTGTCTTCACCTCAGAAATTGCTCCGAATCTCAAAGCTGGCAAGACGCTTAGTTTCTCTCATGGCTACAACATTCGCTTTGGCGATGTTGTCCCGTCGAGGAATATAGATGTAGTAATGGTTGCGCCAAAGAGTCCTGGACAAAGGCTTCGTGAACTGTACGTAAGCGGGTTCGGCGTTCCAGCTCTTTTCGCAGTTCACCAGAACCCATCAGGGCAGGCCCGAGATTTCGTTCTCGCGCTATGCAAAGGAATTGGCGCGTCAAGGGCTGGGGTGTTCGAAACCACCTTCACGGATGAAACCGAATCAGATCTGTTCGGCGAGCAAGCGGTCCTTGTTGGCGGACTCATGCGGCTCATCATCGTAGGATACGAAACCCTAGTCGCCTCCGGATATCCCCCAGAGCTATCTTACTACGAAACTTGCAACGAAATGAAACTCATAATGGACCTAGTCTACCAATACGGCTTCGTAGGAATGCTTCGACGAGTATCGGACACCGCAAAATTCGGCGGCCTGACCGTAGGACCTAGAGTTGTGGACGGAACCGTACGCGATCACATGCAAGATATTCTGAAGGAAATTCGCTCTGGAGCATTTGCCAAGACCTGGACTGGAGACCGGGAGAAGAGCGCTCGAGCCCTCGACGTGATGATGAGAGAACTCGAAAATCATCCCATTGAAAAAGTAGGCAAGGATATTCGGAAACTTTCCGGTCTTGAGAATTAGTCTTAGAGCTGAGGTGATCAGATACGAGTTACACGGTGGCGTTCATCGAGGGAGATGGGATAGGCCCAGAGCAATCGACCGCAACGAAGGAAGTTCTCGCTGAACTGGATAGCGCTTTTGGTGTGTCGTTGAATCTTGTTCAAGTTGAAGCAGGCGACGGGGCTCTTAAGGCTCAAGGAGAAGCGCTACCTGAAAGGAGCCTTGAAACCATCAAGCGGAGCGACTGCTGCCTCAAAGGCCCCATAGGCGAATCAGCTTACGACGTTATCATTCGTCTGAGACAACGGCTGGATCTCTACGCGAACGTTCGACCTGCCAAGTCGTTGCCAAACGTCCCGTCCTTGAATCGTCTAACCGATCTGGTCATCGTGAGGGAGAACACGGAAGATTTGTACGCGGGTTTAGAGGCAGGCGACGATGACAGGGCAACCGCAACCCGAGTCATCTCCCGAAGGGCATGCGAACGAATCGCGAAGTACGCATTCGAGCTTGCACGAGAGCGAAGAAACTCAGTCACTGCAATACACAAGGCGAATGTCATGAAGAAGACCGACGGGCTGTTTCTCTCTGTTTGCAGAGGGGTGGCCTCGAAATATCCCAACGTTCATTTTTCGGACATGCTCGTTGACGCAGCCGCAATGAACCTCATCAGGAACCCTCAACAATTCGACGTTATCGTCACGACGAATATGTTCGGCGACATACTTTCCGACGAAGCAGCTCAAGTCGCAGGCGGCTTGGGCCTTGCGGCCTCAGGGAACATTGGGGACAATTTCGCCATATTTGAGCCAGTGCACGGCTGCGCCCCCGACATCGCTGGAACTAACACAGCGAACCCAACTTCTCTTGTACTCTCCGCAGCAATGATGCTAAACTGGCTTGGGCGACATAAACAAGACAATCAAGCGACGCTTGCCTCGCGGGCCCTCCATAGAGCAGTAGAAGCATGTCTCGCCAGCGGAGAAGTTACACGCGACCTTGGAGGTAACCTCGGCACCTTCGAAATGGGGAGGGCGATAAAGACGCAATTCAGCCAGGTGGTCTTCGAATGAATGCAAGACAAGTCCGAATCTTTGACACAACCCTCAGAGACGGAGAACAGACACCTGGAGTATCCCTCACTCCGGACGAGAAGGTCAAAATCGCGCGGCAGCTCGACAAACTAGGTGTTGACACAATAGAAGCAGGTTTTCCCATAGCTTCAGCAGGTGAATGCGAATCAGTTTCAGCAGTAGCGAAGGCAGGTCTGTCATGCGAAGTCATAGGCTTAGCACGAGCAAACAAGGCCGACGTTGACAAGGTGCTGAGTACAGGTGTGGAATCCGTGCACGTATTTATAGCGACCTCTGATCTTCACCTGAAGCACAAACTCAAACTAAGTCAGGAACAGGTGCTCGATCGCATAGCAGAATCCGTTGCTTACGCGAAACGCCATGCTCGAATAGTCGAATTTTCAGCAGAAGATGCTTCGCGGACTGGAGGAGAATTTCTAAGAAAAGCCTACGAAACAGCCGAGCGGTCCGGTGCGGATCGAATAAATATTCCCGACACCGTCGGAATCTCTTCACCTCAAAGCATCGCAAGAATTACACGAGAAGTTGTCTCTTCCACAAACGTACCAGTAAGCATCCACTGCCACAACGACTTTGGACTCGCCGTGGCCAACAGCCTCGCCGCCATCGAGGCTGGAGCGACTCAAGCACATGTGACCATTAACGGGCTCGGCGAAAGAGCAGGGAACACTTCACTCGAAGAATTAGTGATGTCTCTTCACAGGCTCTACAATCGAAACACCAAAATCAACACAGAACTACTCAACGAGACATCGAAACTAGTGGCATCACTAACGGGAGTCCGAGTCCAACCCAATAAAGCGGTAGTTGGTGAGAATGCTTTCGGACATGAATCTGGAATTCACACCCATGGCATAGCCGAAATGCCATTGACGTACGAACCATATGACCCTGCGCTCGTCGGACGTCGACGTTGGTTCCAGGCCGGGAAGCACGCGGGCGCCCATGGTATTGCGACTCAGCTGGCGGAAGCAGGCCTCTTCCCCGACAAAAGTCAACTTGCAGAGATTGTCAAACGAGTGAAAGATATCGGGGACAAAGGTAAGACGGTCACAGACGCCGACCTAATCGCGATCACCGAGACGGTATTAGGTAAAACGGCCGGAGGAGAGCGTATCCTAGACTTAGTGGATTTGGCAGTTGTCACAGGAAAAGGACTTATCCCAACTGCATCTGTCCGCCTTCTATTAAGCGGCAAGGAATACACGTCAGCCGAAATCGGCGTCGGACCGGTTGATGCGGCAATTCGTGCCGTGCAGAAGATCACGGACCCATCCGTTCAGGTTAGCTTGAAGGAATATCGGCTAGAAGCCATAACAGGGGGGTCCGATGCGCTTGCGGAAGCACTGGTGAAGGTCGAAGACGCAAATGGGATAACGGTCTCAGCGAGTGCAGCGCGAGAAGATGTTGTCGTTGCAAGTGTTGAGGCCATGATCGAAGCGATAAACAAGGTCTTACTTCGACGGCGACTTCAGGCCACGTCGAACCTTCCGGTCTCAGCTGTAGGATAATTTGCGGCGAACCTGAAATCTAGAGTTGAAGCTCAAAAGAACCAACGAGAAAAGATGGCGAATAATGTCGAAGAACTTTCGGTTAAGGAGCAGGGACATAACTGATGGCCCCGAACGCGCTCCCAACCGCTCTATGCTCCGAGCGATTGGCTACACAACTGAAGACTTTACACATCCTTTTGTGGGGGTCGCAAGTACTTGGAATGAACTCACTCCGTGCAACTTTCACTTAAACAAACTCACGAAGAAAGTCAAAGAGGGCGTCAGGGCCGCGAAGGGAACGCCCTTCGAGTTTGGCACAATCGCGGTGAGCGACGGTGTATCAATGGGGACGGAAGGGATGAAGGCATCGCTCGTCAGCCGCGAAATAATCGCCGACTCGATCGAGGTTATGGCAATTGCGCAGAGATTAGACGGCCTCGTTACTGTTGCAGGGTGCGACAAGAGCCTTCCAGGCTCGGCAATGGCAGCGGCGAGGCTCAACATTCCATCTGTATTCCTCTACGGAGGTACAATAATGCCGGGAAAATTCGAAGGTCACGATGTCACAATCCAAGACGTCTTCGAGGCAGTCGGATCTTACGCTGTGGGCAAGATGACTATACAGCAACTCGACAGCCTTGAATGCTCGGCCTGCCCCGGGGAGGGATCCTGCGGTGGACTATACACTGCGAACACAATGGCCGCAGCAGTTGAGGCCCTCGGTCTCTCGCTCCCTGGGACCGCCTCTCCTCCAGCTACAGACGAGCGTAGGTACCAAGCGTCTTACCTCAGCGGTACTGCTGTTATGCAGCTCGTCGAAAATGGGATTCGCCCTAATGACATTCTGACTTTCGAAGCATTCGAAAATGCAATCGCTGTTGTCCAGGCGATGGGAGGATCAACTAATGCCTTTCTCCACCTACCGGCAATCGCTTACGAGGCGGGGATCAAAGTCACGTTAGATGATTTCGAACGCATTGGCCGCAAAACTCCGAAAATCGCAGACCTGAGACCGGGCGGCCAGTACGTGATGGTCGACCTTGACCGCGTAGGCGGGGTTCCTTTGATAATGAAAAAACTGTTTGAAAAGGGAATCCTGAACGGTGAGACGCTCACAGTTACTGGGAAAACGCTGCGCGAGAATATCGAAGGAATGCACTTCGATGATAGGCCACAAAGCGTTGTCAGGGACCTGTCCGACCCTATCTCCCCAGAGGGCGGCCTAGTGGTCCTGAGAGGAAATTTGGCCCCTGACGGGGCAGTCGCCAAAATTTCCGGCGCCTCTAAACTTTTGCACAGTGGCCCGGCAAGGGTCTTCAATTCTGAGGAGGAAGCCTTCGCAGTGGTGAATAGACGTGAGATCAACCGAGGGGATGTAGTTGTCATACGTTATGAGGGCCCAAAGGGTGGACCAGGCATGCGTGAAATGCTGGCGGTCACTGCCGCAATTGTAGGTCAAGGCATCGGGGAACAAGTCGCCTTGGTGACCGATGGCCGGTTCTCCGGCGCTACACATGGGTTGATGGTAGGCCATGTTTCGCCCGAGGCTCAGGTCGGAGGTCCGATTGCAGCCCTAGACGACGGAGACAATGTAATCGTGGACGCTGAACGCCGCTTACTTGCGGTTGACATGGATAACGAAGAAATGCGTGCAAGATTGGAGAAATGGAAGCAACCCGCACCGAAGTACAAGCGGGGCGTCCTCTTCAAGTACTCGAAACTGGTGCACTCCGCGTCGGATGGCGCCGTGTGCAACTAAGTCATGAAAGTTGATTCAGAATGGCCCCCAGAACTCTTTTCGAAAAAGTTTGGGAAAGCCACGTAGTACATGAGGAGCCGGGTCGGCCCAGCCTAATGTGGGTTGACAGGCACCTCGTGCACGAGGTCACATCTCCCCAAGCTTTCGGGGGTCTACGAATATCGGGAAGGCGCGTTAGGCGACCTGACCTGACTTTCGCGACCGTCGACCACAATGTTCCAACAACCGACAGGTCGGTTCCTGTTCAGGATCCGATATCTAGAAAACAGATCGAAGCGCTTGAACAGAATTGTAGAGATTTCGGAATTACGCTCTTTGATTTGCATAGTCCGCAACAAGGCATAGTTCACATAATCGGGCCGGAACTCGGCATCACATTGCCTGGATTAACAATGGTTTGCGGCCCGATTATGTGAA
>Ga0209641_10005836_pt1 | contig 10055 bp, 9 predicted proteins | sample RifCSP16_1_FD_184022 | JGI IMG/M metagenome (GOLD analysis project Ga0209641, IMG submission 184022) | Soil microbial communities from Rifle, Colorado - Rifle CSP2_sed 16_1 (SPAdes) (version 2) | ecosystem: Environmental > Terrestrial > Deep subsurface > Rock core/Sediment | place: Rifle...
CGGGAACAAAAGACTTGAAGGAGCCTAGCATGTCATAGAAGGTGCCGATCATGACGATCATCCCGATGGTCCCCGCGATGAGCAAATTGCGGCCCTGGCGGCGGATCTCTTCTTCGCGCGCCTGCTGCTCGCGGTCCAGGGCGTCGACCCCGGCGCTGCGCTCCGTGGCTTCATAGCCCACATCACGGATGGCGCGCTTCATCTGGCTTGCGGTCACCAGGCCGGGGATGTATTCCGCCCGCGCCGTGCCCAGTCCCAGGTTGACCACGGCGCGGGTCACACCGGGCAAGCTGTTAAGAGCGCCTTCTACGTGGGCCACGCACGAGGCGCAGGTCATGCCGCGCACTTCCAGCGTCAGTTCAGCGGTGGGAACGCTGTAGCCGACGTTCTCGATCGCCTGGCGCATTTCGTCCAGATCAGCATGTTTGGGGTCATAGATCAGGCTGGCCTTGTTGGTGGCCAGGTTCACCACGACGTGGGAGACGCCGGGAAGTTCTGTCAGAGCGCCTTCTACGTGGGATACGCACGAGACGCAGGTCATGCCGCTCACCGGCAGGGTGAGCTCAAGGGTTGTATCGGTCATAAATTTTCCTCCTGGATGAATATCGGGGCCCGAGTGAGCCAGCGATATAAGTCTTTAAGTTTATCCAGCTCCGTCTGGCGCTCCTCTTCACATGGGGCGCACAAGATGGCTTCCAAACTGCGCTTCACCTGATGGCGGGCCAGGGCATACCCGGCGAGGCGCAGGGCAGATTGCACTGCCCCCAATTGGTGCAGCACCTCATCTCCGGGCTTGCCAGTTTTGAGCATGATGATAACGGCGTGCAGGTGGCCTTCGGCGGTGCACAGGCGCCTCAGGATGGCTCGCTCCTCAGGTGACATCGATTTCCGCCTCCCGGTCTGGCAAGCCGAAGTTCCTGGCCTGAAGAGCCCGGAAGATGGCTTGCTGTAACTGGTGTTCGGGCCGCTGCTGGGGCGTGTCCACCAGGACGAGCTGCGTCTGGCCATCGCGGCTGTGGGCGACCAAGGCGGCGGGCGGGTGCTGCTGGTCGTACACCAGGAGCACCACCATCTGGCAGTCGCAGAGCTGGGTGCCGTGGTGCGGGCAGTTGCACTCCAGGTGAGCGGCGCGAGCCACCTGCAGGTCGAAGGAGCGCACCACTTGCAGCCCGGCCTGGTTGAGATGCCGGATGACCCAGGAGATGCCCTTCTGCCATCCGGTGGAGAGGGTAAGCAAGGGAGTGGTCTGGTGCATTAAAAAACACCTTTAGCCCACAGTATAGGAGAGGTCAAAGGGAGGGGCTAGCGCTGTTTCGCCCGAATCCGGGTAGGCATTTTCGCCTGTATAAGCCAAAATGCTCCCTGCGGAACAGGTCAAATAGCGCTTGTGCAGGCCATATCCACAGGTATATATTAAACGAGGACGAAAAAGGAGGGCTCACCATGGCTGATAATAAGGGACTCACGCGCAGGGATACGCTCAAGATTGCCACCTGGACAATTGGCGGCCTTATCAGCAGCGCATTGGGTTTGCCGGCTGTTGCGTATATCATTGGACCAGCCCTTAAACCGAGCGACGATCAAGGCTGGATTAAGCTGGGACCTACTACAAAAGTCGAATTTGGCGTCCCCACGTTGTTCAAGGCGAAGATCACTCGCCAGACCGGGTGGATTTCATCTGAGGAGCAGGTGGGTGTATTTGTCTTGACTGAGGATGGACGGGACTATATCGCTATGTCGAATATCTGCACCCATCTCGGCTGCCGGGTGCGCTGGATCCAGGATAAAGAGCGCTTTTTATCGCCCTGCCACAACGGCATATTCGACAAACGCGGCATGGTCATTTCCGGCCCACCGCCGCGCCCGCTGGATCGCTACGAGATCAAGATCGAAAACGGGCAGGTTCACATCGGCAAGCTATATTGGGTGGAAACCTGATTTCATTTCTGGCGACGCCTGTTCTTTTACGCCAAACAGCTCTGCCACATATGGAAATCCAAACCAGGTCACGCCCAACCCGAACGAAACCCCACTGATCAGGCGCATCCAGGAGTTGAACGACCCCAGGGCATTTCCAACGTAGAAAGAGGGTGGAAAAACTTTATTCGACAGGGCAGCCAGCCAGGCGTTGGTATAGCGGAAGCCCTGATCCAGGCCGGACAGGTCGCTGAGCAGGTGGGTGATGCCATCCAGGGCCATCGGCAGCAGAAACAGGGTCAACCCCCACCAGGGGAGGCGCAGCGGTATGGGCAAACCCGGATAGTGAAGTTTGAGGCGGCGCAGGCCAGTCCAGGCCAGGCCGAAGATTAAAGCGCTGGCGTACATGGAGACCATGCGGTCTGACCAGGCCACCTTCCAGCCCATCTCGGGATTGCCGATGAACTGGCGTAAGAGCAGTGGGTCGCTCGTGTTCTGCCAGGCGGCCTGGATTTCGCTCAACGAATACATCGCCTGTGGGCCAAACAAAAAGAAAGATCGCTGAGGCAGTTGGTGGCATTGAAAAGAATAGATGAAATAGATGGCGTCCGCGGCTCTGCTCCATCCCAACTGCATAAAAACTGGCGCCAGGAAAGGCAGCCCGACGTAAAGGCCCAGGGCCAGGGCGAAGACGGCGACCCAATGGCGGCTCAGCCAGTAAGACAGCGGGCTTTTATCCCCAGCGCTTGAGCGAGGATGAACACGGGTGAGTTTACCTTGACGGATATCCATAGCAAGATCTTTCAATCAATGAGTCGATGAACCGCGTGGCTATCTATTATAGAGCATATAGATCGTAAATTTAACCGCCAAATGACTTAGAAACGGATAAGCAATATTGCCTGTAATCGATCCCATGACTTTTGAGCCGGTCGGTTGGTGGTGACGCTTGTCGTAAGAGGCACATGCTCGGGGATCATGCCGTAATGAGCCAGCGCCGACTGCAGGCTGACATACGACGCCGGAAGCATACGATTGGCAACCAGGTATGGATGAGGATTTACTTTTAGGAATGGTGGTGCCAGGCAATAGAGGCCGCCGCGGAGCTGAAAGAAGCGGGGATATCCCGGGGAGATGCCGCCATAATCGCCGTGCTCAGTATTATAATGAGTGTCTGGTTTGCTGCACCCTCCCCAAAGTGTTAGCAGGCGCCAGGGGAAGGGAGCTTTCGATAGACCTTACCGGTGAGTCCATTCCTTGAACTGCCCGAACTGCCAGACCCAAAATCCGGATGACGCCCGGTATTGTATGAACTGCGGCGTTGCCCTAGAGATGCGCTGCCCCAACTGTGGGACCTTAGTATCAGCTCAGGCAAAATTTTGCACCCATTGCGGGCAGCAGCTCGGCGGGGCGGCGGCTCGCAGCAGCGACTCATCGCGCCCCCAGGCCCCCGGAGAGGCGACCCTCTCCGACCTGCAGAAGTATATCCCGAAAGATTTGCTGTCCAAATTCGAGTCCGCCAAAGCGAGCGGGGGGATGCAAGGCGAACGGCGAATTGTCACTATCCTCTTCTGTGACATCGTAGGCTCCACAGCCGCAGCGGTGCACATGGATCCTGAGGATTGGACTGAGATTGTAAACCGCGCTTTTGAGTATCTCATTGCGCCGATCTATCGGTACGAAGGGATGGTGGCACGCTTAATGGGTGACGCAATTCTCGCTTTTTTCGGCGCGCCCATCGCCCACGAAGACGACCCAGAACGTGCCGTGCTGGCTGGTCTGGAGATTCTAGAAGGAATAGGCGAGTTCAACGAAGCGATCAAATTGGAATTCGGCTTGGATCTGGATGTCCGCATAGGGATCAACACGGGGCAGGTTGTCATCGGGGAAGTCGGATCGGATTTGCGCGTCGAATATACCGCGATGGGAGATGCAGTAAACCTCGCCGCGCGCATGGAGCAAACTGCGCAACCGGGCAGCCTGCAGATCTCTGATCACACCTATAAGTTGATTGCTCCGCTGTTTCGGGTGAAAGATATCGGCGAGGTCCAGGTCAAGGGCCGAGAGCAGCCTGTTCAGGCATATCAGGTGATCGGTAGAAAAGAGGACCCCGGCCGTCTGCGCGGAATAGAAGGCCTGGAGACTCCCTTGTTAGGCCGCGAAGCGGATCTAAAAACATTACAGCAAATAATGCTTGGGCTCAGCCAGAGTAAAGGGCATATTGTGTCGCTGATTGGTGAAGCGGGTTTGGGTAAAACCCGGCTGGTCACGGAATTACGTCACTCCCCACTCCCGGACGGAGAAGAATTCAAAGACTTTATCTGGCTTGAGGGACGCTCCCTTTCCTATGAAAAATCCATCCCTTTTCAGATCTTTCGATATCTGATCAACGATTATATCGGTACGCCCGCTTCACAATCTGACGAAGAGAGGTACGCCCGGCTCGCGCATCAAATCCGTCAATTAGCGCCAGACGAAGATGCGCAGATCACGCCATTTATCGGTACAGTTTTGGGGCTCCCGCTTAAAGGCCCAGATGCAGAGGCTATCCATAAGTTGGAGCCACAACAGCTTCAGGATTCGATATTTCTAGCGATTCGATCGCTCATCCAGCATCTGGCTATCCAGAAACCTCTGGTCCTGGTTTTTGATGATCTGCATTGGGCAGACGCGACCTCGCTGCTGCTTCTCGAACGATTGGCGCCTCTGACCGATCAAACCGCTTTAGTGATCATTGCTCTCTTTCGCCCTGATAGGCGCGAAGATTCCTGGAAGTTCCACGAATTCGCCGAGAGGGAATTTGACTATGGATATACAGCCGTCTCCCTGTCCCCACTGAGCGCGACCAGTTCACGCGATCTGGTGGTGAGACTCCTGCAGGCGGCAGACTTGCCAGAAAAAGTGACCAACCTGATCCTTCGCAAGGCAGAAGGGAACCCATTTTTTATCGAGGAAGTGATTCGTTCCCTGGTAGATGTAGGTATGAACGAACGCGCAGCTCTTCAGGGATTTGTCGCTGATGAAATCCAAGAAATTAATATCCCGGATACGCTGGCCGGAGTCCTTACCACACGCCTTGACCAACTGGGTGAGGGACCGAAACGGATTCTGCAATCGGCGGCTGTCATCGGAAGAGAGTTTCGTTACGACACCTTGCGGGGGATAACCCTGAACGGCGAGGTTTTGGAGGAATCGCTGATCGAATTAATTCGGCGGGGTCAAATCCGGGAAATGAGTCGTATACCCCAGCGCTTGTATGCCTTCAATCATGTATTGACCCAAGAGGCGGCGTACACCTCTTTGTTGCGCAGAGATCGGCGCACAATCCACATGCGCATTGCTGAATGGTGGGTAGGACAAGACCCGGATCAAGTTCATACGATCGCCCAGCATTTTCTCGCCGCAGGCTCACAGGCACGCGCACTGCCATATCTGGTTGAGGCGGGAGAGCGGGCCGCGCATGCCTACGCTATAGAGGAAGCATTCGCGCTTTATTCACAGGCTTCCAAGATTGTTGATTCTAGTGGGGATCCATCGCAGGTATGCAGGATCTACGGCGGTTTGGGTGAAGTATTGAACTGGATGGGACGCCATTCAGAAGCGGTGGATGCTTATAGAGCCATGCTCTACGCTGCAGAAGCGGACGGAGATGTAACAGCACAAGCCGCTGCCTGGCACGGCATCGCCGAGGCGCAGATGCAGTGGGGTGAACCACGCGCCGCACTCGAAAGTGCACAACGGGAAGAGGGCGTTGCTCGCCAGGCCAGGCTCGAGCTCCCCCTGGCGAAAGCTCTATGGATGAAGGCATGGGGGCTGTTCATGTTAGGGCAGGCGGCAGAAGCGCTTGAAATAGCTCATGAAGTCGCCAGTCTCAGTGGTCAGGTCGGCGATACCGGGCAGATGGCCCACAGCCTCAATCTGCTCGGGGTCCTTTACACAACCACGGGCCATTACACCGAGGCGGCCAACCAATTCGAAAAGGCTCTGGATATTTTTCGCAGCATGGGGAACAGGCGCCGGGCAATGCCCTTGTTGAATAACCTTGGGGTCATTGCCGAATCACGCGGCGACTATAGAATGGCGTTTGAACGGTATCAAGAAGCGCTGGAGATAGCGCGGGAGATTGGCAACCGGAATGGGGAAGCGGTCTATCTCAGCAACTTGGGTGGGGCTAAAGTTAGACTGGGAGATTTCCAGTCGGCCGAAGGTGATTTGCGCCAGGTGATCGATCTAGCAGGCGAGGCTGGATCTTATGTGCTGTCTTCCACTTACAGCCATCTCGCGGAAGCCTCATTGGCGCAACAAAAGGGGAGTGAGGCGTTGCTGTATGCTCGCCAGGCGCTCGATTTAGGCATTAATAACGAATCTCAGGATGATATTGGCTTGGCATGGCGGGTATTGGGGTTGGTGGCGGCGCAGGCAGGGGGGTTTATTTCGCTGGAGAATGCGGATAAGGACGGGCACACCGACTACAGCGCAGCCGCCTGTTTCGCCAGGAGCGATGAAATTTTCAACGAGATCGGCCGGGAGGAGGAGAGAGCGCGAACGATGCGCCTCTGGGCGAAATTCGAATTGACCAGTGGGGATCGTTCAGCCGGAATGGCCAGGTGGCAGGAAGCAAAACGCATCTTTGAGCGCTTGGGGGCTGAGCTGGAAGTTCAGGCAATGGAAGATTTCCCACCCGAACTGCATGGATAGTTGAGATAATACTGCCCCCCAAATGCGCAAAACCCATCTAAGTTGACTGAAGAGGGGTAAATCCGAGTATAATTGTCATAATTAAGTCAGCCTCTCCGCAATATCTGAGGGGGAGGATCAGTATCCTGAATGGAGGTTCGTCCTATGAGAGGTAATCGGCGTATTCTGATATCTGGCTCTGCGATCGTGATCTTGCTCCTGATCTTTGTCCCACCTGCCTTCGCGGGGAAGTTTCATTTTAATACCTTGGAATTTAGTATCGGGCATTCGCTGGTCCTTGACGGCACTCTCGTCGGGCTGGGAAACGAAGCTGCTCAGGTTAACCTGACTGCGGTTGGATCGGTTACTGCGATGTGCGAGAACCGCGGAGGGCAGCGAGCTCCGGGTCGTAACCCCATCTCCGTGAAGGTCGAACAGGTCGTGACGGTCACGTTCGATTCGAATGGCCGGGCGTTGGTATTCGTCCTGGCGCCGGATCCGACCTCCCCAGAATTTGAGCCCTCGCCAACCCCGAAAGAAGCCGGATGTCCAAATGGAAACTGGAGCGTGGTCGACATTCTTGATGGCTCTACCAATTGGACGGCTGCCAGAATCGTCGTTCTGGATGAGGTGGGGATAATCCAAATCGACCAATCCTTCGCTTGTACGACATTCTTCGAAAACGGCGTGGTGGTCGGGATCGAATGCGTGGAAGCTTAATAATTGCTAAAACACAACCTGATCGATGAAGGTAACGAAGAATTACTCAACTTACAAAGAAAAACAACCATGGAAACCGACAGGCGTAAAATTACCCCCCATTTGTGGTTTGACAAAGAAGCCAAAGAGGCGGCAGAATTCTACACCTCCATATTCCCGGATTCAAAAGTCACGAAAGTAACAACGCTTCACAATACCCCTTCGGGCTCGGCAGATACTGTTTCCTTCGTGCTTTTGGGGCAGGCATTCATGGCGATCAGCGCCGGCCCACTTTTCAAATTCAATCCATCTATTTCATTTCACGTTAAGTGCAAGACGAAGGATGAGGTAGATGCATTATGGGAAAAACTGTCTGAAGGCGGAACAGTGCTTATGGAACTTGGCAAATATCCATTCAGCGAAAAGTATGGATGGCTACAGGACAAATATGGCCTTTCTTGGCAGATAATCTTCGCAGGTGAGAGCGAGATAAAGCAAAGCATTACCCCCATACTCATGTTTGTAGGAGGAGTGTGCGGTAAAGCGGAAGAAGCGGTTAACTTCTATACGTCCGTATTCCATGATTCACAAGTGAGCGTTCTTGCACGCTACGGCATGGGTGAGGAACCAGACAAAGAAGGAACTGTAAAGTACGTCCATTTTACACTTGAAGGCCAAGAGTTTGGGGCTATGGACAGCGCTCATGAACACAACTTTACCTTCAATGAAGCAATCTCATTGATGGTGTATTGCGACACCCAAGAAGAAATTGATTACTACTGGGATAAGCTCTCGGCTGTTCCTGAAGCGGAACAATGCGGTTGGCTCAAGGACAAGTATGGCCTATCGTGGCAGATTGTCCCTACCACTATGGACGAGATGATGGCAATGGGTACCGGGGAGCAAATTGACCGTGTGACACAGGCATTTCTTAAGATGAAGAAGTTTGATCTTGCCCAGCTAGAGAAAGCATATTTCTCAAAGCATCATTAAAAATTTTAGGAGGTAAACACATGATAAAACTAAACACATATCTCAACTTTGCCGGCAACGCAGAAGCAGCATTTAACTTTTACAAATCCGTTTTTGGCGGAGAGTTTACCTCTGTTGTCCGATTTGCGGATATGCCGGTGGAAGGGCTCAGTATTCCCAAAGAGGACGAAAACAAGATCATGCACATCGGCTTGCCTGTTGGTAAAGACGATACTCTGATGGCTTCCGACACTCTTGAATCGTTTGGGCAAAAGCTAACACAGGGCAACAATTCCTACATCTCAATCCATCCGGAAAGCAAAGAGGAAGCCAACAGGATCTTTAATGCCCTCTCCGCCGGCGGTACGATAGAAATGCCCATGGCGGACCAGGTTTGGGGAGACTACTACGGAAGCCTCAGGGATAAGTTTGGAGTACAGTGGATGGTGAACTACACTTACCCGAAGGAGCAATAAGGATAAAAGAAAGAAACTTCTTTAAGCAGGCCTCGATACGATGAGCGCGGCAGGGCTCGCCAGGCTGCTGGCAGCCCCTGCATCTTAACATTTCCGTGCCGATAGACAGAAAAACGATGAGAGGATTGTCATTTACTCTCGGGATTGCCTTCGAGTCCCAGGCCTGCCTCCCGCGCCCGGACGATGGCTTGGGCCCGATCAGCGACCTGAAGTTTGCTGAAGATATTGGAGACATGGTTCTGCACCGTTTTCGTGCGGAGCAGCAGGCGCTCAGCGATTGTCGCATTATTGTGACCTTGGGCGATAAACTTGAGAATTTCTCGCTCACGTTCGGAGAGTTCAGGGAAGGCTGAATCAACAGCCGCTGGCCTGAGCGCAGCGAAGTAGTAGATCAGCCGCTGGGCGATCGCTGGGCTGAAGATTGCTTCACCGCGACTGACTGCCTTAACGGCTCGGACCACCTCGTCTTGATCTACGTCTTTGAGTAAATACCCACGAGCGCCAGCGCGCATGGCAGCAAAGACGGACTCGTCAGCCTCAAACATGGTGAGGACCAGCACCCCAATGTGTGGGCTGTTGCGTAAGATGCGCCGGGTAGCCTCGACTCCATTCAGGCCCGGCATCTTGAGATCCATCAGGATCACATCGGGTTGGAGTGCTGCGGCTTGAACTATGGCTTCTTCTCCGCTCTCGGCTTCGCCGACAATCTCGATTTCCGGAATTATACTCAGCATCGTACGTACCCCTTCGCGATAGAAGGGGTGGTCGTCGGCGATAAGTATACGGATCGGATCCATGCTTTATGCCTCCGGAGGCGGCAAGGGAAGCCACACATACACCCGTGTCCCACGCGCTGGACCCAGTTCAATCAAGCATTCCCCACCCAGTTCCGTTGAGCGTTCGCGCATGGCGGTGACGCCGACGCCTGGGCGATAGTCCTTGGGCAGCCCGCCGCCATCATCAGTAATCTCCAGTCGTAGCCCATCGGCCAGCCACAGGCGGATGCGACAGGTCTGCGCCTGGGCGTGCCGGGCGACATTGGTCAGCGCCTCCAGCGTGATGTGATACGCCGCAACCTCGACTGCGGCGGGCAGGGGCGGCAGGCGTTCGGGCGCCTCGATCGAAATATGGAGCCCATTGACCTGGTTATAGGCAAGAGCGTGTTCGCGGATGGCCGAGACCAGGCCGAGTTCGTCCAATGCAGGTGGACGCAAAGCGTAGACCAACTGGCGAATATCCGCAATCGTCGCCTTTGCCTGCGCCTTTAGATCCTCCAACAAAGCGATGGCAGCATCTGGATCGCGCGGGACCAGA
>Ga0209641_10005839_pt1 | contig 10053 bp, 17 predicted proteins | sample RifCSP16_1_FD_184022 | JGI IMG/M metagenome (GOLD analysis project Ga0209641, IMG submission 184022) | Soil microbial communities from Rifle, Colorado - Rifle CSP2_sed 16_1 (SPAdes) (version 2) | ecosystem: Environmental > Terrestrial > Deep subsurface > Rock core/Sediment | place: Rifle...
ATACTTTCTCTTGATAAAAGAGATTATCTGAACAGAAGGCTCCAGACAATTGTCTTTAAAAAAAGGCTTGCAAAAAGCCCTAAACAAGCCAGACAGATGATAGTTCACAAGAAGATTCTTGTTGATGGGAGAGCTGTTAATAGCCCATCTTATGTTGTTCCTGTTGAATTAGAGGAAAAAATCTCTGTAAAAATAAATAAACCTGCAATAATTGTCAAAAATGAATAAACTTGAAAAAATGTTAGTGGGGGGAATAACATTAGGAATTATAGCTACAGGCGTCGGTAAGATAATGAGAAATGATTACTTAACTTATCTCGGCTTTGCAACTGTAATTGGTACTGCAACATATGGTATCACCGCACATAATAAAAGAAAATGAGTGAGGAAGAGACTAACAAAACTACTGAAGAAGAAATTGTAAATTCTGAAGAACAGAAAGAATCTTCAGAAGAAGCAAAAGAAAGAAAGTCTGGAAAGAAGCTTGCAGAAGCTGTTGTCAATATTTATACCTCTTTCAACAATACTCTTGTTCATGTGACTGACATGTCGGGAAAAACTCTTGCAAAAGTAACTGGTGGAATGGTAACAAAGCATGGAAGATTAAAAGCCAATCCCACAATTGCCATGTTTATTGCAAAAAGAGTTTCAGAACAGCTTAAGGAGATAGGTATAGGAAATCTTTATTTTAGGATAAGAGCCAAGACCAGAAATCCGGCGCCAGGTCCCGGAGCAAATGCAATAATAAAAAGCCTTTCAAGGGAAGGTTTTAAAATTTTGAATATACTTGATACAACAAGATTCCCTAGAGGCGGGCCAAAGAAGAAAGGTGGAAGGCGTGGCAGAAGGCCTTAAGATAGGTTTAAAAACAAATTCAAAGATAAAATAAAATGGATATACCAATAGTTGGCTTAGAACTTTTTGTAAAGACAGTACGTATGATTAGAGAGATGGAAGAAGATAAAACAAAAGTAACACGCCCTAATTTAAGAAGTGTGGGAACGCACTTAGTACAAATGGAGTTTATGGATATTCCTTATAGTTATGAAGTAAAAAGTTTGGAAGACAGATATGACACTCTAAGGGGGGCTCTTGTTTAAAATGAGATTAATAGAAAAAACAAAAGACCAGCTTGTTTTTGGGGCAGAAATTAATGAGAGCATTGCAAATGCAATAAGAAGATATGTGAATCAGATTCCAATACTTGCTGTTGATGAACTTACTATTTCAATGAATGATTCTCCTTTATATGATGAAACAATCGCCCACAGGGTCGGCCTTATGCCATTAAAAATGGACAAGTCTGCAGCAGGAAGCAAGTTAAAACTTCATGTTAAAAGAGAAGGGGCTGTTTATTCTGGAGACATGAAGGGAAATGCAGAAGTCATTTACAAAGGCATTCCAATAACAACTCTTGCAAGGGGGCAGGAACTGGAATTCACTGCAACTCTCGGGCTTGGAAAAGGTGCAGAGCATAGCAAGTTCTCTCCAGGTTTGATGTTTTACAGAAATTCAACAGAGGTTACCATGGATAAAGAATTTCTTGACGATCTTAAGGATATCTTTCCAGATGCAGAGATAAAGGAAAAAGGCGGAAAAATAGTTATCATAGACAATGGGAAAAGGGAAATGACCGATGTTTGCGAGGGAATTGCGCATAAGGCGAAGAAAAAAACAGATGTTGTTTTCACAGGTGAGCTAATAATAACTCTTGAATCTTTCGGGCAGACAGATGCAAAAGATATCTTTAAAGATTCTATAGATACCCTTAGAAAAGATCTTGCTGCTGTGGAAAAGGCAATTGATAAGGCTTAAGATCTATTAAATATTCTAATACGGGATAAATCTGATATAGGGGGTACGACAGTATCTGGCTAGTCAAATTATCACTGATTACATTAACCGGTTTTTTAGGATATCTTTAAAAATTGTTCATAATTAACTCTGGCATGCGGGAATGCCGGAGTGGTCAAACGGGCGACGCTAAGGCGAGGAACGTTCGCGAGGGAAGGTTTATATAGAGTATATGTGGCGAGCGGACTTCGGAGAAACGTCGTGGCTTAGTGCCTGCGAAGGTTCGAATCCTTCTTCCCGCATGATTTGAAAATGATATTAGAGATTGGAGACGAAAAAAGATTGCTTGATTTTGTATCAAATATAAAAAAAGAAAAAGTAGCTCTAATCAGCCACATAGATCTTGATGGCTTAACTGCGGCAAAAATTACAAGTGAAATCATCAATTTTGACATTATCAAGTTTATAGAATATGAAGAACTAAATGAAAGTTTAGTTGAAGAATTAAGAAAAAAGGGAATCACGAAGATTGTTTTTACCGATATCTATATCAAAGACAAAAAATTCATGGAAAATTTAGAAAGTTTTGCTAATGTCTTGATTATGGATCATCATCTTTCTCCAGACTGGAATTCTGAAAAAACTGTCTTTATCAAAGGAGAGGATGGTTATTCTGCGGGTTATTTATGTTATTATCTATTTTCGAAAATGAAAAATCTTGAAAAGTGGAATTGGCTCGTTGCCTGTTCATGCATTTCAGATTATTGCCATGTTAAGCCAAAAGAATGGCTGACAAAAACCATGGAAAAATACGGAGATAAATTGGAATATGTGGGACATTATGTACGGCAAACCGGAAAATTTTGGGGGCTGCAGTTTGCAATTTCTCTGGCTTTAATATATTTTAAGCAGAATAAAGAAATGAAAAAGGCTTATGATTCAATAAAAGAGGGTTTTGGAGATATCGGTATTTTAAATGAATATGCTGACCAAATCAAAAGAGAAATCGATAGAATGGTTAAAGAATTTGAAGATAAAAAAGAAGAGATTGAGGAGGGGTATTTTTTTGAGGATAATCCAAAGTTTTCAATTAATTCTATGGTCAGCAGCATTTTATCTGGCACAGATATTCACAAGATGTTTGTTATCATAGCTCCTGAAGAAGATTTCTACAGGGTTAGTATAAGAAGGCAAGATGGAAAAATTGATTGCAGCGCATTCTTACAGAATATTTTTAAGGGTTTGACTGGTGCAGACGGCGGAGGACATGCTAAAGCGGCTGGCGGAAACTTCATGAAAAAAGATCTTGGAGAAATCAGAAGAAGACTTGGACTGCCGGAAAAACAAAAATCTTTATAAATAGATGATGGTCAATTCTTTTCTATGGAAACTACAGCAAATAGAAGTTTAACTGACAAAATCGTTGAGGGATTAAAATATCATTTAGTTGATACTACTGCAATTCTTAGTTCTACAAATCCTGTTTTCTCTGCAATGGAAATTGGGGTTTCAAGAATGCCTGATCAAGTTTCGATAGATAGTCGGCTTGTTGTTGCGGGGCTTTCTTATGCAGGATTGGGTTTTGCTTATTCCAGAGGAAGGGATTTATCAAGAAAGTTTTTTCATATAAACAATCAAACAAACGAAAAAGTGCAAACTTTTCATGATTCTGCTTATACCTTTACTTTTAATTTGACAATGATTCCTATTTATTTATCACAGGGTGCTGATTTAAAACAGGCTATTATAGGCGGAGTTTCTGGAGCAATACTCGGAATAGGGTTGGGTCCTGTAATGGGGTATTCTATAGATACTGCAAGAGATTTAACAGGATTACAAAATTGTGAAAGAGTAACTTATCCTGATTCAATAAGAAGGCAACGACCCGTTCTAAAAAAGAGTCTTGCTACATTATTGGCTGCGGGCTCTATTGCAGCTATGGTCGGTATTTATACATTAACTTCTAATTCATAAGGGAAGTTTTATAAATCCCCTAAAACTCAGATTTTTACCTGCGAGTTAATCGCGCTGAGCAGGAGTTAATACTTCTATCAGCAAAAAAATCAGATGAAATCAAAAACAAAAATAGAAAAGCAATCACAGAGAAAAGGAAATCCAATCTTAGTTGAAACATTGAGGGCTGCAAAGAAAACAGGAAACAAACTTTGGATGAATGTTGCAGGAATCCTTTCTGGGCCGAGAAGAAATAAAATTGCCGTAAATCTGGATGAAATTGAAAAAGCAACAAAGGAAGGGGATTCTGTTGTTATTCCCGGCAAGGTTTTGTCCCAGGGGGAAATAAGTAAGAAGATAGCTGTCATTGCATCTAACTTTTCCGAAAAGGCAAGGGAGAAGCTATTAAAAACAAAGTCTCATGCTACAATGATGCTTGATGAAATTAAGAAAAATCCTGAGGCAAAGGGCTTGAGAATTTTAACAGTTATAGGAATAAAATGAAAAAAATAATTGACGGAACAAATGCTGTTTTAGGAAGGCTTGCAAGTTATGCTGCTAAGCAAGCGCTTCTTGGAGAGGAAATTGTCATAGTAAATTGCGAGAAGGTTATCATTACAGGGAGCAGGGCAGATATAAGAGAGAAATTTAAGGAAAAAAGAAGCAAGATTGGCTCTGGGCAAAAGGGACCCAAGCATTCCAGGCTTGCATACATGATAGTAAAGAGGGCAATAAGAGGCATGCTTTCACACAGGCAGGCAAGAGGAAAGGCTGCATTCGGAAGAATAAGATGTTATACAGGAGTTCCTGAGGAATTCAAAGATGCTAAAAAAATAGTCAGTGGAAAAGAAAAGAAAGATAAATTCATTCATGTTGAAGAGCTTAAAAAAAATTAAAAAATGGACACAAGAATAATAACATCCGGAAAAAGAAAAACTGCTGTTGCAAGAGCTGTAACCAGTCCTGGCTCTGGTAAAATAACTATAAACGGGAAACCATATGAAACTCTTCAGGTTTTAGACAGGCTGAAAATAGAAGAGCCTGTAAGAATAGCAAAGAGTGTTCTTAGGAAATTGGATTTTAACATTGCTGTCAATGCAAGAGGCGGAGGAGAAAAGGGGCAAGTAGAAGCTGCAAGGATTGCAATCTCAAGGGCCATTCTTGCTTTTACAGAAAATAAGGATGTGGAAAAAGCCTTCCTTGATTATGACAGGAATCTTCTTGTTGCAGATGTAAGGAGAAAAGAAGCATACAAGCCAGGAGACTCCAAGGCAAGACGTAAAAGACAAACTTCTTACAGATAAAAAATGAAAAGCAAAAAGAAAAAGGGTTCAAGAGCAGAAAAAGAAAAGAAGGCGGAAAGGCTGGAGGCCTTAATGAGAATAGCTGTCCTGATTATTTCAGGCTTGATTCTTGTCGTATGGAGATTTTTTGTCTATATCTTCATTATTATAAATCTCATATATACTTTAATTGCGGGAAAAAGGTTCAGATATCTGGCAGAACTATCAGAGGTGTGGAATACACAATGGTATGTCTTTCAGAAATACATAATTTTCCTTGATAACAGAAGGCCTTTTCCTTTCGGAAGAATAAGAGACAACATAGACGATTTCAAGAAATGACTATTTGCCCCTTAATAAATCTCTATACCTTTCATCATCTCTTGAAATTATATGTGTGTGAATATTTTCAGGATAAATATCCGGCCGGTGTCTTCCATACCACCATTTAGCCTGTTCTAATTGTTTATGCGCTCTCTCTAAAAGCTCGCCATTTCCCATTTCTTTATATTCGATGATATGAACCTCACATTCTGTCTCAATAACTACATCTGGTTGTGCAATTATTCTCCCTTTATGGTATAGTGTTGTTTCAATAGAAACAGAAATTGGATGAAAAAAACCAAATTTATCAGGATGATGAGCAATTTTTTCCAGAGCACTTCTATGTCCGTTATTGTGTCTTCTCATCTCTTTTTCTATTAAAGAACGAGAAGTGGGTATAAAAAGAAATAGTAAATGAAAAATATATTATTTTATCCCCAGATTCTCCATCTTATTCTGGACGTGATTAAAAAGGGTTGTTGAAATAAGAGGGGTGTGCTCTCCATTGTAAACTTCATTGTTAAATTTTATTTTTCCTATGTATGTAAAATTCTTCAGGATTTTCTTCAATCCATTGACAGAAAGCTTGTGCTTATCTGCCAACTTGTTCAGGCTTAAATTCTCGTGCAGGAATTCCTCAAAGATCTCCTCTATTTCCCTGAAATTTTCAGCAGGCATTAATTTTCCAGATTCAAGCCTGTAACCAAAAGGAACGCGGGACATTAATTTTCCCTTTGCTGCTTCATTTATCATCCCTTGCTTTTGGTTGGCTTTAACTGCCTTGAATCTCTCAATTTCGCCTTTTAACTGCTCATTTTCACTTTTCAGTTTTTCTAATTCATCCATCTAATAAACAGAGCAGTTAAGTTTATAAAATTACTTTCTCTTTTATATAGAATATAGGGGTTTGTAAATGAGCAAGCGAATTTATGTTGGGAATCTGCCTTGGAGCGTGACAAAAGTTATTCTCGAAAATCTTTTTTCTGCTTTTGGAGAAATTGAAGAAGCTCTAGTAATAGCAGACAAATTCACAGGGCGTTCAAGAGGCTTTGGTTTCGTGACATTCAAAGCAGATACTTCGGCAAGCAAGGCAATATCTGAAATGCATGAAAAAGTAGTTGAAGGAAGAAATCTTGTTGTAAAAGAAGCAATGCCTCTGGGAGAAAGAACTGAAAGAAAGCCAAGTGAAGAAAGAGGCGGTGATAGAACAGAAAGGCCTGAAAGAGGACCAAAAAAAGAACACACAAGACATATAAAACATGAAGAAAAATCTGATGAAGAATTCTAAAAATTTATTAACCAAATTCTGCTGATTTGTTTGAAATAAGAGGTAAATAAATGAACTCTGCTTGGATTCTGCTGATTGCGCTTGTATGGTTTATAGTTGGCTACAGGTTTTACGGAAGATTTATTGAGCGCAGAATAAAGGTCTCAGACAAAAATAAAACTCCTGCTTCAACACAGAAAGAAAGCGTTGATTTTTCTGCATCAAAGAAACCTTTTCTTTTAGGACATCATTTTGCATCTATTGCAGGCGCAGGACCAATCATAGGGCCGATATTGGCGGTTAATTATTTTGGCTGGGTTCCCGTAATTATCTGGATTTTACTTGGTGCTGTTTTAATCGGAGCGATGCATGATTACACCTCACTTATTGCCTCTGTGAGAAACAAGGCAAAAAGCGTTTCTGTCATAACAAAAAAGTATCTAAATTCGCGGGCAGGATGGGTTTTTGGATTGATGATTTGGCTCACTCTTGTTTTGATCATCACTGTTTTCAGCATTTCTACGGCAGAAAGCATTGTTGAGAAACCAGATCTTGTTATTCCGCTTTTAGTCATAACATTTCTTGCAATTATTCTGGGTTTGGGGGTTAAGAGATATAATTGGAACTACAAAATCGCAAGCATTGCTGCTATTGCTGTAATTTTCTTTTCTGTCTGGATTGGGTCAATGATTCCTGTAAATCTTCCTATAGATAATCCTGTTCTTCTGAAAAATATATGGGTAACTTTGATATTTATTTATGCTGGCGCGGCATCTGTCCTGCCTGTTTGGTTTTTGTTAAGGCCAAGAGATTATCTAAGTGCAATACAGATGTCTATAATTCTTTTCCTTGGAATTCTGGCTTTCTTTATTGCAAGACCTGTAATTAATGCTCCATCGTATATTTCAGGGGGGATTTTTCCTATATGGCCTATTCTTTTCATAACAGTTGCGTGCGGTGCAATATCTGGATTTCACGGTTTGGTTTCAAGCGGAACAACAAGCAAGCAGCTGGCAAAAGAATCTGATGGAAGAGCTATAGGCTATGGGGGAATGATATTGGAGGGCACACTTGCTGTATTTGTAACTGTGGTTGCTGTAGCAGGATTAGGCTGGGGTTCTGCCAGCCAGGCGGGAACATTCCAGGCAACTCTTGAAAGAGGGTGGATAGTTTTGTTTGCAACAGGGTTTGGAAATATCGTCGGAAACATAATTCCTGTAATAAGTGTAGGGGTTGCTGGTTTATTAGGGGCATTCATGGTTAATCAGTTCATACTAACTTCGGTGGATACCTCCACAAGGCTTGGAAGATTTGTTATATCAGAGCACCTCGCACCAAAATTAAAGAATCGCTTCATAACAACAATCATAACACTTATTCCGGCTTGGCTTTTGGCAATAACCAACAGCTATGAAGTCATGTGGCGCCTGTTTGGAACATCAAATCAGCTGATTGCATCAATAACGATGATTGGAGTTTCTGCATTTTTCATTTCAAGAAAAATAAAAGTAAAATTCATAATAATTCCTGCTGTTTTTGTTCTTATAACAACCCTTGCTGCACTTCTTTTTCTGACATTCAGAGCAGGAGGTTATCTTGCAACAAACAATCTTGCTCTTGCGGGAATCTCTATTATAATGTTTATTCTCGGCTTGTTTGTTGCCTGGGAAGGATTCCAGGTTTTAAGAAAAAGGAAATAATTACACTACCCCGCCCAGTTACACTACCAGAATTAGTTACACTACCTTTTCTTTTGTAAATCTCGCTGATTAATAAAAAATATGACAACCGCGGGAATCAGAAAAAGCCAGTCAATAAAGAAGGACAATAAGACAAACAACAATGCAATCAGTGATAATGAAATGACTTTTTTATTTCTCATTTAAATTTGTAGAGATATTTTGTTAAGTCAATAAAACCGTTTTTATCAATAATAATCCCCTCTGATTTTAACATTCTTATCTTGGCTTCTGTTCCTTTAGCAAATTGTCCAATAAAACCATTAGAGTTTATTACCCTATGACATGGAACTTCCGGCGCATATGGATTCTTGTTCATCGCATTTCCGACAGCTCTGTAAGCTTTGCTCCTTAAAGCACGGGCAATCTCTTTGTATGTAGTTACACTACCTTTCGGAACTTTTTGCAGAATAGAGTAACATCGCTCATTGAAGTTCATTTTAATATTCTATTCAGTTCTCTTATTGTTTGTTTATTATTTTTGAATAAAATGATTTTCATGCCTATCTTTCTTGCTGGCGTGAGATTCCATTCCTGGTTATCAATAAAAACAGATTTTTCAGGTTTTATTTTTAATCTTTTAAGCATTAATCTATAAATTCTTTGGTCGGGTTTTCTCAGGCCGACATCACATGATACAATTACCGGACGGAATACCTGATAAAAATTCTTAGTAATCAATGCTCTTTTTGAAATTTCCCATTGATCTGAGAGTATAGAAATTTTATAACCAATTTTCCTTAATATCTTTGCGTAGTGAAGAAGTTCTTTGTTAAGATGAAAATTTCTTTTGTATGCTGCCTTATAAAGCTTCTTTAATCTGGAAGGGGTTGTTCTGAGATTTCTTGCCATTATCTTTATCACCCTTTCTCCTGAAATTTTCCCCTCTACAGATTTGGCATATGCTGTGTCTATAGAATCAAGATACTGGTCAAGAGAAACGCCGAGTTCCTTAGCAATCCCACCATGAACACCTTTTCTGGTAATCTTTTTGTGGCGCAAAGAAGAATTATCCCCTAACTGCAAAACGCCCCCGACATCAAAAATAATTGCCTTTATCTTATCCATAAGCCAATAAGCAAAACCTGGCTTAAAAACTTTAAGTGAACAATCTAAAGTGATTATGATTCATTAAATTTAAATAATGTATTTTTCTAGTTAAGCGATGGTTTCAAGAAGAGTTGCTGTCGGGCTTATTCTTATCTTTGTAGTTCTGGCAGTTCTATGGCTTTTCAATACGGTTCTGGACAATCCAATAAAAACAGCAGGTGTTGTGAATAATCCGGATGAAACAGGAGGCATACAAGAAAATACGATAGAGATAACCTCTTCTGGTTTCTCTCCTAATGAGATTACAATTTCTGTCGGCGAAACTGTAACTTGGATAAACAGAGATACAGAAGAACATTGGCCTGCGTCTGCAATGCATCCCACGCATACAAAATATCCTGGGGCAGACTATGGGGCAGAAGGTTCTTATGCTGGCTCACAGGCTTGTGTTGCAGAAGGACAGCCAAAATCGGGTGCTTTTGATCCTTGCAAACCTTTAGCGCCTGGAGAAACGTGGACTTTCACATTTGATCAAATTGGCTCTTGGGCATACCACGATCATCTCGTAAACGGGATTTACGGGAAGATAATTGTGCAGGAATGATTTTAATAAAAAGATAGAATAAAGGTTAATGTTAAAGGG
>Ga0209641_10005842_pt1 | contig 10048 bp, 6 predicted proteins | sample RifCSP16_1_FD_184022 | JGI IMG/M metagenome (GOLD analysis project Ga0209641, IMG submission 184022) | Soil microbial communities from Rifle, Colorado - Rifle CSP2_sed 16_1 (SPAdes) (version 2) | ecosystem: Environmental > Terrestrial > Deep subsurface > Rock core/Sediment | place: Rifle...
GTTGTCGTAGACCGTGTAGGTGTGTCCCGCGGCAGCCTCCGCCTGGAGGTTGGCCACGACCTGCTGGAACGCCGGGAGCACCCGCTGGTGGATGAACAGTGCCTTGGTCCCGGGCGCCATTCCGGGCAGTTGCACGACGACCCGCTGTGCCCAGGCGTCGGCCATGGTGCGCCCGTAGAAGTCGGCCCAGGGTCCGTATATCGGCTCCCACAACTCGATCCGGCCCGGATCGGCGGCGGTAGGGCCGCGGATGCCGTCCAGCGCGTCGCACCCCGGGGATTCGTTGAACGAAGGGACGCCCTCGGGAATCGGGGCGACGTCCGGACTCGGTTCGCCCGCGACCGCGGGCCCGGCGACGAGGGCGGTCGCCGTCAAGGCCGCGAGGACCGTGTGCCGGAGTCTTTTGGACCGTTTCATCGGGCTCACTTGCTCACCATCGGCGGCAACGATGGGTCGCTTGACCATCGCGTGCTTCCGTAGATGCCCGAAAACTAGGCCCCTCGACGCGATATCGGCCTCGAGACCAGGCTGGTCCCCGCGTTCATCGCCGCCCCGGAGACCGACGCGACGCGGCTCGAGCACCGGTTGGCGCGGGGACTCCCGATCTACGGGTTCGTCCAGAAGGTGCCGGTGATGGGGAGCCAGGTGGGGTAGCCCCAGGTGGCGGCTTCGTCGGCGTTGCCTTGGGTGTTGGTGTAGCGGAAGTAGAAGGTGGTGGTGGTGGGGCGGTAGACGGCGGGGGAGTCGACGCCGTCTTGGTTCCAGTCTCCGGCGATGAGGCGGTCTCCGGGGTCGCCGAAGTAGAACTGGTTGTCGGCGACACCCTGGGTGTGGGTGTTGCGGAAGTAGACCAGTCCGGTGGATTCGCGGTGCAGCCCGATGGTGTCTTCTCCGTCGCCGTCGAAGTCGCCGACGAAGGGTTTGTCGCCGGGGTCGCCGAAGTAGTAGTCGAAGGCGGCGGCGCCGAGGCCGCCTCCGTTCTCCCCCAAGGCGTTGATGATGAAAAAGCGGCCCTCCGCGGGACGGTAAATGCTCACCGTGTCGCAGCCGTCGCCGTCGAAGTCTCCGGCGATGGGAACGTCTCCGGGGTTGCCGAAAAAGAAGGTGACGTCGGCGGTCCCCTGGGTGTTGGAGTTGCGCAGATACACGAATCCGTCGGACTGGCGGTACAACCCGGGGGTGGCGTCACCGTCGCAGTCCCAGTCGCCCACGAACGGGTAGTCCCCGGGGTTGCCGAAGTAGAACTGGGCCGACTCGGCACCCTGACGCAGATACCACAATCCCGCCCCCGGATCCACCAACCCCACCGACTGCGAAGCCGGATCCTCCAAGTCGATGATCCCCTGTCCGTAGGTGTTGTCCGGTCCGGGGACACCGGCATCCCGGGTCTTCGATTCCAGCAGCGCCGCCAGCACCTCCGGGGTGATCCCGGGATACGCCTCGAGGAGCAGCGCCGCCGCCCCCGCCACGTGCGGTGCCGCCGCCGACGTACCGGCGAAGGATCCGTAGGTGGAGTTGGCGACTCTATCGGGAGCGGTGACGTCCGGTTTGATGCGTCCATCGAGGGTGGGGCCGCGCGCGGAGAAGTCCTCGATCACCGAGTTGCCGTAGTAGACGGCTCCCGTGGCCACCACCAGGGGCGAGGTCGAGGGGTCGTTGAGGCTGCGGGCAGTGACCGGTGCATCCAGGTCGGCCTCGAGGACGAACAGGTCCATCTGCGGTGCCGTGGTGGCGGAGAACTCGACCACCTTTACGGAGAGGTTCTGGGTGACCCCCGAGGTGTTCTGGTAGTACAACCCCTCGATGGGTGGCTGGGTGCCGCTCTGCTCGTCGATACTCTCGTCGACCTTGACTCCGCCGTCCCACAGTTCGAGGTCGAAGTCGTTGTCCGAGACCGGCCAATCGTCCCACTTCAGGTAGATGTCGACGAACTCGCCGGCTTCGAGGGTGAATCCGATCGTCTCGTCGGTGCCGGACCACTGGTGATACCCGTCGCCGTCGGAGTCGGAGAAGGCGCCTCCCCAGTGCTCCTGGGCGTAGTTGCCCGCCGAGTTGACCCACAGCATCCCGCGGTTGCGGGCATCCTGGAAGATCGACTCGAATCCGAGGGTGCCGTCCCCGGGCCCGATGTTGAAGAAGCCCAGGGACATCGTGATGATCGACGCTCCGAGGCCGTCGACGGTCACCACCGCCGGGGACAGGTCGCCCGAGTCACCGAGGCACACCAGGATGAGCGAGGCGTCCGGGGCGGTCTCGTGGACGATCTCGGCGACACCGGTGCCGTGTTCGGTGGTTTGGCCCAGGGGGCCGTCCATCGAGCCGCAGTAGTTCACGGTGGTGACGCCGGCAGGGAGCTCGGTGCCGAGGAGGGCGGCATACCCGATGAACCCGCTGTCGAAGATGGCGATGGTGACACCGGCCCCGGTGACTCCGGCGGCGTGCCAGTTGTCGGCGTCGATGAACGCCACCCCCTGTCCGGTGACGTCGAGCACCGGAGTCGGGGCCTCTCCGATCCAGCCGACCCGGGCGTCGGCGACGAGCCCGGCGAGCGCCTTCACCGGAACCTCAGCGGTGAGCAGGTCGGCGTACCTCCCGGTGATCACGCCGCCGGCGGAGGCGATCGCTGCGGATGCGGCGGTGGTACCGACTTCCCCGGGACGGATGGTCAGCGACACACTCACTACACCGCGACCCGCGGTGATGGGTGTCTCGATGAGGGCCCTGACCTGTCCGTCGACCTTGGCCCAGCGGGGATCCTTCTCCGGGTTGGACCGGGCGGATGCGGGTGCGGTCAGGGCGAGAGCGGTGAGCGCCGCGACGATGGCGGCGATACCGCGGACACCCCGGGTGTGGTCCGCACTCATCCCCGGGCGGCGGCGACGTATGAACCGACGTAGAGCGCGTAGTCGGCGTTGCCCTGGGCGTTGTCGAAGTTCACGTAGAACCACCCCGTGGAGGGTCGGTAGACGGCCACGGTGTCGTCACCGTCTCCGTCCCAATCGCCGGCAACGATCTTGTCCCCGGGATCCCCGTAGAAGAAGGAAAGGTCGGCGATCCCGGTGGCGAGCGAGTTGCGGAAGTACGCGAATCCGGTCGATGTCCGGTACAAGCCGATGGTGTCGATCCCGTCACCGTCGAAGTCGCCGACGAAGGGGTTGTCGCCGGGATTGCCGAACCAGAAGTCGTAGTCGGCGGCACCGAGGCCCCCGCCGTTTCTTCCGAGTTCGTTGACGACGAAGAAGCGGCCATCAGCCGGCCGGTAGATGCTCAGGGTGTCGCAGTCGTCGCCGTCGAAGTCGCCGGCCACCGGCACGTCGCCGGGGTTGCCGAAGAAAAAGGTGATGTCGGCAACCCCCTGGGTGTTGGTGTTGCGCAGGTAGACGAAGCCGTCGGACTGCCGGTACAGACCCGGGGTCCTCACCCCGTCGCAGTCCCAGTCACCCATGAAGGGCACGTCGCCCGGGTTGCCGAAGTAGAAGGCCGTCACTGGATCACCGGAACCGAGCCCGTCGTGGCGGTACCACCTCCCCGCCGAGTTCACGAAGGCGACGGTGTCGCAGACCGACCCATCCGGGCACGGACCGGGGAGCGCATCGATAACGAGCCGGCCGGGTTGGAACCAATCGGTGAGCGGCCAGGTGTGGATCGTGCTCGACGAGGACAGCGCATCGCGCCATCCCGTCGATAGCCCGGCCTGGGTCGTCGAGTTCCACACGCGCCAATCGGTCTCTTTGGCCAGGTTGAACCAGACGATGCCCACCACGTTCTGGTCATCGGTCGCCCAGGAAAACAGATCCCTGATCCACTGTTCCTTCGATCCCGAGCCGGTGTTCCACGCCGCAGTCTGCAGCACCAGGTAGGGCTTGGTCGAATCGATGGCCCGCAAGGCATCGGCCACACCCGCCACGGCCGTGTAGACGTTTTCCTCGCCCCATCGGTACGCGGAGTACCCGATCACGTCGACGATCTCTGAGCCGGGGTAGTAGTCGCTGAGGGTCTTTCCTTTGCAGGCCCCGACATCAGAGGTCCAGCCGTTGGGGGCCCACACCCAACGCACCTGGGTCTCGTCGAGTCCCACCCCCTGCACCAGGGAACGGATCCGGGCGTATGCCAGCCTGAAGTTGGTCGGGTCGCACCCGTAGGATGTCCAGTCTCCGTTGTGCTCCTGCAGCGGGGCGATGAACAGGGTGCGCTGCGGGCCGCCGGGGGTCTCGGTCCACGCCTTCACCCGGTTCGCCCAGGCGATGATCGCGTTGTCATAGGAGCCGCCGGCGATCGCCGCGGCGGATGCGTTGATGCCGAGGTTGGCCACCGGGGTGGCCTCGGCCTGCCAGGCTTGCTCCAGGAGCCACGCGGTGTTGCCCGCCCAGTTCGACCCTGCCGACTCGAAGACGTCGTGGAAGGTCCCGGCGAAGGTGGCCTTCTTCCCCGCCCAGGCCGCCATCGCCTCGAGGTCTGCGGTCGCCTCCCACTGGCTCGAGTACATCCCGGCGTAAACCGTGCCGATGCCGACGATGGGCGACGCTGCCCGTACCGACGGTGCGGTGACCACCAGACTGCCGGTGAGGGCGAGCAGTATTGCCGCAACGGTGATCCGGCGATTCATAAGAGCATTGTCGGCACAACCGTCCTGGGTTCTTGAGATCGACTTGCGAGCCGGCATGACATCCTTGATGGGGAGAAGCATCCCCAAGCGGTACAGAGAGTGATAGTCGATTGCGGTCGGTATGAGGGTGGATCCCCTGATTTCGGGTGGGAGGCATGCTCCAGCGTGTGCCTCGGCTCGTCCCGCGGGTACTTCGGGTGCGGCTGTGCGCCTCATCACCAGCACGCCGACGATGGGTTTGTGGGGTGGTGCGACCACTTGAGACACCCGTTGCGCCCCCGACCCCGCCGAGCCGCGTATCCTTGGCGTTTCCATGCGCCGACGAATCCTGCTCCCCCTTCTTGCCGGAGACCTGGCGGCTCTCCTCCTCGGTTTCGCGGTCGCCGCCCAGGCCGTGTTCAACACCTGGTTCCCGTGGCACGCCCCCCTGCACGGTGAGGATTCGATCTGGTCGCTGCTGGGACTCATGGTGACCGGCCTCGTCGTGGGGTCGTACCTGTCGGTGCGCATGGGACCGTTCGGCGCGCGTCGTCCGTCGTATGGCCGAGCCGTGGTCATCGTCGTCACCTCGCTCTTCGTCACCATGGCCGGGATCGTGATCACCCGCGGGTACTGGTCACGCCCCTATCTGGCATGGACCGCGACGGTGTGGCTCATTGGATCGCTCGCCTTGCGTCTGGCGATGCGCCAGCGCGCCTGGTCGGAGCGGGTGCTGATCGTGAGCGACGAGAAGCGCCTGGTGGCCGACCTCGAGTCCTCACGACACCTCACGATCGTGGACTTGATCGACCCATCGGGTGATCCGCCGAATGGCGTCTTGCCCGGCACGACGCTGGTCCTCGATGTACGGACGATTCTGTCCGACGACATGGCGCAGTTCGTGACCTCGTGGAGCCTCTCCGGGGCACCGGTGCGCTCCCTGGCGAGCGTGTACGAGGAGCATCTCGGGCGGCTTCCTCTCGTGCACATCGCTCATGGTTGGGAGCTGACGACCCCGGTCGCCAAGAGCGAGTACGAGCCACTGAAGCGCTTCATCGACCTGTTCCTTGTGGTGGTGACCGCCCCGCTGTGGTTGCTGCTCGCGGGCCCGATCTGGATCGCCATCCGCCTCGACTCGCCCGGAGCGGCGATCTACGCGCAGACCAGGGTGGGAAGGCACGGCAAGCCGTTCACCCTCTACAAGTTCCGCACCATGGTGGACAACGCCGAAGAGGCCGGCCCCCGCTTCGCGGCGCGTGCAGACCCCCGGCTCACCCGGGTGGGTCGGTGGTTGCGTCGCTTTCGCATGGACGAGATCCCCCAGTTGTGGTGCGTCCTCAAGGGCGAACTCAGCCTGATCGGCCCGAGACCGGAGCGCCCGTACTTTGCGGAGCAGTTCGAGCATGCGATCCCGTTCTTCGCGTACCGGACCCTGGTTCGTCCCGGGGTAACGGGGTGGGCGCAGGTGAACTACGGGTACGCCGACGACGTCGCCGACACGGTCGAGAAGCTCACGTTCGACCTGTACTACGTAAAGCACATGTCGATCTGGCTCGATCTGCAGATCCTCGGGAGGTCGGTGTGGACCGTGCTCTCGGGTTTCGGCGCCCGGTAGGCGACTCGCCGTATCGCTTTCCTAGGCTGCAGTGATGCCCGCACTTCATGTCGGTTCGGTGACACGCCGATGGGAATCCCTCGAGCCCGATGATCGCGGCTTTGCCCTGGGGCTGCTCGCGGTCCTGCCCCTGACGCTGTGGTGGCTCGGGTGGTACCCCGGCTTCCTGTCGGGCGACTCCATCGACCAATGGGGGCAGGTGATTCGTTTCGACATCTCCAATCAACACCCGGCGTTCCACACCTGGCTGATGTGGCTGGCGACCCGGGTGCGGACGAGTCCCGGCGCGGTGACGCTGCTTCAGGTGCTGGCGATGGCGGTGGTGCTCGCGGTGGCGGCGCGCCGTCTCGTTCAACTTGGCAGCCGCCCGTGGGCGGCCGGTCTGGTGGCGATCGCCATCGCCTCGTTGCCCGCGGTGGGTGCCACCACGATCGCACTGTGGAAGGACGTCCCGTTCACGATTGCGATGGTGTGGGCGTTCACCGAGCTGCTCGGCTATGCCGCTCGACCGGAGCGATGGTCGGCGATCGCACCCGCGGTACGAATGGGTGGTGCACTTTCGCTGGTGTGGCTGTTCCGGCACAACGGCTTCATCACCGTGGTGATCATCGGTGTCGTCCTCGTGTGGAGGCTCCGGCGGGCGCGGGGGGCGTTGATCGGTTTTCTCGGTGCTCTCGTAGGAGTGGTCGCCGCCGTCAATCTGATCCTGTACCCGCTCATCGACGTCGACCGCACATCGATCCAACCGGCGACCGTGTTCGTCTCGGACGTGGCTGCGTCGTTCGTCAACGAACCGCAGAACTTCACCGCCGACGAGGTCGACTATCTGGCCTCGATCGCACCGCTCGACGTGTGGAGGAGCCGCTACGAGTGTCACGATTCGACGCCGCTCGTCTTCTCACCCGATTTCAACAGCAGCGCCATCATCGCCGACCCGGGCCGGTTCCGTGAGCTCGTCGTCGCCACCTATCTACGGGATCCCGACACGGTGCTCGGTCATCGGTGGTGTGCCGCCTCCTACCTGGTGGTGCCGTGGCAGACCGGGAGCGCCTACTTCCACCGTCTCCCGTTCGAGATCCCGGAGAACGAGTACGGCATCACCCGGCGGCCCGTGTCGGATCGTGCCCATGCGGTGACCCTTGCCGTGTACCGATGGGCGGAGGCTCCGGGGCGACTGTGGCTCACCTGGCGACCGGGTTTAGTGGTATGGGCCGCGGCGATCGCCCTCGCGCTCGCCGCCGCCCGCGGTCGTGCCGCCCGTTTGGCGCTGCCGGTCACCCTGATCGTCGCCCACATCGCCAACGTCGCCCTCACCACCCCCGCCCAGGAGTTCCGGTTTGCGTTTCCGATCTATGTGATGTCGCTGGTGCTGATCGGTGTGACCATCGTTCGTCGCGGGCCAACCGAGGCGCCGGGACGGTGAGTGGGGCCGCGACCGCGGGTCCGGTATCGTCGTCGATGATGAGCACTCTCGGAACCCGGTCGCCTTCGCCCCTTCGCGCCGGTACGACGATGATGTTCCTCGGCACGATCGTCAGCGCGGTCGGTGCGTATCTCTTCCAGGTCATCGGGGGACGCGCTCTCGGCGCCGAGGCGTTTGCACCGGTGTCGGTCATGTGGACCGTGCTCTTCCTCGGGTTCACCGTGTTCCTCCTCCCCGTCGAGCAGATGGTCATTCGCAGGCTGGTTCTGGCGCAGGGAAGACCGCGGCCTCTGGCGGGAGCGACCGGCAGCATCGTCGCCGTGATCGGGGGAGCCACCGCCATCGCGGTCGGCTTCGCGGTGTTCGCCAAGGAGTCAATGCTGGCCGGCGAAGCCGGATTCGTGCCGGTGGCAGGTGTCATGTTCATCTGTTACGGAGTGTTCGCGCTCGGTCGCGGCTACCTCGCCGGATCACACCGGTACTTCGAATACGGACTGGTCGTTGCGCTCGATGCGATCGGCAAGGTGCTCGGTGCCGCCGTGGTCGCCCTGGCCGGGTGGGGTCCGGTGGCCCTGTCTTGGGCTCTGATCCTGTCGCCGATCGTGGTGTTCGCGGTTCGACCCTTTCGCAGCGCGCCGCCGACATCCCGGGTGGGCGAGCAGGCCCCGGACTCGGAGCTGCGCTTCATTGCCGGCTTTCTGGTGGCGAATGCGGCCTCGCAGACGGTGCTCGCCGCCGGCCCCCTCGTCGTCGGGGCGCTCGGAGCGTCCTCGGCCGCCATCAGCGTGTTCTTCGTCACCACGACGCTGTTTCGCGGGCCGATGAGTGCTTCCTACAACCTCATTGCCCGGGTGCTGCCGGCGGCGACGAGACGGGCTGCTTCCGGAGACGATGCGGTGCTCGATCGCTGGGCGTGGCGCATCCTGTTCGGTGGGCTCGTCATCGGTGTCGCCGTCGGACTCGTCGGGGCGTTGCTCGGTCCGCTCGTGGTTGGCGTGCTCTACGGCTCAGAGTTCACACCCGACCCCTGGTTGGCGGGGTTTGCCGCCGGTGGAGTCATCGCGGGGATGGCCGGCCTGGCCACCACGCAGATCCTGGTGGCGCGGGGTGACACCGGTCGCATGGCGGCGGTGTGGCTCGGCGCTCTGGCCGTCGCCGGCATCACCATCGCCGTCACCTCCGTCGACCCTTCCCTCCGGGTGGCCTTTGCGTTCTGTATGGGTGAGTCGGTCGCGCTCATCGGCCTGAGTGCGGCCGCGTTGGTCCCGCGTCCTCAGATGGAGTGATCGGAGGCGTGCAAGGCATCGCCGAGTGCCTCCCGCCACGGACGCAGGTCGGCGAGCCCGAGGGGTCGGCGGCGCTCGGACCCCAGCGGCGAGTAGCGGGGGCGGCGTGCCCGGGTCGGGTACTGCTCCGTCGTGATGGGGCGGACCCGTTCCGGGTCCACCCCCGAGAGCTCGCATGCGGCGCGAGCGAGATCGAACCATGAGGCTTCACCGACATTGGTGAGATGGAGCAACCCCGACACACCGCTTTCCATCGCCCGGAGTGTGGCCGCAGCGAGATCGGGGGCATAGGTGGGGCATCCGATCTGATCGGCGACGACGTCGACGTCGCCGGTGGCCGCTCGCCCCAGGATTGTGGACACGAAGTTGCGATGTGTCGCCGAGAACAGCCACGAGCTGCGGACGACCAACGCGTCGGGGTTGGCGGCCAGGGCCGCCTGTTCACCCAGCAGCTTGGAGCGGCCGTAGGCATTGATGGGATGGGGAGCCGACGACTCGAGGTACGGACTGCTTGCGGTGCCGTCGAACACGTAATCGGTGGAGAACGTCACGAACGGGATGCCGAGCCGCGCCGCCTGTTCGGCGAGCACCCCGACCGACGTGCCGTTGACGGTTTGTGCGGTCTCCTCGTCGGTTTCGGCGGCATCCACCGCGGTATAAGCCGCACAATTCACGATCGCCCTCGGTTCCAGCCGGCTTACGGCGGTCTCGAGGTTCCCGGGTCGCGACAGGTCGAGGACGGCGCGGCCCGGCGTGATGACCTCCGGGAGGAGCGCTCGAAACGCGGTTCCCAATTGACCGTTCGCTCCCGTGAGCAGGATCATTCGCCGACGATCTCCGACTGCTCCCCGAGCATCATCTCGACGAACGACGCGGGAGCGACCCCGTGGAGACGGGTACCGCGCCCCAGGAGCGATGATCGGATCTTCCAGCCGTGAACGCTGGCGCGGTCCATCACGATCGACGACTCGATGACGGAGTCGGACACCCGGCACCCGTCGCCAATTGAGGTTTCCGGCCCGATCGTCGATCGGATGATCTGCACGTCGGCACCGATCACCACCGGTCCCACGATCCGGGAGTCGACCACCTGCGATCCCTTCCCGAGGTGGATGGCGCCGCGTACCTCGGTGTCGATC
>Ga0209641_10005846_pt1 | contig 10045 bp, 1 predicted proteins | sample RifCSP16_1_FD_184022 | JGI IMG/M metagenome (GOLD analysis project Ga0209641, IMG submission 184022) | Soil microbial communities from Rifle, Colorado - Rifle CSP2_sed 16_1 (SPAdes) (version 2) | ecosystem: Environmental > Terrestrial > Deep subsurface > Rock core/Sediment | place: Rifle...
CCGCCTCACCGAGACCGGCCGCGCGTATCAGGCTCTCCTGGCGGGGCGCTGAGGCGGCGTGGGCAATTCCACAGTCCAACGGACGTCGCCATGACGCCTCCTTTCCTCATAGCGCTGCGCGCTAGAGTGCAGCGCCTCTGGGGGAGGGTGGGGGCTGTCGGTACGGCATTGTCAGTCGACACATCACATCCCGGCGTGAATGCTCTGAGGAGTTCGAAGTCTTCGAGGCGGGGCGAGCTCCCTCACGCCGCCTCGATCGGCTTCCGATACACCGTCCACCGCCGCATCGGACGATAGCCTATGCTCTCATACAGCCGCAGCGCGCCGCTCGGGTTCTCCGTATCCACGCCGAGAGCGGCTTCCGTCATGCCGCGGTCCTGCAGGGCACGGAGACTTCGGGCGATCAGCGCCCGAGCCAGCCCCCGCCGGCGCCAGGGCCGCCGGACGCAAACGTCCTCGGTGTAGCCTCGGAGGCGGTTGTGGCGGCTGTTCTCATCAGCATGGATGAACGGCAACACCATCCCCGCGATCTCGTCCCCCTCCCAGGCGACCTGCCACAGGCTGGGATCCGTCGCCGGCTCGCCGAGCCAGCGCTCGAAGTCCTCATCCGTTCTCGGGATGAAGCCCCAGTGATCCCGAAACGCCTCCTCATTGGCCTCGAAGACGCGGCGGTAGTGGTCCGGGCGCGCCGGCCTCACTTCGAGGCCTTCCGGGATCGGATGATCCAGGATCGCCTCGAGCGTCGGCCGGACCATCAGATAGGAGTAGCGCACCGGCCGATAACCCTCCCGGCGGAGGTTCTCGTTGGCGCCCACTTCCCCTTCGGCCACGTTGGTGTGGAACGCCGATTCGGGGGCCGGTGGCAGTTCGGCCGCGATCTCGAGAAGCCTACGCTGGCAGGCGTGAAGCAGGACGCGGCCGATCCCCATACGGCGCCATTCGGGCAGCTGCACCGCCCAGTGGATGTAGAGGCGCAAGCCACTCGGCTCCTCCCTCCAGCTGGGACGGGCATACCCCACCAGGCTGCGGCTTACCTCGGCCATGATCAGATCCCGCTCCGGGCTGCAGTTCACCGTGTGGGCATAGAAGTTGGCCGTCTCCAGCAGGCTGGTCACTCGCTCCACGCCGTCGGCAGCCGCGCTCCGGTTGAAGATCTCCACCATCGCCGGGAAGTCGGTCGGCCCGGCGAAGTGGCGGAGGCGGAAGCCGGGGATGTCCGGAGCGCCGGGCGCCTCGATCGTCGCCGGCTGGAGATGGAGGGCAAAGAGGCTCATGGCATTCCTCCTCGAGCCTGCCGCTGGGCGCGGAAGGCGGCCAAAATACAAGCGGCCACGGGATCCCGCGGCCGCTCGGAACCAGAAACAAAACCGCGGGTGCTGGAGGCGCCCGCGGGCTCGTGCAGGAAAGCGACGAGGCCTAGCCCACTCGGGGCGCGCTCCTGGGAAGCGATGCGGCGCCGGTGCCGCCGCTGGCGGACCGGCCGTCTCGCCCTCGAAGATCCCTGGAGCGGAGCGAAAGGGGCGTCGCGCCGGCCGTCTCGCCCCGGCGGGCCGCATCGTCCCGATGTCCTTCGGGAGGGCTCGCGGCCCGAACGGGGGGCTCGCGGCCCGAGCGGGGGCCCTCGCTTCAAGAACGGTGTACGGCAGCATGCTCACTGAACACTACTCCGTTGGGTCAGACGGCAACTGTCTACGTGGATTTCGAGGGCGGGTCAAGAGGCAATTCCCCAGCTGTGTTAGAGTCCAGTGAAAGTGTCACCGTCAACGGTTCAGTGAAAATGTCACCTCATCCCACGGGGATGCTCCGCGATGAGCCAAGAGGTGACCTTGACCGTTCGAGAGCAGAAGCGCTTGTACGTGACACCTCCGCTTGCAAGTGTAACCGAAGTCCTTGCCGGTCGTTGTTTGGTGGGCGGCACCCCGCCGACTCCCCCCGACGGCGTGCCTCCCACCGGAGTCGCCGTTCGGGCGAAGCATCGCACAAGCTCGATGCTTCGCCCCTACAGGCATTCGCGCGCCTGTGCGCAGGACGCATGATGAGGCGCCCGTCGTTTCCCGGTGGCGTTCCGGAACGAGCAGCGCCCCGGTGACCCCCATGATGTCATCCTGAGCCGCCGACACCTGCACCCCGTCCGGGCCGGCGCCCGGCACAGCGTCCCGGTGCTCTTCCGGGAGGTGCGGTGCAGGTGAGGATCTGATAATGGTAGGGTAGGGAACTGGCGCGGTAGCCGAGCAGCGCTGTAGGCCCGGCGCGCATCCCCGCAGCTTCCCGCGGGCGCCCATCGCCGGTAGCCAAAAGCGTCGTCTCGGCCTCGGGCTCACTCTCGCACATCACCACCAGGTCATCTGCGTACCGGCAGACCACCCCACTGCCCCGCCTCGGCCATTCCCGATCCAGCTGGTTCAGAGGGTATTGCGCAAAGATTCAGACTAGTTCTGAATGCGATAAAACCAGTCAGGATTCAAGCTGCTGGCGTTGAGTATCCGCTGATAGCCCTCCACTAGTATGGTGGCTAGGTGAGGTGACGATACTTGGCGGTGAGGGGACTGATAGAGGACACCTGCCGTCTGCTTTGCGCCTTATACGCGGCCGCCGTCAAGTAGGTTGGAACTAGAACCCAGAAAGCTAACCACCCGGGCTGGTCGGTGTTCTCCTGGGTTGGGAATCACTTGGTCGGACGGAGAGAACTGGAAGCAACCCTCAACCAAGAACACTCGGGGTTCTCCACGGATGTCTAGGACAGAACGGCAACGGAACTCTCGCCAAGACTCGAAGACTTTCTCCCCTCCGGGCATTCCTCTCCCGACCGGAGGCGGCGCGATCCGTGGCATCGACGAGAAGCTGACCGTCAATGCCGTCAACGGCAGCGCAACCCTCAGCCTTCCTCTGCCTCTGGCCCCAGCGCGGTCTGGCTTCGGCCCCGAACTCTCTCTGGCCTACGACTCCGCTGCCGGCAACGGCCCCTTCGGGCTGGGCTGGCGCGTCCCGGTTCCGGCCATTGGCCGCCGGACGGACAACGGTTTGCCGCGCTACCGTGACCAGGAGGAGTCGGACACGTACCTGCTTGCGGGCACTGAGGACCTGGTGCCGCTGCTGAGGCCTGTGGGTGCCGCGTGGGAACCCTTTGCAGAGACCCGCCTCGAAAACGGAGAGACCTATCGGGTGCGGCGCTACCGCCCACGCATCGAGGGGGTCTTCGCTCGCATCGAGCGCTGGGAGCGCCTGACGGACGGCGACGTGCACTGGCGGACTCTCTCCAAAGACAATGTCACCGCCCTGTACGGACCCTCCTCTGAGAGCCGCATTGCTGACCCGGACGACCTGCGACGCATCTTCGCATGGCTGCTGGCGTTCACCTATGACGCGCTCGGAAACTGCCTCCGCTACCGCTATAAGGCCGAAAACCTGGAAGGGATTGACCCCGTTCATCTGCACGAGCAGCCGCGCTTGCTCGGCCGAGCCCGCCTGGCCAACCGCTACCTCAAGAAGGTGCAGTACGGCAATCGCACGCCCTACCGGGTGGGTATGGCGCTCCCGGAGGAGTTCCACTTCGAGACCGTCTTCGACTACGGAGAGCACGACCTCGATCAACCAGCACCCAACGAAGACGCGGAATGGGAAGCACGGCCCGATCCCTTCTCCGACTACCGCGCCGGCTTCGAAATTCGCACGTACCGGCGCTGCCGCCGGGTCCTGCTCTTCCACCGGTTTCCCGAGCTCGGCGAGACGCCCTGCCTCGTGCGGGCGCTTGAACTGGGTTACACCGTTCGGGGGGGTCTCTCGCTGGTGACCAACCTCAGCGCCCGCGGCTACATCCACCAGGCCGACGGCAGCTACACCTCCGTCGCCTTGCCCCCGCTCCACTTCTCCTACCAGCCCCATGCCTGGAACACCGACGTTCAGCGCCTCGACGCGGAAAGCCAGGCCCAGGCCCCGATCGGGCTGCACGAGCCTGGCTATCAGTGGGTCGACCTGCACAGAGAAGGTCTTTTCGGCATTCTGAGCGAGCACGGCGGCGGCTGGTATTACAAACGGAACCTGGGAGACGGGAAATTCGGCCCCGCCACACCGGTGTCGCCAAAGCCTTCCTTCCAAGGGTTGCGGACACGCGAGTTGCTGGTTGTGGATCTCGATGCCAGCGGTGAGAGCCAGCTCGTCAGCTACCTCCCACCCCACCCCGGCTACTTCGAGTTAGACCCCGAGGGTAGCTGGAGGCCTTTCAGAACTTTCGAGGACATCCCTCTACTCGATTTCACCGATCCAAACCTCCGCATGATCGATCTGACCGGTGACGGTCGAGCCGACCTCTTGATGACCGAGGACGAGGTCTTAACCTGGGTTCCCTCCGATGGCCGGCGGGGCTTCGCCGCAGCCGAGGAAGTTCCCAAGCCCCTCGACGAGCAACACGGGCCGCGCCTGATGTTCGCCGACGGCACCCAGACCATCTTCCTGGCAGACATGAACGGTGACCGCCTGGCCGACTTGGTGCGCATCCGCAACGGCGAGATCGCCTACTGGCCCAACATAGGCTACGGGCACTTCGGCGCCAGGATCTTGATGGACGGCGCGCCGTGGCTGGACCACGCAGAGGATTTCGATCCCCGCCGCGTTCGCCTGGCGGATATCGACGGCTCCGGCCCAAGCGACTTGATCTACCTCGGCCGCCAGGGCGTGCGCGCCTGGCAGAACCAGAGCGGCAACGCCTGGGAGTCCACGCCGCTGGCGCTCAACCCCTTCCCTCATCTCGACTGGGCCAGCCAAGTCAGCGTGGTGGACCTTCTCGGCAGCGGCACTGCCTGCCTGGTCTGGTCGTCGCCCCTGCCAGGCGACACCCCAGGGCCTCTGCACTACGTCGATCTGATGGCCAGCCAGAAACCACACCTGATGACCGGTTATCGCAACAACCTGGGGAAAGAGGTCACTCTCCATCACCGCGCCTCCACGCATTTCTACCTGGAGGACGAGCGGAACGGGCACCCTTGGGCCACCCGCCTCCCTTTTCCGGTGCACTGCGTCAGTGAGGTCGAGGTAATCGACCGGGTGACCGGCAACCGCTTCACCACTGAGCACAGCTACCACCATGGCTACTACGACCACCGCGAGCGGGAGTTCCGCGGCTTCGGTCTAGTGGACCAACTGGACAGCGAAAGCTACGAGCATTTCGTACTTCAGGGTGCAGCCAATGTGGTCGAGCAGCCGCTGCACCAACCGCCGGTCCTCACCCGCAACTGGTTCCACACAGGCGCCCACCTGGCGGGCAGCCATCACTTGGGCCTCTACGCCCACGAGTACTACCAGAACAGCGATCTGCCCGAACACCCACTCCCCGAGGCGGTGATGCCATCAGGCCTCAGCTCCGCCGAACAGCGTGAAGCGCGGCGCGCCTGCAAGGGACTGACCTTGCGCCAGGAGGTCTATGCCTTGGATGGCGGCGTTCGCCAGCCCCACCCCTATGTGGTCTCGCAGAACTCCTGGCTGGTGCAGCGGTTACAGCCCGCCTGGCAGGCAAAGCCGGCGATCTTCCTGGTGACCCCCGCAGAAGCGATCACCTACCACTATGAGCGACGGCCGGACGACCCGCGCATCGCACACAGCATGACGCTCGAAACCGGCCCATACGGGGAGATCACCCGAGCGGCGGCCGCGGTCTACCCTCGCCGCGGCGCCGATGCAAGCCTGCCGGCCGATGTCCAGGCCGCGCAGGCGAAGCTGCACCTCACCCTCAGCGAAACCGGCTTCACCGGCGATCTGGATACCAACCTGCCGCGCCCGGCCTACCGCCTGCGCCTGCCCTGCGAGATGCGCACCTACGAGTGCAACGCCATTCTCCCAGGCGACGGGCTGTTCTTCCGGCGGGGGGAACTGCAAGCGGCCCTGGCGAACGCGGCGGCGATCCCCTTTGAGGCGACTTTTGACGGCGCACAGCAAAAACGACTCGTCGGCCACACCCGCACCCTCTTTCGCCGCGACGACTTGAGCGGTCCGCTACCGCTAGGCCAGATGCACAACCTCGGCCTGACCTACCAGAGCTACACCCTCGCCTTCTCCGCCGGCCTGGTGAACCAGGTATATGGGGCGAAGGTGGACAGCGCCGTGCTCAGCGCGGCCGGCTATATGCACAGCCAGGGCGATCCCGATTGGTGGCTGCCCTCCGCGATCGCCCTTTACGCCGCCGACGCCGCCGACCACTTCTACCTCCCTCTCGGCGCCCGCGATCCCTTGGGTAACGATACAACCATCCACTACGACTCCTACGACGTTCTGGTCGAGCGCACACTCGACCCCGCCGGAAACGAGATGCGCGCCGAGAACGACTACCGCCTGCTCGGCCCGGTCCTGACGATCGACCCCAACCTGAACCGCGGCGCCGTCCAGGCCGACGAGTTGGGCTTCGTGGTTCGAAGCGCGCAGATGGCCAAGGCAGGAGCGGGCGAGGGCGACAGCCTCGCCGACCCAACCACCCGGCTGGAGTATGAGCTCTTCAACTGGATGATCCACGGCAAGCCCAACTTCGTGCATACCTTCGCCCGCGAGCAGCACGGCCAGGCCAACCCGCGCTGGCAGGAGAGCTACGCGTATTCCGACGGAAGCGGCAACGTCGTGATGACCAAGATCCAGGCCGAGCCAGGCCCGGCCCGTCAGCTCGACGACCAGGGCAACCTGATCGAGATCGACACCAGCCCAAACCCGCGCTGGGTGGCCAACGGGCGCACGGTGCTCAACAACAAGGGCAACCCGGTCAAGAAATTCGAACCATACTTCAGCGTCACCCCCGACTTCGAGAGCGCCGCAGCGCTGGTGGAGACCGGCGTCACGCCGCTCCTGCACTATGATCCCCTTGGGCTCCTGGTCAGGACGGAGCTACCCGACGGCGCCCTGGCCCGCACCGAGTTCGACGCCTGGCGCAGGCGCAGCTTCGATCCCAACGACGCCGTTCTGGATAGCGCGTGGTACGCCGAGCGCGGCAGCCCGTCCTCCGCCGGCCCGGAGCCCATCGACCCGCAAGAGCGGGCGGCCTGGCTCGCCGCCCAACATGCGGACACCCCGACAATCGAGCACCGTGATTCGCTGGGGCGTGCCGTCCACATCATTGCCGACAACGGCCCTCTCGGGCAGCACGGCGTGCGCAGCGAGATCGACCTGGCTGGTCGCCGGCTGCGCGTGTACGATCCCAGAGACCGCTTGGTCGCGGAAGGCCTCACCAACCTGGTAGGGCAGCCGGTTCAGGCGTTCAACCACGAAAAGGGTGAGCGCTGGCTGCTCCACAACGCCTTGGGAAACCCTGTACGCCTGTGGGACGGCGGGCAGCGCGCCTTCCGCTTGGAGTATGACGTGCTGCAGCGCACTCGGTCGGTATTCGTCCAGGAAGGGGCCATCGAGGCCCTGGTCACGCATTCCATCTACGGCGAGTCCCTGCCGAACGGCGCCGACCTCAACTTGCGTGGCCGGCTTCATAAGACCTTCGACCAGGCCGGGATGGTCACGGTCGTGCGCTGTGACTTCAAGGGTAATCCCCTGCGCACCGAGCGGCGATTCGCCCGGGACTACCGCGCCCTGCTGGACTGGTCGCCCTTGTTGGGGGCCGTCGACTTGGCCGCGTTGGAGACTGCGGCAGCTCCCCTGCTGGAAGGCGAAGTGTTCAGCAGTGAGGGCAGCTACGACGCGCTCAACCGGCCCGTCCGCGCACGCCTCCCCGATCAGAGCGTGCTCCGGCCGGCTTACAACGAGGCCAACTTGCTGGAGGCGCTGGAAGTACAGCTGCGCGGGCAGGGAGACTTCATCACCTTCGTGCAGAACCAGGACCACAACGCCCGCGGCCAGCGCGTGCGAGCGGCCTGCGGCAACGGCGCGACGCTCACCTACACGTACGACGAACGCACGTTTCGCCTTGCAAACTTGCGCACCGAACGCGAGAGCGACGGCGCTCGCCTGCAGGACCTGACGTACACCTACGACCCGGTCGGCAACCTCACCGCCTGGGTGGATCGCGCTCAACAGGCGCATTTCTTCAACAATGCGGTCGTCCCGGCCGAGGCGATGTTCGCCTATGACGCGCTCTACCAACTCGTCTGGGCTCGCGGCCGGGAGCACGCCGGCAACGGCAACGATGCGATCCGCGGGCCCGATGACCTGCCCGTCAACCCCCTGCCCCATCCGAACAACGCCGCTGCTGTGCGCAACTACAGCGAAGAATACGAGTACGACGAACTGGGCAACCTGTTGCGCCTGCGCCACCACGCCGGCGCGGCGAGCTGGACGCGCAACTACCAGTATGACGCCTCCACCAACCGCCTGCTTGCCACAAGCACCCCTGGCGACCCTCCAGCTGGTCCATATTCCGCCACCTACGTGCATGACGACCACGGCAACATGGCCCGCATGCCCCACTTGTCATCGATGGCCTGGAACTTCATGGACCAGCTGCGCGAGGTGGACCTGGGAGGTGGAGGCAGGGCCTACTACGTCTACGGCAGCGGCGGGCAGCGACTGCGCAAGGTTATCCAGCACCTTGGCGGGGCCCGCGAAGAACGCCTGTACCTTGGCAACCTGGAGATCTACCGCCGGTTCGCCGCCGGGGCGCGAACCCTCGAGCGCCAGACCCTGCTCATCAGCGATGGCTCACAGCGCATCGCCCAGGTGGACACCAAGACCTTCGACGCCCAGAACCCGGCTGGCATCGGCCAGGCCGCCATCCGCTATCAATACGGCGACTGCCTGGGCTCGGCCGTCATGGAGCTGGACGAGAACGCTGCCCTGCTCACCTGCGAGGCCTACCACCCCTACGGCGCGACCGCCTACCGGTCGGCGCGCTCGGCGGCCGAGGCCAGTCTCAAGCGCTATCGCTACACGTCGAAAGAGCGTGACGACGAGACCGGTCTGAGTTACCACGGGGCGCGATACTACGCCCCCTGGCTCGGGCGCTGGACCAGCAGCGACCCGGCGGGATTTGTCGACGGCCTCAACCTGTACCGCTACGCCCGCAACAACCCGGCGACGCTGAGCGATCCCAGCGGCACCGATCCGCCTCCCCGTGACGTTCAGTGGATCGTCCCACCCAACGTCACCACGGAAGACCAGTTTAGCGCTTGGGCAACGCGCACTGGCATTCAATACAGTGGCGCGGCCGGGTACAACCCTCAGACCAGGGTCTGGAGCGTCGAATCGTGGACGCGTGTCCAGCCAGGAGTGGGAGGGCCTGCCCAGCCGCCGAACCCGACGACGCCGCCCACCGCCGGGCAGTATGGGCACGTTGCCCCGTACAGCCAGCAGGCCCCGGCGCAATACGGCACCCCTGGCGTCCCGAGCACAAGGCTGACGGAGAGCGAGCATGTCACGCCGGGCGCGCAACTGCGCCAAATGACAACCGACCCGTCTACCGGACAGCCAGACTACACGGAGCAGCACTACCGCAACGACGCCACCGTGCGCGTTGAACGATCGACCGCGCTGGACAAGACCCACGGCAACCGGGGCGGCCCAACGGCCGATAACCCGCGGACTCAGGCGATGCAGGGCGCAGCCCAGAGCGGCCGCGGAGTCAACTACCGCGAGGAGGTCTTCGAGGCGAGCAGGCAGAACGCGGTGCGCGCGGCCAGAGCGACAAACTCCGTCGTCACCGAACAAAACATCAACCGCGCCATCCTCGAGCAGGAGGGCAACCTGTTCAGTCTGCACCGGGGATCGGTGATCAACCGCTTGCCGCAACAATCGTTCGGCCAGCGTGTCGTCGAAGGGGCAAGGAACGTTGGACGGGCCATTGTCTATACACCGGGTGGATACAACCGCTTCTCGCAGGCGGGAGGCACACTCGCCAGGGGCTTGATCCCGGGGTTCGTTGAGGCCGAGATGGCGGCGATTTCAGCCCCGTATGTAGTGGCCAGCCTGGGCATCACCAACACGACCATCGTCAGCACCGCGGCGGCTGCGGCCGCGGCCCCGGCCGCAGCCGCCACGACCGTGGTAGCCAGCGCGGCAGCGGGCTACATCGTCGGCGACATCGTCGAGTCGGCGGTCACCGGAGCGACCGGGAGCAGGGCCGCCGGCG
>Ga0209641_10005847_pt1 | contig 10045 bp, 15 predicted proteins | sample RifCSP16_1_FD_184022 | JGI IMG/M metagenome (GOLD analysis project Ga0209641, IMG submission 184022) | Soil microbial communities from Rifle, Colorado - Rifle CSP2_sed 16_1 (SPAdes) (version 2) | ecosystem: Environmental > Terrestrial > Deep subsurface > Rock core/Sediment | place: Rifle...
CTTTTTCTTCTCGGGGCTTTCGAACTGGGTTTGGTTGAATCTTGCCATTGCCGCTTGGACGTGGGCTCTGTCGTGTATGGGCAGGTGCTTCCCGCCCTTCGAATCAATATACGCAAATTGTCCCGTCGGCATGTTTTTTCTGTTTTTAAAAGGCAGTTTCGCTTTATTTATACTGAGCGAAGTCGAAGTATCCAATTCCGCAAAGTTTATTCCATAAAGTATTGTATCAAATTTCTTCTTGTCTTCGCCGGTCAGCACTTTGCTCGCTATGGCTTTCAGTTTGTCGAGCGCCGAATTCAATTCCTTGGTCGACCTTCCTGTGTCTTCGAACATGCTCAAAATATATCTGAGTTCGGTGGCCAGGTTGAGAATATGGCTGGCAATCATCAAATCCATGTGAGGAGGTTCTTTTATCGGTTCTTCTTGCATATCAACCATGTTTCCCGCTTTGTCGAATTTTACCATCGAAAATACCGCCTCGGGATTGGCCGGCCTGTCGACCAGGGAAATTTCGGAAAGCCTGATTGTTTTAATCCTGTTTTTAACACTCTCTATTACTCTACCACCAATCGAAAAACCTGCATAGACCCCTTCCTTGACTTTTTCCCAGGCATCCTTGTCGACAATTTTACCTTTTATCCATAATCCTTTTTCATCGACTTTCGCCTGTATCGTTTTGCCAACTGCGCTCGGCTGGTGCATTTCCCTAATATTACCATATTGGTGCCTTTGATTCTTCTCGTCCCATTCACCTAAATATCCTGGTAATGCTTTAATAATCGCTTCTTTTTCGACAATTTCACCCTGTGAATCCAAGGCGGGAGTAGAAGCATACCCATATACTTCTTTCTTATCGTTATCTTTTTTTACAAATTCAACAAATATAGGTTTCATATTTTTATCCCAGCGTCGTTGTCGTGCTTGTCGACTGGCTCGTCGATGTCGATGTTGTTACAGTCGTCGACGTGCTTGAACTGGTCGTCGTGGAACTGGTCGATGTCGACTGACTTGTCGATTCCGTGGTCGAAGTCGAACTGGAAGTTGTTGTAGAACTCGTGCTTGTACTGGTCGAAGTGGATTCGGTCGTCGAAGTCGAAGAACTTGTCGTGGTCGAACTGGTCGAAGTCGAAGTCGAAGTGGATTCGGTTGTACTCGTCGAACTGCTAGTCGTCGTAGAACTCGTGCTTATGCTTGTGGTAGTAGACGTCGATTCGGTTGTCGAACTGCTTGTCGATTCGGTCGTCGACGTACTCGAGGAAGTCGTTGTGCTGGAAGTGCTGAGCGAAGTCGAAGTAGAACTCGAAGTCGTGGTTGAGGAAGTACTTATCGTCGTCGAAGTCGAAATTGAACTACTGGTCGAAGTCGAAGTCGTAATGCTCGTCGATGTACTTGAAGAAGTGGTCGTGGAGCTGGTAGTTGTCGAAGTCGAAGTAGTACTCGTTTCTCCAGCGTGACTGTAAATGATTCTCATCCCATACTGGCTTGTATTCCCTGTAGTAACTACATTAAGTTCATCGCCTTGAGAAAACCACAAATCTTGTGTAGGAATGAAAAGATATCCGGTATCGCCGGCAATTAAAGTAGCCGTATCTAGGGTCACATTGTATTGGCTGCCAAGCCTGGAAATCAGAGTGACCGTTATTATCTGAGTCTGAGCAGAAGCGAATTTAATGGAAATATGGTTCAGCCGATAAGGAGCATCAATATTGGTTGTATAGTTGATATTGATTGTTCCAGTCTCGCTGTCTTCCTTAAAATCTGGACCAGGATCTACCTTCTGTTTTCCAGTAACGGAAACAGTCGCTGATCGCTCTCGTCCTGTATATTCTTCCGCAAATGGATATCCGCCGCTCATTTTAAATCAATAAAAAACCACGTGCTTTTTACACGTGGTAGAAAATTTGTTCTCTATTCAGCTTTCGACTGAAGAAAAATCTTTACCCTCTACAACATTTATAACAATAACAGTTTCATATTGTCAATAGTCAATTTTATTTTCCGCCCCTAACCTCCCTAATTTCCCCAACTTCCCCTACTTACCCAACCCTAGGGATCGACAATCCACGCCCGATCCGTAAAAATGTTTATCCTCGACCTATTTTTTATCGGGATGGAAGCCAGTGTTGTTGTACTCGTACTGAGCGAAGTCGAGGAACTCGACGAAGTCGAAGTGGACGAAGAAGTCGTCGTCGAACTAGTGCTGGTCGATGAAGAAGTCGATGTCGATTGCGTCGTCGAAGAAGATGTGGTGGTACTGGAAGTAGAAGTACTGGTACTTTGCGACGTTGACGTCGACGTCGATCGGCTGGAGCTCGTGGAGCTGGAAATTGAAGAGCTGGTTGTCGTCGAACTCGTTGTCGAGGTTGAGCTGCTCGTGGTCGTCGAGGATGTCGAAGTGCTGAAACTTGTAGAAGTGGAAGTACTGAGTGAAGTTGAAGTAGAAAACGTCGTAGACGAAGATGTCGAAAACGTCGTCGAAGTGGACGAACTTGTCGTCGTACTGCTAGTCGAAGTAGAAGTTGAAGAGGATGTAGTGGTACTGGAAGTGCTTGTGCTGGTCGAAGTGCTGCTGGAAGTAGTAGTAGACGTACTTTGTGAAGTGCTGGTTGACGAACTCGTCGTGGTGCTGCTCGTCGAAGTGGAAACCGTCGTGCTCGTCGATGTACTTTGCGTCGAACTGGTGGAAGATGAAGTCGTGGTGCTCGAGGTTGACGTGCTCGTGCTAAACGAAGTTGAAGTGCTGGAACTGGTTGTCGTCGAGCTGGTGCTCGTCGTCATGCTCTGGGTCGTACTCGTGGAAGTCGAAAACGTCGTCGAACTGCTCGTGGTCGTGCTGGACGTGGAAGTGCTCGTGCTGAGCGAAGTCGATTGAGTAATCGAAGTCGAAGTTGAACTTGACGTAGTGGTGGAACTGGTGGAGGTCGATGTTGACTGACTCGTGCTAGTTGATCGGGTCGTGGAGGTGCTGGATGAAGTTGTCGTGCTAGACGTGGAAGTAGATATCGAAGTGGATGTCGAGACTGTCATTGAGGTGCTGGAACTAGAAGAAGTGGTAGTGGAGCTGGTGGACGTACTGCTCGAAGTCGACGTACTCTGAGTCGTACTGGTGGACGTGGAAAACGAAGTCGTGGTTGAAGAAGTTGAAGTCGATACCGTAGTGGAAGTGGACGTGGATTCCGTTGTTGAAGAAGACGAAGAAGTGGTGGTGCTACTTGTCGACGTCGAAGTTGATGACGACGTCGATTGGCTGGTGCTTGTTGAACTACTGGTAGTTGTCGAAGATGTACTTGTGGAAATCGATGTCGAAGTGCTTTGTGTAATGCTGCTTGACGAAGAAGTGGTGGTTGAACTCGTAGATGTTGAGACTGTCGTGGAAATCGAGGTGCTTTGGCTCGTCGAGGTGGAACTGGAAGTGGTGGTGGACGATGTTGAAGTTGAAATCGTCGTCGAAGTAGAAATGGATTGGGTGGTAGAGGTTGACGAAGAAGTCGTCGTCGAACTGGTGGAAGTGCTTTTGGTAGTTGAGGTCGTCTGCGTAGTTGAGGTAGAAGAACTCGTGGTAGTCGAACTGGTGGATGTCGACTGCGTGGTACTTGTTGATCTCGTAGTAGAAGTTGAACTGCTTGTCGTTGTACTGCTAATTGACGTCGAACTTGAAGTAGTTGTTGAAGAAGTTGAGATAGAAGTCGAAGTTGTTACAGTTGTTGACGTTGAACTTGAAGTGGTAGTTGATGAAGTACTAGTACTTATTGAAGTTGAAGTAGTTACTGTTGTGCTTGTCGAACTTGAAGTAGTCGTTGAAGAAGTAGATGTACTTGTAGTCGTGCCTACCTCACTACCTATGGCAAGATAAAGCATCTCCCTTTGAGTAGCATCCGCAGTCGTCCAATTGACAGTAAATCCATCAGCATCCTGTGAAACAAAATCAGCAGCAGACAAAGCAGTCCCAGCACTGCCAATTGTTTGCAAACATAAAGTTGTGCTTGTTAAAACATCAGGATTTGTGCTATCGTCAACTGCATCAACTGCCCAAAGAGATGCCACTTCCCTCGCAGTAGATGAGGTAGCTGCTCCAACCATTTGACCAGAATGGGCTGATGGTGAAGCAGAACTGGCTTTTTCTTGTGATACAAAAAGTTCACCAACTGGGGTAAAACCTACTCCTGTTGTTCCTTGATTGCCAGTTGTAGTTGGCTGAAGAAAAGAACCAATCTTATATCGGGCTGTTCCGCCCAAACAAAGAAAACCAATTTTTATTGCGGTTGCAGTTTTTGTTGACCAATTAATAGTGAACCCACCACTATCATTTGAAGTAAAATCGGCAGCCTCATCAATTGCAGCGGCAATATCAGTTGAAACAATACATTTGTCTGTTACTTGAACACTTTGTTCATTAGTTGTAACAGCTTCTGTTCCAAAGAAATGTGTCGCCCATTCAGAAGTTGAAGAAACACCACAACCAATTCCGATTCCATGCTTAGTTAAGTCTTCAACTTCAGTAGTATTTCGTACAGCAAAAGAAAAAAGCGTAGCTTTAGGTTGAAAACCTACACCTGTTATCGCCTGTGATCCCGTAGCGGTATTGGAATTAAAATTTCCTGCAAATGCTGATACATCAGCCCCTCCAATTGCCATGTAAAAGATTGTCCTTGCTGTTCCATCGGTATCAGTAATATTGATAGTAAATCCATCAGAATCCATTGATACAAAATCCGCAGCAAGATATACTAGCGATCCATGGTTTATTAACCAAATACATCTAGTGGATGTGAATTTGTGAAAAGCCTCATCATTAAAATCTGATTGGAATGATGAAGAAACCCATCTTGCGGTTGGAGAAGTAGCAGTACCAAAACAATAATCATAGGCATTGTTGCCACCATCTGACCATTCTCTTTGATGCCAGAAAATTACTGCTTTGGGTTGGAATCCGACACCAGTAATGGCTTGGTTGCCAGTTACCGTATTGGAAGAAAAACTACCGACTTTAATTTGTGCCATTTAAGCTTCCTCACTGTGGCGAACTAAGTCGCCTGTTCCTAACATTTAAACATTTAACTTTACGGATCTGCTATTCCTGGGAACTCCTTATATGGTCTTGCCTTAGCACTGTGTGGTGCTTTAGGTAATATTATCGTTCTCTTTTTGGTCATAAACAAGATCGGCGCCAATGTCGTCGTGGTAGTACTGGTCGATGTCGATGAACTTGTGGTCGTCGACGAAGTCGAGGTGGAGCGGGTCGTCGAAGTGCTGAAACTCGTAGAAGTGGAAGTACTGAGAGATGTCGAAGTACTTACCGTCTGCGTGGTCGAAGACGAAGAACTGGAACTTGTCGAAGTGGAAGTACTGAGAGACATCGAAGTGCTGGTCGTGGTCGAGGAAGTCGATGTTGACTGGGTCGTACTGGTCGATGTCGACTGACTGGTACTCGTCGAAGTGGATATCGTGGTGCTACTTGTTGATGTCGATTGCGTTGTGGATGTGCTGAGTGTAGTCGAACTACTTGTCGATATTGAACTGCTGGTAGTCGTGCTGCTGGTACTCGTAGAACTCGAAGTACTGAGCGTAGTCGAAGTGCTCGTGCTTATAGATACGGTCGTCGAAGTCGACGAGCTGGTCGTCGTGGAGCTTGTTGAGGTCGAAACCGTGGTAGACGTCGAGCTGGAAGTTGTGGTCGAGGAGGTGCTGGTAGATATTGAAGTACTCGTCGAGGTTGATTCTGTGGTACTCGTGGAGCTGCTGGTCGTGGTCGACGAAGTACTCGTTGAGAAACTCTGAGTGGTGCTGGTCGATTGTGTCGTCGAAGTCGAGCTAGACGTTGTCGTGGAGCTTGTCGAAGTGGAAAGAGAAGTCGAGGTGGACTGTGTGATCGAAGTGCTTGACGAAGTTGTGGTCGAACTCGTTGAAGTACTCTGGCTCGTCGAAGTAGAAGTTGAAGTAGTTTCCGTTGTGCTGGTGCTCGAGCTGGTCGTGGTGCTTGAAGTGCTCGTGGAAACCGACGTCGATGTCGAGGAACTGGTTGTCGTTGAGGAAGTGCTAGTCGAAACGGTGCTACTCGTTGACGAGCTCGTTGTGGTGGAACTCGTGCTTGTGCTTTGCGTTGTGCTTGTCGAACTTGAAGTTGTCGTGCTGCTTGTCGACGTTGATTGGGTGGTGGAAGTGCTTTGAGTCGTACTCGTCGAAATAGAAATTGTTGACGATGTGCTTGAACTGGTCGTTGTGCTAGATGTCGAAGTTGACTGGGTAGTCGAGCTGGAGCTGGAAATGGACTGCGTTGTTGATGTGCTTGAAGATGTCGTCGTGCTGCTGGTCGAAGTAGATTGCGTAGTTGAAGTGCTAGTTGAGACCGTACTGCTTGTCGACGAACTCGTCGTTGTGCTGGAAGTAGACGTGGAAAGCGATATTGTGATCGATGTACTTTGGGTCGTGGATGTGCTGGAACTGGTGGTAGTTGAACTCGTGCTGGTACTTTGAGTGGTCGAGGTAGAGATGCTCTGGGTAGTCGAAGTCGAAGAACTCGTGGTGGTACTCGATGTCGAAGTTGATATGGAAGTGGACGTACTTTGGGTCGTGGAAGTTGAACTGGACGATGAAGTCGTCGTACTGCTTGTGCTTGTGGATATGGAAGAAGAAGTACTCGTCGATTCTGTGGTCGAAGTACTTGAAGAAGTAGTGGTTGAACTCGTACTAGTACTTCGGGTTATACTGGTCGAAGTTGATTCGGTCGTAGAAGTACTGCTCGAAGTGGTGGTCGAGCTTGTGGACGTGGATGTGGAAAGACTTGTCGAGGTAGATATCGTGGTTGAACTTGAAGTCGTCGTGCTGGAGGTGGAGGTGCTGATCGAAGTCGAAGTGGAAATCGTTGAACTAGTTGAACTGGATGTGGTGGTAGAACTTGTGGATGTGGACAGACTTGTGGAACTCGACGTAGACTGGGTAGTCGAAGTTGAACTTGAAGTCGTCGTTGAGGAAGTGCTGGTGGATATGGTGGTACTTGTGGACTGGGTTGTCGAAGAAGACGAACTCGTGGTCGTAGAGCTCGTACTCGTAGACATACTACTTGAAGTTGAAGTCGTTACCGTCGTCGAAGTCGAGGACGAAGTCGTAGTACTGCTTGTCGAAGTGGAAATAGATGTAGATGTAGAAATCGTCAGGGAAGTACTCGTAGAGCTAGATGTTGTCGTGCTGGAAGTCGACGTGCTGATCGAAGTCGAAGTGGAAATCGTTGAACTAGTTGAACTGGATGTGGTGGTAGAACTTGTGGAAGTTGAGACCGTAGTCGAGGTGGATTCCGTGGTCGAGGTGCTCGAAGACGTGGTGGTCGAACTTGTGGAAGTGCTTATCGAAGAGCTCGTCGACGTTGAAACGGTTGTGCTGGTCGAACTCGATGTTGTCGTTGAAGAAGTGCTGGTGGATATAGTAGTGCTTGTGGATTGGGTCGTTGATGTCGAAGAACTCGTAGTCGTCGAGCTGGTGGAAGTAGACAGGCTTGTCGAACTCGATGTGGACTGCGTGGTGGATGTCGAACTCGATGTGGTGGTGGATGAAGTAGATGTGCTTATCGAAATCGTAATCGAGGTACTTTGTGTCGTACTCGTAGATGAACTCGTGGTAGTGGAACTTGTACTGGTAGAACTTGATGTCGTGGTAGAACTGGTTGAGATACTTATTGAAGTTGAAGTTGACTGAGTCGTACTCGTCGAAGAGCTGGTCGTTGTCGAACTGGTACTGGTCGAGATTGAAATCGACGTACTTGTGGTCTGGGTCGTTGAAGTAGACGAAGAAGTGGTTGTAGAACTGGTGCTAGTTGACTGAGTCGTACTTGTACTGAGCGTAGTCGAAATACTGGTAGAGCTTGATGTTGTGGTCGAACTGGTACTAGTCGAAAACGACGTAGACGTGCTGGTCGAACTGGAAGTTGTCGTACTGCTTGTCGAAGTACTCAAACTGATAGACGTACTGCTTGAAGTCGTAGTGGAGCTGGTTGAAGTGCTGATAGATATGGTAGTCGAAGTCGAACTCGATGTAGTCGTGGACGAAGTGCTTGTCGATTGGGTCGTACTTGTCGACGAACTGGTCGTAGTGGAACTGGTTGATGTGCTGACAGTAGTGCTAGTGGAAGTACTGAGCGAAGTCGAAGTACTTTGGGTAGTCGACGTGGAGCTAGAAGTAGTGGTAGAAGAAGTGGAAGTCGACGTACTTTGGGTGGTGCTTGTGCTGGTCGAAACCGTCGTGGAGGTCGAACTTGAAGTCGTCGTGCTGGAGGTGGAAGTGGATTGCGTGGTGCTCGTCGACTGAGTGGTTGAAGTGCTTGATGAAGTCGTGGTCGAACTCGTCGACGTGGAAAAAGACGTCGATGTAGAGGTGGACTGGGTTGTACTCGTTGAGCTTGAGGTAGTCGTTGAGCTTGTGGAGGTTGAAGATGAAATAGTTGTACTGGTCGACTGCGTCGTCGAGGTTGAAGAACTTGTCGTCGTAGAACTTGTAGATGTGGAAAGGCTTATTGAGGTAGATTGACTCGTGCTCGTAGAACTACTGGTTGTCGTACTGCTTGTCGATGTGGAAATTGAAGTCGATGTACTCGTAGACTGGCTGACCGATGTTGATGAAGATGTGGTCGTACTTGATGTAGAAGTTGAAACCGTTGTGCTTGTTGATCGGGTTGTCGATGTAGAAGAACTCGTGGTGGTCGAACTGGTACTTGTAGAAATCGAGGTTGATGTGCTTGTGCTTTGAGTGATCGAAGTACTCGAAGACGTGGTCGTTGAACTGGTTGATGTTGAAAGCGATATGCTCGTACTTTGAGTCGTAGAAGTCGAACTGGAAGTGGTCGTTGAAGAGGTTGATGTGGAAAGACTCGTTGAGGTCGATGTGGTCTGAGTCGTGCTTGTGCTGCTCGACGTCGTAGTGGAAGAAGTGCTTGTACTCTGGGTGGTACTCGTTGAAACCGTTATACTCGTAGACGACGACGTGGTAGTACTTGACGTGGAAGTCGATTGAGTCGTACTTGTACTCTGCGTGGTCGAAGTGGAAGAACTTGTAGTGGTTGAACTCGTGCTTGTCGAGGAAGAAGTTGTTGTCGAGCTGGTCGAGGTCGAAATGGATGTCGAAGTGCTCTGTGTAATACTCGTCGAACTGCTGGTCGTCGTCGAAGAAGTTGAAGTTGAAACGGTCGTGCTTGTACTTATCGTCTGGGTGGTGCTGGTCGATGAACTAGTCGTAGTTGAGGATGTAGAAGTACTAATCGATGTCGAAGTTGATTGGGTCGTACTCGTACTCGTACTACTACTGGTTGTGGTTGAAGACGTGGAAGTAGAAACCGAAACGCTGGTGCTCGAACTTGTGCTTGTCGATGATGAAGTCGTCGTAGAACTTGTAGATGTGGAGACAGATGTTGAAGTACTTTGGGTGGTCGAAGTCGAGCTACTGGTCGTCGTACTGCTCGTCGACGTCGATAGGCTCGTGGACGTACTAATCGTCTGAGTGGTTGATGTCGACGAGGAAGTCGTAGTACTACTCGTCGAAGTAGAAAGAGAAGTCGATGTGGAAAAACTCGTGCTGGTTGAAGACGATGTCGTTGTTGAACTTGTGGAGGTACTCTGCGTCGTGCTTGTTGAAATGGAAACTGTCGTGGACGTGCTTGACGAAGTCGTCGTACTGCTGGTTGAGGTCGAAATGGAAGTAGAAGTACTTTGAGTTGTACTAGTCGAGCTTGACGTGGTAGTGCTGGAGGTGGACGTCGATATTGTTGAACTAGTACTTGTTGAAACCGTCGTACTCGTGGACGAAGATGTTGTGGTGCTGGAGATGGAAGTGGATGTCGATTGCGTCGTAGACGTGCTTTGCGTCGTCGAAGTCGACGAACTTGTGGTCGTTGAAGAAGTCGATGTTGAAATACTTGTACTGGTCGAAACTGTTGTCGAAATGCTTGTCGAGCTCGAAGTGGTGGTCGAACTGGTGGACGTAGATATCGAACTAGATGTGGAAGTACTTCTGGTCGTCGAAGTACTGCTCGAAGTCGTGGTTGAAGAAGTGGATGTTGAAG
>Ga0209641_10005849_pt1 | contig 10043 bp, 8 predicted proteins | sample RifCSP16_1_FD_184022 | JGI IMG/M metagenome (GOLD analysis project Ga0209641, IMG submission 184022) | Soil microbial communities from Rifle, Colorado - Rifle CSP2_sed 16_1 (SPAdes) (version 2) | ecosystem: Environmental > Terrestrial > Deep subsurface > Rock core/Sediment | place: Rifle...
TTCCATTTCGACCTGGTCATCAACGACGAGGCCCACAGGTCCATCTACGGGGACGCCAGGGAGTGCGTCCAGTTCTTCCAGGCAACCCGGATCGGGCTGACGGCCACACCGAAGGCGTACCTACTCAACGTGAATATCGACAGGCTAGGGCAGGAGAACCCCAAGATCCTCGAGGCCCGCCAGCTCCGGGACACGTACAACTACTTTGGCTGCGAGCCCGGCGTCCCGACCTACCGGTACGACATGATCGACGGCGCGAAGGACCCCGAAGGCCCCTTCCTCTGCATGCCCAAGATTTACGACATCCGGTCCGACATCACTACCCAGGCTCTGGACGAAGGCGGATGGGCCGTCGTGATCAACGAGCAGGAGGAGAGTTACAAGATCCAGGACCTAGAGAGGAAGATATTCACTCCCGAGCGGAACCGGGTCATGTGCGAGGAGTTCTTAAAGCATGCCCAGAGAGAACCCAATGGGAAGATCGGCAAGTCCATCATCTTCGCAGTCAACCAGACCCACGCGACCAACATCACGAAGATCCTCAACGAGATGCAGCCCGAACTGGCCGTCACGATCACGTCGAGGGTGCAGGACGCCTCAGACATCTCCAAGGAGTTCCGAGACGGCAAGCGGAAGGAGCGCGTCGCCGTGTCCGTGGACATGCTTTCCACGGGCTACAACTGCCGGGACCTGCTCAACGTCGTCCTGATGCGCCCCATCTTCTCTCCGACGGAGTACATCCAGATCAAGGGACGTGGCACACGTCTCTACACCTTCTTCTATGACGGTAAGGCGTACGACAAACAGCACTTCTACATCCTCGATTTTTGCGCTGTCGCCGAGTATTTCCAAGAGAAATACGACTACACCATCCCCTTGCCTCTCCCGAAACCGCGCGTCGAGGCGATTCCTCCCGGGCCATCTCCGGAGCCCGGGGCCGGCGGGGGCATTGAGCCAGTGCCTTCTCCGGAGCCAAAACCTCCTGCTCCTCCCAAGGAGATCCCCATCTGGACAGGCCGGGACATCGTGGTGTCCGAGGAGGTCAAGATCGTCGGCCCCGACGGGGAGAAGGTCGACGTGATGACCTTTCGGGGCAGGTTCGAGAAGGACGTCCAGGAGTTCGCGGAGGAAAACCCGGACTTCAAGCATGCCGCCGAGGAAGAGGACGACGATGCCGTCGAAACGATCCTGCAGGAACGTTTCTTCCACAACCCGGAGATGTATTATTCCGCGGACAAGCTGGTGAAGACCTACGGTGTCCCCGCCCCGACACCGACGTTCGTCTACGGGGCGCTGGGGCTAAAGCCCATCCCCACCCGGCAGCAGGTCGTCGAGGATACTGTGGACTCCATTTCCGCCCGGTTCAACCTGAAGTACAACGAGCAGAAACTGCTTAGCGCGGTGGCCGGAATCGTGGTGGAGGACTCCGAGTCGCTTCGAAAGTTCCTGGACGACGACGTGACCCTTTACGACAGCACCCAATTCAACCGGATTGGCGGGATCGACATGCTCGCCACCTTCGATCACCGCGATGAGGTGCTCGGGGCCCTGAAGCAGTCGATGCTCGTCCGCCAGACCATCCTCGGAGCGATGACCCAATGACCCCCAGCATCCTGACGGTCCCTTCCAACGGGAAGAACTTCTTCTCCTCCGGCCTGCGCACCAAGGTCGACCAGCTCATGGACGTCCTGTACGCTGGCGGGGTGAACAACCCGATGGACTCCATCGAGCAGATTTCCTACCTGCTCTTCCTGAGGCTCCTCACGGAAAAGGACGACAAGCTCGCGGCGCTGGGCGGGAAGTACCAGCAGGTCTTTGCCGGGAAGTGGGCCAAGTATTCCTGGAACAAGCTGGTGACTCTGGCTGGGGACGAACTCTTCGAGACCGCACGCATGGCCATCGAGTCGATCCACGCGCTTCCGGGCCTTTCCGAGACCGGGCAGCTCCTGTTCAGCAGGGCCACCCTGAAGATCTACGACAGGCCCACGCTCCGGACTGTGATCCAGAGCATCGCAGGCATGGACCTCGCTGTACATGAGGGCCACGACTTCAAGGGGGACCTGTACGAGTACCTACTCGGCAAGATCGCCATGTCGGGCACGAACGGCCAGTTCCGGACCCCCCGCCACATCATCGACATGATTGTCTGGATGGTGAATCCGAAACCGATTGAGACCGTCTGTGATCCGGCCTGCGGGACGGGCGGATTTCTCATCGCGTCGTTCCACCACATCCTGAAAACCCACACCAAAAAGGCCGACCTGGAGCGGGGGGTTATCGATGGGTCCCTTCTGCAACCAAAGGCATGGAAGCACCTCGACGAGGATTCGACAACGACGCCAACATGGTCAAGATCGCCATCCTGAACATGTACCTCCACGGGCTGGAGAAGGCCAAGATCGAGTTCCACAATCCTCTTACGACGAAGAAGGAAGGGGCCTATCCGGGAAAGACCTTCGACGTCGTCCTCGCAAATCCGCCGTTCTCGGGCTCGATCCAGAAGGAGAGCATCCTATCCGACATCAACCTGCCCACCCGGGACACCGAACTGCTGTTCCTGAAGTGGTTCATCGACCACCTGACTTCGGGAGGACGCGCAGGAGTGATCGTGCCCGCGGGTGTGCTCTTCGGGTCCACGAAGTCGCACAAGAAACTTCGCGAGATGCTCCTGAAAGAGTGTGAACTGCAGGCCGTGGTCTCCATGCCGTCGGGAGTATTCAAGCCCTACGCCGGCGTCAGCACGGCCTTCCTTGTGTTCAGAAAGGGAGGAAAGACGGAGAGTGTCTGGTTCTACGACATAACTGCGGACGGCTACTCCCTCGACGACAAGAGGACTCCGATCGAGGCAAACGACATCCCCGACGTCCTCGCCAAGTGGACTGCCCGAGAGGAGGGGCCGAATTGCTTCGTCGTACCGGTCGAGAAGATCGTCGAGAACGACGGCAGCCTTGCTGTGGGCCGGTACAAGGCTGTCGCAGCGGAAGTAGTCGAGCACGACACGCCGGTGGAAATTCTGGTTGAAGTATTGACGCTTGAAGAACGGATCACAAATCAGGCAAGGGATCTTTTGGCAGGTATGAAGAAGTGAAAACGGGTTGGCCAGTAAGGAAGATCGAAGATCTTGTGGAAATTGGAGGAGGAAACGTCGATCCACGGCGAAGCCCCGATCAGGAGTTTGAGGTGTTTAGCGTTCCTGCCTTCGACGCAGGAAAGTTCCCTGAGCATGTTCAAGGGTGTGATATTGGGAGTGTGAAGCGAACAGTGCTACCCGGAGACTGTCTTTTTTCGAAGCTCAATCCGCGGATCAACAGGGTTTGGGTGATTCCAGCACCTGCCAAAGGAATCCAAGTGGCTAGTGTAGTGTCTCACAAATAACTTGACAATGAATGCATATCCGATACACTACGGTCATGTGGACAAAAGCCCCCCCATTGGCGGTTTCCGAGGAACAGCGCAAGGTGCTTGAAACCTGGGTCCGTGCCCACAGCACTCCGCAGAGCGTGGCGACCCGCTCCCGGATCATTCTGTTGTCGGCGGAAGGGGTCCCAAATAACCGCATCGCCAAAGAGCTTGCGATCAGCCGTCCGACGGTGATCCTGTGGCGAGAGCGGTTTGCTGCGGGCGGGCCCCAGGTCCTGACGGAGATTGAAGCCGGACGCGGCCGAAGGCCGACCTTTCCGGCTGAAATGGTGAAGCGGCTGGTGGATGCCACGCGGAACACCACACCGGATGACGCCACGCACTGGAGCTGCCGCACGATGGCCAAGGCGGCCGGGGTTTCTCCGGCGACGGTCCAGCGGATCTGGGATGCGCATGGATTGCAGCCCCATCGGGTGGAAACGTTCAAGCTCTCCCGCGACCCGAAGTTCGTTGAGAAACTCACCGACGTGGTGGGTCTTTACCTGAACCCTCCCGACAAGGCCATGGTTTTGTGCGTGGACGAGAAGAGCCAGATTCAGGCTCTGGACCGGACCCAGCCCGGCCTTCCGATGAAGAAAGGGCGCTGCGCCACGATGACGCACGACTACAAGCGGCACGGGACCACCACGCTGTTTGCCGCGCTCAACGTTCTGGAGGGGCGTGTCATCGGACAATGCCTGCCTCGTCATCGGCATCAGGAGTTCCTAAAATTCCTTCGCCAACTGGATCGCGAGTTCCCCAAGGAGATTCCCCTGCACCTGATCCTGGACAACTACGGGACCCACAAACATCCGAACGTAAAACGGTGGCTGACCAAGCATCCGCGGTTTCAACTGCACTTTACCCCCACCAGTTCCTCGTGGCTGAATCTTGTGGAACGCTGGTTCCGTGAATTGACGCAGAAACGGCTCCGGCGCGGTGTGTTCCGCAGCGTTCCGGAATTGATCGCGGGAATCGAGGAGTTCCTGGCTTTGTATAACCTGGAGCCCAAGCCTTTTGTCTGGACCGCTTCAGCCAACGCCATCGTAGAGAAGGTCAGTCGTTGTAAAGTCATTTTAGAGACACAGCACTAGCAGGCCAGCCGTATCCAACCAGAAAACCCATCACGGGCAGCGGACGGTAAGTCCGTCCGACCAAGACAATCGGGTAGTTACGGGCATTTCGCCCGTAACCCCCTTTTTCAATCTTACTTCGCCGGCTTCTTCGGCGCCTTCGTCCTTTCCGCCTTGGAGTTCGGCTTGCTTGCCTTTCCCGGCGGGACGCAACCGCAACCGCAATTTCCCTTCTTGGCCAACAGGATCACCCCCTTTCCACCCGATTCCCGTATTCTTTCGCTTTTACCTGCCGCGCGCGCGGCATCCGCAGATGCACCGTCTGGCGAAATCCCGCGGGAGGCGAACCTCCTGCATCGTCTTTTCCGCCATTCTGACGATCCGCTCCTGGAGCTTCTTCTTTCCGTCGTGCAGCCGTTTCCGGATGGCCCCCTCCGTGATGCCCAGGAACCGGGCCGCCTCCGCCGTGGGGACGCCGTCGAGGTAGCAGAGCAGGAGGGGAAACCGAAGCGCATCCGAGAGGGAAGATACGATCCTGCGGACCTCCGCCCGGAAGGCGTCGGCCTCCTTGCGCTCGTCTTCCTTCTCCATTTCGGACGCCTCGGTCGGCGCCCGCAGGACCCCCGCTGCTTCCAGCGGCGAGAGCCGGTCCTGCTCTTTCCGCCAGGCAAGGGCCTTGTTGCGTGCGATCTTCCGCAGCCACGGCGGAAACGCTTCCAACGACCGGAGGTCTTTTAACGACGCGAACGCGGAGATGAAGGTCTCCTGCGCGATGTCCTGGGCGGCGGCGGGGTCCTTTACGATTTGCAGCGCCGCCGCGTAGACGAGGTACTGATATCTCCGGACGATCTCGCCGAACAATGCGGCATCGCCCCGGGCGGACTTTCGAAGAAGATCCATTTCGTCTTTCGGCATCCCGTCCTTTCCTCCCCGTTATAGAGATAGCGAAGTCCCCGGAATGTTACCAACCGAATCTTTCATAACGCCAATGCGGCTTTTGCGATGTCTTGACGGAGCCATTCCGAAGTCTTGAAGTGGAGCGTAAGGCCCCGGGCGTCCCTGAAGAGACGCTCGACGACGTAGTCTCGGCAATAACCGTGTCCCCCAAGAACCTGGATTGCGGAGTTCGTTATTTCCACCGCGGCTTCGGAGGCGAAAAGCTTCGCCTTGAACCCGTTGATCGCAGCGGCGCCGGGCGCGGAGTCGGCGTTGTCCGCGCAGGCGGACAAGAGGGATTCGGCCGCGTCGGTCTTGAGGATCATATCGGCTATCAGGAACTGAACCGCCTGGTGGACACCGATGGGTTGTCCTGCGATCGTTCGTTCCCTTGCGTGTTCGATGGCGAGTTCGGTTGCCGATCTGGCGATGCCGACCGATATGGCCGCAGCCCCGAAAAATCCCCAGCCGACGACGGTCTTCCCGATGACCTGCATCCCCTCTCCTTCTTTCCCGAGGAGATTCCCAACCGGGATCCGGCAATCGTCGAAATGCAGTTCCCTCGAGGAGGTGCTGGTCAAGCCCATTTTGTCTTCCGGACGGCCGAAGGACAAGCCGGGTGCGTCTTTTTCAACGAGCAAGGCGCTCATCCCTTGCGCGCCCTTTTCGGGGTCCGTCCGGACGAGAACGAGGTAGACGTCGGCTTCTCCGGCCGAGGTGATGAAGAACTTCGAGCCGTTGATGATGTAGGAGCCCCCCTCCTTTTTTGCCCGCGTGGTGATGGCGGAGGCGTTGCTTCCGCTGTCCGGCTCGTGGACGGCGAATGCCCCGAGGGAACGGCCCCCCATGATCTTCGGCAGCCATTTTTTCCTTAAAACGTCGCCGGAGGCAAGTTCGACGGCCTTTGCCACGACCGCGCTGGAGACATGAACGAGGGCGGTCGAAGCGCAGGCTTTGGCGATTTCCGCCACCACCGAGGCAAAGACGTTTCGCCCGAGACCCAGGCCGCCTTCGCCCTCGGCGATAATCAACCCCTGGAAACCGGCGTCTCCGAGCGCCTCCATGTTTTCGCGGGGAAAGGCGCGGTCCCGGTCCGTCTCCGCGGCGCGGGGTTTCAGTCTTTCCGCGGAGATCCGCCTCGCGGTGTCTTTTATCTCTTCAATGTGCAATCTCTCCATGGGGCCGCCTCTCCGTTCGATTTTGTGAAGATCTTTTTCCTCTTCCGGCATCTTCGCTTCTCTCCTTCCACTGAATAGATAGCGGAGTCCCCGGAATGTTACCGATGAATATCCGTCCGCACGGAACCGCCGATTGTCGTTCGCGCTATCTGAAGCGTGGAGACCAAGCCGGCGAGCCTGGAAAACGAGGAGTCCGCCCTGGTATTTTCCTCGGGCATGAAGGCGGCAAGGGATCCGATCGAAGCCCTAAACAATGCCCCGGATTATGATGGCTGACAGCGCGGATTCACGGATGAGACTGCGGAGGGCGAAGTGAGCCGTCCCAATCAATGGTTGTGATCGAGATGACCATCTTTCAAAAAGAAGAGATTCCTGGACCTGATAACCACAGATCTGAAATTCGCCGCTGAATGGATTCGCCTTCTGTCCCTCTTGGTGATTCGGCTCCGGAGCCGCCTGTCCGACTTGACCCTCAAGTCCCCCAAGGCGAGAATCGCCAGCTACATTTTGCTCCTGGCCGAAATGCAGGATTCCCGGTCGATTACCTTCCCCGTCCCGCGTAAAGAGCTGGCGACCTTCCTGGGCATGACCCATGAGACCTTTTACCGCAGCACCAGGGAACTGGTGAAGGAGGGCATGGTGCGGTTTGCCGGGCAAACCATTGAAATCCTCGATCAGGACTTGCTCGCCGAAATTATAGAGAGAAGATTCAATCCCCGCCCGCATGCGCCGGAATTACCAGGTGGTCTGAACCGGGTACTGGCTGATTTGCGCGTCCGGCGTCAGGATGGTGAGCCCGTGGGCGAGGGCCTGGCAGACGAGCATCCGGTCAAAAGGGTCCTTGTGGTACTCGGGAAGCCTTCCGAGCGTGAGCACGGCGTCCTCATCGAGCGGCAGCGGCGCGACGTCGTGCAGCTCCCGCTGCCGCGGCACGAAACGGTGGGGCGGCTCGGGGAGCGTGAGGCGGCCCAGCGAGTGCTTCACCACGATTTCCCACGCGGAGACGGGGCTTAAGTAGATCTCGTTTGCTAGGAAGGTGCAGGTGTCGAGGAGGATCCTCACCCGGCCCCGCCGCGGAAAGACGCGATGACGTCCTCCGGCAACGGTTCGAAGAAGCTCTTTGTCACGCGGACTTTACCGGCCGCTAGCCCGATCGGCCGTCTCTTGGCCCAGGGAGGAAAACGGGGTGCCTTTTCCAGTTCTAAAAAAAGTCCTGCCCGGCCTCGCCCGCCGCGCGCCGAAAATGCTCTGTGCCCAGGAACAGACGTTGCTTCTCCTCCGGCTCATTCAGGAGGGGTGAGCTGCCCATCTGGGAGCGATGGCAGCGAATGGCAGCCAGTTTCTGTTCCCAGACCGGTCCCACATCCACAGTCAGGCTCACCTCTTCATCGGCCACGCTATGCGGGGGGAACCCAACGACCTCAGCCACAGAACGAGGTACGACGATGTGGTACAGCGCGGCGACCGCGTGGGACGGCCGCTCGCCGGCCTGATGCGCGGGGTAGGCGGGGTCGGCCGCCCGCTGGAAGGCCTCGCCGGCCCAGCGGCTGACAGCCACGTGATCCGGATGGCCGGACAAACCGTCGGGCGGCCAGGTGAGCAGCACCTGGGGACGCAGTTCCCGCACTGCAGACGTTACCTGCGCCACCGCCTCTGACTCGTTCACCTGTGCAAGCGTCGCGTCCTGGTAATCCAGGAGGCGCGGTGGCTCGATTCCCAGAGCACGGCAGGCACACTGCAACTCAGCCTCTCGAATCCGGCCCGTCTCCTCCGGGTCCATGTCCGGGACGCCGGCCTCGCCCCGCGTAGCGCAAAGCACCCAGACCCGCACCCCGCGCCGGGCCAGCAGCGCCAGGGTGCCGCCGCAGCGGAACGTCTCGTCGTCGGGGTGGGCGAAGACGGCAAGTAATCTTCGGTCAACCATTAACGATATCCCTCTGCCTGCAGGCTGAATAGCCGGGCGTAGGTGCCGCTCCGGGCCAGCAGCTCTTCGTGGCTGCCCACCTCAGTGATGCGACCCCCCTCGATCACCACGATGCGGTCGGCCATGCGCACGGTGGAAAAGCGGTGGGAGATAAGCACGGCGATCTTGCCCGCCGTCAGTTCCCCAAAGCGTTGGAAGACCTGATACTCAGCCTCGGCGTCCAGGCTGGCAGTGGGCTCATCCAACGCCAGCACCTCGGCGTCGCGCATGAAAGCCCGGCTAAGGGCCACTTTCTGCCACTCGCCGCCGGAGAGCTCGTGCCCTTTCTCCCAGCGGCGCCCCAGCCATGCTTCGTAGCCCTCAGACAGCCTCTCGATGATCGGATGGGCGCCTCCTTTCTGCGCCGCCGCCACCACCTGTGCCCTGTCCTCCAGCGCCTCCACCTGGCCGAAGCCGATATTCTCCCGGGCCGTCAAGTGGTACTGGACGAAGTCCTGAAAGATCACGCCGATGCGCTGCCGCAGGCTGGTCAGATCGTACTCGCGCAGGTCCACACCATCCAGCAGGATCTGCCCCTCGGTCGGATCGTAAAGGCGAGTGAGGAGCTTGACCAGCGTGGTCTTGCCGGCACCGTTGAGACCCACCAGCGCGATCCGCTCACCGGGCCGGATGTGCAGGTTCACGTCCCGCAGGACCCAAGCCTCGCTGCTGGGGTAGCGAAAGGAGACATCCCGGAACTCGATGCCCTCCCGGATGGGCGACGGGGTCCGCCGACCACTGGCCGAGACCGGCATGGCCGGTTCCAGGGCCAGGTAGCCGAAAAGGTTTTCCAGAAAGAGATTGTTCTCGTAGAGATTGCTCAGCCTGTCGAACAGCGAGCGGAAGGTGGTCTGGGCCTGGCGGAACACGGCAATGTACATGGTCATATCGCCTAAGGTGATGGCCCCGGCCACCGTCCGCCAGATGATCCAGGCGTAGCTGGCGTAGTTACTCAACGTGGAAAGGAGCCCCCATTCCAGGCTGGCTAAGGTCCGCCGCACGGCGATGGACCGATCCTCGTGATAGAACTTCCAGAAGAGGGCGTGATAGCGGCCCAGCAGGGTTTCTCCCAGGTTGAACAGCTTCACCTCTTTGACGCTCTCGTGAGAGGTCAGCAGTTCTTCCAGGTAACCGAGTCGACGGGCCTCGGGAGCGCGCCCGGTGATGACCCGGAAAGTGAGGCGCGCGTAGCGAGACTGCGCAACAAATGTCGGCATAGCTGCGCCGAAGAGGATCAGCGCCAGCCAGGGGCTGAAGCGTACCAGCAGCGCGGCCAGGGTGAGGAGTGTGATCGTGTCCTGCACCAGAAAGAAACCGCCGTTGACGATACGCAGCGCCCGCACGTCGGCCTCGCGGCGGGCGTTCTGCTGCTTGTCGTAAAAGGCGGCATCCTCAAAGAAGCGCAGATCCAGGGCCAGCGACTTGCGGATGATGAGGGTGTTGACGTGATTGGTGAGCTGGGAGTGGAGCAGGTGCTCGGCCAGGGAGCGCAGT
>Ga0209641_10005859_pt1 | contig 10032 bp, 4 predicted proteins | sample RifCSP16_1_FD_184022 | JGI IMG/M metagenome (GOLD analysis project Ga0209641, IMG submission 184022) | Soil microbial communities from Rifle, Colorado - Rifle CSP2_sed 16_1 (SPAdes) (version 2) | ecosystem: Environmental > Terrestrial > Deep subsurface > Rock core/Sediment | place: Rifle...
CCCTTGAAAGGCTTGTCCAATCCCCTTTGCATTATCATTGCCAAGTCTTCACTATCTTTTGTTACGTCAATAACAAACAAATCAGCAAGGTCTGCCCAATTGACGAAGACCTGTCTCTTTTCTGCAAAAGTCAGTTTTTTCAAGATGTTGGATTCTTGCTGCAGAAAAGCTTCTCGGTCTTTTGCCAATATGTAAGGCGCCCAATATACTTCATACCATTGTCTTTGTAGAAATTCTATAAACCGGTGCGCCCGCAACAGGTTCACTTCGCGCACATCATCCAAGCCATAGAGCACTTTCATGTGTATACTCAAGAATATAGTTTTAAAAAAGATGCGATTGGTTCTACTTCTTAACGAAAACGATTTCCAATGTTTTATAGTCCATTTCTCCACGTTTTCTATTCCATACGAGCTTTCCAACGTCGAAATGCAGATGCGGGCCTAGATGGGCCAGCCAACCAGTAGCTCCTGATAATGCGATAACTTCGCCCCTTTTCACATAGTCTCCTTCTTTGACTCTAGCACTATACTGCAACAAGTGCCCATAGTGTGAAAATTCAACATTATGATGCAAAATATCTATAATATTTGCCAGTGGATAAAACCTATCCTTGTCCGGCCCGCCTAATTTATAATTCTGTATAATACTATGAACAAAGCCATCTTGCGCTGCCTTGACAGGCGTGCCTTCTTTTACAATAAAATCAACTGCATGTTTTAAGGCTCCAACATGCCCAGGCGATTCATCATATGTCATCCTTGCTTTCTGCAAATCTACAGGGTAATGATACCTGTTATGCGTCTTTGCCATTTAATCTAAATAAAAAGATAATCTTAAAAATTAATTGGAGACAAGCCTATAAGCTGTCTTCTGTTGAGCCGCTTTGTTGCCAAAGATCGGCTTGCAAGCATTCTACTACTGATCTGACTTGCGTCAGATAGTCTTCCTTGCGGAAGAGCGTCGGAATCCCGACTTGCATCCGCTCGAGCCAACATTTTCACCAGTTGTGCACCAACGTCCTTGCGTCATCCTGCGATGCTCACTGTGTATTTCTGTGTTGACTGGCCCCTTCCGAGGCCTTTCAAGCTCTTTCATCCCGTTGCAGGGATGGGATGGACAGACTTTCCTCACGACCTTTTAACAAAAGGTCGATCAAAACTGCCTATTGCTTACGCAATAGACAAGATGACCTCTTGCGCAAGGCTGCGATAGCTTGCCAGCTTGTCTCCATCTATATACTGCAGAATATAGTTTAAAAGAGTTGCTATTTCTTCTCTTTGATAAAAGTGAAGGATAGAATTGCTGGTATCATAAACAATCCGGCAATGACTAGGCCTACTTTCGGGCTGAATATGGTCATTATGAAGCCGCTGGAAACCATAATTGCTGCATAAACAACTGACTCCAGCATGCTTTCTGCTGACAGAATTGTGGCCCTGGTTTTTGACGGCAGCAAGTGCTGTATGTGCGTTCTAAACGCCGGCTGTTGGACAAAGAAAGCAATCCACATCAAGATAAGGAGGGTTGCGCCAACACTATAATATGGTTGTTTTGTAAAAATTACTAGCAGGGAAAGCAAGAAAATGCCGAGGGCGGACAATATAAATACAGACTTTTCGCCGATCTTTTTTGCCAATAAATTCCCTAAAAATGGCGCGAAAGCCGTGAAGATGCCTAAAATTGAAAAGAAAAACCCAAGATAGCTAATGGGCATTCCAAGGTCTTTTAGGAATGGCTGGCTTGCTAACTCATTTACCGCGATCCAGCCCGCAAAACTAACGCTTGCAACCAACATCAGTTTGAACTTGTTCTCAGAAAAAATGAAACTGAAACCTTTCTTGGTTGTTTGAACCATCTGGTGGAACTTTTGTTTGGTATTGTACTTTTTCCTTTTGAAGTGCTCCTTGGCAAATAATAGAAGTATCAAGCACAACAAGGAGCCGCCAATCCCTTCGATAAAGAATAGCCAGTCTATTTTTACAAATGTAACGAGCAAGCCGCCGATAAAAGGCCCTATAATAAATCCTGAGAGAGCCAGCGCAGGCCTTTTTGTATAATAATTGCTTATCAGTTTCTTTTGCTTATTATGCTTTAGCCAATCATATACCCAAGCATCAAGTGCGCCCGTGATTAATGTTTGAGAAATGGCAAGCAGAACCATCAATATCAGCAATGCCCAATAAGAGTAGCTTACAAAAGGCACAAATATCCAAAGGAAACTTGTCAGGAAGAATCCTGAAACTGCAGAAACTTTTCGCCCAAAGACGTCCGCAATAACACCAGTTGGAACTTCCGAAATCAGGCGGACTAATGCCATAACTGACCAGAGGATGGATATCTCGAAGAGCGAGAACCCTCGGCCCTGATAGTAGATGACAAGAAAAGGCATCACTACCATTACAAACCCTGACATAAAAGTGAACACGTAGAATGGCCAGAGGAGCTTCAGCTCTTGCTTATGAAAAAAGTTGAATTTCATTCTTTAATTTAGCTTGTTTTACTATTAAAGACTTCTTTCTAGTTCAAATTAAAAAATATCAAGAAAGCTATGCAAGGTACTGTTTGTCCAGAGCTATTTGAAGGCTGGCTTGTATTTCTTCCTTGCCAGCAGGGTGTCGACTGCGGACAAGATGTCATGATAGCTTTTCTTCTCTGCCCCTATGTCATACAGCTCTTCCTGCAGAGCTTTTACCTTGCTACTGTATGACAAGTCCCAGTCCTGGTAAACTTCTTTTGTCCTGAACTTCTTATTCAGCCGGTCTATGGTTTTGTTTGTTATCAGTGTAACAGCAATTTCCCTGCTGTCCTGGTACTTCAACTTGGACTCTTTCTTAGTCCAGGGCGTGTTGATGTGTATCATCTCGTGAATCAAAGTTGCCAGCAAATGCGGCTTCGGCTGGAACAGGCCGACGAAAACCTTGCCCTTGACTGCAGCTCCGCCCTCGTAAATGGAAGGTATTATTTCAATCCTGTCAGTAGCCCAATCGATTTTTGTCTCTGACTTTATGTAATTTGTAATTGAAACCCCATAAATCCTCAATAAATTCTGCAAATCAACCTGGAATTCATTCAATTCCAATATCCTTTCCTTCCAGATTGCATCGTGTATTGCCTGTACCTCAGAAATTACCTTGTCCAAATCCCCTTTTGCAGCCAAATCATACTTTGGATGTTTCTCAAAAGACAATTTATCTGCAAGCTTGAAGAATTTTCCAGCCTTTTTCATTAGTGCTGGAGGAATTTTGGCAAACAAGCCTGTCTTGAGCCAGGGCCATTTCTCTAGCGACATGACTATCCGCAGAAAATTTGCAAATGACGCGTCCTTGGAAATTACAACGCGAAGTTTCATAGCCAAAGATAAGTGGCTTTGGGGGTTAATAAATATGAACTACTAAGTTTGGGGTATCTCTCAACATAAAGGCTGCTTAAGTTTGCGCTCACGTAATGTTTGAGATTTACCCCAGGATTCGTCGCTCTAGTTTGAATTGAATAAAAAATACATGATTGCTGTGCATAGTTGTCCATTCTTATAGAGAAATTTGGAGCGATTAGTAACCGCGGGCTGAGAGGCTCGTTACCTAACCTCGTACACCCCAGTCCTATCAACCTCGTCATCTACGAGAGCTCCGTAGGGTCTCTTTTTGAAGTGGGCTTCATTCTTAGATGCTTTCAGAATTTATCCCTTCGCGCGTAGCTGCCAGGCGCTGCCCTGTCGGACAGCCTGTACACCAGAGGCGCGGGCAGTGCGTTCCTTTCGTACTAAAACTCCCTTCTCCGCAGACCCTAAACACTTCCAGCAGATTGTATACCAACTGTCTCGCGCACTATTAACCAAATAATTAGTTAACCCAACATAAATGTTGGAACCCACACCTTATGTATTCGATGTGGAGTGGACTATACCTTCATCCTTCTCTTGCGATAGAAGGAGGTTGGCGTCTTAGCCTCGCAATAAATTGCGAAACTCTCGGGCTAAACCCTCAGTCTCTACGGGGGTAAAGATATGGTTTTTAGTTCGCAAATTTTATTTGCAAGTTTGCAAACCTCATATCTCACCTTCCCTCGGTATTACCATGTTCTTGCAGTTGTGAAAGAACAAGGTTCCACCGATATGAGCCAACTTGTTGCCCTATTGTTACCAATAGGCAACGCCTAATTGTCATAATCGACGTTGTAAACCCAGCTCATGATGCTTTTTAATCAGTGAACACCTGCACCCTTGGCTGCTTGTGCACAGCCAGGATAAGCAAAGCCGACAGCGAAGAAGCAAGCGCCGAGGTCGCTGTGTACGCTAGCTCGGCACGACTCAGTTATAGGGATCTAAGAAAACATCGGACAATTTTGTACACCTCATTGAGTCACAGCAAATAAATTGCTGTTGCATGTCGAAAACCCGTAAATACAAAATAGGCAACTAACTTCTTGATTCTCCGCTGAACATTTAGAAATCTCACAAGCATTAGTGAGTTTCAAATGCAAAGTTTCAATAAATCAAGTTTCGTTGCAATGTTTCCAGCTTTCTTAGATTATCCCCGAGGTACCTTTTCTATCAGATAGGGCGCTCAGCAAAAGTGACGCCTATGTTCGCTAGGCCTCGCTTGCGCGTCTCGGACCCTCGCTTTTTAGATCCGAGTCAGGCTGACTTTTAGCCTTGTCCTCAACCCGGGGTTTCCAAGCCCGGTGAGTCAACCATTAGATCCACCCGATATCTTTTCGGATGGTTGCCGCCCCAGCAAAACTGCCCACCTAGAGGTGTCCCCTCACGGGTAAGCAATCCGGATGCAAAAGACTGGTGTTACACTTTCCTCTCAGTATTGTCCGAAAACAACACCTAGTAACGAGTCCCAGTTACACTATGCAGACACACCCGGATCGCAGCAATAGGCTGCAGTAAAGGTCTACGGGGTCTTCATTTCCCGCTGGAAGTCTCTGGCCTGTTCGCCAGAGGAGAAAATTCGTCAGGTTCGTCCCAGGGACAGTGGCGACCTCGTTAGCCCTTCATGCACGTCGTCAATTAAACGACAAGGCATCTAGCGTGCAATTAGCACACTATTGAGCTGACTGCGATTCGCTACCTTAAGAAGGTCAGAGTTACCTCCGCCGTTTACGGGCCCTTGGATCCGTTGTACCGGATATTCAGGCGTCCGCACTGGGCAGGAATCAGCAAGCGTACACAGCCGTTAGACTTTGCGCTTACCTACGTTTTTATTAAACAGTCGGGTCTCCCTAGTCATTGCACCCTGCAATTCCATTCTCTTGCGAGAACAGTGTCGCAGGGACCGCTTATACCGAAGATACGCGGCTAATATGCCGAGTTCCCTTGGGACGAGTCAACCTGTCACAGCTTGGCTTACTCAGCCAGGGTCACCTGTGTCGGTTCTGAGTACGAACGCCGAGCAACCTCTGCTCGCCTTTTCACTGGCTCAAAGAATCGGCCGAATACCATTTCTGATACTATTCACGCCTTCCTCCAGTTCTCTTCATTACGAAACTCCCTGGACTTGAACGTTTAACATCTCCGACTGGAGATGTCGGCATATCTCAAAGCGTCAGCGAGCAGCTTGCGTTGCCGCATGCAACTCAGCGGTTTCCGAATATTAACGGAATTCCCTTTCGTCAAACACAGTTAAGTGCTTGACTTAGGCTCGACTAACTCTCGGTTGATGATCAGTGCCGAGAAAACCTGGCCCGTTCGCCGATACAGTTTTTCACTGTACTTAGCTTCTACTCACACCGGCATCCACATTACCAGCAGATCCATATACTCTCTCGAGCAGACTTCTGCTCTACTGGCACGCCCACATACCTCTATCCTTTCGGATGAGAATGGTGTCGGTGGCTGGCTTAGCCCCGTCCATTTGCGCTCTCCTCTCACTCAACTGGTCCGCTGTTACGCGTTGCTTAGGCGGTGGCTGCTTCTGAGCCTACGCCCCAGCTGTCTACGGGAGAAGAAAACTTGCTTGCACTTAGCCAACTCTTTAGGACCTTAACCACTCGTTGGGTTATTCCCCTATTGCCTGCGTAGCTTAACCACGCCTACTTACTCCCAGCTTCTACGTTTTGTAGAGATTCTGAGTTAGACAGAAGAACGAACCCGAAGGCCCTGCTTCTTCAATCTGTACTTTACCCTCTACAACAACTCCACTGAGGCCAAACTTTGGCTTGTTTCTGTGGGAACCAGCTAGCGCCCGACTAGATTAGCATATCACACCTATACCTAGCTCAGAAGAACGCATATGTGCAGAACCTCTTCTGTCCTCCACCCTCTTTTACAAGGGCTTCAACATGGCTAGGCATAGCTCGTCAGGCTTCAGGTCTTATCCCTGTGACTCCACGCGAGCACACGTCGCCCCTCGCTCAACGCTGCGGGCTTTTTGCTTTCGCTTCGCATCCTCTTTGTCAGATTATGCTCGCCACAGAGACAAACTCGCCGGCCCGTTTTTCAAAACGGATGATGCAACCCCTAAGGGCAGCATCGTACTATGACCTCTTAGTTTCAGGCTCTTTTCACTCCCTACTATGGGAGCTTTTCAGCATTCCCTCACGGTACTGAGTTCGCTATCGGTTTTGAGAAATATTTAGGGTTGGATGTTGCTGACACCCCTATTCGCACGGGAGTCCCGACCCGTGCTACTCTTCGCCACCCCAACCAACTCTGATGAACTACGTGGCTATCACACTCTGGGGCGCCGCTTTCCAGCGAACTTTGCCCACAAAAATTGGTTGTTGAATGGCCCACATCTCGTTCCTGTTGCCAGGAAAGATTCGGTTTGCCCTGTGCCGTTTTCGATCGCCTCTACTAGCGGCATCTCGTTTGATTTCTTTTCCTGCGGTTACTAAGATGTTTCAATTCACCGCGTTCCCTATCCTCTCGGATATCTGCACGAATGCAAAAGGAAGTCCCATTAGGTTATCTCGGGTTCAAAGGCTGCGTGCACCTACCCCGAGCTTATCGCAGCTTGCTACGACCTTCCTCGGTTTCCCAAACCAAGCCGTCCTCTAAGAGGTTTATTTTTAGCAAACTATCTTGTGATAGTTGACTCTCCTCTATTTGAACAGACCCCTATGCACAGCTTTCATGAACTTGAAAGCTGCTCAGTCCCCATCATACGATTAGGAACCTCAACACAACTTGACAAACTTTCCATTTTCAGGAAAAGTCTGACATCATCAATTTGTAATTACAGAAAGATGGACTGATGGGGATTTGAACCCCAAGCCTCTCGCTTGCAAAGCGAGCGATCTTTAACGTCTAAAGATACCGTTGATCTATCAGCCCGTAAAAAGCCAACAGATTTTGGGTTTAAAAAGATGTCCACATTGTAAGTGTAAACAAATTGGTTAGGAGATTGAGTAGCTAAAAATTTGATTCTGCACTTGCGTGCAAAATAAATTTAGGAGGTGATCCACCTGCAGGTTCCCCTACAGGTACCTTGTGTCGACTTACCCCGCCTTACCGAGCCCAGGTTCAATCTATTCAGCATAGACTTCACCTAGACCCGACTCGGTTGAGTTGACGGGCAGTGAGTGCAAGGAACAGGGACGTATTCACCATGCTATGCTAAAACACGGTTACTAGGGATTTCGCCTTCACGAGGACGAGTTGCAGTCCTCGATCCGAACAAGGTTTAGATTAAGGGATTGGCTTCTCCTTTCGGAGTTGCAGCCCGTTCGCTTGACCAATGCATGCCGCGTGCAGCCTAGCAGATTCGGAGCATACAGACCTATCGTCGCCTGCACCTTCCTCTGGCTTACGCCAGCAGTCCATCTATTGTGCTGTCTTTCTTGCGAAAAACGTGGCAATTAGATGCGCAGGTCTCGCTCGTTCTCAGACTTAACTGAACACCTCACGGCACGAGCTTACGACGGCCATGCACTACCTCTCAGCGCGTCGAGTGCCCCATTCAGGAGGACCTTCATTCTGCTGTCGCTGCTAGTAAGTATCCCGCTGTAACGGTACCCATTATTTTACCTTCCAAAAAACAGCTTTACCAACCCTTTTGCGCAACAGTAATCCTTGTCGGAATAGTGTGCGCGTTGCTCCCCTAATCACAGAAGGAAGCAAACGAAGGTTTAAACACAGCTCGTCAATTCTCCACCATCTTTTCTCTTGTTTCAAAAGTTGCAGAACTTTATCTTCGGTTTTGGTCTTGCCGACCATGTAACCGCCTTTTGTTCCGCCTCGCTCAATTAAGAGCTCAGCCCAGCGATTTCTTACATCGCTGGCAAAAGGTCCTGCAATTTTGTAGATTTCTGCAAAAGATTCTTTGCGTATTCTGAAATACACATTTTCACCTTTTGGCAAAATTCCTGCTTGCGTTGTCCAATCGTGTGCTCGGCAGATTTTGTAAATCATCTCGAGCTGTTTTTGATTTTTGCTGGACTGTACAAGCTCTGCCGAATCCGAACCCAAAAACACGAATTCGAATTCAATTAGTGGCAGCAGAATTTTAGCAGCTAGTGTTTTGTTAGTAATAGCTTCTTGGTAGGCGCCCTTCATCGCTAGTATCTAAGACTAGCTCTGAGTTAAAATGCTTTGCGGTGCCGACAGTTTCCGGGCGTTGAATCCAATTGAGCCGCAGCATTCACCCTTTGTGTGTTCCCCCGCCTATTCCTTTAAGTTTCAGTCTTGCGACCGTACTCCCCAGGTGGCCTGTTTAACGCCTTCGCTACGACACAGCAATTCTATAAAGAATCGCAGCATCTAACAGGCAGAGTTTACGGCTAGGACTACAGGGGTAATTAGTTGAGCAATTCCCATAACATCTCAGTTCAATCCCACAAGTGTAGTTTTGCGTTAGCAAAACTTGCGAAACTAATTCTGAGAATTCGCAGAGAATTCTCAATATCTAATCCCTTTTGCTCCCCTAGCTTTCATCCCTCACCGTCAGACGCGTTCTAGCAGACTGCCTTCGCCATCGGTGGTCTACCCGAGATTAAAACATTTTACCGCTCCCACGGGCATACCGTCTGCTTCTCCCGCTCTCTAGCCCGCCAGTATTCCCCGCCCGCCCGACAGTTAAGCTGCCGGATTTCACAGGGAACTTAACGAACCGGCTACGGATGCTTTAGACCCAATAAACGCGGATACCATTTGTGGCGCCGGGATTACCGCGGCGGCTGGCACCGGTCTTGCCCACTCACTTATTCTCCCTCCTTTTTACAGAGGAAAAAAGCCATAACGTAAAGCTATGGCACGTGGGATTCCCTCGTCACGCTTGCGCGCATTGCGAAGGTTTCTCGACTGCTGCACCCCGTAGGGCTGGCACCCTTTTCTCAGTGTGCCTCTGGGGGCTCCGACTCTCATCGCCCCTACGGATCTTAGGTTTGGTGGTCCTTTACACCGCCAACAGCCTAATCCGCCGCCGAGCCATCCTAAGGCCCCGAAGGATTTCAGGAACAGGCTTTTCCAAGTTCTGTTCCCTATATGGGATTACCCTCACTTTCGCGAGGTTATCCCCTTCCTTAGGTTAGGTTCTCGACGTGTTACGCAGCCTTACGCCACTCCTTGCGGAGTCGACTTGCATGTCTTAGTAGAATCCCACTAACGGTACCCTTCCGCAGGATCAACGGAAATTAACACTTTGTCTCACAAAATCCAATTCGCCGAATTTTCACATTCTGTAAGTTGCGTTTGGGTCGCATTTAATTAATCTTAAAGTGTATCTTGTTTTTACAAAATACGAATAGACAGTTCTCACAACTTTTTATTAGTTGCATGTGTGCATATTATTATGCACAATTAAGCTACTCAATCTCCATCATCCCAATTCGAGCATGAATTTGGAACTCATAGTTATTTGCACCTCGTTGTTGAATAATCGCCCACAACGAGGCCCCGCAAACATACAAAACTAACTGGGTTAAGTCTCAACATAAAGCCTTGCAAATACTTTTGCGAAGCCCAAAATTGAGAGATTTCCCTCGTCAGATGCACGAATGCGAGCAAACTATCTGAGCATTTGGCAATCAAATGCCCATCACGTGTATGGGCTCATAGAAAATCTCGCCCAATCTATCGAGCTTTGT
>Ga0209641_10005861_pt1 | contig 10030 bp, 13 predicted proteins | sample RifCSP16_1_FD_184022 | JGI IMG/M metagenome (GOLD analysis project Ga0209641, IMG submission 184022) | Soil microbial communities from Rifle, Colorado - Rifle CSP2_sed 16_1 (SPAdes) (version 2) | ecosystem: Environmental > Terrestrial > Deep subsurface > Rock core/Sediment | place: Rifle...
CCGTGATGCAATTGCTCCGCTTCATCTTGGGCTGGGAGATTACCGCCAACGGAGTCACTGTTCCGGTCTGGTTGAGCGGGATCGCGTTTGTAATCGCGGCAGGGCTTGCGGTGATGCTGTGGCGGGAAACGCGCCGGTGACGCTTCCGGCCGAACGTGCCGCTGCAGCCGACGGACGCCCTACACGGACCGCAGTGCCTCCCCCCAACAAAGTGGACACGCAAACCTAACGACGGAGGGCGTGTCCAATCCGAGGAGCCAAGCGCTAACAGGGGTCCGGCAGACGCATTGACCGTAGGCCCGGGCCGTCGCAGCCCTGACGGGATGATGGTGACCAGCCGTTGTTGGCCACGGCGGGTCCGGAGAACCTTGACAAGGTCTCGAAAACCCGAGAGAATCGCCGCATTCGTGGGAAGTGTGAGGACCAGGACATGCTGACCAGCACACGCGATAGTTAGGCTCGGCCACTCGCGCTCGAAGGTGGGGGTCGATTTGTGATACTGTGCCCCTGTGATCTATGAATGGGATCCTGCGAAGGCGGCGGCGAATCTTCGTAGGCATAAGGTCTCGTTTGCGGAGGCGGCATCCGCTTTTCTCGATCCGCTTGCACTCACCTTCTCGGATCCGGACCGCTCGGGCGAAGAAGACCGCGAGATCACGATTGCCTTCTCTTCGAGGCAGCGGGCACTCTTCGTTTCACACTGTGAGCGAGGCGACCGCATCCGCATAATCAGCGCCAGGTAGGCGACCAGGAGGGAGCGATTGCAGAATGAGAAGAGAATCAGTGAAGAAGATCCATGACAAGCTTCGGGCCGAGTACGACCTATCCCAACTGAAGGGAGGAGTGCGCGGCAAATACTACAAGCGGGCTATGGCAGGGACAAATCTTGTCCTGATCGAACCTGCTCTGGCGAAAGCGTTTCCTGACACTGACTCAGTGAACCGGGCCTTGCGCCTCTTGCTTGACGCCGCCAGTTCCGCCGCAATGCCACCGCGCCAGCGCCGATCGGTGCCCAACAAGCGGCTCAAACGGACCGCTTGAAAACGCGGCCGTTTAGCCGCACAGTTAGCCGCCCAAACACCCCCGCGATAAGATGAGGAGCGGGAGGAAGAAGCCATGAAGTACAAGGTCGTGCTGAGGGAATCGGGGGAGGGCTTCAGCGTCTCTTGTCCCGGGCTGTCAGGCTGTTGGTCACAGGGCAAGACGGAGGAAGAGGCCCTCGCCAACATTCGCGACGCTATTCAAGATTACCTGAAGGCTCGCGACGCAGCAGTGCAAGGACGAAGAGGCTCGTGAGGTTGAGGTTCTTATCTAGGCGTGCCCAAGCTTCCCGAGAAATGAAAGGGGAGGTCATTGAGGAACGAATTCACAGCCATCATCGAGCGCGACGGGGAATGGTATATCGCCTACTGCCCCGAGATTCCAGGAGCAAATGGTCAGGGCCGATCTAAAGCAGAGGCACGGAAGAGCCTTGCCGGGGCCATTGCCCTGATCCTTGAGGACAGGCGCAAGGATGGCCTGCGTGGTCTGCCGCCGGATGCGGTGCGTGAGAAGGTCACAGTCAGGTGAAGCGGGGGGACCTGCTTCGCCATCTCAGACAGTACGGCTGTCACCTCAAGCGGGAAGGTCGCGCGCATTCGCTTTGGACCAATCCGACGACGGGCGCTGTTGAGGCCGCGCCACGCCGAGATCTCCAATCGGCTCGCTCACAAAATTTGTCGCGGCCTGTCGGTGCCGGATTTTGGTAAGTGAACGGGGGGTGTAGCAGCCCTCATCGGATTACGCTGACCAGTAGTTGTCGGCCACGGCGAGGTCCGGAGAACATCGACAAGGTCTCGAAAACCCGGGAGAATCCCCGCAGTCGTGGGAAATGCAAGGACCAGGATATCCTGCCCGGCATACTCGATAGTTAGACGCGAGAACCACACCAACTAATGACTGGGCCTGCGTTGAGGGGAGGAACAACCGTGTTAGAGAAGGAACCGGTGCTGTATCACGGAGAAGAGGGAATTGCCCGGATTATCTTGAATAGACCGGAAGCCCTCAACGCCATGAACAAAGATGTGCTTCAACAACTGGCGTCCCTCCTTGATAAAGCAAGGGGCGATGATGCGGTGAAAGCCGTGATCATTACCGGAACAGGGGAGAAGGCGTTTTCGGCGGGAGCTGACATTACGTTTCTCAATCAGGCCTCACCCCTCGAAGTGCGGGAATTGGCTCACATGGCTGTTTCGGTCAATAACAAGATTGAGACCTTGGGGAAAGTCGTCATTGCTGCCGTGAACGGGTATGCCCTTGGGGGTGGCCTGGAGTTAGCGGAGGCGTGTATGCTCCGTGTGGCTGTTCGGCATGCCAGGCTGGGACATCCTGAGGTTCGCATTGGGGCGATTGCTGGTTTTGGAGGGACAACGCGACTTCCCAGATTGATCGGAAAAGGACGCGCGACAGAACTTCTTCTTACGGGAAGACTCGTCACAGCAGAAGAGGCCCTACAGATAGGGCTCGTGAACAGGGTCGTCGAGCCTGAGAACTTGCTCTCCGAGACAGAAAGTCTTGTCCTTGAAATCCTTTCACAGTCGGCCATCGCCGTACGAATGACCTGGGAAGCCATTCATCGTGGCCTGAATCTGACCTTGGAAGAATCAACGCTTCTTGGCGCAGATTACTTTGGTTTGGTGGCCTCTACGGAAGATTTCCGAGCGGGAACGAAGTCCTTTCTAGAAAAGACCAGTCCATCCTTTAGAGGAACATGACTTCGGAATCGATTTCGCATTGGGAAGGAATGCCACGGGTCGTCCTTGCGCGTGATCGCGACACCTCCCCCGATAAACTGGGCACCCACACCTAACGATGGAGGGGTGTCCGATGCGAGGAGTCAAGCGCTCGCAGGAGTCCGGCAGAGCCATTCGCCTTGGTGGCCGGGCGTCGCCGCCCTCATCGGATGATGCTGACCGGCCTATTCACTAGTTCGGCCACAGAACAGTTGACACCCTCGATCTCCATGTGTACAGTGTACATATGACTGGCATCCGTTTCGAATGGGACAAGAAAAAGAGCCGCGAGAACAAGCGGAGACACGGTGTCTCCTTTGAGGAGGCGCAGACGGTGTTCCTCGATGAGAATGCCATTCGATACTTTGATCCTGACCATTCGCACGATGAAGACCGCTTCATCATGCTCGGCATGAGCTACACGCTGAGGGTGCTGGTCGTGTGCCACTGCTATCATGTGAATGATACCGTCATTCGCATCATCTCAGCGCGGAAGGCAAACGCGAAGGAAGCGACTGTCTACTGGAGGTGACGCCATGAGGGCGCATTACGACTTCTCGAAGATGAGTGGGCAGAAGAACCCGTACACTAAGCATCTGAAGCGACCGGTCACGATCCGACTTGACCAAGCATCCGTGGCGTATTTCAAGGCTATGGCCGCCGAACTGGGAATGCCTTATCAGAACCTGATCAACCTCTACTTGAGAGACTGTGCGCTGAACCACCGAAGGCTCGAACTGAAGTGGGCGTCCTAAGAGGGGCGGACCCAGCGGCCGCCGACGGACGGGAGCACAGCGTCCGCCGCGCCACCCGATCCGTCGCAGCCCCCATCGGATTATGCTCACCAGAATGTGTCGGTCACGGCAGGGTCCGGAGAACCCTGACAAGTTCCCGAAAACCCGAGACAATCGCCGCAGTCGTGCGAAGTGCGAGGACCAGGATACGCTGATCGGCATGATCGATGGTTGGGCGGGGCATTTCACTATCCAGGGAAAACGGCCGTGGACTACGATTTAGATAAAGTTGATGACGCGGTGCTGGCGCTCCTTTACTTGACGTTACACGATGGGGCGCGGGTGTGGAAATTGTTCGATTGGGAGGCCATGAACCGACTTCATGAGAAAGGCTATATCTCCAATCCAAGAGGCAAAGCGAAATCAGTGGTTCTCACTAAGGAAGGCCTGAAAGAATGTACAAGGTTGTTCAAGAAGCTTTTTGGCCGAACAGTTGGGGGGGCGAAGTGAAACGAGCGGCGCAGGAACGGAGGCGTACACTTCAGGTTTGGCGCTGTCATTTCTCATTTCACGATCGAGGTTCGGTACTTTGTTCCTGTGAACTTCAGCCTGGCCGATTTCGGAAAGGCCAGCGTGTATGGGGTTGCGGTAAGTCGCGCTGTTATCTTTGCCACGGAGAGAAGCTGCTCAAACGACCAACTCATCAATTACGACGGGCAAGCATATCGCTTCACGAGTGGCTGCACGAGTGTAGATAGCAGGTAGGAGGGTGAGTAAGAGCCCAGCATTGCCCACCAAGGCCAGAGCTATGCCGCCTAACACACCCGTTGCACCCGGCCGAGTACCTCCCCCAATAAAGTGGACACCCAAACCTAACGATTGAGGGGGTGTCCGATGCGAGGTGTCAAGCGCTGTCAGGAGTCGACAGGACGGATGAAGAAGCATCGCTACAGTAGCGAGTTCAAGGTGACGGCGGTGAAGCTGGCCACCGCCAGCATGGAGTCGCTCTTCCACACCACGAAGACCGAGTGGATCCGAGGCTGGACCTTCGCGACGTTCGCTGAGCTCGAAGCGGCGCTCACGGCCTACATCCGCTTCTACAACCGCCGCCGCCTGGCCGGATCGGGCAATTGTGCAGCAGCTTGCTGCACAAATTCCCTGGTTTCACAACTGCATACTGCGTGAGCGGGCTCAGGGGCCGGCTGATCGGGAATGGTATATCCGCCAGACCATTCAGAACGGTTGGAGCCGGAACATATTGGCCTTGCAGATTGAGAGCCGCCTCCACGAGCGGCAGGGCAAGGCGATCACCAATTTTCCCGCCACGGCCACGGCATCGATTGGTGAGGCCACGGCGCACGTCAGGAGTCCGCAGTCCGGCAGACGCATTGACCTTGTTGCCCGGTCCGTCGCTGCCCTCATCGGATTATGCTGACCAGTAGTTGTTAGCCACGGCGGAGTCCGGAGAACCTTGACAAGTCCTCGAAAACCCGAGAGAATCACCGCAGTCGTGGGAAATGCGAGGATCAGGATATGCTGACCAGCATACTCAATCGTTAGGTACACTCAGTCTGTGAAACCGGATCACGAAAGTCTTTTGACTTTTTCGGAACGTCACCTGCTGCGCGGCATGAGAGCACGCGGAACCAGACGGCCGGCTCCATCCGAGACCCAACTCAACGACGCGTTGGTCTCGATACTGCTTAGCGCCGCGGCCGTTGAATCCGCCGTCAATCTCGCGATCGCCAAGCCGACAAAGACAGGGCCGCCCGTGGTTTCTTCGGTGTGTTGGTGACGAAGTACCTGCGCATCTCGATCCACTCAAAGCTTCAGTTCCTGCATGAGGTATCGCCGAAACTCGCACTCTCGAAGCGAGATCAACGAGCGGTAGCTCAATTGTTCTCGCTGCGAAACACGATCCTGCACGCGGCTCCGGAATACGCAGAGGCAAGAACCGCAGAACCGATCTTTCGATGGATGGAAAAGCATGATATTTCGCAGTTGAGTGTGAATGAGGCCGCGTTGCCCAGAATACCCGTGCTGAACATCTCTGCCAGCAGATCCGATTTGCTCCGCGAGGCTCAAAGTGGAGTGGACATCGCGAGGAAGCTTGTGACGATGCTGAATGAGATTGAGTTCGCTACAGTTGACGCTTGAAAGTCTCAGCGGAATCCCGTGGCACCTAACCACGGCATACAGCCGGCGGCGGGCGCACCGCTGCTATGCAGAACTTGGGCGCTCAGAGCACCCGCCGCGGCTGATGCTCGCCGGTTAGCCGCACATCCATGGCGGGGGGAGCCATCGGACAAGTGACTCAGACTGCAGACGATAAACAGGCGGCGTTGACCTTTCTCCGCTCCCTCGAACATCATCTGAACAAATGTCTGCCTGCTCAAGCTGAGATCGTGAAGCGGGTAACTACCATTGTTCAGCAGTCCAAACTGTCACGTGTGGCGCAGCACACAACATTCGCAGAGGCGGCATTTCTAAATATATTTGTCATTCCACATCTTCACGCGTTTCTAGCTGAGCAACAGGGCTTAGGAACAGAAAACGCACGGAGAGCGCTCTTATCAGAGTCCTACAGAAAGATTCCTGATTTTGCGAGCGACACGCCAGCTCGTTCCCAGCTGCATCCCTTTAGCAAGGTCATCGGTACTCGACCCCAGGGAGTCATCAAGCAGTGGAAAGAAACTGGAAGGAAATCGTTGGTCCAGAGCTGCCCTGACTTCGCACTGCGACACCCGTGTCGACATAAAGTTGTTTTCGAGGGCAAGTATTTCTCCAAGGGTGGTGCTTCAGCGGCGGAGACCGCCCTCGCCACAGGCGTGTATCAGGCTTTCTTTTATCGCGGCTTGCCATCAATTCCTGAAACGTCTCAACGCCGGGCATGGGACTATGATTACGCTTGTCTACTCGCGTACGATGCGACTCAAGACGGTTCATTGCGGAAAGCATGGGGCACAGTCGACAAAGTGGTTCAGAGGAATGGGTTGTGGGACGGAGCAAGCATTTACGTCATGGTGTTGCGGGGCGGCTAACCCCGCGCTTAAGTGGACGCGCTTCGCACGCCGCTGACCGCGAGCTCCCCAGGACGGTGGCCGCGACAGCCGGAAACCCAGTGGCCGTGAACGAACGGATCTTATGAAAGCTAGACGGATCAACGCCGACAAGCCGCACCTCTGGAAGGCTGACATCGCGGCCTCAGTTGACGGATTCAACCAGTGGTTCATGCGTTATGCGCCCGAGGCGTTCCGTTCCACGCGCGTGGAGACAATCTAACACGTCAAGGCGGCGCTCTTGGCAACCAACGACCTGCGCACCCTGACCGCAGCCACGCTGAAGGCCAACCCAGGCGCGCTCCCGACGCTACGAATGTGCACCGCCCCGCCGCTCGCGGTCGACCGCCTGATCGGCTTGGCCAACGCGAGTAAGAATCTCGTTGGCCGGATGGAGAAGGGTAAGCTGCCGATCAAGATGCAGGCCGCCGACCTTGACGCGCAGTTGACCAAGCTCTGCCGCATTCTCTCGCGGCTTTTGGACCGGGACATCTTCCCATGGCTCGACAACCGGACGGCCCCGACCGACCACGAGCGCGACCGGGCCTCAACGATCGTCGCCGATCGGCTGTGCAGCGCGGTGGCGAACCCGATCGTCCGCAACGCTCAGGAGCAACGGCAACTCGCCCTCATCGGCGACTATCTCGACAAGCAGGGTTACCGGAAACAAGCCCACCCGCCGGGCGAGCCGCTCGGGGAGATGGAACCGGGCACCTATGCCTTCCGTATGAACCTGGCCGTCGGAAAGACTCTCAAAGTCAATATCCCGGTCGACGTGGTAATCCAGCCCAAGAGGCTCCGCAAGGACCGCCTGCCAATCCTGATCGAAGCCAAGTCGGCCGGCGATTTCACGAACACAAACAAGCGCCGCAAGGAGGAGGCGACCAAGATTCACCAGTTGCAGGCGACCTACGGTGCGACCGTGGCGTTCGTGCTGTTCCTCTGCGGGTACTTTGGTAGCGACTATCTGGGCTATGAAGCTGCCGAGGGGCTCGACTGGGTGTGGGAGCACCGGATCGACGATCTCGCGAAACTAGGGCTATGACACCGATCATCGCGCGACACGAGGACCCGATTGAAACTCGCCGACAGGCCATTCAGGCGGCGCTCGATGCACGGAAGTCACCCGCCGAGAGGAACCGCCTCGGTCAATTCGCGACTCCCAACGCCCTCGCAATCGAGATCGCACGCTACGTTCAGTCCATCGCGGGCCGCCGTTTCCGAGCGGTACGTTTCGCCGACCCCGCTATCGGCACGGGCAGCTTCTATTCCGCCGCGCTCGCCGTCTTCGGCCCCGAGCGAATCGAGAGCGCCGTCGGCGTCGAACTCGATCCCGGCTTCTGCGATGCCGCGCGCGACCTGTGGGCGGAAGCGGGTCTTGATGTGGTGCCGGGCGACTTTACCCGTATCGTCGCAACCAGCATCCGCCCCGTTGCGCCTAACCTGATCCTCGCCAATCCGCCCTACATCCGGCACCATCACCTGCAACGCGAGGACAAGGACCGCCTGCAAGCCCTCGCGTACCGGCTGACGGGCGTCGAGGTCAACGGCCTTGCGGGCCTGTACGTTTACTTCCTCCTTCTCGCGACGGCGTGGTTGGAGGATGGCGGCTATGCCGCGTGGCTTATCCCCTCGGAGTTCATGGACGTCAACTACGGCGCGGCGCTCAAGCGATACCTCACGGACTGTGTGACGCTGATCCGCGCTCACCGCTTCGACCCCGACGATGTCCAGTTTGGGGATGCCCTGGTATCTTCGGTCGTTCTCGTGTTCCGCAAGATGGCGCCACCGCCGGCCCACGCCGTCGAGTTCACCTTCGGGGGCACGATGCGCGGGCCGCACGCGAGCGATTCGATCCCGCTGGACCAACTGCGCGAGTCCCGCAAGTGGACCGTGTATCCCAGCCACGCTCGGAACGATCGGCGCATGTCGAGCGACGCCGACGGCCCGACCCTGGGAGACTTCTTCCATATCCACCGCGGAATTGCCACCGGCAGCAACAAGTTCTTCGTGCTCGACCGCCGCGACGCCGAGCGACGAGGCTTCCCGAAGCGCTACCTGCGGCCCATCCTGCCCAGCCCCCGCCTGCTCAAGACAACGGTCATTGACGCCGACGAAGACGGCTACCCCCTCATCGAACGCCAACTCTGCGTCATCGACTGCGACCTCCCTGAAGCGGTCCTGCAGGCCCGGCACCCGGCCCTGTGGGAGTACCTTCGGACCGCCGCGGCACTAGGCATCAAGGACGGGTACCTCGTTAGCAAGCGAAGCCCGTGGTACAAGCAGGAGCAGCGCGAGCGGGCCCCGTTCCTCTGCACGTACATGGGACGCGGTTCAGACCAGAAGCAACCCTTCCGGTTTATCTGGAACCGTTCACGGGCCATCGGGACCAACCTCTACCTCATGCTCTACCCGAAGAATACTCTTGCGCGTATGCTCCGCCAACACGCCGACCGTGCCTCCGACGTCTTCGCCCTGTTGGGGCGAGTGACGGGCCACGAACTCCGCGGCGAGGGCCGTGTCTACGGAGGAGGGCTCAACAAGATTGAGCCGAGCGAGCTAGCGCGCATCTCTGCAGTGCCCTTCGTAGAGCAATGGCCAGAGCTTGAGTCCGGAGTGCAGCGACAGGGAGAACTCTTCGGCTGAAGGATGCCCCTTCCCTTTCTAACCCCCAAGTGGAGCGGGCCCGCCTGCGGCGAGCCGCTCACCTGGGGCGTTCGAACCACTCAAATATATTATCCTGGGCCCGTGAGGCCAGGTGGCGAATAGAGGATATCCTGAAATGGAGCAGCGCGCCGTCCCGCGGCACACCAACCGCTTGATCCACGAAACGAGTCCCTACCTGCTCCAGCACGCGCATAATCCGGTGGATTGGTACCCGTGGGGGGAGGAGGCGCTGCGCCGCGCCAGGGACGAGAACCGCCCGATCCTGCTCAGCATCGGCTACTCCGCCTGCCACTGGTGCCATGTCATGGAGCACGAGTCGTTCGAGGACGAGTCGATCGCCAAACTCATGAACGACTCCTTCGTCTGCATCAAGGTCGATCGAGAGGAGCGGCCCGATCTCGATGAGATCTACATGGCGGCCACCGTGACGCTCAATCAGGGACAGGGCGGGTGGCCGATGACCGTCTTCCTGACCCCCGATCAGCAGCCGTTTTTCGCGGGGACCTACTTCCCGCCGACGGACAAGTATGGGCGCCCCGGCTTCCCGACGGTCCTGAAACGGATCGCGGGGTTCTGGCAGAGCAAGTCTGACGCTGCCAGGGAGCAGGCGGCGGGGCTGACCGAGCGCCTTCGCCAGCAGTCTGCCCCGCTCTCACCTCTGCCGGTCGGCGAGGCCGAGCTGGCTGCGGCTGTAGCCCACTTCGCCGACGGCTTCGATCCGGTCCACGGCGGTTTCGGTCCCGCCCCCAAGTTCCCCGCCGCCACGGGGCTGTCGCTGCTGCTGCGCCACCACCGGCGT